>ERZ857629.982-NODE-982-length-34869-cov-10.850462_pt1 | contig 34869 bp, 30 predicted proteins | sample MGYA00519700_ERZ857629 | MGnify/ENA primary metagenome ERZ857629 (study PRJEB31778, sample SAMEA3449351) | human gut metagenome | biome: human gut; feature: human-associated habitat; material: faeces | place: United Kingdom | collected 2010/2012 ... | reverse complement strand
GCTCCAGCGGCAGGGCACGGACGCTGTTCTGCCGTCCCCGAAGCACCAGCCGCGACAGCACGCTGACGCCCAGCCCATGCTCCACCATGGAGATCACGGCGCTGTCGGATACCTGGGTGGTGCGTATCAGCGGCGTAACGCCGTGCTCGTTCAGCACGCGTAGGATGTCCTTGTCGAAGCCCATGGAGGGCATCAGGAATTCCTGCCCGCTGAAGTCCCCGATGGGGAAGGCGTCGTCCCCGCTGTCGTACTCCGGGGGAAGGATGGCCAGCAGTTCGTCGTCCCGCAGGAACGTCCACTCCAGCGGCGCGGCCTCCTGCCAGCTGGCAAAGCATATGTCTACCCGGTCCTCCGCCACCCAGCGATAGACCTCCTCCACGCTGCCCATCTGGATGTCCACGGTGACCTCCGGGTGCTCCCGGCGGAACTGCTGGATGATCTCCGGCAGCCAGTGCCGGGCGATGGACTCGTAGGCGGCCACACGGACGCTGTCCTCCTTGTGGGTGTTGATGAGGGTGATCTCACGCTCCAGCGCGGAGACGGAGGCGAGACAGTCGCGCACCATGGGCAGTATGCGCTGCCCGGAGGGCGTCAGACGCACGCCGCTGCGCCCCCGCACCAGCACCGTGAAGCCCAGATCCTTTTCCAGACTGTTCATCATGTGGGTGAGCCCGGACTGGGTGTAGCCTAGCACCTCGGCGGCGCGGGTGAAGCTGCCCAGCTCCACGGCGGTGAGCAGAGCCTCTAATTTTTTAGTATCCATGACAACTCCCGTCAGTATGATAATATTTCATAGTAGGATTATACCCCTTCCCCGCGCCGGGAGCAAGGTCGGATTTTCGGCGTTTTCGACAATTTTGGACGGCGGAGGGCGGAGAGGTATCTAAACATGACATTCCTTCATGTTTGCATGACAGATTGTCGCTTTACAAAGTGCCGTCTTCGTTGTATTGTACCCGTAGTGATTCGAACACATGAATTGCTTTTCCTTTCTATCCTCAAATCGTCGCGCAGCCGCACAGTCGTGCGGCTGTCGGCACCTTACGGTGGGCGATGGGGATACGCTGTGTGGATACCACCTCTGAAAAAACGGGCACCGCAAGCCGAGCGGTGCCCGTTTGCTTTGGGGATGAAAGATTTCGCGGCGGGGCGCATTTCGCTCTTGACAAGGGGCGGCGGCATATAGTATAATGACTTTCGCTGACACGGTGACATAGCCAAGTGGTAAGGCAAGGGTCTGCAAAACCCTCATTCCCCGGTTCAAATCCGGGTGTCACCTCCAGACAAAACTCCCGAAACACCTGTGTTTCGGGAGTTTTTTTGTGCCTGAAAGCGGGGGGTTGGTTTTGCTATTAGTCCTGTGGGGCAGCCGGAGGGTCAAACGCTCCGCGGGCGGCGCGTCCGGGCAGGTTTTCATTGACATTGCCATGGTGCTTCCTATAATATGATATGTAAAACTAAATTCGACTTACCGGGCAAGCGAAGCCCGCGCAGGAGAAAGGCGGTGTCTGTGTATGCTTACGGTGCGGAACGTTTCCCACGATCCGTTTTACAACCAAGCCTTTGAGGAATATGTTTACCAGACGTATCTGGACGATGATATTTTCCTGCTGTGGCAGAACTCTCCGGCGGTGGTGGTGGGCAGCTATCAGAACATCTGCCGGGAGGTGCACGTGGAAGCTCTGCGGCAGCGGGGAATCCCTGTGGTGCGCCGGATCAGCGGCGGCGGGACGGTCTATCACGATTTGGGGAATGTGAATTACACATACATCGTCCGCGCCAGCGGCACGGTGGACTACGACGCCGTGCTCTCCCCGGTGATCGCGGCGTTGAATGAAATCGGCATTCCCGCACGGAAGAACCGAACCTGTGACATCGCCATCGGCGATTTGAAGATCTCCGGCAGCGCACAGCGGATGACAAAGGGGCGGCTGCTGCACCACGGCACGCTGCTGTTTTCCTCCGACCTGGGCGTGCTGGATCAGATCACCACCCACCGGAAAAACGACTGCTTCCAGAGCCGGGGGACACAGTCCGCCATCTGCACCGTCACCAATATACAGGAGCATCTGGCAAGCCCCATGACCATTGAGGAGTTTCAGGATCGGCTGCTGGCGCAGATGGTGCCGCCCGGATGTCCCCATCTGACGCTGACGGCGGAGCAGGAGGCGGAGGTCTGCCGCTTGCGGGACGAGAAGTACCGCAGCTGGGAGTGGACGTGGGGCAAGACGCCAGCTTTTACCTACGAAAAGTCCGGGGTCTTTCGCGGCGCGCCTATCCGCGTCGCCTACCAAGCCAAGCGCGGTATCGTCTCAAGCGCGGTCATCGACTGCGATGCTATCGACGGCGCGCTGGCGGCGCAGCTGCTCAACGGCGCGCGCTTAGACCCGGAGGGGTTTGCCGCCATCTGCCGCCATCTGGCAGGCGATGGGGCGGAGGAATTGATGGACTATCTCATGTGAAGCGGCTATAAGGCACTTTTGATAATCGTATCGCCGGGTACGGCAGAAAGGAACAACACGATGGAAAAGAAGATCAATATGCCCAAGCTGGCACCGGAGATGGAAAGCGGCGTTCTGTGTGCGTGGCTGAAGGAGGAGGGCGACACCGTCGCCGCAGGCGAGCCGCTCTTTGAGATCGAGACGAATAAGGTTGTCAATCAGGTGGAGGCCACCGTCTCCGGCGTGCTGAAAAAGCAGCTGGCGGAGGAGGGCGACACCGTCTGTGTGAACACCGCCGTGGCGGTGGTGGAAGCGGAGTAAGACATGGAAAAGAAACCGGAATGGCTGAAAGTACGCTATAACCAGGACGCCGTCAACGAGGTGGCGGCACTGATGCGGGATCTGAAGCTGAACACCGTCTGCAAGGAGGCCAACTGCCCCAATCTGGGCGAGTGCTACCAAAAGCACACCTCCACCTTTATGATCCTCGGCAGCGTCTGCACACGGAACTGCCGGTTCTGCAACGTCACCACCGGCCATCCGCTGCCCCCCGACCCGGAGGAGCCCATGAACGTGGCAAGAGCCGCCAAAAAGCTGAATCTGCGGCACGTGGTGCTGACCTGCTCTACCCGTGACGACCTGCCGGACGGCGGCGCGGAGCAGTTTGCCAAGTGCGTCCGCGCCATTCGGGAGGTCTGCCCCGGCACCACGGTGGAGACGCTGATCTCCGACATGAAGGGCGACCACGCCGCGCTGGACACGGTGATCGCCGCCCACCCGGAGGTGCTGAATCACAACGTGGAGACGGTGAAGGAGCTGCAAAGTGCCGTGCGTCCCCAGGCGCGGTATGAGCGGTCCCTGGGCGTGCTGCGCTACTGCAAGGAGAAGGACCCCACGCTGCTGACCAAGACCGGCTTCATGGTGGGGCTGGGAGAGACGGAGGAGCAGATCAGCCGCCTCATGGACGATATTTTAGAGACGGGCTGCGACATCCTCACCATCGGGCAGTATCTCCAGCCCTCGCCCCAGCACTATCCGCTGGCGCGGTACGCCACGCCGGAGGACTTCGCCCGCTGGAAGGAGCTGGCGTTGTCCAAGGGCTTCCGCCATGTGGCGTCCGCGCCGCTGGCCCGCAGCTCCTACAAGGCGTGGGAGGCACTGGAGGACGTGCATGATCTATATTGAGACAGGCTCCACGGATGTGTACTACAACTTCGCTCTGGAATACTATTTCACGCTGGAAAAGCGTCTGCCGGAGACGGTGTTTCTTTTCTGGCGCACCACGCCTACGCTGATGGTGGGCAAGTACCAGAACGTGCTGGAGGAGATCAACAAGGTCTACGCCGACGAACACGGCATCCATCTGGTGCGCCGCATGAGCGGCGGCGGCACCATCTATACGGACATGGGCGGCTGGCAGTTCACGTTCATTCAGCATAAGGAGGCCGGGGAGATCGAGTTCAGCCAGTACATCGCCCCGGTGATCGGCGCGCTGGGGGAGATGGGGGTGAGCGCCGCCTTCAACGGCCGCAACGACCTGACCATTGACGGCAAAAAGTTCTCCGGCAACGCCCAGTACCGGCTGGGCGACTGCATCGTACACCACGGCTCCCTGCTGTTTGACACGGATATTGCGCAGATGGTGGCGTCCACCACGGTGGACAGCTACAAGATCACCTCCAAGAGCATCAAGTCCGTCCGGGATCGCGTGACCAACATCTCCGAGCATCTTCCCGCCCCCATGGACGCGGAGACGTTCAAGGAGACGATGGTGCGGCACATTATGAACGGCAGCACCGACACCTATACCGTCACGCCGGAGGACGACGCACGTATCCGGGAGATCGCCGGGGAGCAGTTCCGGAGCTGGGAGCGTATCTTCGGCAGAAGCCCGAAGTTCACCATCGACCGGACGGGACGCTTTGCCGGCGGGAAGGTGCAGTTCAAGCTGGACGTGCAGAAGGGGCTTATTCAGGATGCCGCCGTATACGGCGACTTCTTCTCCACGCTGGACGCAGACACCCTCTGCGCCGCGCTGATGGGCTGCCCCTACGAGCGAGGTGCGGTGCTGGCAGCACTCCGCAGCCACGGCATCGACGGCGCGGTGTACCGCATTTCCGCCGAGGAGCTTGCGTCGGTGGTGGTGGACTGACTCGCTGTCCGCAGTATGACAAAAAACCGCCCGGAGGGGCGGTTTTTTTGCTGGGGCGGCGTGTTTTTACGGGGCGGACAGAGGGCGTTGTCCGGGGGACAGCGTGGGGGACGGCGGCGGAAATTTGTGCAGGCTGCATAATCTATATAGTGAAAAATTGTACAGTGTGATCATCATTTGGCGGAATCGACAGTTGACTTCGGCGGTGGGTTTTGCTAAAATTCATCCATCATTTCCGAAGCGAAGGGAGGCGGTCACCGTGACCAAGAGAATGAATCGCAAGATGAACAAGTCCGTGACCACCGCCTGCGCCGGTGCTGCCTTCTGCTGCGCCTGCGCCGCTTCTTATACTGCCATTCTGACCGTGCTGGACGCCATTATTATGGCGTCCATTATTATTTGCGCTCTGGTGCTGGTACTGCTGGTACTGGCTGCTTTTTCCCACGCGCCATTGGCACGGTTGACCGCATGATACGCTGACACGTGATACAGCGAAGCGGCTCCGCCATTGGCGGAGCCGCTTTTTTGTATGCCTCCGGAGACGGAGAGCTATTTACCAAACCGACGAAAAGGAGAACAAAAACATGAAAAAGAGAGTATTTGCTATGTTGATGGCCCTTGTGATGGCGTTCAGCCTGATGGCCTGCGGCAGCAAGACCGATAACGGCGGCAGCGGCGACACCGCCGGCACCGCCGAGACCATCAAGCTGGGCGGCGTAGGCCCCCTGACCGGCGGCTACGCCAACTACGGGCTGTCCGTGCAGCACGGCGCGGAGCTGGCTGCCAAGGAGATCAACGCCGCCGGCGGCGTAGGCGGCAAGCAGCTGGAGGTCAACTTCCAGGATTCCCAAGGCGACCCGGAGAGCGCAGTGGCCGCCTACGGCAAGCTGATGGACTGGGGCATGAACGTGTGTCTGGGCGGCGTGCTGTCCGGCGAGACAGCCTCCGTGGTGGCGGCAGCCAAGGCGGATGATATGTTCATCATGGAGACCACCGGCTCCGCCGACAAGTGCATCGACGGCAACGACAAGGCATTCCGGATCTGCTTCTACGACTCCTATCAGGGCACGGCAGCGGCGGACTATCTGAAGGACAACGCCCTGGCCGATGAGGTGGGTGTGTTCTATCAGAGCGACAACGACTACTCCGCCGGTCTGTACAACGCCTTCACCGCCCAGTGCGAAAAGACGGGCGTGACCATCAAGGAGACACAGACCTTCACCGCCGCCACCGCCACGGATTTCTCTACGCAGGTGAACGCGCTGGTCAATTCCGGCGTGAAGGTGGTGTTCCTCCCCATCTACGCGGAGGAGGCCTCCACGTTCCTGACCCAAGCCAAGGGCAAGTTCGCAGAGGACGTGTATTTCTTCGGGGCGGACGGTCTGGACGGTATCCTGGGCAAAGTCAGCCAGGATGTGACCATCGCGGACAACGTGCTGATGATGACCCCCTTCGCGGCGGATTCCACCGACCCCAAGGTGCAGTCCTTCGTCAAGGCGTATGAGGACGCCTACGGCGCCACCCCCGACCAGTTCGCCGCTGACGCTTACGACGCGGTGTACACCGTCAAGGCGGCGGTGGAGGCCGCAGGCGGCAGCACCTCCGGGGCAGAGCTGGCAGCCGTGATGACCTCCCTGACCGTGGAGGGCGTTACCGGCGCCATGACGTGGAACGCCGATGGCAACACCAACAAGGCCGCCAGTGCCATCCTCTACAAGAACGGCGCGGGCACGCTGTTCGGGCAGGAGAGCACCGGCAGCACCAACGCGGCGGCATAAGAGAGCTTTATACTACCTACCTCACATAAGCCCCTCCGTCCTCCCGGCTCCGCGCCGGGGGGACGCGGCGGGGGGCGACGCAAAGGAATGACGACTATGACGAACCTGATACAAACCTTGATAAGCGGACTGAGTCTGGGGAGCATCTACGCGCTGATCGCGCTGGGCTACACCATGGTCTACGGTATCGCCAAAATGCTGAATTTCGCCCATGGCGACGTGATCATGGTGGGCGCGTACAGCGGCATTGTGGCGGTGGCGCAGCTGGGGCTGTCCCCGTGGGTGACGGTGCTCGTCAGCATCGCGGTATGCGCGGTGCTGGGTGTGGTCATCGAATTCTGCGCCTATAAGCCTCTGCGGCAGGCACCGCCGCTGAGCGTGCTCATTACCGCCATCGGCGTCAGCTATCTGCTGCAAAATGCGGCACTGCTGCTGTTCGGGTCGCAGCAGATTGCCTACCCCACGCTGCTGAAGCTGCCCATGCTGACGGTGGGCGGCGTGCAGGTGGACGGCATTACGCTGCTGACGCTGGCGGTGACGGCGGCACTGATGGCAGCACTGACGCTGTTTATCGACAGGACGAAGCTGGGCAAGGCCATGCGTGCCGTGTCCGAGGACAAGGACGCCGCCACGCTGATGGGCATTAACGTGGATCGAACCATCACGCTGACGTTTGCCATCGGCTCGGCTCTCGCCGCCTTTGCCAGTATGTTCTACGGCATGACCTACGTGTACATTAAGCCCACCACCGGCGCCATGCCCGGTATCAAGGCGTTTACGGCGGCGGTGTTCGGCGGTATCGGCTCTATCCCCGGCGCCATGGTGGGCGGTATTCTGCTGGGGCTGATCGAGCAGATGTCCAAGACGTATATCTCCACCCTGTGGGCGGACGCCATCGTGTTCGCCGTGCTGGTGGTGGTGCTGGTGGTGAAGCCCACCGGTCTGCTGGGCAAGCCCATGCAGGAGAAAGTGTGAGGTGAAGGAAAATGCAACTGGCACAGGCAAAAAGACGGCGGGGCGACCTGCTGACAGTGGCGGCGGTGGCGGTGCTGCTGACGGTCATGGCCGCGCTGCTGTATACCGGGAGCTTGACCCGGCAGGTGACGAATATGCTGATCCCCACGGCGGTGTATATCGTCATGGCGGTATCGCTGAATCTTGTGGTGGGGCTGCTGGGGGAACTGAGCCTGGGGCACGCCGGGTTCATGTCCGTGGGACTGTTCTCCGGCTGTCTGGCAGCTATCGCGTTAGCGGACACGGTGCTTCCGCTGGCGGTACGCCTGCCGGTGAGTATGCTGGCGGGCGGTCTGACGGCGGCGGTGTTCGGTCTGCTGGTGGGACTGCCCGCCCTGCGGCTGCGGGGCGACTATCTCGCCATTGTGACGCTGGCCTGCGGCGAGATCATCAAGAACATCATCACCAATCTGCACTTCACCGGCGGGGCACTGGGACTGAACACCACCGCCATCTACGCCGGGGCGAAGGAGCTGCTGCCCTACGGCGCGGTGCTGGTGCTGCTGACGGTGGCGGTCATGCTGAACCTGAAGCGTTCCAAGTACGGGCGGGCGATCATGGCCATACGGGACAACCGCATCGCGGCGGAATCCGTGGGGCTGAACGTCACGCGGTACAAGCTGGCGGTGTTCGTCATCGCGGCGTTCTTCGCCGGGTGCGCCGGCGTGCTGTACGGGCACTCCCTCGCCAACATCAAGGCGGCCGCCTTTGACTACAATATGTCCATCGAGATACTGGTCATCGTGGTACTGGGCGGCATGGGCAGTGTGCCCGGCTCGGTGGCGTCCGCCATTGTGCTGACGGTGCTGCCGGAGGCGTTGCGCGAGGTGGCGGACTACCGGATGCTGGTGTACGCCGTGGTGCTGATCCTGGTGATGCAGGCCACCAACAACCCGGCCATGAAGCGGTTTTTCGGCTCTGTCCGCGAGAGGCTGACGCCGGAGAGAAGGGAGCGTGCGGCACTGTGACAACAAAAACAAAGCTGGTGAGGCGGCCTGCCTCCGCGCTGCTGCCGGAGCGGGACGCGGACAAGTCCCCGGTGCTGGAGTGCGTGGGGCTGGGCGTGACCTTCGGCGGGCTGAAGGCGGTGGAGGACTTCGATCTGACCATCGGACGCACGGAGATCGCGGGGCTGATCGGCCCCAACGGCGCGGGAAAGACCACGGTGTTCAATCTGCTGACGAAGGTGTATCAGCCCACGGCGGGAGCCATTCTGCTGGACGGCAAGGACACCCACAGCATGACCACGGCGCAGGTGAACCGGGCGGGCATCGCCCGGACGTTCCAGAACATCCGGCTGTTCAACGATCTGACGGTGGCGGAGAATCTGATGGTCGCCATGGGGGACTCCGTGCGCTATGGGCTGGCGGGCAGCATCCTGCACTTCCCCCGGTACGCACGGGAGGAGCGGATCGCCCGGGAGCGGGCGGAGGAGCTGCTGAGTATTTTCCACATGGAGAGCCATGCCGATGAGCGGGCGGGCTCGCTGCCCTACGGCGCACAGCGGCGGCTGGAGATATTGCGGGCACTATCCTCCAACCCGTGCCTTCTGCTGCTGGACGAACCGGCGGCGGGCATGAATCCGTCGGAGACGGCGGAGCTGATGGAGAACATACGCAAAATACGGGATACGTTCCAGATCGCCGTGCTGCTGATCGAGCACGACATGGATCTCGTCATGAATATCTGCGAGGGTATCTGTGTGCTGAATTTCGGGCACATCATCGCCAAGGGCACGCCGGAGGACATACAGCGGAACGAGACGGTCATCGAGGCGTATCTGGGCAAGAAAAAGGAGGCGGCGTCATGAGCAGCGTGCTGCAGGTGGAGAATATCAACGTATATTACGGCAGCATCCACGCGGTGAAGGATGTGTCCTTCCACGTGGAGCAGGGCGAGGTGGTGACGCTGATCGGCGCCAACGGCGCGGGGAAATCCACCACGCTGGACACCGTGGCGGGGCTGCTGCACAGCAGGACGGGCAGCGTGCGGTTTTTAGGCGAGGAGCTGCGCCATGTGCCCGGTCACAAGCTGGTGGGACGCGGCATGGCTCTGGTGCCGGAGGGACGGCGCATTTTCCAGCAGATGACGGTGCAGGAGAATCTGGACATGGGCGGCTATTGCCGCGGCGGGGACAAGGGCGGCGACATGGAGCGCGTATTCGAGCGGTTCCCGCGGTTGAAGGAGCGGCGCAGACAGGTGGCCGGCACCCTGTCCGGCGGTGAGCAGCAGATGCTCGCCATGGGGCGGGCACTGATGAGTCATCCCAAGCTGCTGATGCTGGACGAGCCGTCCATGGGGCTGGCTCCGCTGCTGGTGGAGCAGATCTTCGACATTATCCGGCAGCTCCACGCCGACGGCACCACCATTTTGCTGGTGGAGCAGAACGCACAGGCGGCGTTGGCGGTGGCCGACCGGGGCTACGTGCTGGAGACGGGGCGCATCGTCACCGAGGGCACCGGCGCGGCACTGCTGGAGAGCGACGCCATACGCAAGGCGTATTTAGGCGGATGAAGCAGCAAAAAGGAAGCACCTATGAGTGCTTCCTTCAGGCTGTCGAAAAAGCCGTCGGCTTTTCTCGACAGCCTGAAATAATGCCGTTATTTTCGTGCCGCTTTGCGGCACGAAAATATTCGCTTCGCTCCACGCACGCCTTGCAGAGCAAGGCTTAGCGCGGCATTTGATCCGATTCGAGGCGGGCTTCGCCCCCTCGAGCTCCCCCTGTGAGGTAGAAAGACTTCGCATACAGCGGAGTTTATCGATTTGCTGATTGCGGCTTTGCGGGCGGTTCACTCGTGGGGTGCGTCCCGGAGGGGCAGCACCACCTGCGTGGTGAAGTGGGCGGGATCGCTGCGCTGGGGCGGCCCCTCCAGGTAAATGCGGCGCACCTCCCCCGTGGGCATGAGACCGTGCTGCCGCGCATAGTCGAAAAGCAGCCTTGCCGCGGCAGGCAGAGTTTCGTACGCCCCGTGGTGGTAGAGGCTGAGAGCTGGCGTGGCGGGCAGCAGCTCCACGCACTCCCCCTCGCTCTCCGGGGGGATCGCCACGCAGAAGGACACCTCCTCCGGCCGTTGGATGTGGGATTCCACCAGATACATACGGTGGGTGAGATCCGTGCCGTAGAGCCGCATCCCCTCCACGGCGGTGCGCCGCAGGAGCTTTGTCCGCTCCGCCACGCTGGGCGCGGTAAAGGTTCTGCGGTAGATGGTCTGCCGGGGCGTGAGGATCTGCTTCACCTGCGGCGGCTCCGTGTTGGAGCGTTCCCGAAGCCCCTCAATATAGCGGTTCAGCTCGTCGCGCTGCCTCTCCAGCCGCCGGATCATCTGCGGCAGGTCGAAGGCGTCGTCCAGATAGTCCCGCACGTCGCTCAGAGACAGCCCTAAGCCCTGCAAAATGCGGATGGTTCGAAGCTTCACAAGGGTGTCGATGGTGTAGTAACGGTTTCCCTTCGTCCCCTCCTTCGCGTCCGGGCAGATCAGCCCGAACTCCTCATAGTAGAGGATGGCGCGGCGGGTGACGCCCAACGCCTTTGCCACCTCTCCGATGGAAAACAAATTGTCGTCGTTTTTCATAAAAAATTCCCCGTGACGTAAAAAAAGTGTTGCATCGCACGTTAACGTACGGTGTATGATATTACTATACAGGAAACGGGCAAAAAAGCAAGCATTTTCGAGGCTGCTTTTCGCTCGCCCACAGCGGTTGACGAGAGGTCATTCACAACGGGGCATGCCCCGTTGTCCCCCGTATACGGGGGAGCGGTTTCTCTGTGCGGCTGGCGGGAGACCCAAGGACACGAAACACAGGAGGTACTAAGCGGTGAAGAAAAAAGTATTGAGCCTTTTCCTTGCACTGATGCTGTGCCTGTCGCTGCTGCCTACGGCGGCGTTGGCAGAGGAGGCGGGGACAGCCGGCGCAGGAGACACTCTCGCGGCAGAGCAGGGCGAGGGGAACACTGTGGCCGGGCAGGGCGAGGATAGCACTGGAACCGGGCAGGACGAGGATAGCACCGGAACCGGACAGGACGGGGATAGCACTGGAACCGGACAGGGCGAGGGGAATGTCCTGTCCGAGCAGAGCGTGTCTGCGGCGGCATTTAGCTCCGCGGCGGGGACGCACAGCCACGAGAATGGCGCAGACTTTGCCCAGAAGCTGTCCCAAAGTGGAGATGGCACGCTGCAAATAGGCGGCGAAACGTGGGAAAAGGTTGGATACGATTCCACCTACGAGCTGCACGCAGGCAACTACTATCTTGAAACCAACCTTACGCTGGATGGAGGCATCACGGTCTACGACGAGGTCACGCTTTGCCTCAATGGCAAGAGCATTGAGTTCAAGGGCAACGATACGTGCATCCTCGTCCACGGCACTTTCACGCTGACCGACTGCAAGGAAACGGGTACCATCACCCACGGAGAAAAAGATGATGGGAGTAAGTACCCCGGCAAAGGCGTGTATGTATATGGCGACGCATTTAACATGGAGGGCGGCAGCATCACCGGCAACACAACAACCAGCAACGGCGGCGGCGTATATGTGTTCCAAGGTACATTCAATATGAGCGGCGGCAGCATCACCGGCAACACAGCGACCGGTGACGGCAAAACCACTGGCACCGGCGGCGGCGTGTTTGTGGGTGAACACAGCACGTTCAACATGAGCGGCGGCAGTATCACCGACAATACGGCGGCGAACGGCGGCGGCGTGTATGTGCACGGCACGTTCACGGTGTCCGGCGGCGTGAAGATCAGCGGCAACAAGAAATCCGGTGGCGGCGACAGTAATGTCTATCTGTCCAATGGAAAGATTATCTCTGTCACCGGCAAGCTGGACGGTGCGGAAATCGGCGTGACCACGAAGGAAACACCTGCGGCGGGTAGTTCTATCACCATTGCCGAGGGTGGTGGCGACCACACTGTAACGACAGACGATGCGAAGGTGTTCTTCGCTGATGATCTTGGGAATTACAGGACTGAGTTAGATTTAGATAAGGGCGTGGTGCAGCTCTGTGAGGGTGAAACGCTGGTAGAGCACCCTGTCTGCGGCAAGGTATGCAACCACATGGATAGCGAGGGCAAGCCAAAGCACCCCGACGTTACATGGGAGCCGTGGGGCAATACAACCACACTGCCTCACACGGGCAACTACTATCTGACGGTGGATGTGACGCTGGCGGAGACTCAGACCTTTGACCAAAGAGCCAACGTGGCACTGGATCTGAATGGCAAAACCGTCTCCAACGAAAAGAGCAGTAATACTATTGAGTCTTGCGGTAATGTGACGCTGACCGACTGCCGTGGGGGCGGAAAAGTCACCCACGTCTCCAAAAACGGCTTGGGCGTACATGTGTACGGCGGTACGTTCGATATGTACGGCGGCAGCATTACCGGCAACTCTTCGCAGATGGGCGGTGGCGTGTATGTGAGCGGCGGCGGCACGTTCAATCTGTACGGCGGCAGCATCTCCGGCAACGAGACGACTGGCCGTGAATACGGTCAGGGAGGCGGCGTGTATATGAGCTACGGCACGTTCAACATGTACGGCGGCAGTATCTCCGGCAACAGGGCAAGCACCTACGGCGGCGGCGTATATGTGAAAGATGGCACGTTCAATATGTACGGCGGCAGCATCGACAACAACTATTCGGCGATCTACGGCGGCGGCGTGGGCATGGAGGGCGGCACGTTCAACATGGAGGGCGGCAGCATCTCCGACAACACGGCTCCCCATAACGGCGGCGTGTTTGTGAACGGCGGCGAGTTCAACATGAGCGGCACAGCCACCATCTCCGGCAACGAGGCGACCAGCAACGGCGGCAACTCCCGGGGCGGCGGCGTGCGCGTGGACAAGGGCACGTTCCACATGAGCGGCGGCAGCATCACCGACAACAAGGCGACCGGCAACAACGACGGTCATGGCGGCGGCGTGTATGCAGGTGAAGACGGCACGTTCCACATGAGCGGCGGCAGCATTACCGGCAACCACGCCCGGGGCGGCGGCGGCGTATATGTGGTCGGAACGTTCAACATGGAGGGCGGCAGCATTACCGGCAATAAAGCCCTCTATAACGGCGGCGGCGTATGGATGCAGGGCGACACGTTCAAGGTGTCCGGTGCCGTGAAGATCACCGACAACAAGTGGTATGCGAACACGAACAATGTCCGCCTGTACAACGGCAAGACCATCACGGTCAACGGACTGCAACAGGATGCGCGAATCGGTGTGACCACATCAGGTAAGTTCGCCACCGGGGCAACCGATACGAACTTGAATTACTCCGAGATTTTCACCCACGACACGAATTCCAGCGAGTACGATGTCGTTAGAGACGGTGAGGGCAATCTCTCCTTTGCTGCACACCAACACAGCTGGACGTATGGGGTGAATACAGCGGGTGATACCATCACCGCCAAGTGCAGCGGCTGCTCCATCAGCGGCGGCAGCGTGACCATCCAGGCACCGACCCGTCCAACCTACGACGGCACGGCAAAAGCTGCCAAGCTGGAAAACAATCTCGTCAGCACAATCAGCGTTCCCAGCATCATCTATGCGAAGGACGGCACCACCCTTGACACTGCCCCTGTGGACGCAGGGGAGTACACCGCCAGCATCACGCTGGATGGCGTGACCGCCAAGGTGACTTTCAAAATCGCCAAGGCTGACGCGCCTGACGCTCCCTCCGGGTTGACCGGCTACGTGGGCAAAGCCCTCTCCACGGTGGTTTTGCCCGACGGCTGGACGTGGGTGGACGGTGACGCCGTGATGAACACCGCAGGCGACGCGGTGGAGTTCATGGCGAACTATGGCGGCGACAACAACCACGAGTCCGCCAGCAACGTGGCTGTGAGCGTCAAGGTCGTGGAGACATCCGGCGGTGACAGCACCGGCGGTAATACCGGAGGCAATACCGGCGGCAATACCGGCGGCAACACCGGCGGCAATACCGGCGGCGGCAACACCGGAGGCAATACCGGCGGCAGTACCGGTCACAGAGTATCCACCAGCGCGCCCGCCGCACCGGCGAAGCTGCCCACGCTGCTCTTAGGCTCCCGCAGCAGTGACGTTAAGACCTTGCAGGAGATGTTGAACGCCAAGGGCTACAACGCCGGGAGCGTGGACGGGATCTTCGGGAGGAACACACGGGCGGCGGTGATCGCGTTCCAGAACGCCAACGGCTTGGCGGCGGACGGCATCGTGGGCAAGCTGACGTGGGCGAGGCTGTACGACACGACGGCGGCTCTGCCGGCGGCAAGCACGGCGGCGGGCACGCAGCCCATGGTGTACCGCGGCTCACGCGGTGACGCTGTGCGGAAGCTGCAAGAGCTGCTGAACAAAAAGGGCTTCGACTGCGGCGCAGTGGACGGCATTTTCGGCAGCAAGACCTACGCGGCGGTGATGGCGTTCCAGAAAGCCAACGGACTGGGCGCGGACGGCATTGCCGGGCCGCTGACGTGGGGCAAGCTGGGCTGAGGTATCGACAGGAGTAAAAAAACACCACCCGATCGGGTGGTGTTTTTTTCGGTCAGTTATTCGGTGGGGGCGGGCTGGCGGAGGAACAGCACGCCCAGCGTGCCGGGGCCGCAGTGAGAGGACACGGTGCAGCCCGCTTGGGTGATAAAGACCTCCTTGAAGGGTGCAAGCTCCCGCACCAGTGCCGTCAGCTCCTGCAAGGTCTTCTCCGACACTTCGCCGGAGTGGGTGATGAACGCCCAATCGTCCACCACCGCCTTGTCCGCCAGACGCTCGGTGACGTACTGGCGGTACACCTTTTCCATGGCACCGCGGTATTTCTTGCAGACCACCAGCTTGCCGTCCCGGATCTCAAGGCTGGGCTTCAGCTTCAGCATATTGGCTCCCAGAGCCGTCACGCCGCTGCACCTGCCGCCCTTCCACATATACTCCAGCGTGTCCAGCACGAAGCTGGTGTCGCTGAGAGGCGCAAGACGGCGCAGCTCCGCGGCGATGTCCGGTGCCGCCATGCCGTCATCCCGCAGCTTCGCCCCCTGAAGTGCCAGCAGGCCGCCGCCGGTGGAGAGCTGGCGGCTGTCCACCACGTGGATCGCGCCCTTGTCCGCCAGCTCCTGCGCCGCCATCACGGCGTTCTGGCAGGTGCAGGACAGGTCGGAGCTGATGTCGATGTGGACGACGTCAAAGCCCTCGTCCAAAATGGCGGAGAAGAAGCTGCGAAATTCCTCCGGGCTGATGGCGGAGGTCTTGGGCAGCGTGCCGTCCCGGCGGTAGCCGTCGTACAGATCCGCCGAGGTGTAGCTGCCGTCGTCGGGGAAAACCCGCTCCCCGCTCTGGATGGTCAGGGGGATGGTGCGTATCCGGAAACGCTCCAGCAGCTGGGGCGTCAGGTCACAGGTACTGTCGTAGGTGATGCAAACAGGTCTATGCATGGGGCAGTTCCTCCTATGTTTTTCCTATTGTGCTTGTAGTATACCGGAGGAACCTCAATCCAACCTCTAAAAACTCTCGATTTTTATGGGCAAATGTGATAAAATCGAGAAAAGCGCAAAGGAGGAGCGGTATGTTTCGGATTTTGGTCGCCGAGGATGACGAGAGCACCCGGCTTTTAATGTGCGAGGTGCTGCGCCGCGCCGGGTACGAGCCGTGCCCCGCAGGGGACGGCGTGGAGGCGTTGGAGGTCATGGAGCACTACCAGTGCGATCTGGCGGTGGTGGACATCACCATGCCGCGGATGGACGGCATCACCTTCACACAGACGCTGCGGGAGGGAAACTGCGACCTGCCGGTGCTGATGGTGACGGCGCGGGTGACCCAGGAGGACAAGCGGCGGGGCTTCCGGGCGGGGACGGACGACTACATGGTGAAGCCCGTGGACGAGGAGGAGATGCTCTGGCGCATTGAGGCGTTGCTGCGGCGGTATTGCAGCCGGGCGGAGCGGCGGCTGGCGGTAGGCTCCACGGTTCTGGATCGCAGTGCGTTACAGGTCATCACGCCGCAGGGCACGTGGCAGCTGACGGCGAAGGAGTTCATGCTGCTGTACAAGCTGCTGTCCTACCCGCGGACGCTTTTCACCAAGCGGCAGCTGATCGACGACATCTGGGATCTGGACAGCGACGTGGACGAGCACACCGTGGAGGTCTATATCTCCCGGCTGCGGGATAAGTTCCGGGACAACCCGGACTTTGAGCTGCGGACCATCCGGGGGTTCGGCTATATGGGGATGCTGCGGGAGGACGGAAATGAGCAGAAATAAGGCGACGAAGGAAAGCCCGCCCTTCCGGCTGCTGGGCACCATGATCCTGCTGGTGCTGGGGCTGGTGGTGGCGTATGCCACGCTGGCGATCGGCATACTCTCGCTGGTGCAGCAGCTGGTGCATCTGGAGGACAAGAGCTACACGCTGCTGTGGCCCATCCTTTTGCTGACGGTGAGCGTCATTCTGGGCGTGCTGCTGGCGGTGTTCATATTCCGAGGGTATCTGGCTCCCCTGTCCCGGCTGATGCACGCCACGCAGGCGGTGGCGGCGGGGGATTACTCCGTCCGGGTGGAGGTGCGTGGCGCACGGGGCGAGGTGGCGGAGTATATCCGCAGCTTCAACAAGATGGCGGAGGAGCTGGCCAGCGTGGAGATGCTGCGCTCCGACTTCGTGAACACCTTCTCCCACGAGTTCAAAACGCCCCTCATCTCCATCCGGGGCTTTGCCAAGCTTTTGCAGAGCACAGACCTGACGGCGGAGCAGCGGCAGACCTATACGGACACCATCGTGCAGCAGTCCGAGCGGCTTGCCGCCATGAGCACCCGTATTCTGGAGCTGACCCAGTACGAGAACACGGAGATCGTGTCGGGGAAGGCGCGGTACAGTCTGGACGAGCAGCTGCGCCGGTGCGTCCACCAGCAGGAGCGGGCGTGGCTGAAGAAAGGGCTGACGGTGGAGGGCGACCTCGACCGGGTGGACTACTACGGCAACGAGGAGCTGATGGAGCACATCTGGTCGAACCTCCTGTCCAACGCCATACGGTTCACCCCCGCCGGGGGACAGATCACCGTGGTGCTGCGGCAGAGCGAGGGGGAGATCGCCGTGTCCGTGTCCGACACGGGCGTGGGCATGGACGAGGAGACGCAGCGGCACATTTTCGACAAGTTCTACCGCGCCGAGACGTGCCCGGACAGCCGGGGCAACGGGCTGGGGCTGTCCATCGTGCGGCGGGCGGTGAGCCTGTGCGGCGGGCAGGTGACGGTGTTTTCCCAGCCGGGGAAGGGCTCCACCTTCACGGTGACGCTGCCGGACACGGGGGATTGACAGGAAAAAAACGCGGAGACGCGGCGGCGTCTCTGCGTTTTTTTACTTTCACTTGGCTACCGGTGCGTCCGGCCAGTAGATGACGTAGCACTCCTGCATCTCGCCCATGTAGAAGAAGATGTTCTCGCCCATTTCGATGTGCTCGCCGAAGGTCAGGTCGGGCACGAACAGCCGCCCGCTGGTGCGCTTGGGCCCCTTGATGGTGAAGCCCTCCGCCGTGGGGTGCTGCCGCAGGTCGTTGGCCGCCTCCTCCAGACCGGGGAAGTGCAGCGTCCGTTCCAGCTCCGCCAGCTGGGTCGCGCCGTTGATGTAGATGAGATGATTTTCGTCCTTGAACCAGTTGATACGCATGGTACGCCCTCCTTTGTGGTTGATAAGAGCAGTATACCACATCCTCTCCCGCTTGTCACGCGGTTCTCCCCTCCCCTGCTACAGCCGCCCCCGCTCGGTGATGACGGCGGGAAGGCGGACATCGTGAGGCTCTTGGGGGATATGGGCGCGGAGGAGGGCTTCCCGGCACAGGAGCAGCGCGTCGCCGGTGCAGCGGCGCAGGAAGCGGTCATAGTACCCGCCGCCTCTGCCAAGGCGGCCGCCGTCCGGGGACGCCGATGCACAGGGGACGATGGCGAGGTCGATCTCCTCGGCGGGGACAAGGGGCGCGGCGGCGGGCGGCTCCGGGATGCCGTAGGCTCCCGGCGCAAGCTCCGACAGTGCAAGCACCTGCCGGCTCTCCATGACGCCGGGGGCGGTGCACAGGGGGACGCACAGACGCTTGCCGTCCGCCAGCACCTGACGCAGCAGGGGCGTGGTGTCGATCTCGCTGCCGCGCCCCACGAAGGCGAACACCGTTCCGGCGCGGCGGTACTCCGGTGTGTGCAGCACGTGGCGGAGAATGGCATCGTCGGAGAGGTGACGCTCCGATGATGTCAGTGCTGCCTCCGCCGCCGCTGCTTCCCGGCGGAGGGCCGCCTTTTGCTGCTGTATGGTATCCATGGGCACCTCCTGAAAAAAGAGCGGGCAGAGAAGCGCGGCGCGCTCCCCTGCCCTGCTGTGTTTTTACGCCAGCTTGGACGTGAGATTCTCCACCGCCTCTGACAGAGCCTCCTCGAAGGAGGGGTGAGGCCGCATGACAGAGAGCAGCTGCTCCGCCGTCAGGTGGTTCACCATGGCGGTGCTCAGCTGGGAGATCATGTCGCTGGCATGCTGGCACATGAGCTGGGCACCGACGATCTCGTGGGTGTCGCTCCGCGCCACCAGCTTCATAAAGCAGCGGCCGGGGTCCTCGATGATGGTACGGGCGTTGCTGAACAGGGTGCATTTGCCGGACACGGCGGGGATGTCCTGCTCCTTCGCCTCCGCCTCCGTCAGTCCCACCACGGCGATCTCCGGCGCACTGTAAATGCAGCTGGGGATCACGTTCAGATCGGTGGTGCCCTTGCCGCCGCACATACGCTCCACGCAGTCCGTGCCCTGTGCCGCCGCCACGTGCGCCAGCTGCACGGCAGAGGACGCATCGCCGATGGCGTACACGGTGGGGATGCTGGTCTGGTAGTTCTCGTCCACCAGCAGCCGCCTGCCGTTCAGCTCCGGGGTCAGGTCAGCAGCAAACAGCCCGTCGAAGTAGGCGCGGCGGCCGATGGCGCAGAGCACCTTCTCGCCGGTGACGGTCAGCTCCTTGCCCTTCTGGGTCAGGTGGACGCACATACCGTCCGCCGTCTGCTCCACCGACTGCACCATGGCGGAGGTCAGCACCTCCACCCCCTGCTTTTTCAGGATCTGCGCCAGATTCTGTCCCAGCTCGCGATCCATCTGGGGCAGCAGGTTCGCCATGCCCTCCACCAGCGTCACGGGGCAGCCCAGATGGCTGTAAAACGTGGCAAATTCCACGCCGATCACGCCGCCGCCGATGATGACGATGGAGCAGTACGGCGTGTCCGTGCCCTCCAGCAGCTCGTCGGAGGTCATCACGCCGGGCAGCTCCAGACCGGGAATGGGCGGGCGGACGTTCACAGAGCCGGTCGCCGCCAGAATACGCTCGGCGGTGTAGGTGACGGTGCCCTCCTCGCCGGTGACGGCGACCTGTCCGGGGGCGGTGATCTGCGCCGTGCCGGTGAGCACGTCCACCTTCGCGCCCTTCAGCAGCGCGTGGATGCCGCCGCGCAGCTTCTCGCTGACGCTGCGCTTGAAGGCGAACATCTCGCCTATATCGTAGGACAGGGAGCCGTGGACGCCTACGCCGCCGCCGTTGACGGCGTCGTAGTAGACCTGTGAGGCGTGGAGCAGCGTCTTGGTGGGGATGCAGCCCCGGTTCAGGCAGGTGCCGCCCACCTCCCGCCGCTCCACGATGGCGGTGTGCAGCCCCAGCTTGGCGGCGCGGAGGGCGGCGGTGTACCCGCCGGGACCCGCGCCGATAACGATCAGCTGATACGCAGACATAGGAGTTCCTCCTGTGTTTTCAAATGTTTTTCCGCAGTGCATCGCACGCACAGAGGCTCGCGCTCACGCGCCTCTCCAGCGCAGGACGGGCTTGCGCGCCGCCTGCACCTCGTCGGGCCGTCCGATGGGCATATTGTGGGGGGCGGTGTGCATGGACTCCGCGTCCTCAAACGCCTTGCGGTACAGCATACGGAGTACCTCCGCCGCGTGATCCAGCGTCTCGATGCCTTCCGTCTCCGTAGGCTCCAGCATCAGTGCCTCGTGGACGATGAGGGGGAAATACATGGTGGGCGGGTGGATGCCCTCGTCAATGAGGGACTTCGCCACGTCCAGCGCGGAGACGCCCGTCTCCTTCTTCAGACCGCTGAGATCCAGCACGAACTCATGCATACACAGGCGGTCGTAGGCAGGGGTGAAGGTGCCCTTCAGCTTCGCCATCAGATAGTTGGCGTTGAGCACGGCGTTCTCCGCCGCCTCGGGGATACCCTCTCTGCCCAGTGCCAGCAGGTACGCCAGTGCGCGGACGACCACCAGGAAGTTGCCCTGGAAGCCGCGCACCTGAATGTGACCCGGCTCCTCCGCCAGCGCGCTGTGGGGCAGATACTCCTTCAGGAACTCCTTGCAGCCCACCGCGCCTGCGCCGGGGCCGCCGCCGCCGTGGGGCGTGGCGAAGGTCTTGTGCAGGTTCATGTGGATGCAGTCGAAGCCCATGTCGCCGGGGCGCACCACACCCATGACGGCGTTGAGGTTGGCTCCGTCGTAGTAGCACAGGCCACCTGCCTCGTGGACGAGGCGGGTGATCTCCAGAATGTTCTTATCGAAGATACCCACGGTGTTGGGGTTGGTGAGCATCAATCCGGCGGTATCCTCGCCCAGCGCGGCGCGGAGGGCGTCCAGATCCACGCAGCCGTCCTCGCCGGAGGCGATGTTCACCACGTCGTAGCCGCACATGGCGGCGGTGGCGGGGTTGGTGCCGTGGGCACTGTCGGGGACGATGATCTTGGTGCGCTTCCTGTCGCCCCGGGCATCGTGGTACTGCTTGATGAGCAGCACGCCGGTGAACTCGCCGTGGGCACCGGCGGCGGGCTGGAACGTCATGCCGTCCATGCCGGTGATCTCGCAGAGATACTGCGCCGCCGTGTCCAGCACCTGCTGCATACCCTTGCGATCCTCCGCCGGGGACAGGGGGTGCACATTGGCAAAGCCGGGCAGGGACGCCATCTCCTCGTCGATGCGGGGGTTATACTTCATGGTGCAGGAGCCGAGGGGATAGAAGCCGCAGTTCACGCCATGCACCTGCTTGCAAAGCTCCGTGTAGTGGCGGGAGATGTCCGTCTCGCTCATCTCCGGCAGCACGGGCTTCGTCTCCCGCCGCAGGGAGGCGGGCAGGGAGACGCTCTCCACATCGCAGGCGGGCAGAATGGTGCAGCGGCGTCCGGGGACGCTCTTTTCGAAAATCAGCTTCATTTTGCCAGCACCTCCTTCACGATGGAAACCGCCTTGTCCAGCTGCTCCTTGGAGACCTTCTCCGTGGCGCACCACAGCACGCCGTCCTCGCCCACAGGCAGACCGCCCAGAATGTCGCTCTCCGCCAGCGCGGTGAGGATCGCCTCGCGGTGGGGCGTGCGGGTGACGAACTCATGGAAGTATTCGCCGGGGTAGACCAGCTCCACGCCGTCGATGGCGCACAGCTCCTTGGCAAGATAGTGCGCCTTCGCCATGGACTGCTCCGCCGCCTGCGCCATGCCGTCGGGGCCCATGGTCGCCATGTACAGCCCGGCGGTCAGGGCGCACAGTGCCTCGTTGGAGCAGATGTTGCTGCTGGCCTTCTCGCGGCGGATATGCTGCTCACGCGCCTGTAGGCTCAGGACGTAGGCGCGGCGACCCTCCGCGTCCGTAGTCTCTCCCACGATGCGTCCGGGCAGCTTACGCATATGCTTATCCGTGGTCGCCATATAGCCCAGATACGGGCCGCCGCAGCCCATGGGCAGACCCAGAGGCTGCCCCTCGCCCACGGCGATGTCCGCGCCGCAGTCACGGGGCGTTTTCATAATGGCAAGGGCGATGGGGTTGCAGCCCATCACGTACAGGGCACCTGCCTCGTGTACCAGCTGCCCCAACGCCTCCGCGTCCTCCAGCTGCCCGAAGAAGTTGGGCTGCTGGACGTAGAAGGAGGCAACATCCGGCGTCAGCAGCTCCCGCAGGGCGGTCATGTCGGTCTTGCCGTCCTTCACGGGCACCACCCGCAGCTCGTCACCGGTGCCGTAGCAATAGGTGCTGACGGTGTTGATGGTGTCGGGGTGCGCTGCGCCGGAGATCAGCGTCACACGGCGTTTGCGGTCGCGGCACATGGCGGCGGCCTCGGCGGCGGCGGTGGCACCGTCGTACACGGAGGCGTTGGACACGTCCATGCCCGTCAGCTCGCAGATCATGGTCTGGTATTCAAAGATGGACTGGAGCAGACCCTGGCTCATCTCCGCCTGATAGGGCGTGTAGGCGGTCAGGAACTCCTCCTTGGCGGGGATATACTTGACGATAGAGGGGATATAGTGGTCGTAGGCACCTGCGCCGCGAAGCACCGTGCCGTACACACGGTTCTCCGATGCCATAGCGGTCATGGCGCGGCTGACCTCCAGCTCACTCATCCCGGCGGGGATGTGCAGCGGCTCGGTGAGGAGCATCTGCTCCGGCACGTCCCGGAACAGCTCGCGGGTGCTGCTCACACCCACGGCACGAAGCATCGCCTCACGCTGCGCCCCGGTGGAGGGAACGTAGCTGCCCATCTCTTAGCCCTCCTCGGTGCAGAATGTCTCGTAGGCGGCGGCGTCCAGCAGCTCCTCGCTGTCCTCCACGTTCTCCACCTTGATGAGCCATGCGCCGTAGGGGTCACTGTTCAGCTTCTCCGGCGCGTCCAGCAGCTCCTCGTTGACGGCGCAGACGGTGCCGGTGACGGGGGACACCAGATCGGACACCGCCTTGACGGACTCCACGTCGCCGAACGCCTCGCCGGCGGTGACGGTGTCGCCCTCAGCGGGCAGGTTCACGAACACCACGTCGCCCAGCGCGTCCTGCGCGAAATCGGAGATGCCCACCACGGTGACGCCATCCTCGGTCTTGACCCACTCGTGGGACTTGGAATATTGCAGCTCAACAGGATACAACATGATACTTTACCTCCATTAAATCAATGTGTTGGTTTTTGTTTTATCCCCCGCCCCCGTAGGGGCGGGGCAGCTTCTGTTTTCAGTTGCGGGCAGGGCTGTGCCTTACACCAGCTTGGCACTCAACGCTTCCAGAGCCTCGTCGATCTCGGCGTCGTTGAAGCAGTAGCGCATCTCCAGATGCTCGCTGCGGAGCTTACGCACCTCGTCTTTGATCTCCGTGCCGCGGAGGATGCAGTCCGCCATCAGACCTGCCAGACGGTCAAAGTCCTTGGCCTCGAAGCCGAAGCGGGTCATCTCGCTGACGCCCATACGCAGCGCGCCGGAGGCGGTGAAGCCCTCCTCGTCGGGGGTCGCCTGATAGTTGACCACGATGTTGTTGCGCTCCAGACGGTCGGCGATGTCCGGACCCTCGCCGTAGCCCACGGACACGATGACCTGATGGGTCTCGGTGTAGTCGATGGCGGGGTCGCCTGCCACGTCCAGACCGTGCGCCTTCAGGCTGCGGGCGAAGGCCTTGGCGTTGTCGATGACCGCCTTCTGGTACACGTCGCGGAACTGGTTCATCTCATACGCCGCCATCAGCATACCCAGCTGGGTGCCCAGATGGTGGTTGGACACGCTGCCGGGGAAGGTGCGGCTCTCGATGGTCTTCCACAGGCCGTATTTCAGGTCGTCCTCCTTGTAGTTGACGCCGATGATGCCGCGCTGGGGTCCGAAGAACGTCTTGTGGGTGGAGCCGGTGACGATCTCCGCGCCCTCGGCAAAGGGCTTCTGGAAGTGGTCGCCGATCAGACCCAGCACGTGCGCCATATCGTACATGATGGTGGTGGGGATCTTCTGCTCGTCCACGAACCTCCGGATCTCCGCCACAGGCTCCTTATGGAGCACCATGCTCTTGCCGAACACGATCAGCTCCGGGCGGTAGCGGTCAAGGAGCTTCTTCGTCTCCTCCACGTCCATCTTGTAGGGGTTGTCGGCGCAGACGGGGAAGTTCACCACGGCGGGCTTCTCCGTCACGGGGTCGATGGCGATATAGTCGTGGAGGGCACCCATGGGCTGGGCGGACAGGTGGCCGCCCTTGATGATGTGGTTGTTCATCACGTAGCCCAGACGCTTCGCGTCGTGCTTGCGATCCACGCGGTTTTTCCAATCCATCAGCGCGGAGAACACCGCCATGTTGGACATCTGTCCGCTGAGGGTGCGGCTCTCCACCTCGGTGCAGCCGAAGTAGGCGCGCAGTTCCTCCACCAGCAGACGCTCCACCTCGTCGATGAACTTGGTGCCCTGATAGTAGAACACCTCCCTGTCGTAGAACGCCAGCACCTTCTTATGCTCGGCGTACCGGCAGGCGGGGTCGCTGCCGCTGAGGAGCCGCACGGCGCGGCTGGGGGTATTCTCGGAGGGGATCAGGTTGATGCACTGCTCCTGACGCCACTGGTGGTTCTCCAACGCCTTTTTCAGCAGCTCCAACGCCTTGGGAGTGCGGTCGCCGCTGCCCACGCCGCGGACTTCCTCCTCCGCGCCGTACAGCAGGGGACGGGCGAAGGGAGGCGCGCCCACGCTCATGTGGCGGGCGGGGATCACGGCCTTGAGACGCTTGCCGCGGACATCCACCTCCACGGTGTCGTCCTCCAGAATGTCGCTGTCGATATAGCAAAGACCGATGGCGCGCTTGCCGCTGGCCTCCAGAATGACGGTGGACAAGCCCTCGCCCTGGGTCTTGAAGTAGGGCACCATGGTGCCGCTGGTGACCCAGCCCACCAGCTTGTCGCCCTGATAGATCTCCATACCGGCGCGCATGACGCCGCGGTCCACCAGCGCGATGGGCGCGATCTTCCGGGGCAGACCGGACATATCGGCGAAGTCGCGGTCCATGTACTTCTTGAAGTAGCGCTGCTGCTTTTCCAGCGCGGCGCGGCCGATGTAGTCGCCCTTCTGGGCGGAGAAGCTGACGGCGAACTTGGCCAGCGGCACGGCGAAGATGGGGATCTCACTGCCGTCGGGGGCGGTACCCATCTCGTGGCCGTACAGGGGCAGGGATGCCTCCATACGCAGGGTATCGCGGGCGCCCAGACCGGCGGGACGCGCGCCCAGCTCCACCAGGCGGTTCCACAGCCACGCGGCGTCGTCGCTGCGGACATAGACCTCATAGCCAAGAGGCTCGCCGGTGTAGCCGGTCTTGGCCACGCGGGCCTCGTGACCCTCCAGCGATACGATGCCCAGCGCGTTCTTCATGGGCTCGGTCAGCTGCTTGCCGCCGTTGAGCCCCATCAGCAGCTCCTTGCACTTGGGGCCCTGCACGGCGATGGCCGCCCACTCCTTGGAGATATCGGTGATGGTGCAGTCGAAGCCGGTCAGCGCGGCGCGCAGATGCACCAGATCCTTCTCCGTGTTGGCGGCGTTCACCACCAGCAGATAGTTGTCCGCCTCAAACATATAGAGGTAGGCATCGTCCACGGCGCCGCCGTTCTCATTGGCGATGATGCAGTACTGTGCCAGACCCACATCCAGTGCCGCCACGTTGCTGGTCAGCACGTGCTGCAAAAAGGCCTGACGCTCGGGGCCCTCAACGAGCAGTCGGCCCATGTGGGACACATCGAACAGACTGCACACCTGCCGGGTATACAGGTGCTCGGCAATAATGCCAGCGGGGTACTGAATGGGCATCTCCCATCCGCCGAAGTCCACCATTTCCGCACCGGCGGCCACATGGACGTCATACAGCTGGGTACGCTTCAGCTCGCTCATACGTTTTTCCTCCTTCAAGATCATGGATCGTTTTTGGGCAGCAAAAAAGGACACAAAACCGCTTATCACGGCCTTGTGCCCCCGTTGAGTTACCTGAGAGATTCCCTCCCGCCGGGAGGTTGCACCTTCGGTGGTCGGGCGTTGCCGTCCGGCCTTTTCGGAGTATCGTCCGGAACCGGTCCTTTTGCCTGAGAGCTTCTGCGTTCCCCTTCGGCGCCGCAATTGCGATCTCTCCCGATCCCATCGTCCGATCGATATGCACTTGTACGCGGCAGAATCTGCCTTGTATACAGAGTGTATCACCGCAAAACGGCGTTTGTCAAGAAACATTTTCCCGGACGGAAACAAAAAGTAAAGCCTCCGGTCAGGCCGGAGGCTTTACCTGTGCACTCAGTCCCAGAGAAGCTCTGTGCGGCGCATGGGGTCGAAGAACATCCACGCCTTGCGGACGGCCTGCGTGGACAGTCCCGCCTTGAGGACCGCGCCGTACAGCATACCGGTGCGGTCGTACACCGACACCAGCGTGTAGGTCCCCTCGCCGTCGCCGATGGCAAGCGCCAGCTTGCCGTCCCGGTAGAGCATGGAGATATCGTCCAGCTTGTCTGAAAGCCCCGGCGACCCAAAGCCGTCGATGTAGCCATAGTCATACCCGTAGACGCTGGCGTCCAGCGGATAGCGGAGGTCGCTCCAGATGAGTTGCCCGTCCTCGTTCCACCTCGGCCACGCCATCTCGAAGGAAAAGTCCACCACCCAGCCGTCGCCGCCGGGACGCAGCACGGTGAGGTGATTTCCAGCGCAGGCCACCAGCAGGTCCTCGGTGCTGTTGTAGACCGGCAGCACATAGTTGTAGCAGTCCAGCTCGTAGGCTGTGCCGCTCTGGGTACCCATGGTGGCCTCGTGGTGCTGTAACTCCGCATCCTCATCCACCACCAGCGTCAGCTTGCAGTGGAAGTCGGCGGCGTCCAGCACCCGCAGGACGTACTGCCCGTTCTCCGCCGTGGTCAGCAGGATCTCGGACTGGTCATAGGTGAATTGCAGACCCACCACCCGCTGCCCGGCGATATCCAGCGGATAGACCAGCCGGAGCCGCGCCATGTCCGGAACACGCAGGGAGTAGCCGCCTCCGGCGGAGGAGGTGTAGCTGTTCAGCTCCATTGGGGCATACCACAGGCCGAAGCCCTCCGGCGCCCACTCCGGCTGGGGGTCTGCGTCGGCGGCAAAGCCCACCGTGGTCAGAAAGCCGTCCTCCCGTCCGATGGAGAAGGGGGTGAAGCGATTCTCCGCGTGGAGCGTGGTGTCGCCGGACAGATACATCTGGTTGTCTGCGTAGTAATAGAGGGTCGGCTCCATCCAGTCCGTCTCCCCCACGGGGATACGGAGCTTGTCGAAGGCGGGATAGCAGTCGGCGTAGTAGTCTCTTTCGCTGTCCCGCAGCAGCAGGCTCAGATCCCCATAGTCCGGGGACAGGTACAGGGGATAGGTGTCGTAGAACTCCCGCAGCCGTATCAGCTCGGTATAGCCCCTGCCATTGCCGTAGGGATCGTTGTTCCCATAGGTCTGATAGCCTTGGATGAGACGGGTCATCAGCGGGTCGTCCGGCTGTGCTATCAGAGAGATATACCGCCGGTCGGTGTAGAGGCCGTAGTAGAGTTCCTCCCGCTCCTGCTGCCGGTCGTAGAAACTAAGGCGGCCGCTGCCCTGGCTGTTCACCAGACGGTGGGTGGTGTCCCATGTGTTGTCGTGTACGTTGTAGACGGTGTCCCAGCGCAGCTGGGAGCCGTACTTGATGGCGGTGCGGAAGCGCAGACCCTCCGCCGCCGCGATGTCGCCCCGTGCAAGGGCGACGGTGTAGGGCAGGGGAGTGGCGGTGCCGTCCAGCCGCAGGGACAGGGCGGGGAGCAGGACGGCGGCCAGCACCAGCATCGCCGCCGCAGCTGTCAGACAGCGCTTCATCCGTCCTCACCCGCCTCTCCGTCCGTCAGCTCGCCCAGTGCGCGGCTGACCCGGTCGGCCCGGTAGTGGTACGTCTCCTTGATGTAGGTCATCAGGTCGCGGCCGGACTCCTCCAGCGCGTCGGCGGTGCAGTCGCCCACGATGACGCCCTCCCGGATCAGGACGGCGCGGGAGATGCAGTCCTTGACCTCCTCGATGAGGTGGGTGCTCAGCAGCACCGTCTCCTGCTCCGTCAGGATGCCCAGCAGCACCTTGTAGAAGTCCTCCCGGTTGAAGATGTCGTTGCCCGCGAAGGGCTCATCCATCAGGATATAGTCCGCGCCCTGCGACAGCGCCATGATGACCTCGAACTGGTTCTGCATACCGGCGGAGAAGCTGCGCAGCTTCTTGTCCATGGGCAGGGAGAAGAAGTCCATCAGGCGCTGAAACCGCTTGTCGTTGAAGCGGGGGAAGTGGGCGGCGTAGAAATCCCGGTGGGCCGCCGCCGTCAGAGCGGGGAAGAAGGAGTGCTCGCAGGTGGCGAAGCTGAGCCGGTCGATGTTGGTGCGGTCGATGGCGGTGCCGTCCAGCGTCACCGCGCCCTCGTGCCGCACAAGACCCAGCACGCACTTCATCAGCGTGGTCTTGCCCGCGCCGTTCTCCCCGAACAGCCCCACGATCTGCCCGCGGGGCAGCGTCAGGGACACATCGTGCAGCGCCTCCTTGGCACCGTATTTCTTGCTGATATGGCTGATCTCAAGCATATGTGATCCCTCCTTAACCGTAGTAGTGCGAATAGGGCGACGCCGCAATGGCGTTCATGACCCGCTGGACATTCTCCTCCGTGGGCAGGCACTGGCTGGGGGTGATGCAGTACCACGCCCCGTAGCACAGGCCCAGCACCAGCGCACCCAGCGCGGCGGCGCACACGGCCCACAGCAGCGGCACTGTCCACACCTGACGCCGCAGGGTCTGCCGCCCATCGGGCAGACGGCGCATCAGGTAGATGCTGCGTCCGCCCAGATAATAGGAGCTGTACAGCATCACGGCGGACAGCAGCGCCAGCAGCACCACCACGCCGAACACGATGACCACCGGCTCCGCATAGGCGGAGAAGGGGCCCATCAGCGCCGTGTCCATCAGCCGTCCGTCCCAGTAGAACATACCCCGGTAGGTCGCGGCGTAATGCACGGTGAAGTCGATGGCAGCCGCCAGTGCGCCGATGGCCAGACTGCCGACGATGATGCCGTGCATGGTGTCCGCCGGTACGTTGGGGGGCAGGATGCGCTCAAGGGTTTTGCGCAGAGCGGAAGTCCGTTTTTCCATCATCGTCCGTCTCTCCTTTCTGGAATTGCCATAGCGTGATGCCCAGTGCCAAGGCGGTGACCAGGCACACCAGCAGGGTGGTGCTGGAACCCATAGGGAAGAAAAAGCTGAGAATGGTCAGCGCCAGCGCCAGCAAGGGCGCGATGCTGAAGTGTCCCCGGCGCTGTGCGTGGGAGAATTGGGCGGCGGCCGCAGCACACAGCGCCGTCAGCAGCAGATTTTCTACCCATACGGTGGCGTCCCGCAGGGGCAGCAGGTGGTGCAGGAACTTGCCGCCGTACATCGTCAGCAGCAGGGTCTGCCCGCCGATGGTATACCCGTAGTAGGGGGGCGGCGTCCATGCGTCGATCCGCAGCTTCACCACCGCCGTGAACACCGCCGCCATCACCGCCCAGTAGAACAGCACGCACACGGCGTAGTGCAGCGTCCACCACAGGCACAGCGAGCCCTCACCGACCCGCAGGCGCTGCACGGTGCAGCCGGTTTTCGCCCCGTAGCCGCAGCCGTTGAGACTCAGCACCGCCAGCAGGGCGGCAAAGCCCGCGGCACAGGCGATGGCTGCGCCTGTCTTCCCGGGCAGCTTGCAGAAATCGACCAGCTCATACTGCGGCGTTTCTGTACCGTCCGGCGCTACGATGACGGCGTCCGGCTCCTGCGCCGGTACCAGCCAAAGCAGCGCACCGGACAGTGCCGCCGCCAGCAGCGTGACAGCTAAGACCCGCCATACGGTGCCGCGTGCGGCCAGCGCCAGCACGGATAAATGCTTTCTCATGCGTCCGTTCCCTCCTTGTCGTACAGTGTGTCCAGCAGGCGGTGGGCGTCCTCCCGCGTCAGTCCCAGGCGTTTGGCGGCGTCCACCATGGCCTGCATCTCCGTTTCCAGCAGCTCCCTGCGCAGGGCGGCGATCTGCTCCGGCGTGACCTGTATGCAGCTCTTGGCGCCGGCGCGGGAGGTCACAAGCCCTTCGTCCTCCAGTTGCTTGAACGCCTTTTGCACCGTGTTGGGGTTCACCGCCAGCAGCGCCGACACCACCCGCCGGGAGGGCAGCTCGTCGCCGTCCTGTATGGTGCCTGCCGCCAGTCCCTGCTGGATGTAGCGGATGATCTGGAGATAGATGGGCGTGCCGTCCGTCTGGCGGAACGCCTCGAATGAGATCATGTGTCTCGCCTCCTCTCTGCAAAACTGTATTACTCAAATAGTACGGTTGCTAACTGTATTATACGAATGATACAGTTCTGTGTCAAGAGGGAAAGTGAAAAAATAGAACCGAGGCGGCGCGGACATAAAAAATCCCCCTCCGACCGCGAGGGTCGGAGGGGGATTTGTGCAGCGCGTCACTCCTCGGTGAAGTGGACGTGGTTGAAGATGTGATCCTGACAGAAGCAGTGGTAGCCCGCGCACTTGCTGCAATAGCGGAACTGGAGGTCGGGGTAGTCCGTGTCGGTGCGGCCGCAGACGGCGCACTTGTGGTGGTAGCCCTTTTCCTTCTCCTGCTGCTTTACCGCCTGCTTGTACTGCACGGTCTTGGGGCTGTACTGCCTCTTGGTGCGGGCGGCCAGATAGTGCACCTCCGGCCAGATGAACACGGCGAAGTTCAGCAGCGCCACCACCGGCAGCACCACGCCAGCCCAGTTGTGCAGGCCGATGGCGCGGATGATGTCAAAGGCGAACAGCGCGCCGTCCAGATACGCCAGCCACTTCATTTTCACCGGCAGGAAGAACATGAACAGCACCGTGGTGTCCGGGAACAGCATGGCAAAGGCGAAGAACATGGACAGGTTCACATAGGGAGTGCCTTCTGCATTGATGAAGTTGTTGCCGGTGATGACGCTGGCCAGAATCGTACCCAGCACCGTCAGCAGCATACCGCTGAAGTAGTAGAGATTGAACTTGGCGGTACCCCACTGCCGCTCCAGTGTGGTGCCGATCCAGTAGTAGAAGTACAGGCTGATGAGCAGCCAGAAGGGAGAGCTGGAGCTGGGGTAGAAGATGAACGTCACGATGCGCCAGATCTCGCCGTGGAGCAGACCGTTCAGGTTGAACTTGAGAAAGTCCAGCGCGGAGGGATTGGTGTACATTGTCAGCATGGACAGGATGTACACTGCCACGTTGCCAATAACGATGACGCGCATCAGATTGGGGATACCGAAGCGGGGGTGGGCGGCGCAGAAACGCTGCACCCCGTCATAGAGCTTTTTCAAGGGGAATTTCCTCCTGTACAAATTCAAGTAACGCCTATTGTAGCGCATAGGGCGGAAAAAGTCATGTCATTTTTTTGAACAATGGAAAAGTTTCCAGAAAGTAAATTGTTTCCGTTTTTTCGGAAAACCTATTGACAACCGCAAAAAACCTGCTATCATATATGGCACAAGTTCATACCTTATCAAGAGTGGCGGAGGGACCGGCCCGATGAAGCCACGGCAACCTGTTTTTTCAAGGTGCCAAATCCGGCGAACGAATCGAAAGATGAGGGAAGGCAAGAAAGCTTCAGCACTCTGTCGGTTCGGCAGAGCGCTTTTTTGTTGCGTGTTCCCAAAAGAAAGGAGAAATTATCATGGCAAGACATCTGTTTACTTCTGAATCCGTTACCGAGGGGCATCCCGATAAGATCTGCGACCAGATCTCCGACGCGGTGCTGGATGCGATCTTTGAGCAGGACCCCAACGGCCGCGTGGCCTGCGAGACCTGCGCCTCCACCGGCCTGATCCACATCATGGGTGAGATCACCACCAGCTGCTATGTGGATATCGCCAAGATCGCCCGTCAGGTGGTGCTGGACATCGGCTACGACCGCTCCCAGTACGGCTTCGACGGCAACACCTGCGCCGTCATCACCAACATCGACGAGCAGTCCGGCGACATCGCCCTGGGCGTGGACAAGAGCTACGAGGCCAAGTCCACCGGCAAGAGCGAGCTGGACAACGGCGCCGGCGACCAGGGCATGATGTTCGGCTACGCCTGCGACGAGACGCCGGAGCTGATGCCGCTGGCTATCTCCATCGCCCAGAAGATGGCAAAGCGCCTGACCGACGTGCGCAAGCAGGGTCTGGTGGACTATCTCCGTCCTGACGGTAAGACCCAGATCACCGTGGAGTACGATGAGAACGGCGTGCCCATTCGCGTGGACACCGTGGTGCTGTCCACCCAGCATAGCCCCGATGTCTCTCTGGAGCAGATCCGCAAGGATATGATCGAGCTGGTCATCAAACCCACCGTCCCCGCCCATCTGCTGGACGGCGAGACGAAGATCTACGTCAACCCCACCGGCCGCTTCGTCAACGGCGGCCCCGCCGCCGATACCGGTCTCACCGGCCGCAAGATCATTGTGGATACCTACGGCGGCAGCGCCCCCCACGGCGGCGGCGCCTTCTCCGGCAAGGACCCCACCAAGGTGGACCGCTCCGCCGCCTACGCCGCCCGCTGGGTGGCCAAGAACGTGGTGGCCGCCGGTCTTGCCAAGAAGTGCCAGGTGCAGCTGGCCTACGCCATCGGCGTGGCCCGTCCCGTCAGCGTGCTGGTGGAGACCTTCGGCACCGGCGTGGTGGCCGACGACAAGCTGGAGGCCGCTGTGGAGAAGGTCTTTGACCTGCGTCCCACCGCCATCATCCGCGATCTGGACCTGCGCAAGCCCATCTACCGCCAGCTGGCGGCCTACGGCCACATGGGCCGCGAGGATCTGGGCGTGACGTGGGAGAAGACCGACCGCGTGGACGCCCTCAAGGCCGCGCTGGGTCTGTAAAAACCCAATATAAAAAGAGTCCCGCAGCGTATGCTGCGGGACTCTTTTTTACTTGTCGCGGCATTGAAGCCCCAGCTGATAGAAGGCCACGGCGCTGGCCGCCGCCACGTTCAGGCTGTCCACCCCGTGGGTCATAGGGATCATTACCGTGTGGTCGCACCGGGCGATGGTGCCGTCCGCCAGCCCGTCGCCCTCGGTGCCAAGCACCACCGCCAGCTTTTCCGCCTGTAACAGCCGGGGGTCGTCCAGCCGCAGGGAATCCTGCCGCAGCGCCATCGCCGCCGTGGTAAAGCCCAGCGTGTGCAGCGTCTCCGTCCAGTCGCCCTCCTCCGGCAGATATGTCCACGGCACCAGAAACACGTTGCCCATGCTGACCCGGGACGCCCGCCGGTACAGCGGGTCGCTGCCCTGCCGGGTCAGCAGCACCGCGTCCATGCCAAGCGCCGCCGCGCACCGGAAGATGGCTCCCACGTTGGTGGGGTTCATCACGTTTTCCAGCACGGCGATGCGCCGCGCACCGGCGCATACCTCCGCCACGGAGGGCAGGGGAGGCCGCCGCATGGCGCACAGCATCCCTCGTGTCAGGTGGAAGCCGGTGAGTTGGGTCAGTACATCCAGCGACGCGGTGTAGACGGGAATGTCCGGGTCACAGCGGTGCAGGAGCTCCGCCCCCTTGCCAGCGATGTGCTGCGGCTCCATGAGGAACGACACCGGCACGCAGCCTGCGTCCAGCGCCCGTCCGATGACCAGCGGGCTCTCCGCGATGAACAGGGCGTTGGCCGGATCGGCGCGGTTGACCAGTTGGTTTTCGGTGGCGCGGGCGTAGACATCCAGCTCCGGCGCGGCAAAATCGGTGATCTCTATGATACGGGCCATAGGCCCTCCTTCCTGTGTCAGCCGTTGAGGATCTTCATAAACTCCTCGCCGGTGATCGTCTCCTTTTCGTATAGGTACTGAGCAAGCTGATCCAGCTTCTCCCGGTCGTTGGTCAGGAGCTGCACGGCCTTCTCATGCTGGCGGCGGACAAGGTCTACCACCAGCTGGTCGATCTTCTCCTGCGTACCGGCGGCGCAGGCGAGGGAGGTGTCGCCGCCCAGATACTGGTTCTGCACCGTCTCCAGCGCCACCATGCCGAACTCATCGCTCATGCCGTAGCGGGTGAGCATGGCGCGGGCCAGCTTGGTGGCCTGCTCGATGTCGTTGGAGGCGCCGGTGGTGATGGAGTGGAACACGATCTCCTCGGCGGCGCGTCCGCCGGTGAGGGTGGCGATCTTGTTCTCCAGCTCCTCCTTGTTCATCAGATAGTGGTTGCCCTCCTCCACCTGCATGGTGTAGCCCAGTGCGCCGGAGGTGCGGGGGATGATGGTGATCTTCTGCACCGGCGCGGAGTTGGTCTGCCGCGCCGCCACCAGTGCGTGGCCGATCTCGTGGTAGGCCACGATCTTCTTCTCGTGATCGGTCATGATAGCGTTCTTCTTCTGATAACCGGCGATGACCACCTCAATGCTCTCCTCCAGATCGGACTGGGTCACCAGCTTGCGTCCGTCCCGGACGGCGCGGAGCGCTGCCTCGTTGACGATGTTGGCAAGCTCTGCGCCGGAGGCGCCGGAGGCCATACGCGCCACCACGTTGAAGTCCACGTTTTCCGCCAGCTTGACCTTCTTGGCGTGTACCTTCAGGATATCCTCGCGGCCCTTCAGGTCGGGCAGCTCCACCGGTACGCGGCGGTCGAACCGTCCGGGACGGGTCAGCGCCGGGTCAAGGGATTCGGGCCGGTTGGTGGCGGCGAGGATAATGACGCCGGTGTTGTCGGCAAAGCCATCCATCTCCGTCAGGAGCTGGTTCAGCGTCTGCTCCCGCTCATCGTTGCCGCC
>ERZ857629.980-NODE-980-length-34881-cov-5.136909_pt1 | contig 34881 bp, 38 predicted proteins | sample MGYA00519700_ERZ857629 | MGnify/ENA primary metagenome ERZ857629 (study PRJEB31778, sample SAMEA3449351) | human gut metagenome | biome: human gut; feature: human-associated habitat; material: faeces | place: United Kingdom | collected 2010/2012 ... | reverse complement strand
TAAGCATTGACTATGCCGTGATGGAGAAGTCGAAGGAAATCTATACCTTGCCAGCAGAGTTTGGCTGGAGCGACTTAGGCAGCTGGGGCAGCCTCCGTACCTTGCTTCCTCAGGATGAGGATGGTAATGCCAAGGTAGGCAATGACATTCGCTTGTATGAATGCAAGAACTGCGTGGTTCATGCAGCCGATGAAAGCAAGGTCGTAGTTCAAGGCTTGGATGGCTATATCGTCGCAGAGATGCATGGCCAAATGCTGGTGTGCTCTTTGAAGGAGGAGCAGAGAATCAAGGAGTTTGGGGAAATAAATATTGTTGTTTGATATTTTTGTCATCTAATACTCGATGTTATCTAAACCTTTAGATTATGACTATAGATAGTGTATTCAAACAAATCCAGGATATCGTTTCAGCCCCAACACCTCCAGTGATAGTATTGGGTAGCGGAGCTTCGATTTCGTATGGAATTGCTTCAATGTGGAGTCTTGCCACTATGTTGAAAGATTATTTTAGTTCAAAGAGCTATGCTTCAACAGCATCCAAAGAATGTGTAAGTCGCTTTCTTTCACTGTTGGATGATGGAAAAGGTTTGGAAGATGCATTGTTGGAAGCTAAGGTTACGGAAGATGTGGAAAAAGACATCGTCCATAACGTTTGGGAAATGATAGTAAAGCAAGACGCAGAAGTGTATAAGCGAGCAATATCTGGAGAATCTATAGATTTGAAGGAACTATTTGATTTTCTTATCTATAACCGGAAAAGCGTGGAATTGAACATTGTTTCTACCAATTATGATAAAATTGCGGAATATGCAGTTTCACAGAGCGAAGCCTATCTCAATACGGGTTTTGCCTCCAATTATTTGGGGCAATTGAAAGTAAATTTGGATGGATGCCCAACTCGACTGAAAGAATCTTACACAGGTAAGGTGAATGTTTGGAAAGTACACGGATCTTTGGATTGGTTTAAGAAAGACGATATTACTTATTGTTTCCCTAACATGTTAGAAATTCCTGCAGGGTATACCCCTTGCATTATTACTCCAGGCAACAACAAATATGAGAAAACGCAGCAACCACCTCATCGTGAACTATTAAGCAAAGTGGATGAGTGCTTTACAAAAGCCAAAGGTTTTCTTTGTATAGGTTATGGTTTTAATGATGAGCATGTACAGCCAGTCTTGTTGAAAAAGGCTTCGAAAAATGGTCTTCCAATAATTATTGTAACAAAAGAGATTGTTGAATCTATCCGTAAAAATGTGATGGATGCAAAACATAATTTTATTGCGATATATAGTGATGGGGCGAATGGTTGCATTATAGAGACCCAAGATGATAAATTGCCAATACCAGATAAGGAATATTGGCGTTTGAAAGAGTTTTGTACCATTATAAAATAGTTGATGATTATGGCAAATGAATCTTTATTAAACTATGACGTAAAAGAGAGTATAGGGCAAGTGAACGCTGTCGATACAGGAACTGCAACAGTTGTTGTGACAGATGACTCTGTGCTTTCCCAGTTGCAAATCAATCAATTGTTAGCTATAAAAAGTCCTCGTCCAGGACGACATATTATAGCAATGATTATGAAGATATTTCGTAAGTCCACTCCTATAGATACTGCTGAGGAAGATGAAGAAAGCGAAGCTCTTGGACAAATGTCGCTTAATGTTATCAAGATTGTTTTCATCGGAGAATTCATAGACCATGAAGGTACGAAGTTCAATCTTTTCCGTAGAAATGTAAGTGCCGTTCCTTCCATAGATGCAGCTTGCTATAAAATAGAAGGAGACAGACTTACGGCTTTGATGCAATGTATTTCTACAGATGCTGCAAGTGTGGTAAATCCGTTGAAAATAGGTCTTTATACGATGGATGAAAAGTCCAGTGCCTATTTGGATGGAGATAGATTATTTCAGCGTCATGCAGCAATAGTAGGTTCTACTGGTAGTGGAAAATCATATTGTGTAGCACGGATAGTTGAGCAGATGGCTGATTTACCAAATGCCAATGCTATTCTATTTGATATACATGGAGAATATTCTACAGATTCCTTCAAGAAGGAAGGCATCGTTCATTATAAAATAGCAACTCCTTCTGATTTGGATGAGCCAGATAAGTTGAGCAAAGGTATTTTAATGATACCGTATTGGTTGCTCACCTATGAAGAGATGCAAGCGTTGTTGTTAGATCGTAGTGACCAAAATGCACCAAATCAGGCTATGCTTTTGTCAAAAGAGATATTTGTTCATAAAGATGAGGTGGTAAAAGATTCCTCATTGAGTGGTAAAATAACCTTGGATAGTCCTGTTCCATACGAATTGTCTAAAGTTTTGGAACGGTTGATTTATCTGGATGAAGTGGAAAAAGTTCCTGGCGCAAAAGCAGGAACAGAAAAGGCAGGCCCTTTCAATGGGAAACTTACTCGCTTCAACCAGCGTCTCCAAAATAAGCTTGACGATAAACGTATGGGATTTATGTTTCACATGTCTGCAGAAGAACTATCATTGGATTGGTTGGATAATTTCTGTACGACATTGATGGGGAAAGATAATACAACTAAAAACAGAATAAAAGTTATTGATTTTTCTGAGGTTCCATCAGATGTACTTCCTTTGGTTATTGGTCTGGTTGCTCGGCTTGTGTTTACCGTCCAGCAATGGAGTGACAGTAATATGCGTCATCCTATTGCTCTATTATGCGATGAGGCACATTTATATGTGCAACAGATGGAATCAAGAGATTCTGTTGCAGAGATTAGTTTAAAGAGTTTTGAACGAATCGCTAAAGAAGGCAGAAAATATGGTGTTGGTTTGGTTATTATCAGTCAAAGACCATCGGAAGTGAACAGAACGGTTTTAAGTCAATGCAATAATTTCATTAGCTTACGTCTTACTAATATAGAAGACCAAAACGTCATTAAACGTTTGTTGCCTGATAATTTGGGAAATATTGCCGACAACTTATCCCTTTTGGATATAGCCGAAGCAATAGTAGTTGGAGATGCCATTTTACTTCCATCAAGGATAAAAATAGACCGACCAACCATAACGCCATCGAGTCAAACCGTTAAATTTTGGCAGAAGTGGAATGAGAAAGAGCTACATCAAGATTTGAAAGTTGCTGTAGCGAACATGATTAAGCAAAGCAAAAACTAAGTAAAAAATGAATATAAAATGACTTATTCAGATTATATATCTTCATTGCGTGAAAAACGTATGAATCGGATTTTCTTAAATTCAGATAGTGAAAAACGAAAATCTGTTTACAGAGAGTTGCTTCATTGTGCTGATAAAAATTTACGATTCTTTGCGGGGAATTTATGCGATGATATAACAAACAGTGATGATTTTGTCGAAGGAATCAGTGATTTTATTGAGAAAAATGGGAATTTGGAGATCTTGTTAAATAAATATGACGAATCCGTGATAAAAGAATCCAATTTATATAAAAGATTAGCCTTTTATGCAGCACGCAATTATAACGTCACAGTTAAGAGTACACCTGTCACAGTCAATATCCACCTAAATGGAAAAGATACGCCAGCTCATTTTGCAGTTGCAGATTTTTATGCTTTTCGATTAGAAGTTGATATTGAAAAACGTACTGCTATATGTAACATGAATGATGAAAAATTCTCTCAAATGTTGATTAAGACATTTGATAAAATATCATCAGATTCCCAAACTGTAGAAATTGATTTAGTTAAACTGTTCAGTTTAAAACCTAAGGTAGAAAAACATGTTGAAAATTCCTGATTTTTCGTCAGCATTACAACTTGCTGCAACAATGAATATGGCTTTTATCCTGGCAGAATACGCTAATTCATATTCTTTGCTGTTATTGAAGAAGTTTTTCAAATTTAATGAATTGTTAGAAAAACTTGACGGTACATGCAGAAGTCATATTGATGCAAATACAGTTGATAGTTTCGTAGCACATACAGTTGATGGGTTTAGTACGCAAGATAAAATAGAAGAAATAAAACGTAAGATAAACAAAAAGACAGAATTCTTAGATAAGAGTAAACAAAATTTCAAGGATAGATTTGAGAAAGATTGCAATACCAAAAGCTTTTCTTATATAAGTTTATACATGGCTTTGTATTGTATATTTTCTCTGCTACTTGCTAAATTTACAGAGTTATATGATTTTGTATATTTGGTTTGGGGAGTTTTTACAGTATTGTCTCTGTTTTGGATGGTAGCCACTTTTTGGTGGGGCGAACATGAGCGAAATTGGCTTAAGGTAAATTATTGTTCCTTAAAATCATGCACGAAATCATTTTTATCTATAATTTTTGCTAGTTGCATGTTAACGACTATAGTTATGCTGATTGTTCCAACATTTAATTTACATGACTATCCTGTCAGTGAATGGATTGTTGTGTTATCAACAATATTGTTGCCGTACTTGGGCTTTGTTGTTTTCATTTATAAGGTTTGGAATGTGGGAAGACATATAGTTGAGGAAATGCGACAGTCCTATGAAAAAGAAGAAAATGCTTGCGTAGAGATAGCAAATGAGATTGATTCATACAGTAAGTTGGAAAGTATATCTGTGAAAATTTCGACACCCAACAATGTAGGTCAAGTCATGCAAGTTACACTCTCAACAGTAAATAAAAACGATACTCACAAAAGGTCCAATCAACCTCGCTATCCTAATTCTAGAAGGAAAAAGCACAGAAAGAATGGCTCTTCATAAAAATAAATGGTATGAAAATTAATGTTTATGATACATACAATTCAAGACATAAAGGATTATTTTAAGGCAGACTTTAAGAATAATCATGAGAAAGGCAATGTGTTAGTTTGAAATATATTGAGCGTAAAGGAAACAGAAAAACAATAAAAATGAAACTATCAAAATCAAAAATTCAGGTTTTATATTTATATGTTAGCACCCTTGTTGGAGTAATACTTGGTGTGCTGATATCCATCATTAATACTCGCTACCTTGATCCTGTGGATTATGGCGATGTGCATTATGTGCAGAATATCATTAATTTCTTTTCTGGGTTAATGCTGTTCGGGTATTTTGTGTCTGGATGCAGATTGTTAGCTATAGCCAAGGACAAGAAAGAAGCCAATGAGATAAAAGGTGCTATGACAGTTATCTTGGGATTAACTGTTATTGCTATGATGGTGATAATGGCAATATGCGGAGTGGTACATAGCTTTATTTTGCACAAGCCATTCTCCCATTTGTTCTATTATGTAATACCTTTTAGTGGTTATGCGCTGTGCTTGAATTATATCAATACTTCATCACAGGGTGATAACAGTATCGGGATGATAGCACTGGCAAGATTGCTTCCTTCTGTCGTATATTTGGCAGCCATTGCAATTGTCTTCAATACCTTTGGAGCGACAAGTACTTTGGCATTACTTCTCAATACTGGAATTTCATTTGTGATATTGGTTTTCCTCATTCTTCAAAATCATCCATCATTCCACAATTTGAAGGAATCGTGGGGAAAATTGAAAGAAGAAAACAAGCGATATGGTTTCCATGTCTATTTGGGAAGTGTCAGCAATGTGTCAGTTCAATATGTTGCAGGAGTAACACTTGGCTTGTTTGCTGTGAACAATGTCTATGTGGGATATTATTCTTTAGCGTTGACAGCTACAGCTCCACTTATGATGTTGCCAAATGTGATAGGTACAACGTATTTTAGTCGGTTCGCTAAACAAAATAGAATTGAGAAGAAAGTTCTTGTTGTTACATTGGCAATGTCTGCTGTTACTTTGATAGGCTTTATTCTTCTCATTTATCCTGTTGTGGACTTTTTGTTTAATGATAAATATCAAGTGGTAGCCTTATATGCTTCTTTTTTGGCTTTTGCAAGTACTATGCATGGTTTGGGAGATGTATTCAACAGATTTTTGGGAGCACATGGTAAAGGAAAATGCCTTAGAAATGGTGCTTTTATATCAGGAGCAGTAGCTTTGATAGGTTATACTGGAGGTGTATATATATGGGGCATTAATGGTGCCATAGCTACAAGAATAGCATTTGCTGCCACATATTTTGCAATGATGCTATACTACTATTTACAATTTAAAAAACTATATTCTGATGGTAAATATTTCTAAGAACTTAAAAATAGACTGGTTTGAATATATTTATATGTTCATCGTTGTCATTTATATGGGATCGGCTACTGCTGACACAAAGTGCATGCAAGGTGCAGATATTAAAAGTCAGCTTGTGCCGATTGCCATTCCATTATTTATGACAATACTTTTGGCCATTCGAAACAAAGTCGTATTCAAGAATGTGAATCTTCGTAAGATTTTACTCATTTTCTTCTTTTGGTGTGCTGCAGAAACTGTTAAATTTGGTTTTGGCTTTGGCAGCTATCAAGCTATAGGTTTCGCTTTTTTTCTTTTTTATGCGATATTAGTTGCTTATATCCATAGTCAAGTTTTTGGAAAGGAATATTTTCAAATAATTGAACAAATAATAGTTGTTTTAAGTGTTGCTTCATTGGTATTTTGGTGTATAGCTGTTTTTATGCCTTCTTATGCAAGCACATTGTTTAAGTCTTCAATTTCTCAAGAAGTTAATTTTGGAAATAATTTCTTGTACTTGTTCACTTGGATGGATCCAGCAAAAGGACAGATATATGGCGGTATTCCTCGAAATGCTGGATGGTCATGGGAGCCTGGACGTTATGCAATTATGTTATGTTTGGCAATTTGTTTGAATGTAATCAGAAATGGAAAGATAACATTTAAAAACAATAAGAAGTTAATTATATTGTTGGTTTCTCTTCTTTCAACCCAGTCAACAACGGGATATTCAAGCTTGTTAATTCTTTGGTCTCTATATACTTTTAACGGAAAGGGTATAGCTGCTAAATTTTCTTTGATTTTTGTCGTAGGTATTTCCATTGCAGCGATTGCCTCCTTGGATTTTATGGGAGACAAGTTGGAAGAACAAACCAATTTTACGGAAGAGATGGATTATATTGACAAGCAAATATCCGCAGCTGATAGTAGAGCTTCAGAAGGTGAATATTGGATGTCTTTAAATCGCTTTCCATCAGCATATTTTGAGTGTTATAACATAGGACATGACCCTATATTGGGTTACACTCAGATACCTTTATACTCTTATTTCTACAATGAAATATCAACAAATGTTAGATTGACAGGAGGATTAATGAAAATTCTTGCGGAATTTGGTATTCCATTGGGCTTGTACTTATACATATTGTTGTATAAATCTTCTGTAGCCATTGCTTCGGAATATCCTAATAATCGAAGGACGAAGTTATTGATTTTTGTCTGTTTTCTATTGTCTTCCATATCTTATGTGTTATTCTGCGTACCTGTATTTATGACCATTTGGTTTTATGGACAATTTGCTAAAAGAAATATTCAATCAAAACATGTTGTAAGAAAATGATGGATTTATATCTTTTGAGCAAGTACAGAACCCAGTTAATGGGAATCGCTGCTCTATTTATTATTATATGCCATGCGCCAGTATATGGTGTAGAATTGACTCATTATGTCAGAATGTTGTTTGTATGGGGAAATATAGGTGTAGACATATTTTTATTTCTGTCAGGGTTAGGCTGTTTTTATTCGTTGAGCCATTACAAACAAAATAAATCTAATTGGATTCTAAAGCGATATAAGCGTATAGCCATCCCTTATATTATTATTCAAGTTGTTTTCTTGGCATATTTTGTTTGTTGTTCTGATTTTAGGCTATCATCATGGCTATTGGAATTTTCTACCATTTCTTTTTGGACTAATCATACAGGTTGTTGGTATATAGCTTTCCTATTACCTGTTTATGCTATTGCTCCATTTATGTTTGTGTGCTTAAAAATTCAGGAAAGATATAGGCACATAGTTTTCTTTGTGCTTTTAGTGCTGACAATAGTTCTTGTCAATACAGGAAATGTTGAAATGAAAGACAATACAAGCATATTATACAATATAAAATGGGCATTTAAAAGATACCCTGGCTTTCTGTTAGGAATGTATTTGGCTCCATATATTTTATCTAAGAAGAAAATACATATAGTTAAGCTGCTTGGAATAACAGCAATAGGATTTCTCCTGTTTAATACCGTTTTTACTACTGTTTACGGATGGTGGTTTTATGTTCCACTAATTTGTCTTGTTTTCTCTTACTTCCTCAAATGTTTATGGGAGGCAACTGTCATTAATTCATTATTAAAATGGATTGGGGGGGCAAGTTTAGAGTCTTATGTAACCAATATTCAAACAAAGGCTATTATGCCTTCTATAATGAGTAGCTTTTCTGATAATCCCATATTGTATGGACATTATTTTGATTACTCGTTAGTAATAATTCTTGGACTGTTTTTAACTTATTATTGTCATAACTTATCAAAAATAATAGCACAAAAAATATGAAAGTATATATCGTTACAGGCGAGCCTTTTCCTAATGGAATGGCAGCTACGAATCGCATAAAATGTTACGCTTGGTCACTTATTAATCAAGGTCTTGACGTTGAAGTTCTAATTTTTAGAAGAACGGAAGGACCAGGGCTAATGTTGGGTAATACTATTGGTGTTGGTACTTTTGAAGGTGTTCCTTATAAATATATTGGAAAGACATCAATCCGAAGCAAAAACCCTTTTGTATGGAGAGTTGTTGAGAAAATGGATCATTTAAGAACGATATTATATCTAAGAAATCATTTGAGAAATAATGATATAGTTCTTTTCTATTGTGGTCTTCAGTTAGAGCTTACTCTTCAAATAATAAAATATACTCGAAAAACTGGAGCTAAGTATGTTCGTGATTTATGCGAACTTCCTTTTGGCACCGGTGAGGAAACTCCCAAAAGAGTACGACAAAGAAACAAAACATATACAGAATTGCTTCCTAAACTTGATGGGGTTATAAGTATTTCTGATGCATTATCAGAATTGGCAATGAAATATATGCCAAAGGAAAAGGTACTGAAAATACCAATCTTGGTGGATTTTGAAAAGTATAAGTTGGAAGATTTGTCTTCAGAATCAAAAGTTCCTTTTATTTTCCATTCTGGAACATTATATGAACAAAAGGATGGTGTCTTGGGAATGTTGGAAGCTTTTGGATTAGCTGTAAAGAAATTGGGAAAGCCGTTAAACTTCGTTTTGACTGGTACAAAGTTAAAATCTCCTCATGCAAAAGAAATAGATGAAATCATATCCAAGTATCAATTGCAGGACAAGGTAATTTTTACAGGGTATCTTTCTAATGAAGATTTGAGGTCTTATTTGTCAAAAGCCTCGTTAGTTATTATAAACAAATATGAAACTCAACAGAATAAATATTGTTTCTCTACAAAGTTAGGTGAATATCTTGCAGCTGCTAAACCTTTGGTGATAACCAATGTTGGAGAGGCAATGAATTGGTTAAAGAACGGCAAATCTGCCTATATAGTTTCACCTCATAATATTGAGGCTCTGTCTTCTTGTATAGTTGAAATTATTAATAACCCCGAAAAGAGCAAACAAGTTGGCTTAACGGGGCAGCAGGTATGTAAGGAATCTTTCGACTATCGAGTTTGGGGAAAAGAAATGATTGACTTTTTTGAAAAAATATAATTCGAAACAATATGAGAAGTGTAAAATATGATTTTTGGGCACATGCTCTTAATAAATTAGTATATGTCTTGCCAGATGAATGGTATTTGTTTCTGCGTTTTAAGGATCGTGTAGGTTATTGGCCACACTTGCGCCATCCCCGTTCGTTTAACGAGAAATTACAGTGGTTGAAATTGCATGATAAGCACACAGAATATACTCAAATGGTAGATAAGGTAGAAGCTAAAAAATACGTAGCTTCTATCTTAGGCGAGGAGTATATTATTCCAACATTGGGCGTCTGGAATACTGTGGATGAAATAGAATGGAACAAGTTACCAAACCAGTTTGTCATTAAGGTCTCTTCTGATTCGGGGGGGGGTAGTTGTGTGCAAAGACAAAGGTAAGTTGGACATAGAGAAAGCCAAAGAAAAACTTTCTGAAGGTTGGGGAAAGAACTATTATGTCTTCAACAAGGAATATCCTTATCGAGACTTGAAACCACGCATTATAGCAGAGGAATACAAGGAAGATGAAAGTGGTTATGAGTTGAAAGATTATAAATTCTTTTGTTTCAATGGAATTGTCCAACTTTTCAAAATAGATTATGACCGTACCACTGATCATCATGCAAATTATTATTCAAGAGATGGTGTAAAACTGCCATTTGGAGAAGCTGCATTTAAGCCGACGAATAAATATATCACCTTGCCGTCAAATCTGGGAAAAATGATAGAACTTGCAGAGAAATTGGCAAAAGACAAAATATTTGTACGTGTAGATTTCTATGATGTAAATAACAAAATTTATTTTGGTGAAATTACTTTCTTCCCTGCAAGTGGTATGGGTAAATTTACTGATGAAAAGTGGGATTTTAAATTAGGTGAAATGATAAAATTGCCAAAACTAAAATAATAGATGATTTACAGCTTTTAACAATGATAAAAACTCGAAAAGACTTAAGATTTTATTTGGAAGAGGACAGAAAGAGAACCTTGCCAAACATTAGCTCTTTACGCTATTGTTGGTTGCTCTTATGTGGAAAAGAACAAGCTCATGCGTTCCGATACATAAAAGCAATGCGCCATTTGGAATACCACCTCAATAATAGAGGTTTCTACCATACCTTGGCTAAGGTGTTTTACAAGATTCGTGTCGGTCGCCTTGGTTTCCGCTACAATATTGAAATTCAACCTAATACTTGTGGGTATGGTCTTCGACTTCTTCATTTATCAAGTGGGGGGGTACTTTTGAACGCAAAAAGAATCGGTAATTATTGTGGCTTTAATGCAGGAACGTTAGTAGGTAACAAAGACTCTCAAGACAACAGACCAATTATCGGGGATTATGTCGGTTTTGGACCAGGAGCTAAGGCTTTCGGGAAAATAACAATAGGTGATAACGTATTTGTTGCCCCGAATGCTGTAGTTGCGAAGGATGTACCATCAAACGTTATTGTTGGCGGAGTGCCTGCTAAAGTAATCAAAGAAAGAGAAAAAAGAAATGCAAAATAAAAAGAAAGTAGTTATTTTCATCAAATGTAATTTTGGAGGAGCAGAGCGTGTTACGATAAACATTGCTGAAATGCTTCCAAAAGATAAGTTTGATGTTGTCTTTGTAGTAGTTGGGAAGAATATGGATACAGAAAAATTTATACCTTCCTACTATAAGGTACATCATATAAGGCAGCGAGAATATCGTCTGTTAGGTATTAGCAGAATACTGTATTATTTGAAAAAGGAGAATGCTGATATTGCTTTTTCCTCCATGATTTATATAAATGTTCGTGTCATCATTGCATCAAGAATATTAGGAATAAAATCCATTGTAAGAAACAACAACTCAGTTTTTGCTTCTTCAATATCGGCGACTTTGAGATTTGCAATGAAAAAAGTTTATCCAATGGCAGACAAAATCATTGCACAACAGGATGAGATGCGAAAGGAAATAATGGATGTCCTTCATGTGGATTCTACAAAAGTTGTCGCTTTGCAGAATCCGTTAAAGGTTGAGTTGATAGATAAACTATCTCAAGAGGAGTCTCCTTATACTGATAATAATAAGGTTAATTATCTATGGGCCGCAAGGTTTGACAAAGCCAAGGGGCAGGATGTGTTGATTCGTGCATTTGATATCGTTCACAAAATGAATCCCAATGCAAACCTATATTTTGTTGGTTCCTATAATGAGTCAAATGCTATTTATCTTGATGTAGTTAATTATGTGAAGGAAAATCATTTGCAGGATTGTGTTCATTTTGTGGGGTTGCAGGACAACCCTTATAAGTGGGTTAAGAACTGTACGTGTTTTGTAATGCCTTCTAGAATAGAAGGACTACCAAATGCTCTGATTGAGGCAATGTATTTGAAACGTCCAGTTGTAGGAACAAAATGTATTCCAATTGTAGAAAGAATTATCAAAGATGGATTCAATGGTTATGTCGTTCCTGTAGAAAACCCAGATGCTTTGGCTGATGGTATGATAAAAGCTATAAGCTTACATGATTTTAATATGACTTATGTTCCATCTTCAAAAGAAGATTTTATAAAACTATTTAATTAGACAATATGAAAATACCATTTATATTTCGTGTATGCAATCGTCTCTTGAAAGAGACAGTTCCGTTCTTCCCTGACGATATTTTTTTGAGACTCAAATTCTATTTTGTCATGGGTGAAAAGTTGGATTTAGAGCATCCGAAGACTTTCAACCAGAAACTTCAATGGTTGAAATAACATGACAAGCGTGCTGAATATACAATGATGGTAGATAAGATAGAAGCAAAAAAATATGTTGCTTACATCATGGGTGACGAGTATATTATTCCAACTTTAGGAGTGTACAATTCTGTAGAGGAGATTGATTTTGAAAAAAATACAAAAGTATGCTTGAATTAGCAGCAAAACTTTCAAAAGGAATACCACAAGTGAGAGTTGACTTTTATAATATAAATGGTAAAATCTATTTTGGTGAGTTGACATTTTTCCATTGGAGTGGATTGGTTCCTTATGAACCTAAGAAATACGATGAGTTTTTTGGTAGTTACATGAGCCAACTTGAAAAAGTGGCTTGAAAATTTTAATTAATAAATTTTACTTACAGTCCGTAAGCAAAAGAACAAAGCTTTTCAATTTTGAACTTTAAAAAGTGTGCAAGTAGGCAAATAACGTATGGTTTTCATCTGCTTATCACCTATCTAAGTTTCAATTTGATAGTGCTCTGACTTTTTCAAATGGACGCTTACATTCATTTACCAATTGAAAATTAATTGATGAAAGCAATAGTTTTTACAGACCATTTTGGAAATGGAGGAGCAGAACGAGTTGCCTCTCTTATCATTAATGGTCTGGCACAAGATAACGAGAATGAAGTTCATGTCTGTGTTTTTTCTGATGTGAACAATTACAAAATGCAGAAACGTCAGGTTCATTTCCATTTATTGGCTGATGTCAGAAAAGGACATTTGCAGAATGCTTGGTTGAAAATATGGAATTTGGCGAAAGTGATAAAGCAAGAAAAACCTGATGTAATCTTTTCTTTTGGTCCAATCATGGCAGGATATGTCTATTTGGCAAAAAAGTTAAGCGGTTTTCCTAACTTAAAAGTTATTGACTCCGAAAGAAACGATCCAAGATTTGAGCCAGTAGAGGACTGGAAGAAAAAAGTTCGCAATTATTGTTATAATAGAGCGGATATATTGGTCTGCCAAACGCCGATGGCTGTAGAATTATTGGAAAAAATGTATGGAGTAAAAACTAAAAAGGTTATCATTCCCAACCCAATTACTTCCAATTTGCCTACTTGGAATGGTATTGACTCTAAGGAGATAATAACTGCTGCTCGTTTAACAGAACAAAAGAATCTTCCATTACTGATAGATGCCTTTACTCAGATACATGCAGAATATCCAGATTACCACCTTACCATATATGGTGAAGGAGAACTCAGAAATGAGCTGAAGGGTTATATCTCGCAAAAGAATATGTCAAAATCAATTTCTTTGCCTGGTTTTGCAAAAGACATTCATTCCATCATGTCAAAAGCTTATATGTATGTTTCGTCATCTGACTATGAAGGAATTTCAAATTCCATGTTGGAAGCGATGGGTATAGGTCTGCCATGTGTTTGTACAGATTGCCCTGTTGGAGGTGCTTCTATGGTAATAAAGAATGGAATTAGTGGAATATTAACTCATGTGGGAAATAAAGAAGAACTTTATTCCGCAATCAAGTCTCTGATAGAAGACAAGGAGTTGGCAAAACAAATTTCTGAGTCTTCTCAATATGTCAACACGGAATTTTCTTTAGGTAAAATTACAATAAAATGGATACAGCTAATCAAATAAATTCTTTGAAGCAAAGAGATTCTACAATAGACATCATTAAAGGATTTGCAATGATAGCAGTTGTTCTGCTGCATATTAATTTTGCATTTCCCAAAATAGGCATCTTAAATACGAATTCATTGTTTGGAGGTTTATGGCATGTAGCCGTATTTTTTGTGGTAAGTGGATGGTTTTTGAAAGACAGCAAACTCTTGTCATTTAAAAGTTTTGCTAAGGGTAAAGTTATAAACCTCTATTTAAAAGCAATGTATGTCTATATACCGTTAGTTCTCCTTCATAATGCGTTCTTTCAGATAGGTTGGCTGTATGGTGATGTTAACTATCACCATGGCATTCTGGGTGAATTTACTTTTTCCCAGATATTATCCCATATATGTTTTCAATTCTTGTTTACTCAAAGGGAGCCATTTTCTGGAGCCATGTGGTTTGTTGACTCTCTTTTCTTGGGCCTACTTTTATATTCATTGATAACTATATGTGTATATAAACTATTTGGAAATTCCAACGATGTAGCCAAGAATGCGATTCGTTTTGCTATTTGTTTTAGTTTGGCTTTTATGTCAGCAGCTTTGCGAGATATATTTGAAATAAATATTCCGAAAGTTAGCAATACGCTTAGTTCCGTTGTTCTGATGTGTGTAGGGCAAATGTTAGGAAGTCTAAAATTGAAGTTTGACAATGGCCTGTTGTTGATGATGGCTGCTTTGGTATTCTTTCAGTATACTGTTTTGACACCATCGGTTGCTTTAAATTCCAATCAATACAAAGATATTGTATTCTTGATAGTATCTTCTGTTTCTGCGTTATATGTTTTGGGATATATATCCAAGAAAATAACCAATACCGTTTCGGGGGGGGGTAATAAAATACATAGGAAAAGAATCCTTTTGGGTTATGGGCTTTCACATGTTAGGCTTTCATGTGTTCACAACCATTCTCGGTTTCTTTGGGATAGAGTTTGAGCATCATTTTACTACTCCAGAAATAGGACATAATGTTTTTCTTTTGATAGGTTACTTATCTTTTGGAATTGGAATCCCATTAATGATAAGATTTATTTGTTACAATAAAATATATTGTTTTATATGCAAAAAAGTATAAGTATAGCAAAAACACGTGATCCTTATTTTGATATCATAAAAGGCGTTGCTATCATGCTTGTTGTTGCTGGCCATTGTATCCAATATGGAAATGGTACTGAATATTTATGTGATAAAGAATACTTTGAAAATTTGATGTTTCGATGCATTTATTCTTTTCACATGCCATTATTTATGTTGTTATGTGGATATTTTTTCTATTCATCTGCCTCCAAACGGTCATTTGTAAAAGTAGTTTCTAACAAATGCAAAACGGCCTTGCTTCCAATTATATCATTTGGTGTAGTGTCCTTTCTGATTTGGAAGGTACCAGAATATAGTCGTAAATTTTCTTTTGAAAGTGTCTGTGTTGGTTTAAGAGATTGTTCTAATCATACTCGACAATCGTTGTGGTTCTTCTGGGCTTTGTTTAAACTTTCTATAATTGTAGCTATTATTCAAAAAGGATTTAAAGATAATAAATACGTTCACGTTATGGTGTTATTGTTGGTCTTCATATTCCCTATTCCCAAAATAACGGAATTAGAAAAATCTGTTTATCCTTTTTTCTTGCTTGGTTATTGGACAAGAAAATATAATTGGTGGAACAAAATACAGCATATAAATAATAATTATGTATTAACCTTTCTTGGGGTAACATACATAATATGTCTGTATTATTTTCATAAAGAGACTTATGTTTATACTACGGGTATTACAATTTGGAAGTCCCAATTGGGATTTTTTCAAATAATAGTTGACATTCAAAGAATGTTGACAGGATTATATGGTTCTCTGTTATGTTTATTCTTGACAAAAATCGTTTACGATAAAGTGCGGATAGAGTCTGCTGTTAAAGTGTTTTCTTTTTTAGGTATTTATAGTGGCGGCATTTATTGCGTACATTCTGCACTTATACCTGTTGACAGATTTGCACTGGCATTTCCTGATAATATGATTTCTTGGGGGGGGGATATTCGTTCCTGTATTAATCTATAGTGTTGCGATTTCTTGGTTGTTTAGCAAAAGTAAATTTACAGATTATCTTTTCCTTGGGGGAAGATAGATAAAATAAGAAAGTTCTATGATTAGTGTTTGCATGGCTACCTATAATGGTAGTAAATACATAAAAGAGCAAATTGATTCAATCTTGCCACAATTAGGTGAGAATGACGAGTTGGTAATCTCTGATGATGGTAGCAAGGATGATACTTGCTCAATCGTATCATCTTATAAAGATTCTCGTATTAAGCTGTTGTTTAATAACGGAAGACATGGCTTTATAGGGAATTTTGAGAATGCTTTAAGGCAATGTAAAGGTGATTATATATTTCTTTCTGATCAAGATGATTTTTGGAAGGACAATAAAGTTGCCGTGGTTATGGAGCAATTGCAAAAGTACGCTTTGGTAATTCACGATGCAGAAATAGTTGATGGAGAAGGTAAATCTATGGGACATACATATTATTCGGGTATGCATGGCAGTTCTTCCTTCTTGATGAACTTGTGGAAAACTCGTTGGTTAGGTTGTTGTATGGCATTTAGAAGAGAGGTGCTTGATTATTGCTTGCCATTTCCCGACAAAATTGAGGGGCATGATTATTGGATTGGCATGATGGGAATGTTGAAATTCAAGTATGCTTTTCTTCCAGATGTGTTGATGTCCTATAGACGGCATGGGGGCAATTTTTCACCTTCAGGTGAGAAGTCACCTAATTCTTTATTTTATAAGCTTTTTACTAAAAGAGCAAATTTGTTAATGGCAATTTTAATAAGATATATAAGAAGATAATATGCATGATAAAATGATTCGGGGGGGGGGCAAATCCAGTGGATTTCATCCCTAAGAGGGCTATTGGTTTTTCTTGTTTTTTTTAGTCATCTTGTGATACCGATAGCATCTAAGGAATTCTTATTTGTTATGGGACGAATAGGAGTCGTGGGGTTCTTTTTGATTTCTGGCTATTTGGCTGTGTCATCTGTATCACGTAGGAGCATAAAACAATTCTATTTCAATCGTTTCTTGCGAATATATCCGATGTTTTGGTTATTGGTGATGATGACATTTTTGCTGTCAGACAAATGGAATGTAGGAGAACTCTTGTGGAATATGACGTTGTTTGAGGAATTTGTAAGATGTGACAAAATGATAGGTTCTTCATGGATGTTGCCTATCATGGTCGTGTTTTTCTTATTCTTGCCTTATGTCTATAGAAGTAAGAAACGAATGGAGATAGTATGGTGGATTATCTGTGCAGGCTGTGTGATTATCGCAATGATGCGCTATTTGACTGGGAAGCCTTTCCCTACGGCTTTGTGCCTCCTGATGAATGTTGGACTTTTGGGTTTCATGGACAAAACGGAGGATAACAAGTATGTTCTGCATAAGATATGTATCTATGAAATTCTATTAATAGTCTGTGCTTACCTTTCTTATGGTGATAGAGTGGTCGCTTATTTTATAGCTTATAATTTGGGATTTGCTACCTATTATCTATTCAAGAAAAAGAATATTCACATCAAGGCTTTTGATGTATTAGGCGAACAAGGCTTTACTTTCTTCTTGGGTGCTGCTATCCCGATGATAGCTTTGGCAAATGTGCTTCCTTCCATAGTGGATTGGGACTGGTACAATTATGCCATCCTACAGTTTGTCCTGACTTTTATATTCTCTTATGTTTTGACACGATGGTGTGAAAGACCATTGTTGGCTTGGGGCAAGAAGATAGAAGCGAAATGCAAGTAATAATAATTCTATTTAATTTATTATGTTTAAATCGTTAACTAAGATTTTAGGCGTTAGGCAGTCATCTGTTAGAGATGTAAAACTTGATATAATGAAAGGTATTGGAATAATACTTGTTGTATATGGTCATACTTATTCTAATTCTTCTTTTTTGTATCTGTTCCACATGCCTTTATTCTTTATTCTCTCCGGCGCGGCTATGAGTTATTCTACTCATGGCTATTCCGTATATAGAAGGTTTAAGGCTATCATGATTCCTTATTTCGTATTCTCTGTGCTGTGTTTCTGTTATTGGATCTTGATAGAGTCAAAATTAAGACCGATTCATGAAGAGGCATTATTCATGGGACACATAGGATATTTGCCGATAAAAATCCAACAATTTATTAATATATTCTTAGCGGAAAATTGTACAAATTCCTTTGAATATAATGTTGTTTTATGGTTTTTACCATGTCTTTTTGTAGCTGATTTTATTTGTGCAGGAATAAACAAAATAAAGTTTCAATGGCTCGCTGTTATATTGGCAGTAACAAGTTATTATTTGTTGATAGATAAACTTCCGTGTTTGCCTTTTTGCCTGAATATCGCAATTTTGGCCGTGCCTTTGATTTGGTTAGGAAAGATTGGATACAAATTTATAATTAAACATTTTAACAATCACTGTTTGGTGTGTCCTGTTCTTTCTATGGCTTTATTTGTAATACTGTATGAAATGTTTTCATGTTTGGGAATTCGCTCAAATATGCTTGCTAATAAAATTCCTCCTTTTTATAGTTTTTATTCTGCTTCTATTGTCGGCTCAATGGGCGTTATACTGATGTCTTTAGCAATAAGTAGAATTACAATTCGGGGGGGCAAATCTTAGCTTTTTTAGGGAAAAACAGTCTGGTTGTTATGTGCATACATGAACCTATAAAAAGAATTCTTTTGGTGCTGTGTTCCAAGATCTCTCAGTTACCAGTAGATATACTAAGATCAGATTTAATATTGAGTGCAGGTTGTACTCTCGTGATAGTATTGACTTGCGTACCTTTTATATATATGATTAATTCAAAATATTTGAAATGGATGCTTGGTAAATTCTAATAAGGTTTTCATTTAGAAATAAACTTTAAAAGCAATATAGCAATGAAAGTAGCAATAATACAAGAATGGCTTGTCACAGTCGGTGGCTCTGACAAGGTTGTAAAGGCAATTCTGGATGTTTTTCCAGATGCTGATATATATACATTGGTAGCTAAGAAAGAGGTCTGTGATGAACTTGGTATTCCATGGGAAAAGGTTCATACTTCCTTTATTCAGAAGATGCCTTTGGGCACAAAGAAGCATCGTGCATATCTGCCTTTATTCCCTTTTGCCATCGAACAGTTTGATCTGAGAGGATATGATGTCGTTATCTCTTCTTCTCATTGTGTAGCAAAAGGTATTTTGACAAAGGCTGACCAGCTCCACATTTGTTATTGTCATAGTCCTATCAGATATTGTTGGGACATGTATAATGAATATTTGGAGGAGTCGCATTTGGATAAGGGATTCAAGAGTTGGTCGGTCCGTTTGATGCTTCATCCTATCCGTCAGTTTGATGCCATTGCAGGAAGCCGTGTTGATTATTATATCAGTAATTCTGACTATGTAGGACAGCGCATCAGAAAAACATATAGAAGAAAAGCTACTACCATTCATCCTAATATTGATATCTCTAATTTTGAATTATGCAATGATAAACAGGAATATTATTTGGCAAGTAGTAGATTAGTTGCATATAAGAAAATAGATACTATTATCGAAGCATTCAATAAGATGCCTGACAAGAAACTTGTTGTCATCGGTGGCGGTCCTAATCTGGAGGCTTATCAGAAACTTGCTAAGGAGAATGTGACGGTAATGGGGTATCAGCCTTTTGATGTGCTGAAAGAAAAGATGCAGCACGCTAAAGCTTTTGTCTTTGCTGCTGATGAGGATTTTGGTATGATTCCTATTGAGGCTCAAAGTTGTGGTACACCTGTTATTGCGTATGGACATGGTGGTTCGCTAGAGACTGTAAATGGTGGTAAGACAGGCTTGTTCTTTAACGAACAGACTCCAGAAGCAATTGTTGAAGCCGTCAATAAGTTTGAAGCTATGGGAGCACAACCATTCGCTCCTGCTGATTGCCGTCAATGGGCTGAAGGTTTCTCAGAAGAGAGATTCAAAAGAGAAATCAAAGAGTTTGTTGAAGAAAAATACGAGGAATTTAAGAAGAACGGAATAAATATTGATTAATGAACTATATTATCACTGGCGGTACCGGCTTCATTGGTACCCATCTTACAAATTTGATTAAGGAGCGTTATCCTAATGCTCAAGTATATAACCTCGATATCGTGAAGCCAGGTACTCCTAATCCGGTAGTAAAGGATTACAAACCAGCTTTGCGTGATGGGCAGAAGTTGCAGTCAACTTTCATCGAGTATGACATCCGCAAGCCTATCGAGAACTTGTCATTTACTCCCACTGAGGATGATGTCATCTTCAATTTTGCTGCCGTGCATCGTACTCCTGGTCATGAAGATCATGAGTATTTCGAGACGAATATCCGTGGTGCTGAGAATGTGGTGGCGTTTGCTGAGAAGTGGAATATTAAGAAGATTGTGTTTACTTCGAGTATTGCACCATACGGTGCTGCTGAGGAGTTGAAAAAGGAGACGACCTTGCCTACTCCTAATACTGCATACGGTATCTCTAAGTTGGTAGCAGAGAAGATTCATGAGAAGTGGCAGAATGGTGATGCTGAGCATCGTCAGCTCACTATCGTTCGTCCTGGTGTGGTATTCGGAAAGGGTGAGAATGGTAACTTCACCAGATTGTATTGGGCTATCCGTGGTCATAAGTTTGCGTATCCTGGCAGAAAGGATACCATCAAGGCTTGTATCTATGTAAAGGAGTTGGTTCGCTTCATGCTTTATCGCTTGGAACATCATGAGCATGGTGTAGAGTTATACAACTGTTGCTTCGAGCCTGCTTATACTATTCAGCATATCGTTGAGGCTATGAAAAAGGTAACAGGTTTGACTCAGTTTGTGCCTGATATTCCTAACTGGGTTATCATGCCTATGGCTAGAGCTGCCATGTTTCTTGGTTCACCAATGGGTATCTGTCCTGCGAGAGTGAAGAAACTCCAGATTTCCACTAATATCTGTGGTGAGAAATTGAAGAACTGCGGGTATCAGTTTAAGTGGAGCTTCGAGGAAGCTTTGGAGGATTGGTTTGAGGATAATGACAGAAAGGGGCTGAAATAAAGATTTTTTCGAAAACCACCCCGTCCCTCCTTACCCTGAAAAATCTCTTTAGATTTATTCTCCCACAAATTGCACAGATTTTCACAGATTTTCTGTTGCCTGGGCAACAGTTTACTTGCAGATGGGAGGAAGTGTAGTCCGCATGGAAAATAATCTGTGCAAATCCGTGGAATCTGTGGGAGCTTTCATCCGTGGGGATGATTTGCGTAATCTTGCGTTAAAATAAGAAAAGAAAGTTGGCGGTGTGAGGGGAAATGTGTATCTTTGCGAATTGAAATTCGTTAAACGTTTAAAGAAGAAAATTATGAATACAATGAAATTAACAAGAGAAGAGGCTTTGAAGAGAGTACAAGCTTCTATCGATAAGAAAAAAGCATTTGTTGCAGAGTTGGAAAGAAGTATGCGTGAGGAATATCGTAAGGAAACTGGAAAAGAAGCCAAATATTTTAGTGTACTGTAATGATTCCACTTCCCATTGACAAAATTAATGCACTGACACCCTATTGTGTAAAGTTGTTTGAGCAAGATGGGTCTTATCGATTCGTGACAGACAATGATGTAAAATTGGCTGTTAGTTTTATGTATGATGATATGATTATACAAGAAGGGGCGTACCAACTTATTATTGCGAATCTCAACAACAAGAAGTCACCACGTGATAATAAGGTAAAAGATACAATAATGCCTATTGTGGAAGAGTTCTTTAACGAAAACCAAGTTGCGTTGTTGTATATTTGTTCTACAGGTGATGGGAGACAATCTATGCGTAGCAGATTGTTTGCCCATTGGTTCAATGCTTCTAAACATAGATATTCTTATTCAACCATGAGTACTTCTTTGGTTGATGCTGATGGCATCTTGAATGAAGCAACTATCATTGTAAGAAATGATAATCCGAATATGGTTCAACTTATAAACGAATTTTCAGAAACGGCTCAATTGTTGAGCCATAAACCTAACGGAGACAATTGATTAAATCCCAATCTGTAAGTTGATTGGCTTACGGATTGGGATGGAAACATGGGCTGAATTTATACGTTTCTTCTAAATGTGGAAGTTTATTTCTTTCAACCACTTCTTAACATCGAAGCAGGGACAGCTTTTTCTGACCCAGGGGAGGTCTCTGTGACCGATAATCTCGGCATCAGGATAGTCAAGGCAGAGGCTTTTCAGAAGTTCTACCATACTACGCTTCTGGGCTTCTGTACGTGTATCGGCGGGAGTGCCGGTGGCATCCAAACCGCCCTCGTAACAGATTCCTATCGAGTGGGCGTTGTAATGCTTGGCATGGGCACCGGGCATTTCCTCTGGACGGCAAGGAAAGATTTCTCCATCCTTGGTGATGTAGTAGTGGTAGCCGATGGTCTTGAAGCCACGAGCCTTGTGACAGGCTTCAAGGTCTTCAACCGTGAAATTGCGGTTGGCTCTGGTGGCAGAGCAATGAATGATGATAAGGTCTATTTTTCTCATGTTGCTTAAGATTTACAGGATTGAACGCAGAAAGCTGAAGCGATGGCGGTGAGGACGGTGATGAGGAAGTTGATGATGGTTTTCCAATTTTCTTTTTTCATGTGATTTCTGATTTTGAAGTTCAACGAATTATATACAGTGATAGCAATGAAGAGGGGCAGGATGAGCAAGTACCCGTTCATGACGGTGTTTCAATGTCGTTTGCAGATATCAGCCTTGGGTGTCATCGGAATACTCCGGACTGCACCCTGCCCTGTCTTCAGATGCTATTAAAGGCTTACAGAAGCATTATCTTCAGTTCCGGAGTCTGTTCCGGCGTCTGTTCCAGTGTCTGTTCCAGCGTCTGTTCCGGTATTACCACCGCTTGGAGTGCTTTTTCCTGTCGCGCTGTCATCGGATGGATTCTTGGTGCTGCTGCTCTTTACTGCATCTACACGCTTGATGGTAGTGTCAAGGTTGGCGGACGTCAACTCGCCAGTGGCTCTGGCACGGAGCTTCAAGCCGATGATGAACTTCGCTACGCTGAAGTCCTCCTTGGTGTCGGCTCCGCCTTTCACCTTCAGACCGATGGAGAAGATGGCGAGGTCGGGGAACTTGACGTTCTTGCCGAGAAGGAGAAGTTCCTTGGTGCAGACCACGGCATCGGTCAAGATGCCCTTGATGGCTCCCTTGCTGAATGGAGTGTTGTGACTCGCCATGTGCTCTGCCAACTCGTCAAGTCCGATGGTCTCCTCTGCTGCTACTCTCGGATACCACTTCTGGTAAGCCTGACTGTTCTTGTTGTTGTTTTGATACAATGAAATTCTTATCATACTGTTAAATGAAGAATGAAGAATGAAGAGTGAGAATCCAATTGCATGCCTATCGGCTTCTACTCTTGTCATTGTGTTTCAATGACGATGCAAAGATACGACATCGGCGAAGGGGCATCTGGCACTTTCTGTCACTTGTGATGACTTGTTGAGACATTCTATGAAATTCTCCCACAGATATCTGTGGGAGACAAGAGAATCACGGATCACCGAGGTAGTCAATGATGGCACACACCTGGCGGGTGGTGAAGAACTTACTGTGGCTGTAGTAGCCTGTGGCATGCAGCTCTCGCAGGAGAGACTGGTTGCGGTTGACCCAACGCATCAAATGGTTGGTGGCAATGCGAGGGTCGCTGTCAGGAAAGTAGAGCATGGCAAGCTCTTGTTTGCTGTAACTTCTTATTTTCATACTTGATTTCGTTTGAAGATTTATATTTTTGGCACACACGGAGCTAACAGATTCTGTTTCTAACGATGTCAGTTGCAGTGTCTAAATAGGCTGTTTGGGATGCCTAAATAGGCTGTTTACAAGGTCTATCTATGGCACTTGCGAGTGACAGATGACAGATATGAAAGTCATTTTCTATAATATATATAACTTATAATTTATTTATAAATTTAATATTATGTTTTCCTGCCTGCGCGCGAGGGATTTTAAGAAAACAGGTGTCACAGGTGTCATGTGTCACTCACCGTTGGACGGTTTAGAAGGGCGCATCGTCTTCCAAATCCGGCTCAGCATCCATCAGGAGACGGTGTTGGTATGCCTTTATCTCCTCCGCCGTGCGGCAGACCACGATAAAGCCACGGCTACTATTGGTGCGCACCCGCTTGAATCCCAAGTCGCTGAAGGCTCTGCCTACGTTAACGGCACTCAGTTTCTGGCTGATTCCGTTGCTGATGATCTGCAGGGCACGTGCCACAGACATGAACTCGCCCAACTCGCTATCGGTAGGCTTGCGGAAATACAAGTCCACCAACTCGTGTTCGAGGCGTGGGGTCTCAAACTGCTTGTTGTGACGGTTCAGTTCCTGAATTTCCTCCTTGGTGAACCAATACTGGAAGCCGCTCCTGTACAGGGCAAGCGCCTGGATGTAGATGCCCTCGTACGGGAAAGGATGGTCTCTTGGCGAGACGATGCTCTCCACCTCGAAGGGCAGCCAGCGGCGGTTGCCGGTAGGGTCGCTGAGGAACTGGGTGTTGTTGCCCGTTCCGCAGAACGATGCTATATGCTTGCGGTGCTCATGATAATGGGCGTATGCTGCTCGCTCGTCGATGCTCGGCATGGTGACGGCTGCCTTCAGCTGGTTCAGTTCGGCAGGTCGCATGGTGTCAAGCTCCTCGCAGCAGACGAGGGCATACTGTGCCAGGGTCAGGATGTCGTCCTTCGACATACGTTTGGCGTTGGTCTTGGTATAGAAATACGGCTTCAGTGGGGGTGGCAGGAGATAGTTGAACCATGTGGTCTTGAACGCTCCCTGCTCACCGATAAGCACGAGGATGACGTTGTTCACCACGTCATCGGAGAGCCACGATGCCACCATGCCGACGAGCCATTTCTTCAGGTAGCAGTACCACAACATCTGCTCCTGCTCGCCGCCCTTCACACGGATGGTATTCGCCAAGTCACGAATGTAATCTTTTTCTCCCACAGATGAATGATTCTTTTCTCCCACAGATTGCACGGATTGACACAGATTATTTAAATACGCTTTGAATGGATTGAATACCGGCACATAGTCTGATTCTATGACACGATACATATCCTGGATGTTGACACGGGTAATGGCGGACATCTGGCTCCATAAGGAGTTGACGATGCGGTCGTTGACTGGTATGAATTTGCGTGCATCTGTCTTATCTTCGGGAGACTCATACTCCACACGGGAAGTTATCTCATTGAATCGGAGGGACACATGACCATCCAGAAAAGACTTAATTTCTTCGACAGATGCAGTCTTTGTGTCGCCTCTGTTGCCGCCACCTCCTTGGCTGTTGCCGTGAGGAGAAGCGTTGGCGTAGCAGGAGGTGATGACCTGCTCCGTGTCGGGATAGTCCTTTCCGAAGACACTGTTCGCCCATCTTATGGCGACCTTCTTTGAAAATCGGCGTTCGGCAAGCTTATAGCCGACACGCATCACATAATCGTTATGACTGCCGCTACGGAACTCGACTTTGGCTTTCGCCAGCTGGGGCGCAACAAGGGTATCAAAATAGGTCTGGATGCGCTGCATCTGCTTGTCTTCCTTGCTCTGCTTGACATAGGCTGTTGCTGCGGTGGAGATTTCTTCTGCCGTGAAAGGAATGACCTCGGCTTCTGGTCGAAGAAACACGTCGGGGTCATGGGCAAGACCGCTCAGTCGGGTGATGTTCTTGCACTGCATATCCGCTTTGGCTCCCAAGAATTTCTCGTAATAGGCATTGCCGGCATAGAACGCCTGCTGATAGTATGCTTCGAATTTCTTCACCTCTTCCTCATCCTTGGGAACTCCCGAAAATTCCGGGGCTATCTCATAGGTGAAGATAACACGAAGTCCGTTGCCGCTCATTGTGATATAGCAAAGGAGCGTGTGAGGGTCGGTGATGATCTTTGACTTCAACTCATGAAGGACATTGCAATCAGCTTTGTTGTCTGCAACATCTGTAGGTAAGACATGGTCGAAGTCCACGAGCGACATACCCGTGAGCTGTCTGATGTTGCTTCTGCCCTTTCCTCCCTCGAAGAGGCAAGGCACAGCAAACAGTTGGCTTTCGTTTTTGAAAGTCTTGCTACCCGTCTGGCGATACGACCGGGTGAATACTGCCAACTTCTCATCGGTTCTGATGAGGTTGGCGACTCCTTCAAGCAAGCCCGGAAGAGGGAGTTTGGAGGTCATGTCATGGAAAATACTTACGTTCATATCATTAAGTGTTAAGTTATGAGTCATCAGTTGTGAGTTATGAGTTGTGACACTCGTCATTTCGGTTACAAAAATATAAAAATACGGATGAAACTTGTTCCCCTGAGAAATCGGGTTCAAATGCCTTTGTTTATCGGTATTTGCAGTATGTTTGGATGGGGAATATTTCAGATAAATCATTATTAATTAAATCTTTTTAATACATTTTTATGACAAAAAGAACAAATGCTGTCATGCACCAGCAGTTTAGCAAGGTCTTTGGCGAGGAGCTGAAGAACCATGGAATTGGAGTACGTGAGTTTATGATGAGTTGTGCTATCAAGCACGACTATTTCATGAGTGTTAAAAAGGTTTTGACATTGAATTGAGTTATTTCAAGAAAGTCGTCAACACCTTTGATGAGTTCATCTTCGACCCTGTGGAGTTGGAGCGTGTGAAACGCAGACTGGCAGAGGCGGCTTTCATTTTCTAACTATTTATTACACAATAAAGTTACTATGAAGGATTTTAAGGACTTAAAGATTGCGGTGGCTGGTACTGGCTATGTGGGGCTGAGTATCGCCACCTTGTTGGCACAGCATCATCATGTGAGTGCAGTGGATGTAATCTCTGAGAAAGTGGAGAAACTGAACAACAAGATTTCTCCTATCCAGGACGATTACATCGAGAAGTATTTGGCGGAGAAGCCTTTGAATTTGACAGCCACATTGGATGGCAAGGCAGCTTACAAGGATGCTGACTTTGTGGTGATTGCTGCTCCTACCAATTACGACCCGGTGAAGAACTACTTCGATACTTCGCACGTAGAGGAGGTCATCGACCTGGTTTTGGAGGTGAATCCTGATGCTGTGATGGTTATCAAGAGTACCATCCCTGTGGGTTATACCCGTAGTCTCTATCTGAAGTATGCCAAGAAGGGTGTGAAGAAATTCAACCTGCTCTTCTCTCCAGAGTTCCTTCGTGAGAGTAAGGCACTCTATGATAATCTATATCCTAGCCGCATCATCGTGGGTTATCCTAAGATTATCGACCGTCCTGAATTTGCTGAGGAGAATGAGGCTATCAAGAGTGTAACGGATGTAGAGATGCTGAAGGAGGCAGCCAAGACTTTTGCGGCTTTGTTGCAGGAGGGTGCCATCAAGGAGAACATCGATACACTGTTTATGGGTATGAAGGAGGCTGAAGCCGTGAAACTCTTTGCCAATACTTATCTGGCACTTCGTGTAAGCTATTTCAACGAGTTGGATACCTACGCTGAGATGAAGGGCTTGGATTCTGAGGCTATCATTGACGGCGTAGGTCTGGATCCTCGTATCGGTACTCATTACAACAACCCTAGCTTCGGCTATGGCGGTTACTGTCTGCCTAAGGATACCAAGCAGCTGTTGGCAAACTATGCTGATGTGCCTGAAAATCTGATTGAGGCAATTGTGGAGAGTAACCGTACCCGTAAGGATTACATCGCTGATGCCGTGTTGAGAAAGGCTGGATATTATAACGAAAACAGCAGTTATGATGCCGGTAAGGAACATGAATGTGTGATTGGTGTGTATCGCCTGACGATGAAGAGCAATAGCGATAACTTCCGCCAGAGTGCTATCCAGGGCATCATGAAGCGCATCAAGGCAAAGGGAGCCGAGGTGATTATCTATGAGCCTACCCTGGAAGATGGCAGTACCTTCTTCGGAAGCAAGGTGGTGAATGACTTGGAGCAGTTCAAGGCGCAGAGCCAGGCGATTATTGCCAACCGTTATGATGCCTGTCTGGATGATGCCAAGGAGAAGGTTTATACACGTGATATTTTTAGAAGAGACTAAGATTAGTGATTAAGGATTAGTGATTAGTGATTAAGGGTTAAGGATTAGTGATTAAGGATTAGTGATTAATGATTAAGGGATTTGGGATTAGTGATTAGGGATTAAGTGATTAGTGATTAAGTGATTAGGGATTAAAGGTTAGTGATTTTACCTGTTAATCATTAATCACTACTAAATAATCACTACCAAATAATCAATATAAAATAATCAATAATCACTACTAAATAATCACTACAAAATAATCAATAATAAAATGGTACAATATAATATTGATTTAACGGGGAAGACCATCCTCGTGACAGGTGCTGCTGGCTTTATCGGCAGCAACCTGGCTTTGAGACTGTTGAAGGAAGTGAAGGGCGTCAAAGTAGTAGGTGTTGACAATATGAACGACTACTATGATGTGCATATCAAGGAGGAGAGACTCCGCAAACTGCAGGAGTCTGAGAACTTTACCATGGTGTATGGCAGCATTGCTGACAAGGCGGTGGTGGACAAGCTCTTTGAGGAGCATCAGCCAAAGGTGGTGGTGAATCTCGCAGCCCAGGCTGGTGTGAGATATTCTATCACGAATCCTGATGCCTATATCCAAAGTAACCTAATTGGGTTCTACAATATCCTGGAGGCTTGCCGCAATCATGAGGTGGAGCATCTGGTTTACGCTTCTTCATCATCCGTTTATGGTTCGAATAAGAAGGTGCCTTATTCTACCGATGATAAGGTGGATAACCCTGTGAGTCTCTATGCGGCTACAAAGAAGAGCAACGAGCTGATGGCGCATGCCTATTCAAAGCTTTATAATATTCCTAGTACAGGTTTGAGATTCTTCACGGTGTATGGCCCTGCTGGAAGACCGGATATGGCTTACTTCGGATTTACCAACAAACTGGTGAAGGGTGACACCATCAAGATTTTCAACTATGGTAACTGCAAGCGTGACTTCACTTACGTGGATGACATCGTGGAGGGTATCATGAGAGTGATGCAGCATGCGCCTGAGAAGCAGAATGGTGAGGACGGTTTGCCTATCCCTCCATACAAGGTTTACAACATCGGTAACTCGCATCCTGAGAATCTGCTGGAGTTTGTAAGCATCTTGCAGGAGGAGTTGATTCGTGCTGGTGTGCTGCCAGAGGATTATGACTTTGAGGCGCACAAGGAACTTGTGGCGATGCAGCCGGGCGATGTGCCTGTGACTTATGCTGATACAACTCCGCTGGAGGAGGACTTCGGATATAAGCCAGCTACTCCTTTGAGAGAGGGACTGAGGACCTTTGCGGAGTGGTACAAGGAATACTACTGTTAATAGTTTATAGTTAACATCAATTAGTTTATAGTAAACAGGCTACTTAAGGCTAATCTATTAAATTATCGAATGGAATACAAATATCATATTTTCTCGCCTTATCGGGTTTGTCCGTTGGGCGCTCATGTGGATCATCAGCATGGTCTGGTGACAGGTTTTGCTATCAACAAGGGGGTGGATCTGTGGTTTACACCGAATGAGGATGGTAAGGTGCATTTGGAATCCCGCACCTTTGAAGGTGTTGTTGATTTTGACATCACCAAAGGAACTCTTGTTAGAGAGATGCACTGGGGCGATTATGCCAGAGGTGCAAAATATGCACTGAAGAAACGCTTTGATTTGAAGAAGGGTATCAATGGCGTGGTGCAGGGGTCGCTGCCGGTGGGAGGATTGTCATCCAGTGCTGCCGTACTTATCGCCTACGTAATGGCTTTTGCCAAGGCTAATGATATCATGCTTCAACCTTTTGAAGTGGTGAAGATTGCTTCAGAGGCGGAGCGAGAGTATATCGGACTGAACAATGGTCTGCTCGACCAGGCATGTATCGCCCTGGGAAAACAGGACGGATTGTTGTTCCTGGACTGTGACAGTGATGATTATCGCATCATCAAGCGAAATCCGGAGATGAAAGATTTCGAGATTGGTATTTTCTTCTCGGGCTTGACGAGAAGTCTGGTGAATAGTGATTACAATCTTCGTGTATATGAGTGCAAGACGGCTGCCTGGAATGTGCTGGCTTACCAGAATCAGCCATTGAAGGAGTTTAACAAGACTTTCCTGAGAGATATTCCTAAGGAGTCGTATGAGGCATGTAAGGACAGGATGCCTGCCCGCTTTGCCCGCAGAGCCGAGCATTTCTATTCGGAGTATCGCAGGGTAAGACAGGGTGTGACGGCTTGGGAGACAGGTAATCTGGAACTCTTTGGAAAGTTGTGCTTTGCCTCTTGCGAATCTTCTATCCACAACTATGAGTGCGGTTCTCCAGAATTGATAGCCATCTATGATATCATGCGCAATTTGGAGGGCGTATATGGTGGCAGATTCTCTGGCGCAGGATTCAAGGGTGCTTGCATCGCCTTAGTGGAGCCTGCTTGTAAGGAGAACGTGGAGAAGGAGTTGACCCGTCAATATCTGGAAAAATTCCCTGAATATGAGAAGACATTTAAGGTATTCTGGGTGAAGCCGGATGACGGAGCGAGATTTTTGTAGTGATTAGTTATTATTTATTAGTGATTATTGCATAGATTATGAAGAATATTGTGATAGCGGCAGGATATGCCACAAGATTGGGTGAGTTGACCAAAAACTTTCCGAAGCCATTGTTGAAGATTGGTGAGAATACGATATTGGGAAGAATGCTCGATGATATTGATAAGATTCCGGAGATTGATGAGCACATCATCATTACGAACCATAAGTTTGCCGGTATTTTTGAGGAGTGGGCATCAAAACAGAGTTATACGAAGCCTGTTACGATAGTGGATGACGGCACGGAGACGAATGACACAAGATTGGGTGCTGTGTGTGATTTACTGTTTGCGATGGACAAGTTGAAGATTGATGATGATATGTTGGTGGTAGCAGCTGATAACATCCTCTTCTTCAGTTTCCAGGAGTTTGTGGATTTCGCCAAGGCGAAAGATACTTCGTGCATCATGTGCCACGAGCAGCCAAGCATTGAGAAGCTGCAGCGCACGGGTGTTATCGTGTTGGATGACAACAACAAGGTGTTGAATATGGAAGAAAAACCACAGGAGCCAAAGAGTCATTGGGCTGTACCACCATTCTATATCTACTTGAAGAGGGATTTGGATAAGGTAAGACATTCCGTGGAGAATGGTTGCGGCAAGGATGCACCAGGTAATTTGGCTCATTATATGGTGGAACAGGTGGAGATGCATGCCTGGAAAATGACGGCCGGAAGATTCGACATCGGAAGTCTCGATACGTATAAGGAAGCTTGCGAAAAGTTTGGGAAATAGAGATTTTGATGATTTTTGCATTTCTAAAATATTGCCTTGGAAACAAGGAGGATATAAAGGCGGTTGTCGCCAAGATTGATTGGCGACAGCTCTACGCCTTTGCCAAGAAACAGGCGATCGTGGGCTTTTGCTTTGAGGGCATTGAGCGATTGGGAAATGAATATCCAGAGGAGTTGAAGCAGAATCCCATCGGACAGGACTTGCTGATGGAATGGATGGGAATGGCACAACGGATTCGCCGACAGAACATGAAGGTGAATGTGGTGGCAAGCAAACTCTATTCAATGCTTAGAAAAGATGGATTGAGATGCTGCATATTGAAAGGACAAGGGAATGCGCTGATGTATCCGAATGCGTATTCACGAAATCCTGGGGATATTGATGTATGGGTGAATGCTGAGCGGGATTCTCTCACGGAGTATGCCAAGAAGCATTTTGAGCTTGGGGATGATGTGAGGTATCATCATTTGGAGACGTCTTTGAACGGCGTGCCAGTGGAGCTGCATTTCTTCCCTGGTATCATGAATAATCCTATCTATAATGCACGTTTGCAGAGATGGTTCAAGCGGAATGCGGATTTGCAATGCTCTAATGTCGTTAGCCTACCAGATGGCATTGGAGAAATCGCTATACCAACGACGGCATTCAATGTGGTTTATCAGCTGACGCATCTTTATCATCATTTCTTTGATGAAGGGATTGGAATGAGGCAAATCATTGATTACTACTACGTTTTAGTGATTAGTGATGAGTTATTAGTGATTGAGGGTACTTTGCAGAGAGAATTGAAGCATCTAGGATTGTGGAAGTTTGCTGGGGCGGTGATGTATGTGCTGCATGAGGCATTGGGACTATCTGAGGAGAAGATGATAGCTCCGAAGGATGAAAAGAGAGGAAAGTTGTTGTTAGCAGAGATACTGAATGGTGGCAACTTTGGACAGCACTTCACCAAGTATGGGCATTTCACACAACAAGGAATGGCAAAGAAATACTTCCTGAAGATATGGAGGAATATGCACTTCGTGCGATATTATCCTGCCGAGGCTCTATGCGAGCCTATCTTTAGGACATGGCATTTCTTCTGGAGGATGAAGAACAAGTGACTCATAGGAGAGTCCGTTGCTCAGACTCTCCAATATACCTAATGAGCAATGTTTATCAAGTTACATCCCAATGCTGTTTGAATACGAGCAATGGTTTGTGTGGTAAAGTTGTGGCGACCTGTGAGCCACTTGGAGATTTCGGAATCTCGCTTATGGAGCATTCTGGCAAAGTCTTTTTGGCTGAGACCCTTTTCTTTCAGAATCTCACTCAGTCGCTCGGCAATACCGAAAGACAAATCGAACTCTGCCTTTTGCTCGGCAGGTATCGCAGCGAGGCAATCACGGAATAATTTGTTCTGTATCATAACGCTTAAATTTCAAAGGTTGCACTTTCTATGTCGGTTATCATATTCTTCTCAATGGTAATGATGCCATTCTCAATGTAGCAAAAATAATACTTTTATTGATAGCTTGTTCACTTTTAAGTGAATATTTAGTATGAATTAACTTAGATAGTAAAACAATGATACAATCCTACACAAAATACAAACAATTCAAGTCGTTGGTGGATGCCAAGGAGAATGGGAAAGCCGTTCGAAGCGGCTTGGACTTTCTGCGCTTTGTAGCAGAGGAATACAGCCGCTTGGAAGTGTATAACAACCAAGAATGTGATGGAGATGATTTCTTCACTTATCAAGTGGAGAAAGAACTGGCAAAAGTGCTGAGAGACGAGGCTACTCCTATTGAATCTGTTGCTATGGCACAGAAAGAGATGGTTGAGATTGAGAAGATGGAGGCATACGATGATTATTGTCTGTGCTTCTTTGACCATATCCGTGAGGCTATCAACTTCCGATTGGCAGATGAGGATACTTATCTTGCAGACATAGACAAGCAGATAAAGCATCATACATACGAATACAAGAGATTGGTGAATGACGAAAACTTTGACCAGTTGAGTTCTCTATTCCGATTTGAGGAGTTGGGTAAGTTGCTCATCAAGAAGATTGAGTATCTGCGGACTCATGGTAGAGAGTCTGAAACGGATGCAATTATGGAAGAATACAAGTATGTACCTGATGTCTGCTCCTTCAAAATCAATGAACTTCTTGAAAAGGGATTGAAGAATGATGCCTTGAAAGAGATAGACAAAGCGATTGCTGTGTATGGAGATGATGGATACAATACCACAGAGTCTTGGCATTTGCAAAAGATTGATATTTTGGAAAAGCGTAATGACAAGGTTGGTATTATTGAGGAATACCGCAGATTGTTCCGTCAGTTCTTGGTGGACAAGCGACCTTACTTCGAGAAGTTGAAAGAGTTGGTTGCCAAGGAGGATTGGGATGAGTTTGTTGTGAAACTCTTTAGGGATATTCCACATATCACGGATGATGATTGCATCGAAGTATGCGATATGATTGTTGAAGAGAAAAAGTATCAGTGCCTCTTGAAAATACTCTTGGATAATAGGATGTCATTCAGCCGAGTGGAACTCTTCAAGAAGTATGCGCATTATATGAGCGAGGAAGACCAAACTATTTATACCAAGCATGTTATTGATGATTTGCGTAAGCATTTGAGTTATGCAAAATCGAAGAGCTATGGCTATATCGTGGATGACATCAAGGGTATGTACACTTGTTGTGAAGTTTCCAAGAAACTCATCTTGGATTTTGTGGAGGAGGTAGAATACAACTACGGCAATCGTCCTGCTTTGATGCGATTGCTGAGAAACTGATTATTTTGATTTAGAACATATACTATGGTTATACTGAAGAATTTACCATTTAGAGATAAGCTCAACTTGGCGATGATGATTGAATACGACACAAAGAAAGTGATTCAAGAACATGCAAGGTTGATAAATGTAAGTTTGCCATCATCCTATCGTAAAGGAGAAATGGCAGAAGGACTTGCTACATTGTTTCAGCATGATCCTTTCTATACGGTCAACCAACTTCCCATGGATGAACAGAAATTAATTGCTCAACTCATCAATCTGAAATTTGATGAGTGTGTTGAAGTGCCAAGAAATGGCGAGAAGCATCTGATGATGCAGAAAGTTCATTTGGTGGTGACATACGAGGATGGCAATACTTGGAAGTTATTTATGCCTGATTGCGTAAGGACAATACTAAGAGATACTACGGAAAGTCAGATAGGTGATATTCCCGGCATGATGGAATATCGCAAAGTATTGGAAAGTTTGACGGAATGTAACATCAAGTTGCAGGAAGTTATGGACAAAGAGGCAGGCAAAATACCTATGTCGCAAGCCTCGAAAATGATTCTGAACCAACTGGAGAAGCAATATATAGAAAAGCGTGAGGAACTTCGCAAAATTCAAACGAAATATTCATGGGCTTCTGACAAGGAAAATCCAGTACAGCAGAGCATCGCCGATGCCTTGATGTATATCGGATTTATGAAATTGGTGTAACATCATTATTGGTTCTTTGACATTGTTAATGAAGAAAATCAAGCTATTTGATTACCAAGAGGATATGAAGGAACGGATTGAGAAGGCGTT
>ERZ857629.976-NODE-976-length-34910-cov-8.007144_pt1 | contig 34910 bp, 29 predicted proteins | sample MGYA00519700_ERZ857629 | MGnify/ENA primary metagenome ERZ857629 (study PRJEB31778, sample SAMEA3449351) | human gut metagenome | biome: human gut; feature: human-associated habitat; material: faeces | place: United Kingdom | collected 2010/2012 ... | reverse complement strand
CATAGTCCACTGTTTCTTATCCATCCATATACCATTTTATTTATTTTAGTTAGATTATTTGTTTTGTTATTTAATACTTTAAGTGATATATATTGTTTTTTATATGAGTATTCAAAATAATAATCTAACATATTAATACTAACTAATATTTTATTTTGATAATGTAATTTATTATCATTTACTATATTTGCTAAATATACTAATTCTAATAGTTTTAAAGATTCTTCATATATTTTCTTTTTAATTATTATATCTTTCTTTGGATAGTTAATTAATATCTTATCTAAAGATAATATAAAGTTTTTTATTTCTATTACTATTAAGAACTTATCATTCATTTATTAATTCTTCAATAAAAGATATAATTTTATCTAATTGTTCTATACTTAAACCTTTGAGGGAGTCTTCTAAAGAGGTAAATCTATTTCTGGTGTTGATGATGCTTTTCGAATAATTTAATGCTTTAGTATATTTGTTTTTATTTTTGTAATTTTTATATGTATCATTTATTTTATAGTTTATAGTATTAGTATCTAAAATATTGATTACTTTATTTAATGAAGATAAAGGAAAACCTACTTTATTATTAATTATTTTATAATTAAGTAAATAACTTATAATATAAGCATCTTCATTATAAACGTTAATGAACTTTCCTCCTTGTTTTAATAAAATATAATTTTTTGTCATATTGATCCTTTCAAATATATAAATATACTTATTATATAGTAGTTATATGCTTTATAGGTTATGACGTATCATATACCATACATATATTTAATTTAGAGTATATAACTCAAAGATATGTTTTGTCCTTTAATACACTCATATAATAATCTTAATCATTATATCATTACTGGTTTTTTAAGGGGCTGGGCGCACGGCGTACTCGTTGGTGTTGACGTTGTTGTTGTTATTGACATAGCCACTCGAGTTCACATTGAAAGCGTTGTTGGAATTATCTGAATTCTGCGGAATTATTTTTCAAACATACCTTATACATTGTATTATATATATATATTGTCAAGGGTTTTCCTTAATTTTTCAAAAAATTAAAAAAGCCATAAAAATGCCCTTTCTATCTATGACATATTCGTGACTTTATTTTAAAATTACTAATCTTATTTTCTACTGCTCGCCGCAAGATTTTACCTTGCAGGCTCGCTCAAATTACTCAACTGATACTAAGTTGATATGGTTGTTCCGAAGTCCCTTTTCCACCTGAAATCTTTATGTTAGATGATAGATAAAGGATTGGGCGCACGGCGAACTCGCCGGTGCTGACGTCGCCGCCGTCAGTGACATAGCCAGACGAAAACACAATGAAAGCGGAGTAGGAACGATCTGAAATCTGCGGAAGTAACCATGTATTTACACTTTTATCTAACCAATTATTTGTTGTTTTGCAACTTGCTGAACCATTATAACCAAATAAATTACTTGTACATTCTTTTGATGCTGCATATCCATAATCACTTGCATACATTATTGCTATCTTTTTATTTGCATCATTTTGCATTATAGGGTTTGTTCCATAATAATATCCTGTTCTATTTGCTTCATTCTTTCTTTCATATTGCCACATTACATCTGATGTCATTTTTGAATCTTTGTATCCTCCAAGATAATATTTTGTTGTTCCAATCATGCTTTGTGCATCAGTAGTTAATGTATTATAATAGTCATTATTTAAATATGTATTTAATGTTCCTGTTACCCAATTATTATATGAACTAGTTGATGTATCTTGTGTTATATTCCATCTCATATTTCCTATTGAGGTATCTTTTATTATTTTTATTCTATTTTCTACATTACCATTTGTATCTTCAGTAGGTATTATTCCTATTATTCTCCATGTTTCATTATTGAATGTTACATAATTTTTTACTACTGAGTCTCCTCCACGATATCTATACTCTGTTGCAAACTTACTATCTACTTGTAATGTATTATCTATAGTATGAGTTATTGATTCTAATCCATCTGTTCCAACTTTAGCTTGTGCGAATTGTGTGGCATTCATTAGAACTTTTATCTCAGTACTACATGTATTAGTATTACCCGCTATATCTTTAATATATGCTGTGTATTTACCTGCACTTGTAACTTCTTTTGTAGATAATTCTTGATAGTTTGTTCCATCAAATGAATAAGGTTTACCTGCTAATTGGTTATTATCTTGTCCTGTTATTTGTAATCTATATCCTTTACCTGTTTTTGCATATGTTAATGTACATGTAGGTTTTGTTGTATCTATTTTGTCTACTGTTACTGTTTTAGATGCACTAATATTGTTTGATCCATCTTTAACCCATACATAGTATGTACCAGCATTATATTTAGTAGTTGTAGTAACTTTAGCATTACTCATACTAACCCATGTACTTGCATTTGATGCTGGTTTTGTATTTGATGTTGTTATATTATAAGCACTAACTCCTGAACCTTTACTTTCATCAAATGCAGATATTGTTATTTGTTTTCCTGTATTTGTCCAGTTTTGTGTTACACTTGCTGTTTGTATACTTGGTGCAGTTGTATCATTATAAGCTTCTGGTATATTACTAAATAAACCGGTAACTTTATATTTATTTGATGTAGATCCTTCTCCTGAAAGATTTGCATCTTTTGTTATTGTAATACTAGGTCTAATACCAAGTGTATCAGTCTTATTTACTATACTTATTTGCTTTGTTCCACCAAATGAAAATACATCATTATTAGTTTGTGCTGGTGTTAAGGTATATGTGTTTATAGATGAGTCTAAATAAGATGTTTTTGTTGTACTATTATATATTGCATTAGATAGCATTACTTCATCTACTGATAATATACCAATATTTTTTTTAGTAGTATTATTACATTTTAATTTAGGTTTATTACTTGTTACTCTTTTATATGATAATGTTGTATCATTACAATAATTATCTTGTACTACATATTTTTCATAATCAGATCCTTTTATATTAGAGTTATACCAAGTATTTAATGTAGTATCTATATTATTATAAGTACTAGTACCTATTGAATCATTTAGTACTAATTTAATACTTCCATCCTTATTTATTCTTACTATTTTCCATTCTTTATTAGCAAAAGTAATATTGTTATTTACATTTGTACCTCTGAAGTAGAATGTATTTTCTTCATTATTTCTTTTTAAGTAGTATAATCCATCTTGTGTTGTTTTAGTATAATCTGTATCATTTATTACTGTATTATTTTTTAAAACATTAACACCACCAGAAAGGTTTGTAAGAGTTTCTGCTTCTTTTGCTATTCCTGTAACTAGTATTTGTGTTTTAAAATCATCATTAAACTCTGTTACATCATATCCTATCCACATAGCAAGTTTAAATGTTTTAGTAGTTTTAGCAGGTAAGTATCCTTCATCTACTACATAGTTTGCTATTGAGTTTGTTAATGGATTAGTAAAATTAGCAGTAATTTCTCCATTTTTTAATGTTGATAATGTAGAAGGTGTAAGATAACCATCTTGATATAATGCCACTCTTACTTTAGAGGCATCATCTTTTTTTGATGGAGAAAGTACATTAATAGTAGTTTCATAATAAGCATCTAAATCACAAGTATTTGTAATAGTATAAGTATATGGAGAAGTGTTTACTCCGATTGTATCTTGTGTAGGTATTGCATTATTTAAATTAATTGCACCATTATCTTTCATAGTAATATCAAAACAACTGTTAATATTTTCTACTTTATCAGATGTATAACTTAATTTTACAAAAGCATATGACATACCACTTACTAGTACTATGATTCCTAGTATTGCTAGTATTAATATTTTAATTCTTCTTTTTGTTTCTTTGTCTAAATTATTATTTTTTTCTTTCATATTTTAATCACCATACTTAAAATACATATCTTATATGTTAAGTTAATTATATAATATTTTTATATTTGTTTCAATATTTTAATGGTTATTTTTTTAAAATTAGGTTGATAGATTTCACTTATTAATATTAATTATCTTTTCCTGTGGGAAAACATATGTCGTTTTTTAGTATTATCTTTTCCTCTGGGAAAAGATAATTTATTGAAATACTTTTTTATATAAAAAAAGAGATTAGTCTTCTCTTTATTTGTCCGCTAGCATACCCATTGTTTTTTTAGCTGCTTCTTGTTCTGCTTGTTTTTTTGATTTACCAATTCCTGTTGCATATGTTATTCCATCTATTTTTACCGCTACTTTAAATCTTTTATCATGTGATGGTCCAGTTGCCTCTAAAAGTTCATAGTCTACTGGTGTTTTAGTAGTTTGTACTGCTTCTTGTAATGCTGATTTATAGTCTTTAAAGAATTTTACATTTTCATCTTTTATATAAGGTATGATTATGTTTAATGCCACTTCTTTTACTTTTTCAAATCCTAAGTCTAAATATATTGCACCCATAAGAGATTCAAATGTATCTGCCATAATTGCTTTTTTATGTGTACCACCAGTATGACTTTCTCCTACCCCTACTCTTATGTAATCACTAAAGTGTAAGTCATTAGCATATTCATAAAGAGCGTTTTCACATACGTATGAAGCTCTTATTTTTGTCATTTCTCCTTCGGTGTATTTATTACTTCTATAAAGGTAGTCTGATACTACTAAGTCTACTATTGCATCTCCTAAAAACTCTAGTGTTTCGTATGATTCTTTTAAATTATTTTCATATGCATATGATGTATGAGTAAATGCTTGTATATATAAATCTTTATTTTTTGGAGTTATATTTATTTTCTTAAAAAGTTCTTCCATGTTTGTCACCTTCTTTGTATAAATATATCATATTTTTATTAAAAATAATACTCTTTGATTGATATTTTCTTCTTTTAATAGTAAAATGATAATGGTGGTACTTTTGAGAGAGATTTTAATTGGAATTATAAAAATATATCAAATGATACCAGGTCCATGGCATAATATGTGTCGTCATATTCCTAGTTGTTCAAATTATGGAATTGATGCTATTAGGATACATGGTGCTATTTATGGAAGTTATTTAACTATTAAAAGAATATTAAGGTGTAATCCTTTTGGAACTAGTGGTTATGATCCTGTTCCTAAGGGTAAAAAGGAGTAATTATGAAAAAGAAAATTATTTATTTATTATTTATTTTTGTTATTTTATTTAGTTGTAGTGGATGTATTAAAAGTGATGTAATGCAAGGTATTGATATAGTTACTACTATATATCCAATTGATTATATTACTAATAGATTATATGGTGATGATTCTAATATAACTAGTATTTATCCTAAGGGTACTATTGTTAATGAGTATAAATTAACTAATAAGATGTTGAGGGACTATAGTGAAAAAGATTTATTTATATATAATGGTAATACTAATGAAAAGGAATATGCTAAGGATATGTTAGGTTTTAATAGAAACTTAAAAATAATTGATGCTTCTTATGGAATTGATTCTACTTATAAGGATAGTGATGTTTGGTTAAATCCTTCGAATATACTTATGGTTGCTCAAAATATAAGAAATGAACTTAGTGAATATATTAATTCTAGTGTTGTAATTGATAGTATAAATAATAAGTATGATTTACTTAAAGTAGATATTACTGAACTTGAGTCTGAAATAAAGAAAGCTGCTGAAAGTTCTAATTTACCTACGATTGTTGTTTATGATGAGAGTTTAAATTATTTAAATAAGTATGGTTTTAAAGTTATTAACTTGACTGAAAATGGTAAGACTAAACAAAGTAATATTGATGTTGCTAGTAATTTGTATAATAATAAAAAGATTCATTATGTGTTTGTTATTGAACATGAAAAAATTAGTGATGATATAGAAAGCTTTATAAAGAAGTATGATGTAGAAAAACTTACTATTAGGTCTCTTGATAATATTAAAGAGAAAGATATTGCTAATAATGATGATTACTTGTCTTTGATGCATTATAATTTAGATTTAATTAAGAAAGAAACTTATAAATAAAAAGATTCATTTAGTTTGAATCTTTTTGTTTTGGGTAATATATTTTTTCATTTTGTTTTAAATATATACAGTAGTAACCATCTTTTGATGCTTTAAAACTATTATAGTCTTCGAGTGTTTTAGGATCTTGAGGGACTGGCTTTGGACTGGGTGTTGGAGTTACTGGTTGTTCTTCTTTGTTTAATACTTTGATATAGTCTTTTACATTTGCTATCCATTTATTGTAATCTATTCTATACCAAGTATAACCATTTGATTCTTTTTTATCTAAAACATTGTAGTATCCAAGATTAGCAAAGCCTAATACTTTTGCTGATAACGAGGAATTATCTCTACAATTTAGATATTCTTGTAAGACTTGAACTTGGTTTTTATCTTTATTTCTAGTAGTTGGAGTACCTACAACTTTTTTAACTCTTGAGTTGGAGTTTTTAGTAACTGTTTGATCATCAAATAAATATAAATAGTTTAATGGATCTTTTGCATATTTGGAAGCATCTGATGATTTATATTTATAATTTTTAGGACATACCCAATATTCAAAATGAAGATGTACTCCTTGTGCTAGTCCTGTTTCTCCCATGTATCCTAGCTTTTCTCCTTGTTTTACTTTTTTACCTTTTTTTATTAATGATCTTTGTTTTAAATGCATGTATATATTTATGATTGTATTTTCTCCTTTGACATATTTTAAAACTATATAATTTCCCATTGATGAAGTGTAACCTTCTTCAATTACGGTTGCATCATATGTTGCATATACTGGTTCCCCTGGATTTTTTATCCATCCTAAATCTAATCCATAGTGATATCTACTTACTTTAGTTATGGGATGGGTTCTTAATCCAAAGTCTGATGTTATTCCTACTTTATTTACAGGATATTTTACGTACATAATATCATCCTCCTAGTGTAGTATATGTAAGAGAATGATTTTATTATAAAGATAAAGAACTTATTTTTTGCTAAGTTCTTTATCTTTAGTTTCTTTTTTAGTTGTTTGTGTTGCTTTATTTTTTGATTCTTCTTTACTCTTTTCTTTTTCTTTTTCTTTATTATCAATTTTTATATTGATTGAAAATATTGGCTTTTCTTTTTCTTCTTCAGTATTTTTTTCATCTTTTTTAACAGTTTTCTTATCTTCTTTTATATTTTCTTTAGTTTCTTTTTCTTCTTTCTTTTCTTCTTTTAATTCATAAAAGTTCAATTTGAAAGAGTCATATTTTTTAGATTGTTCAAATACTAAAGTACCAACTTTAGTTGCTCCGATTACTAGTTTACCACTGTAAAGGGCTGTATTAACATCAAGAGCAGTAAAAATCCTTTGAGTTTCTTCTTTATCTTCATTTTCAAGTTTCCAATTTCTAGAACTATAATTTACTGGCTCATCAGATTTGTTTTCATATTGTATTGTTATTATAATGAATTGATTACCATCTTTAGGCTTTTTATATTCTGTTCCTGTTTCGTTTAGTTCTACTTTTTTAACTTTATAGTTTACATCTTTATATCTTATTGTTTCATTTATATCAAATATTTTAGTAGTATTTTCATTTGGCTTTACTTCTTCACCAATATCGAATAATTTATGGTATAATTTTATTCCTGATATGGTTATTGTTATCACCAATGTTAGTGCAATTATACTTACTATGATTCTCTTAAGGTTTTTTTTGGTTTTTAGTTTTAATAAGAACTGTTTTATTTTTTCAAACTTATTATTTGTTTTTTTTGTAGTCTTATTTGGTAATTTTATTTTTTGTATTTTCTTTTTTTGAGTTTTAATTTTTTTTGGTTTACTTTGTAATTTAGAGTTTTTAATTATTTGTGGTTTTTCAGTTATTTCTTTTTGTACTTTTATTTCTACTTCTTGTTTAGGTACTTCTTTTATATCAATCATATCTTTTGGTAATTGTTCTTTTATATTTTTTTGTACTTTATTATTTGTTTTAGTACTTTTTTTATTCGAAGTTATTATCTTTGCTTTTGATACATCTGCTCCACAATATCTACATATTTTTAGTTTATTTGGTACTTGTTTTTTACATTTTTTACATACTTTCATTTTATTCACCTACCTTTTTCGTTTTATCAAAGAAATTATATCATAATGATTAATAAAAGTCATTATTTTTCATTAATTATTCATACTAATTATGGGTGATTTTATGATAGTAAGATTGGGTTATGTTTCTATTTCTAAATCTATATATGATGATACTAGTTTTAAGAGTATTAACTATACTAATTATATGAAGAATGCTAATTTAGAAAGAATAGATTCTATTATTATTAATAACTTGGAAACACTTAATAAAATAATATATTTTAATATTAGAAATAATATTCATTTTTATAGAATTACTTCTGATTTAGTGCCTCTTGCTACTTTGGATGATGTTAGTTTTGATTATATTGATAAGTATAGTGATTATTATAAGGAGATTGGAAATCTTATAAATCTGCATAAGATGAGAGTTGATGCACACCCGAGTGAGTATACTGTTCTTAATAGTACTAATCAAAAGGTGGTTAATGATACTTTTAAAATACTTAGATATCATGTTGATATTCTTAAGAGTATGAATATTGATCCTTTTGTTATACTTCATGTTGGTAGTAGTGTTTTTGGTAAGAAAAACTCTCTTACTAGGTTTATTAATAATTTTAATTTACTTGATTCTGATATTAAGAATAGTATTTTGGTTGAGAATGATGATAAGGTTTTTAATGTCTCCGATGTTTTATATCTTTGTAGGGTTATTAAAAGACCATTTGTTCTTGATTATCTTCATCATGTTTGTAATCCATGTGAAAAAGATATTACTTGTTATTTAAAGGATATTTTTGATACTTGGGGTGATATGACTCCGAAGGTACATTTTTCTTCTTCAAAAAGCAAATTAAAAAAGGAGATGAGAAGTCATGCTGATTTTGTTAATGTTAATGAGTTTATTTCATTTATTGAGCTTATTAAACTTTATACTGACAGGGTTGATATTATGATTGAGGCAAAGATGAAGGATGAGGCTATGTTTAGACTTATTAGACAACTTAAGTATTTAACGGATTATACTTTTATTGATGATACTACTTTTATAGTAAAATAACTAATATAATCTTTTGACTATATTAGTTATTTACTTTTTCTTCTTTCTTTTCTTCATTTAGGCAATGTTCAATCATACTTATTATGACATTGTTAAATGATGTGTCATTTTCTTTTGCTATTTCTTCAATTTTTTGTACTAAGTTTTCTTTTATATATAAGGATTTATATATTGCTATTTCTTTTCCTTTTGTCTTTTTTAATGTAAAATTCATGATACCACCTACCTAATTCTATTTTAATGTTTTATTATATTTTAAAATATATTAGAAATTTCTGGTATATTTTTCTAAAAAGTTATATAATAGTTAACTAAGGTGATATGTTTGAAGAAGACAAATAATTTTGAGACAACTATTTTTGGTATAGATTTATTTATAAAATGGATTTTAGAGAAAATAAAAAAACGTAAAAAAAGCAACAAAAAAACTCTTTAATAAGAGTTGTTTTTTTATATGGCGGAGCGGGAGGGATTTGAACCCTCGCACCAGTTACCCGATCTACACCCTTAGCAGGGGCGCCTCTTCAGCCTCTTGAGTACCACTCCAAGGACACTTTTTTTAAGTGTATATTTATTATATGATATATTTTAATTATTTTCAAGCATTTTTTAACAAAATTATGATTATTGTTGCAAGTGAAAGAAGTGCCACTAGTATTAAGGTTATTAAAAGCATATTACTTGAACCTGTTTTACTCTTGATAAATCTTAGGTTTTCTTTTTCTTCTTCTACTTGTAGTTTTGATGAGAAATCGTCACCATAACCTGTAATTTCTTGAATTTTTTCTATGTGTCCTACTAGTTTGTTTATTATTTTTTCATCAAAGTCTTTTAGTTCTAGAATAGTATCGTTTTCCATAATTGCTAAATAGTTTTGGTCTTCGAAATAACTACTTTTTACACTAGTACACATACTATATCTGACTATTATTTCAGGTATTATTTCCATTTCAAATATTTGAGGTTGATCATAGACTATTACTAAAATGTTTTCTACTCCATTTGTATTGCTAGATACTATTAATTGATATGGAAAGCTATCTTTTAATGTTATTTTTATGTATTTATTGTTTGTTTCAAAATTAGATAGTTTGTTTAACAAATCATACTTTTCTAGATTATAATATTTTTGTTCTTTTTTATAATTAGTTTCTTCAACCGTTTCATTGTATCTTATCATGGGCCACCTCTATTATAAGTATACCACGATATTTTTATTTAATAAAGTTTTTTTACTTAAATTACAATTCCTCCGTCAACTTGAATGATTGTTCCGTTTGTAAATGTTGAGTCATCACTTCCTAAGTATAGATATGCTCCCGCTAATTCAGATGGATTTGCTATTCTTCCTAATGGTGTTAGTTGTGATAGCATGCCTCTTGTTTTTTCATCAGTGGAGTTTTTAGTCATATCTGTCATTACTGCTCCTGGGGCTACGGCATTTACTCTAATGTTGTGTCTTCCAAGTTCTTTTGCACATGATTTTGTTATACCATTTACTGCGAATTTTGATGATGCATAAGGTGTTTGCATCATACCACCATAGTTTGCTACCATTGAACTAGTATTAATTATTGAACCTGATTTTTGTTCTATCATGTATGGTGCTACTTCTCTTATGAACTTAAATACTCCGAAAGTATTGATTTGAAACATTCTTTCCATTTCTTCATCAGTTGTTTGAATTAATGGTTTTGCTGAAGTTATTCCAGCGTTGTTTATTAGGATATCTATTTTACCAAACTTTTCTATAGTTTTTTCAACTACATTTTTAATGCTTTCTGTACTTGTTACGTCAAGTTCTATTCCTAGAATATTTTCGCTTTTGTGGGACTCTTCAAGTGTTTTTAGAGCTTGTGGGACTTCATCTTTTAGTCCTGTGACTACTACTTTAGCTCCTTCTTTTAAGTATAGGTCCGCTATCGCATACCCTATTCCTTTTGTACTACCTGTTATTATTGCAACTTTATTTTCCAATTTCATTTTATCATCCTCCTTAATTTTATTGAAAAATTACTTTATGTATGTAATGTGTAATTACATGTAAAGTATTTTATGGTAGATATTTTTATTCATTGTACAAGTATATTATTTACTTAATACGTTTTTAAAAACAAAGAGATAGTCAATTGACTATCTCTAATAAATGTAAGTCGTCTCCGACCAAATGACAACATATAAAACATTTCTGTTCAATTTGTCATGACAATTATATCAAAAATTATTAGAAAAGTCAATTTTTTCATGGATTTTGGTCGTGTTCTTTGCGCCATAGCTCAAACTGTGGAAAATCAACCGAAGTAAATTTTGCTATTATTTCATTATCTATTTGTTTCATTATATCATCAGAACACTTTATTTTTCCAACAACGTCATATTGATTCATTGGTGGAATAATGTTTAATTTGCTAATAGTTCGTATTTGATCTATTCGTGCATAAGAAAGATTGTTCCTTGTTTTTTTATAGTATTTTAAAATAGTTTCAATACTTTTTATTTCTTTTTTATAGTTTGGATTCCATTCGCAATTTTCTATATCTATTTCAGAATATTTTTTTTGCAAATCATCAATTTCCTTTTGTAGTTTTTGCAAATATGCATCCACTATTAGGCTTCCAAGATTTAAAGTATTTTTATGTGGTTTAGAAGTTAAAGGGATAACAGTCAAAGTATTATTGTACATATTATCTTTTTTATTTAATGTAATTGCAAAATGCTGTTGTGAAAACTCTCCTCCTACGTTAACACCAAAGTCAACTTTGATAATACTACCCCGAGGAAATCTTTGATATGTATTCTTTTTTCTGGATATTTCATATAATAGTCTATTGCTTTTTGTTAATTCCCATTCTTCAAATGAAATAAACTTATTTGGAAGATTCAAGTTTGATATTTGTATATTGTTTTCAAAAGCCTTGAGTAGTTTTGCCTTTTTTAAATCTTGATTTTGTCTAATCTTTTTTTCAGCTGAAGCTGTATCCATACGCAATCCCTCCTTCCTCCTATATTATAATATTTTGAACTTATTCTTTCAAGGCTTTTTGCTTTCCAAACTAATGGTTTCTTTGGATGCATTATTTTTTTATTTTAGAATAATTTTATTATATTTGTTAAGATTTGTTTTACCTCATTTGGTTCTTCGTCTAGTAAGTCTACTCTAAAGTTTGTTATTCCTAATTCTTTTAATTTTGGGATCTTATCAATGTAATTAATTTCTTGATAATCCATTAATTTAGTAGTGCAATTATTGTTTATTAATCTTAGTTTTTTGCCATTTCTATCTTTTAGACTATATTCATTAGAACTCTTACATAAATTACATGGTTTTTTGCCATCATTAATTAATGCATTTAATGGGCAATATTTCATAATCATTAGTTCTAGTTTTCCATATACTAGTATTTCTAAATTAGGATTTCTTTTGTATTTTTCTTTATAACCCTTTAATAAGTGATTTAAATTATTTTCATCTAGTTCCACTGATAATCCTACTCTTTTAACATTTAAGTTTTCTAAGGTATTTATTGTTTTACTGTTTACAACATTTAAATATATATCACTTACTATATTATTATTTTCTTTATTTTTATAAATTGCTCCTGTTTCTGATGCTAAAATATTTTCCTCGCAATATTTCTTAGGATTTGGATTTACTCTTGGTGTTTTTAAATATATATTTTTATTTTCTTTTCTATATTTATTATACAAAGATTCATCTTCAATATAGATATTAACATTTTCTGTTAATAATGTTTTTAATTGAGTTTCATTTCTTACAAGAAAACTTATGGTATTTGTGTTTTCTATTTCTTTTATAGTTAGTTTTTCTTGATGTATTTTTTCTTTTCTATTTGGTTTAGTTCTTTCTTTTATTAATTCATCGGTTAGATATCTTCTTATTTCATTTATATATTTTAAAGGTATGAAGATATCTTTATCAACATCATATTCTATTTCTTTAACTTGGAATGGTGTTTCACCAATTTTAGATAATTTTTCTTTTAAGTCTTGTGTTAAGGTTGGGGTGTTTTTAGATTGTTCTACTTTTGATATAGTTTTTGTTATAGTATTTATTCCATCTGTTATTGTTACTTGTAATGGTTTATTTATTTTTGCTATTACTTTATAGTTTATATCTATCTTTTTTTCTTTGATGTTTTTTAAATCTTTTATTAGTTTATCATCTTGAGTTTTTAATACTATTCCTTTGTCTTTTAGATTTATTTTATTATCTAAATATATAATTTGATTTTTATTAGCATGATTTATTAACATGTCTTTTTCATTGTATATAAAGTTGGCAATCATTCCTTCGTTGTTACTGAATCTTATTCCATCATTTTGATTTAGTTCTTCTTGTAGTTTTATTTTTATTTTATTTTTTGTTGTTTCTAATACTTTGCCTAATACTATTCCTTGATGTTTAGGAGATTTTGTGTTTATAAACTCATTGTTTTTATTATTGTTTAAGTATCCTTTAGTAAACTTTCTATTGTATAGGAGTTGTAATGTTTTTAAATCTGATTCTTCAAGAGTCATTTCTTCATTATTGTAGTATTTTTCTATTAGTTTTTTATATATTTTGGTTACGTAGTATGTGTATTCTTCTTTTTTCATTCTTCCTTCGATTTTAAGGGATGCTATGTTGCTATCTAGAATGTCTTTTAGGTTTTCTATTGTGCATAGTTCTTTAGGACTTAGAAGGAATTGTCCATCTGTTTTTATTTTATTGTTTTTTTCATATAATTCATATGGCAATCTACACATACCTGCACATTCGCCACGGTTTCCACTTCTTTGTAGGAATTTTGATGAGAAATAGCATTGTCCTGAGTATGATACACATAGTGCTCCATGAATGAATATTTCTTTTTCTAATGGAGTTTTAATGTTATTTATTTCTTGTAGGGATAGTTCTCTTGCTAGTACTACTCTTTTTACGTTTAAGCTTTCTAATAGTTTTACTTGTTCTTCGTTGTGAGTATGAAACTGAGTTGATGCATGGATTTCAAAGTCCGGGAATAGTTCATTTACTAGTTTTATCATTCCTAAGTCTTGCATTATTAAGGCGTCTACATCACTTTCGTATAGATATTTTATGTATTTAATGAAGTCTTTTACTTCTTGTTCATAGATAATTGTGTTTACTGTAACATATAGTTTTACTCCATATAGATGGCAATATTTTACTGCTTGTTTTAGTTCTTCGAGTGTGAAGTTTTGGGCATATTTTCTAGCAGTATATGATGTTGTTGATACATATACTGCATCACATCCACCATGGACTGCATAGTATAGTGTATTTTTATTTCCTGCGGGGGAAAGTAGTTCTACTTTTTTCATTTATATCACCTTTTGATTAGTTTGTTTAGTTTCTTCATCATTTAGATATTGTTGTATTGTTAATAAATTGTTATCCATCATTTCTAAAAACTTTATTACTGTTATTTCTACTTTTAAGATAAGTTTTCCTTCATAGATGTTTGTAAATATTAGTTTTGCATCTTCGATAGTTGGTCCTGGTATTATTTCATAGGTACCGTGTGCTATTGAGTTTCTTATTGAAGCAATTATAGATCTATTTTTCATATATAGTTCATCATCTTGATAATAGTTTTGTAATTTTTGTAGTTCTTGTTTTAAGTTTTGTAGTTCTTGTTTTTTTTGATTTAGATAATTATTTTTATTTGTTATGTTGCTATTTATTGCTGTGATTGCTTTTGTGTTTGTCTTTGGTACTTTAGTTAAGTTGTTTTTTATTTCTTCAAGGGATGTTTCTACTCTTGTTAGTTCTTTTTCTAATTGTTTTTCTTTGTCTTTTTTAGGTTTTAGTCTATCTTCTTCGACTTCTAAATGGATGATGTTTAAAGCGTTTAGGTTTAGTTTTGAAAAGTCTAATCCTTGTTCTTCGGGTGTTTTTTTATATAGTTTATCATATGGGACTGAAAAAAGGCTATTAAAGTTGCTTATTACTGAGGTTGCTAAGTTATCATAGTTAAAGTACATTGGGTATTTATAATTATTTGCTATGTTTCTTTTTAAATCTTCTATATCAGTACTTCTTGTGCTTTTCATAGCACTTAATATTATTAAGTTTTTAATATTTGCCATTCTTACATCTGTTATGTTATAGTTTGCATCAACTTTTCTTTGGGTTTCTTTTACTATTGCTAGTACTTGACTTTTATAGTCATATTCTGTTTGAGATAGTATTGAGTTTTTAATTAATGGAAGTAGTTCATTTATGTCTTTATATTTGTTTAATTTAGTGTATTCTACTTTCATTATGTAGTTTTTATTTTTTAATAGTTGTTTGTAATATTTTATTAGTTCGAAGTCACATTCTTTATTTTTTATGATTTCTACTATTTCATTGAAGGAATTGATTTCATAGGGTTCTAATTCTTTACCGTCTTGTCTTTTAAGAGAGAACTCTATGTTTTCACATTGTCTTATTATGTTTGTTACTTCTTCTTCAGTGGTTATTTTTTTTGTTCTATTTTTTTCTAATTTTTTAAATATTATAAAGTTTCTTTTATATTCATTTGTTTTAGTGTTCATAAAGAAGTTATAGCTTGCATTGATTATGAATGTTGTCAGTTTTTCGACACTTATTGACACTTCTTGATTTTCAATATGTAAAATGACTTTGCCTGTTTTGTAATCTATTGTAAAGTCTCCATGGCCTAATTTGTTTCTTAGGATTGCTACTAGTGTCGGGGCGTCTTTAAATGTATAGTTATCTATCTCATAACCATTATTTGTTTTTGTTGATATGTTTTCTACTGTTTCTTCTAGTCTTTTTTCATATAATTTTGATTCATATATTAAGTTTCCGGTGTTTTCTACTAATTCTTCTTTTATTGATAGCATAATATTGGCAATGAATCCTACTTGTGCTGATAGTTGATAGTCTTTATTTTCTATGTAGTTTTTTTCGTCTACATCGTATAGAGTTTTAAGCATAAATATTGTGTATGCTTTGGTTCCTAGATAGTAGTTTGCAATAGAGTTTATGTCTGTCATTTGTCTCACCTCTTTTATATTTTACCATATATGACAAAAGTTTACAATTATTGACATTTGCACTTGTCGTTTTATTGTAAACTTTATATTTTTGTTTTACTTAATCATTTTTTATCACGAATGTTGCGTATAGTGGAACAGATTTTATTTTTGTTGTAGGATTGTATCTGAGTATTTTTGAAATATTTTTTGTGTTTACACGTTTTTCATAGGACTTTTTACCCTTATTTACACGTTTTTCGCATGACTTTTTACCCTTATTTACACGTTTTTCATAGAACTTTTAGTTTTTTTGATATTTTTTAATGATTCTTAGAGTGTTTATAATAGTTAATAATGTTACTCCAGTGTCTGCGAATACGGCGAACCACATGTTTGCTAAGCCGAATATACTTAGTAGTAGTATTGATAATTTTACTGTGATTGCAAATATTAAGTTTTGTTTTATTATGTGTTTTGTGTATTTTGATATATTTATTGCTAATGGTATTTTTTCTAGGTCATCTTTCATAATTACTATATCGCTTGCTTCGATTGCTGAGTCTGTTCCAATATTACCCATTGATATACCAATGTCTGAACGTTTTAGTACTGGAGCATCGTTTATACCGTCTCCGACGAATATAGTTATTTCTTGTTCTTTAGCTACTTTTTCATAGTTTTCAAACTTATCTGTTGGAAGCATTTCATATTTTATTTCATCTATATCTAGTTTTTTACCTATTTCTAGTGCTATTTGTTTTTTGTCTCCGGTAAACATGTATGTTTTTATATTTAGTTTTTTTAAATCCTCTATTGTTTTTTTTGCTCCTTGTTTTATTCCATCGTTTATTGTAATTGATGCAATGTGTTTGTTATCTATATTTAAATGAAGTGTCGTTTCTTCTTCACAGTTACATAGTTTTTTGTTTCCTATTGCTATTTTTTTATTATTTAGTTCAAATGTAATACCTTTTCCTTCGATTTCTTGAAAGTTTTTTATGTCTTTGTTATTTATTTTGCCTTTTTTTAGTTTTATTATAGAGGTTGCAATTGGATGGTTTGATAGGGATTCTCCTTTTACTAGGATATCTATTATTTGTTCTTTTGTATAGTTTTTATCTAATACTTTTATTTCTGTTACTTCGAATGTTGCGTTTGTTAGTGTCCCTGTTTTATCAAATATAATATTTTTGGTGTTTGATAGATTATCTAAGTAATTACTTCCTTTTACTAAGATACCATTTTTACTTGATACTCCGATTCCTGTAAAGTATGATAGTGGTACTGATATTGCAATAGCACATGGGCATGATATTACTAAAAATGTTAGGCCACGATAGATTGATTCTTGGAATGGTATTTGAAATAATGGTAATAGGAATACTACTAGTAATGCTAATATTATTACTGTTGGTGTGTATATTTTGCTTATTTTTGATATTGTTGTTTCTGTTTTAGTTTTTTTATCTGTTGCACTTTCTAATAGTTCTAGTATTTTTGCTACGGTTGAGTCTTCGAATGTTTTTTGGGCTTTTATTTCTATTACTTTTCCTTGGTTAATGCTTCCTGATAGGACTTGGTCTTGTTCTTTTATTTCTACTAGTTCTGATTCTCCGGTTAGTGCCGATGTGTCTAGTAATGTTGTTCCTTTGATTACTATAGAGTCTACTGGTATTTTTTCTCCTTTTTTGACCACTAGTAAATCATTTATTTTTATTTGTTCTACTGGAATGCTTATTATTTGATTATTTTCTTTTTTATTAGCAATGGGTTGTTTTATATCGATTAGGTCTTTGATTGATTTTCTTGAGTTATTTATTGCTTTTTCTTCAAGTAGTTTTCCTATAGTATATAGTGTTATTACCATTGCTCCTTCGTTTACTTCACCGATTAAGAGTGCTCCGAGTGAAGAGATTGTAATTAGTGCATTTTCATTTATTGTTTTACTTTTTATTAGTAGTTTTATAGCATTTATAGTTGTTCTATAAAGTAATAATGTATAAGATATTATGTACATTATTATTTTTAAGTATTTTGGTATTTGTAGAAAGTATCCTAGTAAGAGAATTATAATAGCTATTATTAGTACTTTTAGATGGTATTGTTTTTTTATTTTTATTTCTTCTTCTGATATAAATGCATCTGGTTCAATCTTTTTTATTATGTCATTTAATTCTTTTATCGTGTATTCTTTTTCTGATTCATATGATATTTTTTTAGTATTAAAGTTTACTACGGCATTTTTAAAGTCTTTATTTTTATTTAGTTGTTCTTCGATTTCTCTGGCACAATTTGCACAGTCTAAATTGTTTATATTGTATTTGTATTTTTTCATTTTTCCTCCTTATGTTTTATATGTGCTAGTGTTAGTTCAAATATTTCTTTTACATGATCATCATCTAAAGTATAGTATACTTCTTTTCCTTGTTTTCTATATTTTACTAGGTTGTTTTTTCTTAGTATGTTTAGTTGGTGTGATATGGCTGATTTTGTCATTTCTAAGGTGTTTGCTATGTCACATACACACATTTCATTGTTATCTAGGGCACATATTATTTTTATTCTTGTTTGATCTTTTAATACACTAAAAAATGTGCTCATATTTTTTAGTGTTTTTTCTTTTAACATTTTTTCTTTGGTGTCTTTTACTACTTGCTGATGGATAATGTTACAATCACATGTATATTCTTTTTTCATATATTACCTCTTTTATAGTTGAATAATTGTTCAACTGTTATTTTTAAGAAAAAGAACTATTTCAAATAATAATGTCTTATTGGTTTTAGTTCTTCATCTAGTTCATAGCATATTGGTTCTCCGGTTGGGATTTCTAGTTTCATAATGTCATCATCACTTATGTTGTCTAAGTATTTTATTAAGGCTCTTAGGGAGTTACCGTGTGCTACTATTAGGATTTTTTTATTTTCTTTTAGTTTTGTTATTATTTCATTTTCATAATAGTCTGATACTCTTAACATTGTGTCATATAGGCTTTCAGATGTTGGTAGTTCTTCTTTTATGTTTTTATACTTAGGATCATTTCCTGGGTATGTTTTATCTTTCTTAGAAAGTTCGGGTGGTTTTTCATATAGACTGCGTCTCCATAAGTTTACCTGTTCTTCTCCAAACTTTTTTTTCATTTCATCTTTATTTAGTCCTTGTAATGCTCCATAGTGTCTTTCATTTAGTTTATATGTTTTTATAACTGGTAATTTTTTTTGATTTATTTCTTTTAGAATGTATTCTAGAGTTTTTTGTGCTCTTTTTAGTTCTGATGTGTATGCTATATCAAATGTTAAGTTATTATTTTTAATTATTTTACCTGCTTTTTTTGCTTCTTGTATGCCTTGTAGTGTTAGTCCTACATCGAGCCATCCTGTAAAAAGATTTTTTTTGTTATATGTACTTTGACCATGTCTTACTAGTATTAGTTTTATCATTTCATCACCTTTTACAACATAAATTATACATATTTTTTATTATACAGTCAATATTATGGACAAGATATTGTTATTGTATTATAATTTATATGGTGATTTAATGAAAAGTAGTAGAAAAGATTTAAGATTAGGTGTTTTCCTTATTGTTTTTATACTTGGTTTACAAGCTTTTTTATATTTTGTTACTAAGAATTTTAATAGTTCTTTTCATCTTATTGGTAGTTCTTTGGATGATAAAATTCCTTTTGTTAAGTATTTTATATATGTTTATCATTCTTGGTATCCTTTTTTGATTTGTTTTTGGTTTTTTCTTTTTTATTTTGATAGAGATAAGTGTATTAATTTCATGGTTTCTGGTCTTTTATCTATAATTATTGGTAATTTGATTTTTTTATTTTATCCAACGACTGTTTTAAGGCCTGATATTGTTGGTAATGATTTTACTAGTTTAATTGTTAGTCTTACTTATAAGGCTGATGTTCCTGTTAACTGTATGCCTTCGATGCATTGTGTGTTTTGTTTTGTACCAATATTTTGCTTAATTGATAGTAAAATAAAAAATAGGTATAAGGTTCCTATTTGTTTATATTTTGTGCTTATTGCTTTATCTACTTTGTTTGTTAAACAGCATGTTATTATCGATGTTATTTGTGCGTTTATTATAACTAGTTGTTGTTATTTGATTTCAAAATTAAAGTTTTTTGACATGTTTAGGTCTTATCTTTATTAATTATTTTTTAGTACCTATTTTTTCTCCATATTTTACTATTGTTTCAATGTGATTTATGGAGTTTTCTTTTATATCTTGATCTATTTTTATTTTGTCTTTTTTAAATATTAGGATAATTGTTGAGCCATTGAACTCGAAGTATCCTTTTTCTTCGCCTTTTTTGAACTTGTATTCTTCATGGTGATTTTTAATTCTTCCAACGATTAAGGCTCCGACTTCTACTTGGATTACTTTTCCAAAGTTTTCTGTGTTTAGTATTGTGTACTCTCTGGTGTTCTTTTTATATACATTGTACTTTTTTAGAGCAATGTTTTGTACGGTGTGAAAGACTCCTTGCACATGGGTGTTTTTTGTTTTTGTTCCATTGTCTATGTAGCAATATCTATGGTAATCGCTTGGTTCTAGTCTAAATATTAAAATTGTTCCATTTTTATATTTTTCTGATATTTTGTTGCCATTTAATAGTTCATTTATGCTATAGTATGAGTTTTTTATTTTAAACATGCTGTTTTCTTTTATATCGTATACTGTTAGTTTGGAGTCTGCGGGTGATATTAAATGGTTTTTATTTTTATCGATTTCTAAGTATTTATCTTTTTTCTTTCTTGTGAAGAAGTCATTGTATGATGTGAATTTTTGTTTTTCATATTCTTGTTTTTTTATGTTGTATTTTTTTATTAGGTTTATTGTTATGATGTTTGATATTTTACTATTCATAATGGTTCCACTTAGTTTAGTAAACCATGGTTTTATTATTATTTTTAGTGTTTTATTACCTAGTTTAGTGTTGTATAAAAATCTTAATGATAAGTTGTCTTTTGTATTTATTATTTCGTTTGTTTTTCTATTTTTTATTTGCATAGTTATCACTTCTTTTCTTTTATACTTTATCATGAAATGGTGCTTTTTGCAAATTAAAAGAGTAACTTATTTATTTATTACTCCTTATTCTTAATTTATTATTTTTTCTAGTGTCTTTGCTATTTCTTCTTCTAGAATGCAACATAGGATAAAGATTGTTGATAGATCTTGTTCTTTTGTTTCATTAATTGATATTTCTTGTGTTTCTTGACTATGATTGATATTACATATTACATCAATTAATATTTTTAATTTATTTTCAATTTCTTCTTTTTGTGTTTTATAATCTAGATCTGAAAATGCTAAAACTAAATCTTTTAATTCGTTATTTAGATTATTTTCCATTTATCTTGATCTCCCATTTTTTTCTTCTTCCAATAATCTTAATCTTTCTTCATACTCTGCAGGAATTACAATTGTGTTATCTTCAACTAGTATATTTTCACCTCGATAATTTTCAACATCATATGTTTTAGGTTCACGCAATGAAGCCATATACATACCATCTTCAGATAGTCCTACTACTGAATCGTTTTGTCTAGCGGCATCTTCATGATATATATATTCTCTAATTTGTTCTGCTCTTTTTATTTCTTGTTCTTTTCCAGTAATATGGAAAATAAATTTTCCAATTTTACTCTTTTTATCATATTTTCTTTTTAATTCATAATACTTGCTATTAGCTTTTTGTCTTCTTTGTTCTAAATACTCTGCATATATTGGGTATCTTATTTTATCATTTTCTAACATTTTTTGCATTTCTTCTATTTTTTCATAATAATCTACTGTCGATACACGTTTCCCATCTCTATCATATAAACTTTCTCTTCCAATTATATCTACTTGTTGACCATTAATATATGTTGATTTTTCCTTATAACTTGCAAGCTCATTTAGACATTTTGTTAAATTTTCTAATTGTTCTTGTACTGTTCGATTATAAGTACCCTTTTCTACTATTTTATTTCTTTCTAACATTATTTGATTTATGACTGCTTTTACGTACATATTCATTGTTTGATCTTGTGCTCTTCCACGTATATGCGATTGCATTTCTTCTAATACTGGAAACATTTTTTCAAAGTCATGTTTGAAAAACATATTTTTTTCCTTATATTCAGTATACGTCCATTTGTCATAGATTTCTCTGTTTTCTTTTGACAACATCGCAACAAGTTCTTCCGGGAAATACTTAATGCTGTTATTTGCTTCTTCGTCAAATTTTTTTGCTTCGATAAATTCCATTTTATCACTCCTTTATACCTTAATTATATATATATATAGTCAAGGGTTTTTGTAGATTTTTATATAAAAAATAGGATAAATAATGATTTTTATCCTACTTAGTATATTTAATTTTTATTATATTTTGAAGTTTTCTACTTCCGGTATGTCTTTTCCATATTGTCTTATGTATCTATGGTGTTTTTCTAACATTTGATTACAATAGTCTTCGATGTTTTCTTTGTTTTTAATATTTGCATATTTTAAAGCGTCTAGTATTAAGTGATATCTATCTATTTTATTTTGTACTCTCATGTCAAATGGTGTAGTTATTGTTCCTTCTTCTAGATAGCCGTGAACGTGTAAGTTTTGATTTGTTCTTTTGTATGTTAGCTGATGGATTAGGTTTGGATAGCCGTGGAATGCGAATATTATTGGTTTTGTTTTAGTAAATAGTTTATCATACTCTTTATTTCTCATTCCATGTGGGTGTTGTTCTTTTGTTTCTAGTCTCATTAAATCTATTATGTTTATTACTCTTATTTTTGTTTCAGGAGATAGTTCTTTTAATATTTTAGTAGCAGCGATTACTTCGAGTGTTGGAGTATCTCCACAGCAAGCAAATATTATTTTTGGTGATGGGGTTTTATCGCTTATGAATTCTAGTTCTCCGATTCCTTGTTCGCAGTGTTTTATTGCTTCGTTCATTGTTAAGTATTGTGGTCTTGGGTGTTTTGATGCAACGATAACGTTTATATAGTTTTTTGTTTTTATACAGTGATCAAATGTTGATATTAGTGTGTTAGCATCGAATGGTAGATACATTCTTACTATATCGCTTTTTTTTGTTACTAAGTGGTTTAGGAAGCCTGGATCTTGATGGGTGTATCCGTTGTGATCTTGTTGCCAGATGTGTGATGTTAGGATGTAGTTAAGAGATGCAATTGGTTGTCTCCATGGTATTTCTTTGGTTACTTTTAACCATTTAGCATGTTGACTTGCCATGGAGTCTACGATTCTTATGAATGCTTCGTATGAGTGAATAAAGCCGTGTCTTCCTGTTAGAAGGTATCCTTCGAGAAGTCCTTGGCATACGTGTTCTGATAGTAGAGCATCCATTACTCTTCCTTGTTTTGATAGGAATTCGTCATATTTTTTTATATCAGTATTCCACATTCTTTTTACTTCATCAAATATATGGTTTAGTCTGTTTGATAGGGCTTCGTCTGGTCCAAAGCATCTAAAGTTTTTATTTTCTTTATTTAGTGCAAATACATCTCTTATGTATTTAGATAATTCCATCATATCTTGTTTTTCTATTTTACCTGGTTTTGTTATTTTTACTTCATAGTTTTTAATGCTTGGGGTGTTTAGTTCTTTTAGAAGTAATCCTCCGTTTGTGATAGGGTTTGCACTCATTCTTTGTTCATTTTTTGGAGGTAGTTGTCTTAGTGGGTCAACTAGTGTTCCATTTTCATCAAATAGTTTTTCTGGATGGTATGATTTTAACCATTTTTCTAGTAGTTTTACATCGTTTTCATTTGTTATATTTATTGGAACTTGGTGTGCTCTGAATGTTCCTTCGATTCTTTTTAAGTTTACTTCTTTTGGTCCAGTCCAACCTTTTGGGCTTTTCATTATTATGATTGGAAATGGTATTTTTTGACCTTGTTTTAGTTTTTGTATGTCTTTTAATGCCCATTCTAGAGAGTTTGCCATAAGGTTGTGCATGTCTCTTAGATTTTTTGCTTCGACTATATATGCTTTATAGTTACAACCATTGAAGTAGTCTTTTATTTGTTTATTGGTCATTCTGCCAAATATTGTAGGGTTTGATATTTTATAACCATTTAAGTGTAATATTGGTAGTACTATTCCGTCTGTTTTAGGATTTATAAACTTATTCATATGAAATGATGCTTGGAGTGGTCCTGTTTCTGCTTCGCCATCTCCGATTACACAAGCTGCGATTAGGTCTTTATTGTCTAGTACTGCTCCATACGCATGGGCAAGTGAGTATCCTAGTTCTCCTCCTTCGTTGATTGAGCCTGGTGTTTCTGGGGCAACATGGGAAGAGACTCCTCCAGGAAAGGAGAATTGTTTGCATAGTTTTTTTAGTCCTTCTTCGTCTTGGGTTATATTAGGATATACTTCGCTATATGTTCCTTCAAGATAGGCGTTTGCTATCATTGCTTGTCCACCATGTCCTGGCCCTGATATATATATCATGTTAAGATTGTGTTCTTTTATTAATCTATTTAAGTGTACATAGATGAAGTTTTGACCTGGTGCTGTTCCCCAGTGTCCTACAACTTTTGGTTTTATGTCTTCTTTTTTTAATGGTCTTTTTAGTAGTACGTTATCCATTAGGTATAGTTGTGCTACTGAAAGGTAGTTGGTGGCCATGAAGTAATAGTTCATTTTTATTAATAAGTCTTCTTTTAGTACTTTTCTCAATTTCTTTCACCTCTTTTATTCTATGTTGATTATATCACATTTTACTTAAATTAAAAAGAAGATTGTTAATCTCCTTTGTCATTTTTTATTTCTTTGATGTTTTTTCTTACTTGTTTTATTTTTTTGTTTGATTTTATATGATCTCCGATTATTTCTGATACTTCGGTTATAGTTACAAATGCTTTTTCATCTTTGCTGTTTACTATTGTTCTTAGTTGGGAGATTTCCATTCTTGTTAGTACACAGTATAGTATGTCTTTTTTCCCACTTACTAGACCGTTTCCTTCGATTAGAGTTGCGGTTCTACCAAGTTTATTATATATTTCTTTTGCTATTTGTGAGCCTTGTTCTGTTATTATCATTGCTGCTTTTGCTTGTTCTAGTCCTTCGCTTACTAAGTCTATTATTTTGAATGTTATGAAGTACATTAAAAGTGAGTATAATGCTTTGTCTAGTCCAAATAGGGCTCCCGCGGTTAGATAGATGAATATATTAAATAACATTATTATTTGTCCTGTTGAGAATGATGTTTTTTTATTTATTATAATAGCAACTGATTCTGTTCCATCTAGGCATCCACCACTTCTTATTACTAAGCCTACTCCGATTCCTAAGATTATTCCTCCGTATATTGTTGCAAGTAGAATGTCTTCGGTTAATTCATTTACGTTTGAAAACATGGTTAGAAAGCATGAGAATATTAACATTGCATAGACTGCTTTTATTAGGAATTTTTTTCCTAAGTTTTTGTATCCAATTAATAAGAATGGAATGTTTAGTATTATTGTAAATATACTTAGTGGAAGGTTGGTTAGTTTGCTTACTATCATTGAGATTCCTATTACTCCCCCATCTAGTATCATGTTTGGTGATAGGAAGGTTTGGATTGAGAATGCTGAAAGCATTGCTCCGATTGTTATTCCTATGAATGATATTAAATGGATTAACATTTCGTTATGGTTTTTCATTTTTCCTCCTTTAACTCTACTAGTTCATCTTTTAATATAGAGTATAAGTATAGTTGTACTTGTTTTTTTGATATTTGGTTTATGTATTTTTTATATGTTTGTAATTGGTTTAGATAGGCATCATCTTTAGTATTTTGTAGTTTATAGTCTATTATTTTTATTTTGTCTTCATACTCTAGTATTAAGTCTATTATACCATGATATTCATTTGTTTCATCACTAAATATAAATTCATGTTCTTTATATATTTTGGCAGATTTTATATCTAGTTTGTCTATTAGTTTTTTTATGTTTTGATTTTGTGTTTCTTTATGGAAATCGGTTATTTCAAATAGTTCATGCATTTTAGTACCATATTCCATGTTTGATATTTCTTCTTTTGTTAGTATTTTTTTTATGTTTTTTGATGCTTTTTGTTCTTCAAGAGAGGTGTTTTCTATATTTAGTTTTATTTCTTTTATTTTTATATTGGTATTTTCTTTTAGTTGTTTGTTTTCTTTTTTTATTTGGTAGTCTTTTGATAATGGTACTTGTTCTAAATCAATATTTTTTATATATTTCATTAGGTTTTGTTTTATAGAGTTTATTATGTCTTGGAATGATTTATATTTTTTTCTTATGTTTTGATCAAGTAGTGTATTTTGATATGGTTCTTGTTCATCTTTTAGGCTTGTTACTATTATCATTTTTTCTTTTGCTCTTGTTACATCTACATATAAAAGTCTAATTCTTTCTGATATGTCTTCTTGATTGTATTTATCAATTACTAAGTCTTTTAATATTGTTTCTGTTATTCCTTCGTCAAAATATGGTGTTATTATTCCGTATTCATTATCGTAGATAAATCTTTCTTTTATGTCTTGTTTGTTGAATGGTTTGTGTAGTCCTGAGAAGTAGCATATTGAGAATTCTAATCCTTTAGATTTATGAATATTCATTAGTTTTACACTTTTGGTATCTTCGATTGGTAATTGATATTTTATAGCTTCTTTTGATTCAATTACTTGGTTTAAGTATTCAATGAAATCGTTTAGTGTATAGCCAAGATTTGATAGATTATTTGCCATTTCTTTTGTTTTTTCTATTCTTATCATGGAGTCGTTTATGTTACCTATCTTTATTATTTTTTCATAGAAATTAAACTCTTTTAGTATTTGGTTTATTACATTTTCTATGTTTTTGTTTTCTATATCTTTTGCTATTTCTTTGCATATATTATATATTTTAGTTTCTTTTATTTTGTCTTGTTTTAATGTTTCAAAGATATCGTTATCAGGTTGTTGTTCAAGGAAGCTTCTGGCGATGCTTGTGTAGCAATATTTTGCTTCTTTGTCTAGTTTGTTTTCTTTTATTTTTGTAATTAATGTGATAATGTTTTTTATAACTAGTATGTCTTGTTTTGATGTCATTTCTTCATCTTGCATTACTAGTAGTGGTATTTGCATGTATTCAAAGATTTTTTTATAGGTTTGAAAAGCTGTTCCACGATCCATAATTATACAGAAGTCTTCATATGATGCGTCTTGTAATTGATTTCCTTTTAGTACTTGGTATTTGTTTTTAATTTTATCTTTTATATCTTGTGCTATTATAAATGCTTCGATTTCTTCTTTTGTATAGTTTTTATCTTCTTCGTAGTTGTATATTTCTAAATCATAGTTTTGGTTTTCTTTGTTTTCTTCATAGGTATTGTTTCCAAAGACCATTTGATGTGTTTGTTCATAGTCTGCTCCCCCGATTTCTTTGTCCATGATAAGATTGAATATTTCATTTATATTGTTTAATACTTCTTTTCTTGATCTAAAGTTTTTTACTAAGTCTATTTTATAACCATTTATGTTGTTTTTATAGTCTTCGTATTTTTGTTTAAAGATATCTGGGTTAGCGTTTCTAAATCTATATATTGATTGTTTTATGTCTCCGACCATGTATATGTTATTATTTTCTATTAGTTTTAGAAATGTTTCTTGAAGATCACTTGTATCTTGGTACTCATCTACCATTATTTCGTTATATGTGTATTTTAGTTCTTCTTTTATATTTGGGTTTTCTTTTACTACTTTTATGGCCATTTTTGCTATGTCGTCGAATTCATAAGCACTGTTTTCTTCTTTGTATTTTGTTATTTGTTTGTCTAGGTCTTTTATTATATTAATTAATATTTCTACATGGTCTTTTGTTTTTATAATTCCTTGTTTTAGTTCTTCTTGATCTTTATATTTTAGTTTATTTTTTAACTGTTTTATTTTTTCTGATAATTGTTTTTTTAGTTCTTTTGCTTCTTCAGGTGAGTCTTTAGGAAGAATTGGAAGTCTTGGAATGTCGTTTACTTTTAAAAGATCATTGTAGTTTTTTGGATTAAATATTTTACTTAGGATGTCTGCACATTTTTCATAGTAGTTTGTGTCAATGTATTGTTCAAGTTCATAGAAAGTGTTTTCTATTTCTTGTTCAAGTTCAATTAGATTATCTGTATATTTTTTTATGTTTTCATCTATAGTTTTTTCATTGTAATAGTTTTCTATATAAGTATTTAGATATTCTTCTTTATCGTATTTTTTATCTAATGATGATGTTATTTTTAGTATTGCATTTGTTATTTCATCATCATTTTTGATACAGAAACTATCTATTAGATTTAGGAATTTTTCATTTTTTTGTTTGTATAGATTTTCTAAGATGTCATTTAGTATTTGCTTTTTCTTTATATTTATAATAATACTATCTGTAGGTTTTATGTTTTTAGGAATATTTAGTAAATAGTTATATTTTTTTACTACTGATAAAGCGTAACTATCGAATGTTGTGATGTATGATTGTTCGAGATAGTCTAATTGGTCTTTTAGTGAGGGATCTTTTTTTATTTTTTTTCTTATTCTGTCTTTCATTTCTGCGGCGGCGGCATTGGTGAATGTTAGAATAAGGAGTTCGTTTATGTTTACTTTTTGTTTTAGTTTTCTTATTACTCTTTCTGATAGTACTGCGGTTTTACCTGATCCTGCTCCGGCGGATACTATGATGTTTTTTCCGTCTTCATTTATTGCTTGTTCTTGTTCAAGAGTCCAGTTCATTTTCTTCCTCCTTTTCTATTTTGATGTAAATATTATTTTTTGGTGTTTTAAAGCATAGGTCTTTATATTTACAATATTCACATGATTTATTTATTCCATTTATTATTTTTGGGTTTATTTCAAAGTTTGCCCCTTCAATTTGGTTTATTGTTTTGTCTATTATTTGATCTGTTTTTGTAATTAATTCTTTAATTTGCTCGTTTGTTATTGTTTTTGATCTAAAGTCAAAGTTACCTGTTTTAGCTATTTTTAGTCCTTTGATTAATTTACTGTTTTCATAGGTGTTATCTAATTTTTCTATTATATTTTTATCTTCATTACTGTATCCATTTAGTTTTAAGTTATCTAGTCTTTGTTCTTCGTATGTTTTGTTATTTTTTCTTATTATTTCTTTATGTAGTACTTGTTGTAGATAGAATCCTGCGAATGTTGGGTTTTTTATTTTTTCTAAGTTGTTTGCTAGATATAGGTAAACTGGTAATTGCATAGATAGACCATAGTCTACTAAATCTAGTTTTATATCTGTGTTTCCTGTTTTATAGTCTATTATTGCTACTTCGTTTTCTTCATTGTATAGGATTTTATCAATGATGCCTTTGAATGTGACTTTTAGATTTTTATTTTTTTCTATTGCTACTTCTTGTTCTGTTAATATGTTATTTAGACTTTGGTATTTAGTTTGTTCTTTTATAGTTTTTAGTGCAAAGTTTATTTCTTGTTTTAATTTTTCTATGAAGTGTTGTTCTTTGTTTGTAAATTCATAGTTATTTTCTTTTATATAGTTATCAACAGTTGTGTTAATATCTATTTCTTGTTTTAATCCTTTTTCTAAGCAATAATGGAATATACTTCCAAATTTTGCTGATATGTTTTTTTCATATGGATCTAATTTTAAGATATTTGCTATGTAGTATGCAAATGCGCATTTATTGTATGTATCCATTTTTGTGTATGATAGATTTAGTTTTCCTTCGAGAAAGTCATACATTTCTTTTTTGTCTATTCCTGTATAGTTATTATCGTATTTTTGGTATGGTATTTCATAGTTGTTATTTAATATTTTTAATTCTTCATCTACTGTATTGTATTTTGTGTAATTGTCTAGTTTTTTTGCTAGTTTTAATTTATTATTTATAGTGGAATAACTTATTTTTATGTCTTTATTTGGTTTTTGTGTTTCAATGTTTAGTTCTTCTTTTAATGCTGATGGGTAACATTCTTGTTTACCATCTTGTGTTTTGTATGTAATTGTTAGATTTTTTATATTTTGAATATTTTTGACAGTACTTTGTTTTATCATTTTATTTAGTTCTAATGTAGTATTTAGATTTAGTTCTTCTTTTAGATTGTCTGTTAAAAAGTCTTCGTCTTTTTTTAGATTTGGAATGCTTTTTTGATTAAAGTTTAGCATAAAAACATAGTTAGTGTCTTCGGTTTGGTTGTTGTAGTTTATGACTTCTATTTGGTTTTTTAGTTTTGGTTGTTTTATATAAGTAGTTTTTAAGTCATGAATTATTAGTTGTTTTACTCTTGTGAAATTGTTTATTTTTATGTATTTATTTAATATGTTTATTATTTTATTGATAGTATCTTTATCTTTGTACTTATTATTTAATAGATCTATTGTTTTTTCTATGTCTTCTTGATAGTTTTTTATAAATGTTTGTCCTATTTCAGTTTCATAAATTGATGTTTTTGTAAGTGGTTCTAGTGGCAGATTGTATAGATCAAATATCATTTCTAGTTTTTTTAGATATGAATCGTCAAGATTAGTTAGTTTTATATTATTTACTTTGATGTTATTTTCAATTAGTTTTGATATTTCGTCTGCTACAAATTCTATTTCTTCATCAATTGTTTTTAGTTCATAGATTTTTGGTTGATAGTTTTTATAAATTTTATCTATTATTTTGACGTTTGCTATTTCTTTTAAGTCATTGATTATCTTTTTATCGAATGATGTTAAATAGTCATAGTGGTAGAAGATTATATCTTTTCCTTCGATTAGATTTTGGAAATTATTATCCTTAAGTAAGAGTTTTTGTTCTTCTAACTCATTTTTTAGAACTTGTAAGTGTTTTAATTTGTCATTTTTATAGGTTTTATCCTCAATATAGATTAAATTGTCTAAGTACATTGTTGCTACTTCATATTTGTAATTGTATTTTTCTATTAAGTATAGTATGGCATTTAAGTCATATGAAAAGTATAGTTTTTTAATTAGTTCTTTTTTTGTTAATATTTTTATATTTAAGAGTTTTTGTTCTTTAGTTAGTTGTTTTAGTATTTGTTTTTTAGTTTCTTTTTCACAAATTATTATTGTTTCGTTTTGTATGTTGTCTAGATTTATCATATTTAGTACCTCCCTTATAATTATAGCACAGTTTTTAAAAAGAAAAAAAGTTCGTTTGAACTTATTTAGTTTTTATTCTTTGTAGGACTTCTTGTAATTCTTCTTTGTAGTATACTGCTCTGGGATTTTGTGTATTATTGCTTTCTAATAGTTGTATTATTTCTTTTGGCGATGCTTGAATTAGTTTGAAGTTTTGTTTTTTTTCACTTTCTGAAAGGGTTATTTTGTCATTTTCTATTTCTACTTTCTTTTTTGATATAAAGTAATATGTTATTAAAAGATTGTTTTTTATTTTGTTGTCTGTTGTAGGATAGTTTTTTTGATAGTGTTCAATTGTGATGAAGTCATCAAGGTCGTTTTCATTTAGAATTACTCCGATTTCTTCTTGTGTTTCTCTTAGGGCTGCTTCTTTTGGAGTTTCTTTATTTTCTAGTTTTCCTCCGATTAATAGATAGCAACCATTGTAATTGCATAGTATTAGTTCGTTTTTATTATTTAGTAGAATTATACGGCTTTTTATTTTTGTTGTTTCTATTTCTTCTTTAGTTAATTTTTCTTTGTTTATTATTAGTTTTTTCATCTTTACCTCTTCCTAATGATATTGTATCATAAGATTTTAAAAAAAAGAACAATTTTGTTATTGTTCTATGTTATCTATTGCTTTTGCTACGGCGATTTTTCCGTATTCGTATGTTAATCCTCCTTGTTGATAGGCTATGTATGGTTCTCTTATTGGGGCATCACATGATATTTCAATTGATGATCCTTGGACGAATGAACCTGATGCCATTATTATTTGATCATCGTATCCTGGCATGTCCCATGGTGTTGGGCTAGCGTTTGAATCTATTGCTGATCCCATTTGAATTCCTTGGGTGTATTTTATTACTTTTTCGCTGTTTCTAAATATTATATTTTGAACAATGTCTGCTCGTTGTTCATTATATTTTGGTTCTGTTTCATATCCTAGGTTTTCTAATGCTTTTGATGTTAATATTGCCGTTTTGATACTATTTTTTACTACGTTTGGTGCCATGTATAGTCCTTGTAGTATTGATTTGTTTGAGTTTTGTGTTGGCCCGACTTCTTTGGCTTGTCCTGGAACGTTTAATCTTTCTGCGACTAGTTCTATTAGGTCTTTTCTTCCTGTTACGTAAGCTCCGTTTGTAGTTATTCCTGCTCCTAGGTTTTTGATTAGTGAGCCTACGGTTATGTCTGCGCCAAGTTCAATTGGTTCTTTTTTGTTGACGAATTCGCAGTAGCAGTTGTCTACCATGATGATAACGTTTTGATCTACTTCTCTTATTACTTTTATTACTTTTTCTAATTTATCTAGTGTAATACTTTTTCTAGTTGAGTATCCTTTTGATCTTTGTATTTCTACTACTTTTATTTTTTTGTTTTTTAATGTTTCTTTTATTAGTTCATAGTTGAAATCATTGTCTACTAGATCAATTTGTTCATAGTTTATATTATATGATTTAAGACTGCTTTTGTTTTCTTTTATTCCTATTACTTCGTGTAATGTATCATATGGTAGACCTGTTATTGATAGTAATGTGTCATTTGGTCTTAGTAGTGCAAATAGTGTTGTTGATAGTGCATGTGTTCCTGAAATGAATTGGTTTCTTACTAGGGAGTCTTCTGATTTAAATATTTCACTGTATACTTGTTCTATTTTGTCTCTTCCTAAGTCATTGTAACCGTATCCTGTTGTTTGATTGAAATGTATTTCTGATATGTTATGTTTTTTAAAAGCATTTAGTACTTTAATGCTGTTATAAAGGCATATTTCTTCTTGGTGTTTGAATTGTTCTTGTACTTGTTGTTCTGCTTCGTTTAATAGGTTTATGGTTTTTTCTTTTATATTTAATTCATTATTCATATTTTTCTCCTCCATCTACATTTATTATTTGATTATTTATATAGTTTGCGTCATCAGATGATAGAAATGTAATTACTTTTGCTATTTCTTGTGGTTGTGCAAATCTTTTTAGCAATATTTTTTCTTCTTCTTTTTCAATTTGTTCTTTTGATAATTCTTTATTCATGTCGGTTTTGGTCCATCCAGGTGATACAGCATTTACTGTTATATATGGACTTAAGTGTAGTGCTAGATTATGTGTTAATGAGATGATACCTGCTTTTGATGCGTCATAGTCTAGGCTTTCTGGGTAGTAACTATATGTTGCGTTTGTTGATGCAATGTTTATTATTTTACCTGATTTTTCTTTTAACATGTGATGTGATACATGTTTTGATACTAGGAAGGTTCCTACTAGATTGGTTTCTAGTATTTCCATAAAGTTTTCTTTTGTTTTGTCTTCGAATGTTGTATCTTTACATATTGCGGCATTATTTATTAGTACATCTATTTTTTGAAAATGTTTTATTGAATTATTTACCATTTCTATTATTTCTTGTTCATTTTTAATATCTGCTTTTACTAAAAGGGTTTTTGTATCGAATTCTTTTTTTAATAGTTGTTCTAATTCTTTGGCTTGTTTAATACTATTATTATAGTTTATTATTACATTTGCACCTTCTTTTGCTACTTCGTATGCTGTTTGATAGCCAATACCACGAGATGCTCCGGTTATTAAAATTGTTTTATTTTTTAACTTCATATTATCAGTCCTTTACTTGCAGATTATAGCATTTTATGTGTATTTTGTCAATTTTACGTAAAGTTATGGTTTTATAGTTATTTTTAAATGACTTTGTTTTTTGATTGTGGTATAATTATAACTCGCATCTTAAGGAGGAGATAGAATGAGTTTATTTGATTTTATTAGTAAGTATATTAGTGAGATAACTGGTGTTAGTTCTTCTTATATTGATTTGTTTTTATATAGTTTTATAAGTTATATTTTTGTTAAGGTTTTTGTTAAGATTATATGTTTTTTTAATACTAAGTTTAATTCTAATGAAAGAACTTTATATTTAATTAACAAGAAAGTTACTGCTTTTGGAGTAGTTGTTAACATTATTTTGTTAATATTAATATGGGAAAGTAAGATTACTAAGTTAATGACTTTGATTAGCTTTGTCAGTGCTGCTTTGGCGTTTGCTCTTAGGGATTTTGTTTATAATTTTTTCGCTGGTATTTATATAAATGTAAAGAAGCCTTTCAAGGTTGAAGATAGAGTTGAGGTCGATGGTATTGTTGGAGATGTTGTTAATATTAGTTCTTTAACTTTTGATATTTTGGAGGTTAGTAGTAAAGATAACGGTGAGCAAAGTACTGGTATTATGATTCATATTCCTAATTCAAAGGTTTTTAATGGTGGGGTTAAGAATTATACTGAAGCTTTTAAATATATTTGGGATGAAATTAGTGTTAGGGTTCCTATTGATAGTGATATTGATAATGCTAAGAGTATACTTTATGATATTGTTAGAAATAATGAAGTGGTTAAAAGAATCCCACGTAAGATGAAAAGTGAACTTAATAGTGCAATTGGTGAATATAGGATTTATTATAATAAGTTGGATCCAATTATTTATACTAGTATAGAGGATTCTTGTGTTGTTTTAACTATTAGGTATTTAGCGCATCCTAAAAAGGTTAGAAATATTAGAAGTGATATTTATACTAAAGTGCTTGAGGCTTTTAGAAATAAGGAAATTGTAATTTGTAAATAAAAAAGGCTATCTGATTTTGAAGTGATATGATAAAAGTAGACAATGTCAAAAAGACAATCAGTCTACTTTTTT
>ERZ857629.973-NODE-973-length-34939-cov-11.460756_pt1 | contig 34939 bp, 37 predicted proteins | sample MGYA00519700_ERZ857629 | MGnify/ENA primary metagenome ERZ857629 (study PRJEB31778, sample SAMEA3449351) | human gut metagenome | biome: human gut; feature: human-associated habitat; material: faeces | place: United Kingdom | collected 2010/2012 ... | reverse complement strand
AATGACCGCCCGACCTATCCGGCGCAATGCGCAAACGCCGGATAGGAACGGCAAAATTTTTTACACTTCTACTACTTCTTTATCACACATCAGCAAAAAGTCAGGGCATCAAGCAACTCATGGCAGGCGGCGGTGTGATCTTGCTGGGCATGACCCTTGTACCCCTGCTGGCTACGCTGTTTTAAGGTAGCCGCCTATGGGGATTCTCACCGACTGGATTACGGAATGGTTGCGGGGCCTGCTCATTGACGGGATCATGGGCAACCTGGAGGGCCTTTTTACCAACCTGAACAATCGGGTCGGAGAGATCGCGGTAGAGGTGGGGACATCCCCGGCGACATGGAACGCCGGGGTGTTCTCCCTGATACGACAGCTTTCCGAAACGGTTGTATTGCCAATAGCCGGGATCGTCCTCACCTTTGTCATGTGCTATGAGCTGATTCAAATGCTCATAGACCGGAACAACCTGCATGACATCGACACCTGGCTGTTTTTCAAGTGGGTCATCAAAACCTTTATCGCCGTGACGATCCTCTCCAACACCTTCAATATCGTCATGGCGGTGTTCGACGTGGCCCAAAGTGTGGTGGCACAGTCCGCAGGGCTGGTACAGGGCACCACCGACATCTCCCCGAACTTGGTGGCGAATATGCAGGCGACGATAGAGCAAATGGAGCTGGGCCCGCTGCTGGGCCTGTGGATGCAATCATTTGTGGTCCATCACACCATGACGGCCCTGAACATCTTTATCTTCGTGGTCGTGTACGGCAGGATGATCGAGATATATATGCTGACGAGCCTTGCCCCGCTGCCCTTCGCCACGGTGGTAAACCGGGACCTGGGGCACATGGGGCACAACTATTTCCGTTCCCTGATGGCAATCGGCTTTCAGGGGCTGCTTATCATCGTGTGCCTTGCCATCTACGCGGTGCTGATCCAGAGCATCGCCGCAGCCGGGGGCACGGACATCTTTGAAACCATCTGGACGGCCATCGGCTGTACGGTGCTGCTGTGTTTTACGCTGCTGAAAACCGGGTCACTGGCCAAAGCCGTGTTCGGCGCACATTAAAACACTGAAAGGAGAACTGCATGAGCAACGAATTGGAGAAAACCGCACAGGCGGCGGATATGAAGCTGGATGTGGATGTACGCCTGATCGAGCCCAGGGGCAACCTCATGGGCTTTGCCAATGTGACCGTCAACGACTGCCTGCGCATCGACGATTTCAAGGTATTGCAGGGCGAAAAGGGCCTTTTCGTGGGGATGCCCAGCAAGGCGACCCAGGGCCGGGACGGCAAGACGGCCTACTATGACACCGTGCGGCCCGTTACAAAGGAGTTTCGGGCGGCGCTGACGGAGGCCGTGGTGACGGCCTATACCGCGGAGGTGGAGAAGTTACAGAGCCGGGCGGCCAGCCTTGCCAAGCCCTCCATCTCCCAGCAGCTCGCGGAGGGAACGAAGCAGGCGGCAAAGGAGAACGCGGAGCGTCCCGCCCCTGCGAAGGCCTCCAAGGCGAGGGCTGAACGCTGACTTCGGGCCAAGTTGGCCCGAAGTGGGAAAGGAGGCAAAGTAAATGGCACGGAAAAGCTCCGGCTACGGAGCCGCCTGCTACTACGCCGGGAAGCTGGTGGGACGCTGCACCCCGGCGGACGCGCAGGGCTATGAGCAGCTTATGAAATCCTGCGGCGGCAACGCTGCCCGCGTTTTGCAGGAATACGCCTATTTCTCCCCGGAGCTACGGGGCATTTTGGAGAAGGTGGCGGCAGTACAGGCCAAGGAAAGCCGCACCGCCGGGATCTTCCAATCGCCCAGGCTTTCCCCATGGGGAGATGTTCAGACCAGCGACACCCTCTGCCCGGGAGTGTTCATGGTCAGCACGGCCAGTCACGGCGGGACGATGGTGGCCCTGGACATGGCGGCGATCCTCTCTCCCGCCGCCCGGAAATGCGGCCTGAAAATGGGCGATTATCTCTGCTTTGAGGAGGACTGCGACGAGAACATCGTGCTGCGGGAGCTGCTGGACAAAAAGCTGTGGCAAATCCCGGACCGCATCCGGGACAAGGATGCCTTTGAGGAGAACATCAACCGCGCCCTGCGGGAACACCACCCGGAATACTGGCGCTCGCGGCAGCAAGGGCTGGAACGGGAGCATACCCGGCCCGGCCCCTCCCGGGGCGCGGAACGCTGATACACTTCGGGCCATGTTGGCCCGAAGTCAGGAAGGAGGTATTTCTATTTGGCCTATGTAAACGTACCCAACGACCTGTCCCGCATCAAGACGAAACTCGCCTTTAATCTGACGAAACGGCAGCTTGTGTGCTTCGGCACGGCGGCTGTTATCGGCATCCCTGCCTATCTGCTGGCCCGTTCCTCCGTCGGAGGCACCGGGGCCATGCTCCTGATGATCGCCCTGATGCTGCCCTTCTTCTTCCTTGCCATGTACGAGCGGGACGGCCTGCCCGCGGAAAAGGTACTGAAAAACATCCTGCGGGCCACGATCCTGACGCCTCGCGTCAGACCGTACAGGACCGACAATTTCTATTACTATCTGCACAAACAGGGAAAGGAGGCGCCGAAGATTGCCCAAGGGAAAAACCGCACCGTCCCAAAGAAAAAGTAAGGCCCGCAAGCGCGGACCACAGACGGCGCAGCAGACCATCCCCTATCGGGAAATGCACAAGGACGGCATTTGCCGCATATCGGAGGACTACTACACCAAGACCATAGAATACGAGGACATCAACTACGCCGTGGCCTCTACGGAGGATCAGGGCATTATCTTTGACGGCTACTGCGGCTTCCTCAACTACTTTGACGCCACGCTTCCGTACCAGCTTTCCTTTATCAACCATCGTTCCCGCCCAGAGAGCCGGTACAGCGTCAACATCCCGCCCCAGGACGACCAGTACAACAGCGTCCGGGACGAGTACACCGGGATGCTGAAAGGTCAGATCGCCAAGAGCAACAACGGCATTGTGCGTTCCAAGTACATCACCTTCGGCATCCACGCCGCCGGTATCCAGACCGCCCGGCCACGGCTGGAACGTGTAGAGGCCAATATCCTCAGCAACTACGGGAAGCTGGGCGTACAGGCCCGCCCCCTCAGCGGCAAGGAGCGCCTCGCGCTGCTCCACAGCCAGCTTCGGCCCGGTAGCCGGGAGCCCTTCCGCTTCTCGTGGGACATGATACCCCGTACCGGCATGGGGACAAAAGACTTCATCGCCCCGGACAGCTTTGACTTCCGGCAGGCCCGCCTGTTCCGGGTGGGGACGACCTGGGGCGCGGCCTCCTACATGCAGATCATGGCGTCAGAGCTTTCCGACAAGCTCCTTGCGGAGCTGTTGGAGTTGGATATGGAAATGACCATCACCATGCACATCCAGACCGTTGACCAGTCCAAGGCCATCAAGCAGATCAAAGCCAAGATTTCCGACATCGACAAGATGAAGGTGGAGGAACAGAAAAAAGCCGTGCGGGCGGGCTACGACATGGACATCCTTCCCCCGGACCTCGTAACGTACAGCAAGGACGCGGCGGCTATGCTGGCCGACCTGCAAAGCCGGAACGAGCGCCTTTTCCTGCTCACCTTCCTTGTGGTGAACACGGCCAACACCCGGCAGCAGCTTGAAAACGACCTGTTCACCGTGGCGGGCATCATGCAGACCTACAACTGCTTTCTGCGGCGGCTGGACTTCCAGCAGGAGCAGGGCTATATGTCCTCCCTTGCCCTCGGGTATAACGGTATCGAGATACACCGGGGCATGACGACAAGCTCCACCGCGATTTTCGTCCCCTTTATGACCCGGGAGCTGCGCATGGGCGGCGAGGCCGTTTACTACGGCCAAAACGCCCTGTCCCATAATGTCATCATGGCGGACCGGAAAAAGCTGAAAGCCCCCAACGGCCTGTACCTCGGCTCCACCGGCAGCGGCAAGAGCTTCGCCGCCAAGCGGGAGCTAATCAATGTGTTCCTTGTGACAAAGGACCGGATCATCGTCGTTGACCCCATGGGAGAGTACGCGCCCCTTGTGCGCAGGCTGGGCGGGCAGGTCATAGACATATCCCCGGACAGCCAATGCCATATCAACCCCATGGACATCCAAATGAATATGGCCGGGGATGAAAGCCCGCTTTCGCTGAAAGCGGACTTTTTGCTTTCCCTCTGCGAGCTCATTGTAGGCGGAAAGGACGGCTTGCAGCCCGTGGAAAAAACGGTCATTGACCGCTGCGTGCGGCTGGTGTACCGGGAGCTGGCCCTGGGCCTTGAAACGGCGAAAACGCCCGTCCTGCAAGACCTGTACGACCTGCTTTGTCAGCAGCCGGAGCCGGAGGCCCGGCGGATTGCCACGGCGCTGGAGCTCTACTGTACCGGCTCGCTCAATATGTTCAACTTCCCGACTAACGTGGATTTGAACAGCCGCGTTACCTGCTTCGTGCTGAAAAACCTCGGGGAAAACCTGCGCAAGATCGCCATGCACGTTACCAACGAGCTTGTTACCTCGGCGGTCAACAACAACTTTCAGAACGGCGTGGCGACCTGGTGCTACTTTGACGAGTTTCATGTGCTGCTAAGGGACGCACTCACCGCCAGCTACTTTGTGGCCGTGTGGAAGATGCTCCGCAAAAAGGGCTGCGTACCCTCTGCCCTGACGCAGAACGTGAAGGACCTGCTTGCCAGCCGGGAGATCGAAAACATCCTGGAAAACACGGATTTCATGGTGCTCTTGTCACAGGCGCAGGGAGACCGGGCCATCCTTGCAAAGCAGCTCGGTATCTCTGCCCATCAGCTTTCGTACATCACGCAATCGGAATCCGGCAAGGGCCTGCTGTTTTACGGCAATACCACGATCCCAGTCATAGACCGTTTCCCCCAGGATACGGAGATTTATCGTCTGCTCACGACACGCCCGGAGGACATGAAGAATGACGCCGCGGGATAAGACAACTTCGGGCCAACATGGCCCGAAGTCCAATCGAAGCAAATTCCATCAGGAGAGCAAGAGACCGCGCCCGTCCTCCCGTCTGCGGCGGGAGGACGAGGCACCGCCCAAAGGAGAGAAGAAGGCCGCCGACCCCAAGGCCGACAAGCGGTTTGAGACAGCCGGGAAAAAGGCAGAAAAGACAGGGGCCAGGCTGGAAGCCGCCAAGGAAAAGCTGGCCGCCCAAAGGCCCGTCAAGCGTCCCGGCCCGGTAAAGCTCGCCGCCACCGCCGCAGGGCATCAGGTACACCGCTTTGTCCACGGGAAGATCCATGAGGTCGAGCACGAAAACGTAGGCGTGGAGGCAGCTCATCGGGTGGAGCTGGCCGGAGAAGGCATAGGCCGTACCGGGGCAAGAGCTATCCGGCGGCGTATCCGGCAGGCCCCGGCCCGGCGGGTGCGCCGCTGGGAGCGGCGGGACATCCGGGCCAAGGCCGAATATGAGATGCAGAAGCAGGTCCGGGAACATCCCGAACTCAAGAAAAACATCCTCTCCCGCTTTTGGCAGAAACAGAAGCAAAAACGGGAGTACGCCAAGCGTGCCCGGGAAACAGCGAAAACGGGAGCCAGGGCCGCCAAGGAGACAGCGGTCACGGCGGGCCGGATCGCGGGAAATACCGTCGCCTTTGTCAAGCGGCATCCCGTAGGCGTGGTGATCGCCCTGTGCTGTGCGCTGCTGCTGGTGTCCCTGCAATCCTGCCTTTCCACGGTGGTGACGCTGGGGAACGGGACGCTCACCGCCGTGGCAGCCAGCACCTACCCCTCCGAGGACGGGGATATGCTGGCCGCCGAGGCCGCCTATGTGGGGATGGAAAACGAGCTGCGCGCCTATCTGGAAAGCTACGAGCAGACACACGACTACGACGAGTATCACTTTGATCTGGACGACATCGAGCATGACCCCTATGTGCTGATCTCCATTCTGACGGCATGGCATGAGGGCGCATGGACGATAGACCAGGTACAGGGCACGCTGCAAATGCTCTTTGACCGCCAGTACATCCTGACGGAGACCGTGGAGGTCGAGGTGCGCTACCGCACAGAGCAGCGGACGGGCTATCGCACCTATACCGATCCCAGCACCGGGCGGACCGTGACGGAGGAATACGAGTACGAGGTACAGGTCCCCTATAACTACTACATCTGCACCGTGGAACTGGAAAACTTCAATCTCTCCCATCTGCCCGTTTACATCATGGGCGAGGAAAAGGTTGGCCGGTACGCCCTGTATATAGCGACCCTCGGCAACAGGCCGGACCTGTTCGGCGGCAGGCCCCTGACGCCCACCCTCTACGACATCCCGGAAAGCTACCTTTCCGACGAGACCTTTGCCGCTATGATGGCCGAGGCCGAAAAGTACATCGGCTACCCCTATGTATGGGGCGGCAGCAGCCCCACGACCTCCTTTGACTGTTCGGGCTTTGTGTCGTGGGTCATCAATCACAGCGGGTGGAACGTGGGCCGTCTGGGAGCGCAGGGGCTTTGCAATATCTGTACCCCGGTATCCGCCGCCAATGTGCGCCCCGGCGATCTGGTGTTCTTCGTGGGCACCTATGACACGCCGGGTGTCTCCCATGTGGGCATCTATGTGGGCGACGGCTGGATGATCCACGCCGGAAACCCCATCGGCTATGTAAATCTGAACACAAATTACTGGCAATCGCACTTTTACACCTATGGACGCTTACCGTAAAGGAGGATGACAGATTGAACGCAAAAATCGAGCGAGTAATTAAAGAGATCGACAAGACCAAGGAAAAGCTCACGGAGTTTCAGGGCAGGCTCCGGGAGCTGGAACGGCAAAAGACCGAGATGGAAAACACGCAGATCGTGGATACCGTGCGGGGCATGGACATCTCCCTTGTGGACCTTGCCGCTTTCCTGAAGGCGTCGAAGGCCACTTCGGGCCAAGTTGGCCCGAAGTCTGAGCCGGAAAAGGAGGCTGGAAGCCATGAGGAAGTCTAAACGCTGGCTGTCGGCGTGCCTGCTGACCCTGATCCTCTGCCTGGGGGTGTTCTGCACCCCGGCCATGGCGGACAACTCCACCCCGGAGCCGACGCAAACCCCGCAGCCGGAAAACGGCGTGGAAGTGACCGTCTCCGAGGACGGCACCTACACCGTTTCCCTGGGAGATTGGGAGTGGACCTTCCGGGTGGAAGATCTGGCGGAGGCGAGGATCGGCACCGTTGTCAATGTCCACTCCTATCTGAATGTCCGCACCGGCGCGGGCACAAGCAATCAGATCATCGGGCACCTTTTGCCCGGCGCGCAGGTGAAGGTCCTGGGAGAATCGGGCGGCTGGTATCGGGTGACGGTCCCGGAAATCACCGGCTATGTCTGCGGCGACTACCTCCGCGTTTCGGAGGCGGCAGGCGGCATGACCATGGATGAAAACACGCTGAAGCTCCTGCTCAGCGCCATGATCCAAAACGGCAGGCCCAACGGCAGCGGCACCCTTGCCCTGACCCCGGACGGAAACCTGACGTTGCGGGACGACTTGGGGCCCGTGTTCGGCGCGGGAAAACAGTTTCTCACCGTACAGACCAAATCCGGCAATTACTTCTACCTGATTATTGACCGTGACGCGGACGGCGAGGAAAATGTCCATTTCCTCAACCAAGTGGACGAAGCCGACCTGATGGCCCTTATGGACGGAGATAACCGCATGACCGCGCCGACCTGTATCTGTAAAGACAAATGCACCGTCGGCCATATCAATACCGCCTGCCCCGTCTGCTCCGTGAACATGAGCGAGTGCATGGGCAAGGAAGCGCCTTCCCCGGAGCCGCAGGTTACGCCCGAGCCGGACACCCCGGAAAAGAAGGGCGGCAGCGGGCTCCTGATCTTCGTGGTGCTGGCGGTGCTGGCCGCCGGAGGCGCCGGGTACTACTTCAAGGTCTACCGGGCCAAGCAGGTCCATGAGGACTATGACGAGGGCGGCGAGTACGAGGAAATCCCCGAGCCCGAGGAGGAATACGATGACAGCCCGCCCTGGGACGAGAATGGCGAGGGCGATGCCGATGAAGGCGGTGGCGACGAGTGAATTTCACCGACAACCCGCTGGAACGGCTGATGAAGGAGATCCCCCGGCCTGTTCCGGAGAGCAAGCAAAAGCCCCGGCGCGGCTCCCTCTGCGCTTCCTGCCCCTACTGGAACGGGACGGCCTGCGTGGGCTTCTGCTACCGGCTGCTGAAAATCCAGAGGACTTCGGGCCAAGTTGGCCCGAAGTCCGGGGACTGAGCTGTGGACGCCCGGGAGCTGACCCGTGCCGAGCGTGCGGCCATCCGCAGGCTGGTAAAAAGGTGGTGCGCCAACTATGACCCGGAATACGGCTGCCTCCCGCTGGACTGTGAGTGCTATATGCTCAACAAGTGGTGGACGGGCGCGTATTGCCGTTATTTCCGGGAGGCGGTCCTACCCCTTGCCCCGGAGCTGGCTCGGGCCTTGTCCGGCCCCGGCCATAAAGCGGAGCTGCGGGCCTGCGCCGTCTGCGGGAGACTATTCCCCCGGCAGGGCAAACGGGCCTTCTGCTCCGACGCCTGCAAGGAGGTCGCAAAGCGCAAGCGGCAGCGGGAATATATGCGCCGACAGAGGACGGCATGTGGACATTTAGGACCTGAAAAACCCTTGTAAACAGGGGCTTTCCGGGGCCGGAAACAGGGTGGGTAATATGATTTCCCATCCCACCCCGGTTTTGCGGAGAAAAAGCTAACATTTCAGAAAGGAGGACGCCCATGGAGATCAACGAGGGCTATGTGATCCGGCGCACGATCCTGTTTGACAACAAATGCGGCTTTGTGATTGGAGAGGACCCCAAAGCCCCCAATCCCTTTGTAACCTGGCAATTCAACGAGCGGGACGGACGGCGGGGCTACTTCTGGGGCCATTACCACAACACCCCAGAGCAGGCGGAGGCCGATTTTCAAGAGAGGGTCGAGAGCTATCAGCGGCGATTTCGCGTGAAGGTGATGGAGCAATCGACGGCAAAAAAGGAGGCTCCATCCATCGCGGATCAGCTTGCGGAAAACGCGGACAAGGCCGCCCGGCACAACGCCTCGCGTCCGACCCCGGCAAAAGATACGGACAAGCAAAGATAACTTCGGGCCAAGTTGGCCCGAAGTCAGAAAAAAAGGAGGTATTCTACTATGCAGGAAAAGGACAACTATCTCAAAAACGCGGAGCTCGGGACGGAGCAGAACTACAACATGATCGACGGTATCCTGAACAACGAGCTCACCCCCGTGCCCGAGCCGGGGCGGGAGCCGCTGGACAAGGTGAAGGAGCCGCCCCGCAAAAAGCGCAGCCGCGAGCGTGACGACAGATGACCCGAAAGCGCATCCGTAACGTCCCGATTTACGTTTGGGTGCGGCAGGACGAGCTGGAGGCCATACAGGAACGTATGGCCTCCCTCGGTGTTCAGAACATGAGCGCCTATATCCGAAAAATGGCGTTGAATGGGTATGTGCTCCATGTGGACCTGGCCCCGGTAAAGGAGCTGGTGTCCCTGCTGCGTCGCTGCTCCAACAACATCAACCAGGTGGCGATACAGGCCAATACCTACGGCGGGATTTATCCCGGGGAGATCGAAAGCCTGCGGCGGGACTATGACGCGCTGTGGGAACGCACGGGAGAGGTTTTGAAGCAGCTTGCGGAGATAACAACCCTATAATATGGAAACCGTCAAATTGAAGGGCCATGATTCTCAGTCAAGTATCTCTTTTTCAGCGGCTTTCAATTCTTCGAGTTCCTCATAGTATCGCTTGACTGAAATATCCATACACGCCTTTCGGTTTTCAGGGGTACGCATTGATATATATTTCTGGTTATAGAACAAAGTAAAATCATGGATAGTCGCTGCCAGATTGCTGCAACGATGAGACCATTCCTTTAATTCATTTGGCGGAATGTCAAGCTCACTTTCAGCAAAATACAACTTTTCTATTTGAGGAATAATTGGTGCCATATCAGCAATAAGCTGTCCTTCATCCTTTGTTTGATTAACGTATTCGTTATATATAGTGATAGTTTGCTCTGCAAGCGTTATCATTTGCGTGATAATCTCTTTGGTATGTGAGATCAATGTCTCTTTGTCGCCGGTATGTTCTATCGTAAAAGTTCTAAGCGACTGATAATATGGGTGTATGCTGAAATGAATATCGTTGATTACTTCGGCGTTTTTTTGCTGACGATACCAATACTTTTTGTCCTGTGTTTCATCAGCCCAAGTTGTGTGACAAATGTAATTACCATTTGTGATGTCCGACTCATCAAATCCAAAATAGCAGAAAATAAGGTTGGCTGGCTTTCCGTGCCAATGTCGCTGGGCATTTGAATTGCCGTAGATTTCTAAGAACCTTACTTTTTTAACGATTTCGTGGTTAAGTTGAGAGATTTCCGAGAAGGAGAATGGCTGTTTAAGGATCACCTTAACGCAATACCTTTTGGCGATACCATTATGAAGCGGCTCAACTGTGTAGATGGTATATTGTTCAGTATCTTCAAAATACTTTTTTATCTCATAAGGTTTATAGTCCTCAACTTCAAAGAGTATCGTTCCCCCAATGTTCGCTCGATAAATGGGGTCCTGCCTTTTTGTTGGATTGTTTTTATTCCATATCTCCATGTAAAGAAATAGTAACCGCTTAATATCATATAGCGATTTTTTACCTGCGCGAACTATGTGGGTATCAGTTAGTGCATCGCATAAAAAACTTGTAAATAAACTAATCGGTTTTGTCGGATGCCCATAGGAATACTGCACATCGTTGCTTGATGCAATAACCGCATATCCTTTTCCAGCAAACTCATCTGCGGTACTGGTTATATCAAAAACAGCAGATCCATCGACCTCAAAATTTCCAGCCATACAACAATCAAGAAAAAGGATTTTATTTTTCGACGGAATAGCCTCTAAGTAGCTAATCAAATCCTTCGTTTTTATTTGGGCATCACTAAGCAGCAAATGATGACTTCCCAGAATCGTTCCACCGTGGCCAGAAAAGTAAAGCAAAAATGTATCATCCTTGTTGCACATACAAGACAGGGTATGCAAGGCATCAACGAAGTCATTACCTGCTACTTTTCCTGTATGTCCGCACACAATGATGTCTGCCGGGTCAACTTTCATTCCTTGTATAAAAGCCCGCTCTACTGCGATAATGTCGTTTTTGCAAAACGGAAGATTTTTTTGCCCCATTTTTGAGTATTCACTTACTCCAACAATTAAGGCTCTCGTAGTTGCCATATTAAAACCTCTTCTTGAATTGATACATAGAATTATACCAGATGGACATCGTAAAAACCATATATTTTTCGGGCCAAGTTGGCTCGAAGTGCGGGGACAGGATCGGCAAAGTCTCGACATCATTGTTGCCCCGTTAGAGGCATGGTACAATATAGGTGTAGGATAAACATAGACGCTTTAGAAAGGGGCTGCACGATATGAGACTGATCCTGAAAATCCTTGTTCTCCCGATCATCCTGGTGCTGACGCTGCTGACAGCGGTGCTGGGTTTTCTTGTGGCGTTGGCAGGCTGGCCGCTTTCTATCATCGCCTCCATCCTCGGCATCCTGAGCTTCATCACGCTGGTAACGGGCGGCGGTACGGCGGCGGGCATAGGCGGCATGGTGATCGCCTTTCTGATTTCGCCCTTTGGCCTTCCCGCGGTGGCTGGTTGGATCATCGAAAAGCTGGCCGATCTCAACTACTCGCTGAAATGCTTTTTGACCGATTAAACGACTTCGGGCCAAGTTGGCCCGAAGTTCCATCAAAGGCGGCGGCTGAAAAAAGGCCGCCGTCATTTTTGTTAAGGGGGGATGCCTATGGCGACGACCTATCTAAAGGCCCATCACATCAGCAGAGGCGAGACCATAGCGCAATCCATGAGAGACCGTTTTGACTACGGCCAAAACCCGGACAAGACGGAACAGGGCGAGCTTATCATGGCCTATGAGTGTGACCCCAGGACCGCCGACGCGGAGTTTCTTTTGACGAAGGCTCGGTACAAAGTGGTTACAGGCCGGGAGCAGAAGCGGGACGCGGATGTGCTGTGCTATCAGATCCGGCAATCCTTCCCGCCGGGAGAAATAGATCATCGGGAGGCGCTGAAAATCTCCTACGAGCTGGCTATGCGCTGGACTAAGGGCAAGCACGCTTTTTTCGTCGTTTCCCACACCGACAGGCCCCATCCCCATTGTCATATCTATTTCAACTCAACCTCGCTGGACTGCACCCGGAAATACCGGGATTTTCTCGGCTCGGCCCGCGCCCTGCGCAAGCTATCTGACAGAGTATGTATTGAGCACGGCCTTTCCGTCATTCAGAATCCGAAGCTGAAAAGTCAGGGGCGTTTTCGGCATTACGGCCAATGGCTGGGCGCTGATAAGCCGCTGACCCATCAGGAAAAGTTAAAGCTCCAGATTAATCTTGTGCTGGCAGAAGGTCCCGCCGACTTCTCCGATTTCCTTCGGCGTATGGAGACGGCGGGATACGAGGTCAAGGAGCAGCGCGAGGCTATTAGCTTCCGGGCACCCGGGCAGGAGCGATTTACACGGCTGCGGGCTGAAACGCTCGGCATGGGCTACGGCCCGGAGGATATTCGCGCCGTTCTCGGCGGAAAAGACCGGGTGCTGCCACGGCGCAAAATCAGCCTGGCAATCGACATCCAAGCTCGTATGCAGGCAGGCAAAGGCCCCGGCTATGAGCGGTGGGCCAAGGCGTTCAATGTCAAGCAGATGGCGGCGGCGCTGGCCTATATCCAGGAACACGGCCTGACGGATTATGCGGAGCTTGCCGATAGGGCGGCCAAGGCCACGGACAGCTTTCACACGCTGGAATGGCAGGTTAAGAACATCGACGCTGACTTGCAGCGCAACAGCGAGATCATGGGTGCGGTGGTGAATTATGCCAAGACCCGGAGCGTGTTCGAGGGCTACAAGGCGTCACGGTACAGCAAGAAATATCTTGCGGAGCATGAGGCCGACATCCAAACACACCGGGAGGCGCGGGCCGCTTTTTCGCGGCTGCTGGCCGGGGGAAAGCTGCCAAGCATGGATGCCCTCAAAGCGGAGCGAAAAAAGCTGACGGCAGAGCGCCGGGAGACCCTGCAACAGTACAAGGAGGCCAAGGCGGATATGCGGGAGATCGTGACGATCAAGGCCAATGTAGACCGTCTGCTGGCCGTAACCAGCGACAGCCGGAATAAGGAAATGGAGCGATAGCGACATGACGCAACCGAAAGACGCGAAGCGGCTGACTTCGGGCCAAGTTGGCCCGAAGTGCCGGGTTTGGGGAGGCTCCCCAACAAGCATTTTTTCCGGCCCTCCGGGGCCGGAAAAAAAGCAAGTGTCAATACACTTGCCCTGCTTGCCGTTTAGCGAAACCCCCAATCTGCACGAAAAACGGAGGCCGCGCTTTTCTCACACGTCCTCCGCTTCTTTGGTCTCTTTGACTGTCCGTATCAGGTTTTCCACAAGATGCAGGTCTTTTGCGTCCATGGAACTAAGCATGACATTGATTCGCTTTTTGCAAGCGTCATCTGCGCCCATGTTTAGATAGAAAAATTCGTCAACCGATATATCGAACATCGTCACCAACTGATAGAAAACATTGAGGCTCGGATGCTGGCCGTCGTTTTCATGGTACATGACGGTGCGCGGGTCACGGTCAATAATATAGGCCAACTGTTCTTGGGCCAATCCCTGCCTTTCCCGTGCGCGCTTGATAGCCGTCCCAATGTCGTGAAAATCAAATTTGCGGTCATCGCGTTCATACTTCATATCATCACCACCTTATGTAATTTTATATTTCAGGTGTCCCGATTTGAACGGTATTATATTTCATGTTAGAGACTGTTTAATTTCACTCTTCCAATCAATTTATAGGATGTTTTCATTTTTCCCGCACATTGTTTGTCCATCTGGTGCTATTGACATCTTGCGGAAAAGACTGTACAATATCATTTAGAAAAAATTCTAAATGAAGTATGCAGGTGATACCGTGAGTCTGCCAAGTGTGTTTAAGGCGTTGAGCGACCCTGTTCGACGGGATATATTACTGTTACTAAAGCAGCGGCGTAAAATGTCCGCTGGAGAAATTGTTGCAGAATTTGAATTGTCAAACGCTACGATTTCTTACCATCTTTCTATCTTGAAAAAGGCTGATTTGGTTTTTGAAACGCGATACCAAAAATATATATACTATGAAATAAATACTTCTGTGTTCGAGGACGCTATGATGTGGCTCATGCAGTTTCGGGGGAGTAACGATGAAGATGAATAGGAACGCAAGAATAACACTGATAATGACAACCGCAGTCTGTTTAGCTATCTTAGCTACCGCTGCGATTATCAACACTATTCATGGGAATGAAAACCAAGCCCTTGTTATTCAATGCATAATCTTTGCGGTTTATAACATTGCACTGAACTTTGCGTTGAACAACATCCGCATAGTGAAACAAAATGCAGCAAGAAAATTGGTGCTTATCGGTAAATGGAGTATGCCCCTCGCAAGTGTCGTGTGCCTTATCCTGCAAGCTGACTCTTTTCTTCCTGTTCAGATTAACACGGAGACTTTTACCTGCTTTTTTGTAGGAATCATTTTGATTATTGTCGGCAACTACTTTCCCAAAAATCATATTAACTACTTTGTTGGATTAAAGTTTCCATGGCTCTTTAAGGACGAAGAAGGATGGTACAAAACCCATAAACTTGGCAGTTATACGTGGATAATTGCCGGACTGGTACTGCTTGTTCATCCTCTACATCATATTACAAAAGTAACCACTCCGCTGGTCATCATATTGGCGGTTGCTGTTCCGTTGGTATACTCGTTGGCTCTGTACATTCAAAGACAAAAAAGGGTATAAGGAGGTAATGAACCATGAAATCTACGACAAAACACATCATCCTAAGCACACTTTTGTGCATACTTACGCTTGCGGTGTTCCTCGGCTTTTATTCTAAACTTCCGCAATCAGTCCCCGTTCATTTCGATAGCGCCGGAAACCCTAATTCATTTTGGCCCCGAAATGCGCTTGTATTTGGCGGCCCGGCTGCTTTCAGCGTGATTAACCTGATCGTGGCTTTTCGGCTAAAGGCTCAGGAAGGAAAATCCTTTTTGTACTACATTACGCCTGTGCTTGCCTTTGTTATCACAGGTATGCTTATCTACATGGGGATGAAATGAAAATTGAATGCGGAGTGGTTATTTTTTTGATTTTCATTTCGATTGTTTTCTAAATGATAGCAGGTGGTTTTTATGCTTGAAATCAAAAACTTTTCAAAGAAATATGGGGATAAAGAGGCTGTCAGCCATTTGAGCTTTGTCGTGAATGATGGCGACATCATGGGGTTTGTCGGAAAAAACGGGGCAGGAAAGACTACTACACTAAAAGCGTGTATGGGGATTATCACGATTACCGAGGGAGATATTCTTTTGGACGGCATCTCGGTTGTCAAAGAGCCAATAGTTTGTAAAAGAAAGATGGCGTATGTTCCAGATACCCCGCGATTAGAGGAATATATGACAGGGATGCAATATCTTAATTTCGTTTGCGACATATATCAGATTTCGGCAAAAGAGAGAAAGCAAAACATAGAGCGGCTAATTCATGCCTTTCAAATGGAGCCGCATATTTCTGGCTTGATTTCATCGTATTCACATGGCATGAAGCAAAAAGTGGCTTTAATTGCGGCCTTTTCTCACAATCCCAAACTACTCGTCTTGGATGAGCCTTTCGTTGGATTAGACCCGGAAGCCTTTATTGCTCTGAAAGAGCAAATGAAAATGCTCTGCCGGAAAGGAAGCTCTATACTGTTTTCAAGTCATATTCTCGATGTAGTTGAAAAACTGTGCAATATAATCTCTATCATAAAGGATGGAAGGCTTTTATACTCCGGTTTAACAGAAGAACTTATCGGCGTTGAGGGTTTGGAAGATGCATTTATGGAGCTGAACAGCAATGAAAGTTTTGATCCGTCTATTGAAAAATGACCTTGCTCGGATTTTTAGAATAAACCAAATGCGCTATGGCGATCCCTCGCAGCGTAGCAAGGTTATTTCTTTGTATATTCTGTTTTTCGCTGTTGTGATCGGGATAATCATTTACTGGGTGAACTCTCTACACACAATGTTCTCTTACTCATGGACACGTGAAGAAGTAATTGTATACTTTGTAGGGCCAATGCTGAAAGTCTGTATTATCCTCGATCTTTTCACGGGCGTTTTTTGGGGCAGCGGACTTCTTTTGTCAGACAAAAATGTTGAAGCGAAGCTCGCGTTGCCTATTCCAATGCTTTTCATTTCACTTTCAAAGCTCTGTACTCTCTATATTCTCCAACTGCTTCTTAACGGCTTCTTGCTGTTCCCGATGGTGCATTTGTACCGTATAGTAGCTGAGACATCACTTTTGTATTATTGCATGATGGCTGTTGCCATTCTGCTTCTGCCGATCATTCCAAGCCTTTTGGGTACAATTATAGGTACAGGCATCTACTACATTATGCACAAGCCCTCCATTCTGCTGGCCCGATTGAAAACAGTTGCGGCTGTGATTATTCTATTTACGTATTTGACGTATATCTTTTTACATTTTTCCGCTGCCCCAGAAGATTCAACGACCACGCTGTTTTCCCTGTTCTCAGGGGAAGGGCCACTCGATAAAGCAATACAATCCATTGTGAGCTTACAAGGTTTTGCCTTTGTATTGTATCTTTCGGGAGTTTTGCTTTTAGGGTACTTAATGGCTTGTCTTATTGGCCGCATATTTCGGCATTGGTACTGTGATCTCTCGCACGATACAAAATCCGTCTCTCTGCAAGGCGCTTATTCTTTTGCACAAAAAGGCATAATCGGTGCCCTGATTGCACGGGAACGGCATCGGTATTTTTCAATTCCTGTCTATGTCATCAATACCGCTCTCGGCTATATGATGGCGGCAATTTTTGTTATTTTTGCCGTTGTAATAAAGGAAGATGTCGCTGCACAGATTTATCAATTTGGCGGACTATTTCAAATCCCTTATTCATCCGGTGAAATGCTGTATGTCTATGCTCTCGCAATTATGGTATCTCTCTCCTGCACGACATTCCCAAGCATTTCTATTGAAGGGAAAAACATGGAGCTTATAAAATCCATGCCTATAAGTATTTTTGAATTTATAAAGGCAAAGCTCTTGTTCCATCTTTCACTGTCTATTCCTGTAACTCTCGTCCTCAATACGGTTTTGGCATTTGGTTTACACCTTCAATGGGCAGCTATCCTTTCTGGATACTTGCTACCACTTGTTTTTTCCGCGTTTATCGGGGTGGCAGGGTGTATTGCGAACTTACTATTTCCCAGTTTTGATTGGGAAAACGCTACATATATTGTTAAGCGCAGTATACCTGCAATTCTAAATGCACTGATGAGCATGGCTTTGTCTTGCGGTGGATTTTATATTCTTATAAAGCATTTTCCCAAACATCTTTTCGTCGGGAATGTCATTGTTTGCATTATTGTAACGATCCTAACAACAGCAGCCGTTTCCTGGCTAAAAGTAAAGGGCGAGATCCTTTATCGCAAGTTGTAAGAAAAGCAAGTAGAGGGGGTGCAGATTGACTATAGACTGGATGTATTGTCCTCTCTGTGGGAGCAAAACCAGGGTTAGAATACGGGAAGATACTGAATTGAAGAATTTCCCTCTGTATTGCCCGAAATGCCGGAACGAAACACTGATCGAACTAAAACAAGGAAAAATCAATATCATCCATGAGAGCCAGACGCTTAGACGCAGAGCCGATGATTGACAGCCTTTGACTGTAATCGTCGGCTCGTTTTCGTTAAGGAGAGTTTTTGTTTATGAGAATGATCGCACGAAAAAAGGAAAAGCCGCATGACGGCGGGTAGTCCAGGCTTGGCCCGACTATTACCTTTTTGACGGCGGCTTTTCCGGGAAGGCCGCCGTTTATGCTTGCACTACAATTTGATAGCTGACAAATAAGCGGCGGCAATAGGAGGATTGCCGCTATGTCAAACATTTTAACCCGGAGCATCTATCGCTACACCTTTTATCGCCAGCGAAAAAAAGCGCAAACCATCCACCGGGTTATTGTGGGCACGTACATGAAATTAAATATGGTATTTTAAGAAACTGTGTTTCTTTTGTCCGCATGGCTTCATGTCGTGTGGGCATTTTTCATGCCTTGGACTTCGGGCCAACTTGGCCCGAAGTATATCAGCGGGGCCCTCCCCGCTGCCGTTCTCCGCCGCGCCTCCGTTCAGATCCCTTACCCCTTAAAAATCTGAACGGAGGATAAACAAATGAAAACCATCAATTTACGGGACTACTATCCCTTTTACCATAACGACCTGTTCATCGAAGTATCCGACGAGGTAGCCGCGGCGCTCCAGGAGGCTGAGAGGCAGGAGCGGAACTACCTTCGCCGCGTTGTCTACAACAAGGCGTTCTACTCGCTGGACGCCGGGGACGGTATCGAGCAGACGGCGCTGTTCCAGGCTATGTCTCCCTGCGAAATCTACGAGCGAAAAATGACCATGGAGCAGTTGTACGCCGCGCTGGACGCTTTGCCGGATAAGCAGGGCCGCAGGCTCTATGCCCATTACATTCTCGGGGTGCCGCAGACGGAGATCGCCCGGGCCGAGGGCGTCGGGCTCACCGCCGTCAACAACTCCATCGAGCGCGGATTGAGGAACATGGAAAAAATGCTGAAAAACATTCTCTGACCCCGTGGAGATTTGCCCTCTCAATCGTACAGGTTAATGAGAGGAGTTATTCTTCCACATGAACCTTGACAAGTGAATATCGACGGCACGGATACCTTCACAGCGGGGGGAGCCGGCGCGGGTGCGCGATAACTACCGGAAGGTACGAGCGGCAAACACCGACAGCGGCGAGGCGGGACAGGCAGGCCCGCCGGGCGACGATCCAGCGCGTGGGATTATGATACTTGCGGTTTGAACGCTTCACAGCATTGACCGCCGCGCCATCAGCATGGGGCGAGGTTGAGATACCTATGAGGGCGGTTGCCGCCGCCCGTCCGGGCCGTCAGAACAACATAGAAGCAAAGGGACCACCGCGCCGGGGTCCATCTGTCTTAGGACAGCCCGAACCTCCCCGGCGCGGTATCCCGATCTCGGACCACTTCGGGCCAGGTTGGCCCGAAGTGCCGGAGAAAGACCAAAAGGCAGCGCATGGAGGACACACGCTGCCCTTTGCTGTTTCTCCGAGAACTGAGAAAGGAACGTCAGATATGGAAAACAAGAAGGTCGTACAGCTTCCCGTCGAGTATCAGGTCGGGAATACAAAATACTCTGTAAAGCCCATCTATGGAGAGGCACCGAACAAGGAGACTGTTGAGGACAAGATACGGCGGCTGATCCTTTCAGAGAGCAGGAACAAGCTGGATAAGCCATAATCCGCAAACCCGCGACATCCTTAACACGGGCCGCCAGACATGCTACAATATACTTGTAAAAGCATTTGTTTGGCGGCGTGAAAGGAGGAATAATGAATCGCCAGTCAAACATTATTACTGCTCTTTACTGCCGCCTATCCCGTGACGATGATGTTCAGGGAGACAGTAATTCCATAGCCAACCAAAAGCGGCTGCTTTCACGATATGCCAAGGATTATGGGCTGCCCAATACCAAATACTTTGTGGACGACGGCTATACGGGTACGAATTTCAATCGCCCCGGCTTTACCGAAATGATCGAGGCCATCGAGGACGGGTACATCGGTGCCGTGATGGTCAAGGATATGTCCCGGCTGGGCCGCGACTATTTGCAGGTAGGGATTTACACAGACCAGTTTTTCCCCGAGCATGGCGTCCGGTTTATTGCCGTCAATGACGGCGTGGACAGCGCCGAGGGTGAAAATGAGTTTGCGCCCTTCCGCAACATTATGAACGAGTGGTACGCCCGGGATATTTCCCGAAAAATCCGAAGCTCCCAGCGTTTGCGCGGTAATGCCGGTGTCCCGCTTTCTCTGCCGCCCTACGGCTATGTGAAAAGCCCCGACAACCCCAAATACTGGATCGTTGACGAGGAAGCTGCTACCGTGGTGCGGCGTATCTACCAGATGTGCATTGACGGGTACGGGATCGACAAGACTGCCGCTATCTTTGAGCAGGAGGAAATCCTGAAGCCTACGGAGTATTGGAAGATGAAAGGCATCAGGAAGCCGGGGAGAAAGCCTTTTTCCGAAAGCCCCTATCATTGGAGCTCAAACACGGTGAACAAGATATTGACCTCCCGCGAGTACATGGGGGATGTAGTCAATTTCAAGACCTACTCCAAATCCTTCAAGGATAAGCGTCGGTATGAAAACCCCGAGGAAAACCATGTGATCTTTGAGGGCGTGCATGAGCCCATCATTGACCGTCAGACCTGGGAGATGGTACAGCGTATCCGGGAGGGTACGAAACGCAGGCAGCCGAAGAAGGTGGAAAAGAACATGTTTGCCGGACTTCTCTACTGCGCGGATTGTGGCCGCAAGCTGCATTTCAACGTCAACCATCCGCATACGGAGCTGCAATATTTCAACTGCTCCAACTATCGGGGCAACCGGGGTACATGCAATCAGACCCACTATATCCGGGTGGATGCGCTGGAACAGGTCATGCTTTTGGAGATTCGACGGCTGACGGCCTTCTTGCAGGACAAGGAGGAGGACTTTGTAAAGCTGCTGATGGCTAAAACCTTGGAAGTGGCCGAGCGTGAGAGCGCACGGCGCGAGGAGGAACTTCGGGCCAACCTGGCCCGGTGTGCCGAGCTGGACGAGCTTTTCTCCAAGACCTACGAGGACAACGCCAACGGAAAGCTGTCCGACGATCGGTTTATGATGCTCACGAAGCGGTATGACGACGAGCAGCTTATCCTGAAAAAGAAAATCTCCGCTTTGCGGGCGGAGATCGACAAGGATAAGAAAAGCCGAATGAACGCTGCCAGCTTTCTACGGCTTGTCCGAAAGTATACGGACATACAGGAGCTTACGCCGCTGGTCCTCCATGAGATGGTGGAAAAGATCGTTGTCCATCAGGCCCAGGGCACAGGGAAAAACCGGACGCAGCAGCTTGACATCCACTACAACTTTATCGGCGTACTGGATATGCCGGAGGTTGCTTCTTTGCCGTCCAGCGTGACGATTGATACCCGACAGGGCGTTGCCGTCGAGTACATCACACGCAAGGCCGGATAAACGAAAACAGGAGCAATCTTTCGATTACTCCTGTTTACGGAATGTTCATTGTCGTTATGAACATTCGACATGGTGCCGGTGGTGGGACTCGAACCCACACGGAGTCGCCCCCGGCGGATTTTGAATCCGCTACGTCTACCATTCCATCACACCGGCACATTTTATCGAGAAACTCCCAAAATTCTCATAGGAGAGAACAAGGAGAGAACTCACTATAAAAGCCATATTTTATTGTAACTGAGAAGCCTTGAAAAATCAAGGATTTTACCAGAGTTCATACTGCCAGACTTACTGGCTTTTGAGTCCGCTACGTCTACCAATTCCATCACACCGGCAGGTGCGAGTGCCATTATACGCGATATGCCGCCCATTTGCAAGCTAAATTTGCGCCGGTAAGGCAAAAAGCGTTCCCGCGGTGGGCGGGAACGCTTTTTTCGTATCAGTCTACAATGTCGACGGACACCTTTACGCCGGTGCGCTGAGCGTAGGAGCGGACGACCGTGCGGATCTCCTTGGCAATACGGCCCTGACGGCCGATGACCTTGCCCATATCGTCAGGTGCGACGCGCAGCTCCAACGTAAGCTCGTCCGGTCCCTGCTTCTCCGTGACGGTAACGTCGTCCGGATGCTCAACAAGGCTGCGGGCGATGTAGAGCAGCAAGTCTTTCATGTTCCTGCCACCCCGAGCTTACAGCGCGTTGACTTTCTTGAGCAGCTCGCGGACCGTGTCAGTGGGCTGAGCGCCGGTCTTGATCCACTCCTTGGCGCGCTCGGCGTCGATTTTGATCTCAGCGGGGGAGACGCAGGGGTTATAGGTGCCGATCTCTTCGATGAAGCGGCCGTCGCGGGGATAGCGGGAATCGGCGACGACGACACGATAGAAGGGGGCCTTCTTGGCGCCCATTCTGCGCAGACGGATTTTGACCATGGTAGTGTACCTCCAAAATATGTTTTGTTTTTGTATTTATGATGAAATGCTTGTGCACTCGATCAACTCTTTTTTACTTGAAGCGCTTTTTGCGCCCGAAGCCGCGCATTTTGCCGCCGCCTCCGAAGCCGCCCATACCGGCCGGCATCCTGCCGCGGCTCATCTGCTTGACCATGCTCTGCATCATCTCGAACTGCTTGAGCAGCCGGTTGACGTCCACGACCTCAAGCCCGCAGCCCGCGGCGATGCGGCGCTTGCGGCTCGCGCCGAGCACGGCGGGATTCTCGCGCTCATACGGCGTCATCGAGAGGATGATCGCCTCGGTGTGCGCCATCATCTTCGGGTCAAGCTCGGCGTTCGCCATCTGCTTGCCGAGCTGCCCGGGCATCATGCCCGCAAGCTGCTCGAGACTGCCCATATTCTTGAGCTGAAGGAGCTGGTCGTAGTAATCGGTGAGCGTGAAGCGGTTTTTCTTGAGCTTTTCCTCAAGCTTGCGCGCCTTTTCCTCGTCGATGCTCTGCTCGGCGCGCTCGATGAAGGACAGCACGTCGCCCATGCCGAGGATGCGCTGGGCCATGCGGTCAGGGTGGAAGGGCTCGATCATGTCGAGCTTTTCGCCCGTGCCGATGAATTTGATGGGCTTGCCGGTCGCCGCGCGGATCGAAAGGGCTGCGCCGCCGCGCGCGTCGCCGTCGAGCTTCGTGAGCACAACGCCGTCGATGCCGAGCGCCTCGTCAAAGGCGGTGGCGGCGTTGACCGCGTCCTGACCGGTCATCGCGTCGACGACGAGCAGGATCTCGGTCGGCTTGACGGCGGCTTTGATGCGCTTCAGCTCGTCCATCAGCGCCTCGTCGATGTGCAGACGGCCCGCAGTGTCGAGGAAGACGATGTCGTTGCCGTGGTCGCCGGCGTACTTGACGGCCTCCTGCGCGATGGTCACGGGATCGCCCTGTCCCATCTCGAAGACGGGGATATTCAGCTGTCTGCCGACGACCTGCAGCTGCGTGATGGCGGCGGGACGGTACACGTCGCACGCCGTGAGCAGCGGGCGCCTGCCCTGCTTGCGGAGGTAGCCGGCGAGCTTGGCGACGTTCGTCGTCTTGCCGGCGCCCTGCAGACCGACCATCATCACGACCGTCGGCGGGCGGGAGGCGAAGGTGAGCTTCGCGTTCGCGCCGCCCATCAGCGCCGTCAGCTCCTCGTTGACGATCTTGATGACCTGCTGGGCGGGGGTCAGGCTGTCGAGCACCTCGACGCCGACGGCGCGCTCGGACACGGACTTGACAAAGTCCTTGACGACCTTGTAGCTCACGTCCGCTTCGAGCAGCGCAAGGCGCACCTCGCGCATTGCGAGCTTGATGTCCTCCTCGCTCAGCCGGCCCTTGCCGCGTAAGTTTTTGAATGTGGCGTTGAGCTTTTCGCTCAGTCCTTCAAAGGCCATGTGCGTATTACTCCTTGAGTGCGGCCGCCTCGGTCTCGATCACGCCGGTCAGCTCGTCGAGCTGGCGGTCCTCATACCGGCGGAGGTTGAGCTGTCTGATCTGCGCCGCCGCGTCGGCGATCCGTTCCGCGTGGGGCCGGAGCTGCATAAAGCGCTTGATGAGGCCCGTTTTGTCCTCGATCTCGGTCATGTAGCGCTCCGCGCGCACGATCACGTCGCGCACGCCCTGGCGGGTGATGCCGTAATTCTCGGCGATCTCGGACAGCGAGAGATCCTCGTTGTAGTAGAGATCGTAGAATTCCTTCTGGCGGTCGGTGAGGAGCTCCCCGTAAAAATCGAAGAGCATCGTCATGCGAAAGGTCTGGTTTTTCATGGGGAACCTCCTTGTGCAGATTCTTGTGTAAAGTTATAACGCTTTACAACAGGAACTAGTTTACATGATTTTATCAGAAATGTCAAGGAAAATCGCGCGAAAAATGTCGACTCGTCGGGAAAATTTCGACTTTTTGCGCCGCCGCCGCTTTCCGGGGAGAAAATGGTGGAATTGTTCATGGTTTCGTGGTATCCTAAAGGAAACTTTCCGCGGGAGGTACGGGAATGGGACCGATCAGACGCGCGCTCGCACCGGAGACCTATCTTAACTATGTCCATTCGGAAAAATTCAAGACCGGCACGCTGAGCGTACAGCTCATCACGCCGCTCGAGGAGGCCACGGCGGGCTTTGCCGCGCTGCTGCCGAGCGTGCTGCGGCGCGGCACGATGGCGCATCCGGATATGCGCTCGCTTTCCACGGCGCTCGACCGGCTCTACGGCGCGTCCATCGGTTGCACGGTGCGCAAAAAGGGCGAGAATCAGTGCGTCGGCTTTGTCGCGGGCTTTATCGACGAGGCGTTCGTCCCGAACGGGGAAAAGCTGCTCGAGCCGGTGTGCGATCTGCTCGGCGAGCTTCTGTTCGACCCCGTGACGCGCAACGGCCGCTTTTTGAGCGGCTATGTCGACAGCGAGAAGCAGAACCTGATCGACCTTATCCGCAGCGTCGTCAACGACAAGCGCGACTATGCCGACCTGCGTTTATTGCAGGAGATGTGCCGCGGCGAGCGCTACGGCGTGGACCGCTTCGGCTCGATCGCGCGCGTGCGCAAGATCACGAACCAGACGCTTTTCCGCTATTACCAGCAGCTGCTTGCCACGGCGCGCGTGGAGCTGTTCTACTGCGGCAGCGCGGAGCTCGCACGCGTGGAGGGGGCGCTGGAGCGTATGCTCGCGCCGCTGCAGCGCAGCGCGCCCGTGCCGCCTGTTATCGCCGAAAAATACGCCGTGCCCGCCAGGGTGCGCGAGATCACCGAGCGCATGGACGTGACGCAGGGCAAGCTCTCGATGGGCTGGCGCGTTTCGAGCGCCGACGCGCCCGCCATGCTGATCGCAAATCTCGTCTTCGGCGGCTACAGCAATTCAAAGCTCTTTCTCAACGTGCGCGAAAAGCTTTCGCTCTGCTACTATGCCTCGTCCTCCTATCACCGCTCCAAGGGCATCGTCACCGTGTCGTCCGGCATCGAGACAAAGGACTATGACACGGCGCGCGCCGAGATCCTTGCCCAGCTCGAGGCGGTGCAGCGCGGCGAATTTGAGCCGTGGGAGCTCGAGGGCGCCCGCGCGTGCCTGATCTCGTCGCTCCGCTCGCGCGGCGACAGCGCGGGGCGCATGGAGGAAAATGCGCTCGGCCAGGCGGCGACCGGCATCCGCGAGACGGAGGAGGAGCTGATCGCAGCGCTCAGAGACGTGACGGGCGAGCGCGTTGCCGCCGCCGCGCGGAGCATGACGCTCGACACCGTATATTTTCTGACGGGGGAGGAACAGGACGATGAATGAAACGCGCTATCCCCGCGTGGGGGAGACCGTGCTGGCGCACACGCTGCCCAACGGCCTGCGGCTTTACGTCGTGCCGAAGCCTCAATACCGGCGCAAATACGCCTTTTTTGCCGCGCGCTACGGCGGCATGGATATGCAGTTCATCCGGAACGGCGAGCGGTGCGACACGCCCGCGGGCATCGCGCACTATCTTGAGCACAAGATGTTCGACACGAAGGACGGCAGCGCCATGATCGCGCTCTCGCGCGGCGGCGCGGAGCCGAACGCCTTCACCTCCAATGCAATGACGGGCTATTATTTCGATTGCACCGAGCATTTTGAGGAAAACCTGCGCATCCTGCTCTCCTTTGTCTCCGTGCCGTACTTTACGGATGAGAGCGTGGAAAAGGAGCGCGGCATCATCTCTCAGGAGATCCGCATGGTCGAGGATTCGCCCGACTGGCAGGTCTACGAGCGGCTTCTCGCCTGCCTGTACCGCACCTCGCCCGCGCGCGTACCGATCGCCGGCACGGTCGAGAGCATCGCGGACATCACCGCGCAGACGCTGTACGACTGTCACAAGGCGTTCTACTGCCCGTCGAATATGGCGCTGTGCGTCGTGGGCGATGTGGACGCGGACGCGGTGTGCGCGCTGGCAGGGGAGCTTCTGCCGCGCGAGCGCGGCGAGGAGATCGCGCGCTGCTACGGACAGGAGGACGGCGCGGCGGCGCAGAAGGAGACGGTCGCGCAGATGGAGGTCTCGCTGCCGCAGTTTCTGGTCGGCTTCAAGTGTGAGACGAACGAAAAGGATCTTCTGCGCCAGTCGCTCATCGGCGAGATGGCCAGCGACATCCTGCTGGGCGATTCCTCGCCGCTCTACCAGCGCCTTTACGACGAGGGGTTCATCAATTCAAGCTTCGGCGGAGGCTTCGACCAGCTGCCCGGCGTCGCGGTCCTGTGCGCCGGCGGCGAGAGCGAGCAGCCGCGAAAGGTCAGCGACGCCATTCTGGAAGAGGCGCGCCGCCTTGCGCGCGAGGGCGTCGACCCCGCCTTTTTCGAGCAGATCCGCCGCGCGAGCTTCGGTGCGACGCTGCGCGCGATGAACTCGTTTGAAAATATCGCCGTCTCGCTCGTGGACGGCTATTTCCGCGGCTTTGACGCCTTCCGCTTCCCCGAGGCCTACGAGAGCATCGGCAAGGCGGACGTCGAGCGCTTCCTGCGCGAAAATCTGACGGAGGAGCGCCGCGCGCTTTCCATCATCGAAGCAAAGAAAGAAGGATAACACCCCTATGAATTTTACCGACGTGCCCATCAGCTTCCCAGGACTTTTCGGCGACTGGCAGTTCACCGCGCCGTCCAAGGCCATCGACATCGGCGGCGGCATCTACTGGTACGGCATCATCATCGCCGCTGGTATGCTGCTCGCGCTGTGGTTCTGCATGAAGCAGGCGCCGAAATACGGTCTGACGGAGGACGATATCATCGACACCATCCTCTGGGTCATCCCGTTTTCCATTCTCGGCGCGCGCATCTACTATGTGCTCTTTTACCTCGACCTGTTCCGTCGGGCCGACGGTTCGATCAACTGGTCGGAGACATACCGCATCTGGGACGGCGGCCTCGCCATCTACGGCGGCGTGATCGCGGGCTTTCTCGTGGCGTTTCTCTGCTGCCGGAAAAAGAAGCTCTCGCTCTGGGCGCTCACAGACTGCTGCGTGCTGGGGCTTTTCATCGGGCAGGCCGTCGGCCGCTGGGGCAACTTCATGAACCGCGAGGCCTTCGGCGCGGCGACGACGCTGCCGTGGCGGATGCGCCTGTGGACCTCCGCCACGACCTATGTGGACGTACACCCGACGTTCCTCTATGAGAGCCTGTGGAATATCATCGGCTTCCTGCTGCTCTATTTCCTCGTCTCCCGCGCCCGCCGCTTCGACGGTGAGAACACCTGCTTCTACCTCCTCTGGTACGGCCTTGGCCGCTTCTGGATCGAGGGGCTGCGGACGGACAGTCTGTACCTTTTCGGCTGGACGATCTTCGGCGAGCCGATCCGCGTATCGCAGGCGCTGTCGCTTGTGATGGTGCTCGTGAGCGCGGGGATACTCTTCTATATGCTCAGAGTCAAAAAGGCCGACGGCTCGATGCTCTATGTCCGGCGGCGCGCCGCCGCGGATGCGGAGGGGGAGCAGCCGACTGACGATACGCCCGCGCAGGAGCACGAGTGATGCGCTACCACATCGACAAAGCGGCCGCGGAAAGCGTCTATCTGCAGCTCTACCACCAGCTCCGGCGCGACATCGTGAGCGGCGTCTACCCGCTGGGAACAAAGCTGCCGAGCAAGCGCCTGATCGCCGGTGAAACGGGCGTGAGCGTCATCACGGTCGAGCACGCGCTGGCGATCCTGTGCGACGAGGGATACCTTGAATCGCGCGAGCGCAGCGGCTTTTTCGTGAGCTTTGCCGCGCGCGACTGCTTCCCCGTCTCCGAGACGGAGACCGTGCGCCGCCAGAGCGCCGCGCACGGCACGGAGGACGAATTTCCCTTCCCCTCGCTCGCCAGAACGATGCGCCGCGTGCTCACGGAATACGGCGAGAGCATCCTCGTCAAGTCGCCGAACAACGGCTGCGCCGAGCTGCGCGGCGCGATCGCGGCATATCTGTCCCGCTCGCGCGGCATCAGCGTCCAGCCGGGGCAGATCGTCATCGGCTCGGGCGCGGAGTACCTCTACGGGCTGATCGTGCAGCTTTTGGGACGCGAGCGCGTCTTCGCGCTCGAGGACCCGTCGTATGACAAGATCCGCCGCGTCTATCAGGCCAGCGGCGTCACGTGCGAGCTGCTGCGCCTCGGCAGCGACGGCATCCGCTCGGACGAGCTGGGGCGCACCGCGGCGACCGTGCTGCACGTCACGCCGTTCCACAGCTACCCCAGCCTTGTCACGGCGAGCGCGGGCAAGCGGCGGGAGTACCTCTGCTGGGCGGAGGAGCGCGGCGGCTACATCGTCGAGGACGACTTCGACTCGGAGTTCAGCGTGTCGAGCAAGAGCGAGGATACGCTCTTTTCCCTCGCGCCCGATCGTGCGGTCATTTATCTCAACACCTTTTCCAAGACCATCGCGCCGTCGATGCGCGTGGGCTACATGGTGCTGCCGCCCGCGCTGTTGGAGCGCTTTTCGCGCGAGGTCGGCTTCTATTCCTGCACCGTGCCGGTCTTCGAGCAGTACGTGCTCGCCGAGCTGATCGGCAGCGGCGATTTTGAGCGGCACATCAACCGCATCCGCCGCCGGCGCAGACGGCAGTAGCGGATCAAAAAGCGGCGGAGCGCTCCGCCGCTTTTCTTCTTGCCATCGCCCGCAAATTCCGCTATACTGGGAAAAACGACAAAAGGAGCATGATACATGGGTCTCTTTTCCAAAAAGGACACACCGCAGCCCAGTGCGCGTCCGGAATATATCGAGGTCGGCCAGATCGTCAACACGCACGGCGTGCGCGGCGAGGTCAAGGTGCAGCCGTGGGATGTGACGCCGGAGCAGCTGTGCGGCTTCAAGACGTTCTACATGGACGGCGCGCCCTTCCGGCCGACGGGCAAGCGCGTGCAGGGCGACATGGTGCTCATGAAGCTGCCGGAGATCGACGACATGGACGCCGCCGAGGCGCTCAAGCGCAAGGTGCTCTCCATCCGCCGTGCGGACGTGCAGCTGAAAAACGGCGAGCATTTCGACGCCGAGCTTGTCGGCATGAACGTCTGCAACTATTTCCCCCACACCTACATCGGCACGGTGACGGAGGTTTTGACCTATCCCGCCCACAAGCTCTACAAGGTCAAGGGGCCGGAGAAAAGCTATCTCATCCCCGCCGTGCAGGACATTTTCATCACCGATATCGACGAGGAAAAGCGCGAGATCACCGTGCGCATGATGGAGGGGCTGGAGACCGATGAGGATTGACATTCTGACGCTCTTTCCCGCCTCGGTGGACGCGATGCTGAACGTGAGCATCCTCGGCCGCGCGCAGGAGCGCGGGTACATCACGATCAGGACGCACCAGATCCGCGACTACACGACCAACAAGCAGATGCAGGTGGACGATTACCCTTACGGCGGCGGGCGAGGCGCGGTGATGCAGGCCGACCCTCTGTACCGCTGCTGGGCGCACGTGTGCGAGGAGGCCGGCAGCCGCGGCCATACGATCTATCTCTCCCCCTGCGGCCGCACGTTCACGCAGGCGGTCGCGCGCGAGCTGAAAGACCGCTATGACCACATCATTTTGGTCTGCGGCCACTACGAGGGCATTGACCAGCGCTTCATTGACGAGTGCGTGGACGAGGAGCTCTCGGTGGGCGACTTTGTCGTCACCGGCGGCGAGATCCCCGCCATGGCCGTGACGGACGCGATCTGCCGCATGGTGCCCGGGGTGCTGCCAGAGGAGGAATGCTTCACCGAGGAATCGCATTGGAACGGCCTTCTCGAGTATCCGCAGTATTCCCGCCCCGACGAGTGGCACGGCCGCCGCGTGCCGGACGTGCTGCTCTCCGGCCACCACGAGAACGTGGCCAAGTGGCGCAGAAAGGAGAGCTACAAGCGCACGATGCTGCGCCGTCCCGATATGTGGGCGCAGTTCGACGAGAGTCAGCTCAAAACGAAGGGCGAGAAGAAGCTGCTCGCCGAGGCAAAGGCCGAGGCCGAAGCCCTCCGCGCCGCCGAGGCAGAGAAGGCCGGGGGAAGCGCAGAACTGCCGGTCGAATAAAAAGCCTCGCAGCGTTTCGTGCTGCGCACAGCACGAAATAAAATCAAATTCGTTTTCTGCCGCGACAGAAGGTGAATTGCCGCAAAGCGGCAAGAGAAGCCGCTCTGGGGTGTGTGCGCGGCAGAAAACACTTTGCGCGAAGTGGAAAACGGTGAAGCGCTGCCCGTGGCGGAAGCAGCGAACCGTTTTCTAGGAAGCGGCACGATCAGCGCGCCAAAAGGCGCGGTGATCGTAATGCCGCAGCGGTGCTTCGTCGAATTGTCCGCTTTTTAAGCGGACGACCGAGGCACAGAACGCAGCGAAACTCTCTCAAAAAAGGGGCAAGGCCACTTTTTTGAATCCATAAAGAAAGCGGAACAGCAGCGCTGTTCCGCTCTTTTTTATGTACTTATCGCAGACTTCACACGATGCGCTTCGCACCGACGTAGCGGTTGGTGTAATAGCTGGTGGACAGGCTGTCGATCGTCACCTTGCCGACGCTGTAGCGCGCGTGGATGATCTGACCGTCGCCGATGTAGATGCCGACATGTCCGATGGCATGAGAGGAATCCGAGAAGAACACCAGATCGCCGGGCTGAAGCTCGGACTTGGAGACGGCGTAGCCGCAGTTCTTATATTGCGCGGTCGCCGAGTGGGGCAGGGAATAGCCAAGCTTTGCGTAAAGATACAGCGTAAAGCCCGAGCAGTCGAAGCCGTTGGGGGACGAGCCGCCGGAGCGGTAGCGCGTGCCGAGGTACTGCCGCGCCATCTCCACGATCTGCGCGCCGGCGGAGCCGTCGGCGTCCGAGGGATCGCGGAGATAGTCGCCCAGCATCCAGCCGACGGTGGAATCGAACGAGACCTGATACCAGCCGTTCGACTCGCCGAGGACTTCGACCTGTTTGCCGCTGTAGACCTGCGTGATCCGGTCATAGCCCGTGCCGGGGCCGGTGCGCACGTTGATCGTGCCGCCCGTGACGGTCATCACGACCGTTTCGGTCACGGCGGCGTTATCCTCCGCGTCCGCCGCTTCCTCAAGCGAGGCCTGCATCTCGTCGAGCGCCTCGAGCGCGGCGCTGTCGGCATTTTCGGCCTGCACCGTTTCGGTTAGCACCGTCACGCGGTCGACCAGCTCGCGGATCGAGCCGTCCGACGCCGCCTTTGCCGGCGTCATCGGCGCGAGAAGGCTGGCGGACAGCGCGCAGGAGAGCAGTGCGGAAAGGCATCTTGAATGTATCCTCATCGTGTGGGTCATTTCCTTTCGTGAAAAGTTCAGGCGGCCTGACGGCCCTTGTCTTACATCTTGCCGCTGAGCGCGCGCTCGAGCCAGATGGAGGCGAACTCCATCGCTTCGCCGAGGCTGCCCTTTTCCGTCGAGCGGACCACGCGGTCGCGCGAGCGGAGGTTGGCGTCCGTCAGCTGCAATTGAATGGAGACGCGCTTGGCAAGCGTAATGTCCTTGAGCGGCTCGGTGTCGAGCACCTGCATCATCACGATATATTTATCCGCCATCGAGCCGTAGTAGATGAGGTTATCCACGCGGCGCAGCGGGTGGTCGCGGTACGTCAGTCCCTGGGTTGCTTCTGCCATTTGATCCACTCCTAACTTCATAAGCCTGTAACCGATCTGTAACATTGTAACCGTTTTGTAACTTTTTGCAGTATAGCATCTTTCGCCCGCCTTGTCAACCGATGGCGGGGGAAAAGCAAAAAAGATCCCCCAAGGGCCTTTTTTCGGCCCTCAGGGGATCGTGAAACGTCGGTTTTGCCCGATTATTTCCCGAGATAGCTGCGCACGAGCGTTTGCAGCAGCTCGTCGCGGTCGAGCTTGCGGATCAGGGTGCGCGCGCTGTTGTGGTTGGTGATATAGGTGGGGTCCTCGGAGAGAATGTAGCCGACGATCTGGTTGATGGGATTATAGCCCTTATCCTCCAGCGCGGCGTAAACGGTGGTCAGGATGTGGCGGATCTCCGCGTCCTTCTCCTGCGCTACGTTGAACTTTCTGGTGAATTCCTCCATTTTTGGGATCCCCCCTTTCCATGTGCCCAGTATAGCAACGCGCTTACAAAAAGTAAAGGGAAGCGGGGCAACTGTAACAGAATCGTAATCTTCCCTTAACGCAGCGCCGCGCCGCAGTCCGCCTCGAGCGCGGCGAGGATGGACTGCACGTCCGCGTCCGCCTCCTCGCCGGTGAGGCTGCGGTCGTCCGCGCGCAGCACGAGGCTGAACGCCACGCTCTTTTTGCCGGCGGGGACGCCGGGGCCGCGGTAGATGTCGAACAGCGTCACATCCTTCAAAAGCCCCTTTGCGCCGCGGCGGATGCTCTCCTCCAGCGCGCCGACGGTCACGTCCTCGCCGCACACGACCGCGATGTCGCGCGTGACGGCGGGGAACTTCGGCAGCGGCTGATAGACGGGGATGCCGCCGCGCTTTTCATACAGCGCCTCGAAGCTCAGCTCCGCGGCATAGATCTCCGTGTCGACGCCGTAGTTCGCCGCGACGAGCGGGTGGATCTGGCCGAACACGCCGAGATACGTCCCGCCCGCGTACACCTTCGCGCAGCGGCCCGGGTGATAGGATGCGTTGTCCGTGCAGGCCTCATACCTCACGTCCGCGATGCGCAGCTCGTGCAGCAGCGTCTCGATGCCGCCCTTGAACGAGAAGAAGTCCGCGCCGTCTCCGTAGGCACCGAGCGAGAGGTACTTCGGCTCGTCGGCAAGGCCGTCCGCGCGCGGCAGGTAGATCTTGCCGAGCTCATAGAGCCGCGCCGCCTTGTTGCGGTAGCTGTAGTTGCGCGCCACGATCTCCAGCATACTCGGCAGGATCGTCGTGCGCATGATGGAGGTGTCCTCGCCCAGAGGGTTCAGGATCTTCAGGGAATTGCGCAGCGGGGAGTCCGCCGGCATACGGATCTTGTCGTAATACGTCGGGCTGATGAAGGAATACGTGATGATCTCGTCGTAGCCCAGCGCGCGCACCGCCGCGCCGATGGCGCGGTCGAAGCGCTGCTGCTCGGAAAAGCCGCCGCGCGTGGTCTCGCCGCGCATGAGCGTGCAGGGGATCTTGTTGTAGCCGTAGAAGCGCGCGACCTCCTCGGCGATGTCGCTGTAATGCTCGACGTCGCCGCGCCAGGAGGGGACATAGATATCGTCGCCGTTCAGGATGAAGCCGAGGGAAACAAGGATCTCGCGCATGGTCTGCTCGTCCAGCTCCGTGCCGAGCAGGGCGTTGATCTTGTCGGGCTCGAGTTTGACGACGGTGGGGGCCTTTTCCTTTGCCACCACGTCCATCACGCCGTCGACGACCTCGCCGCAGCCGAGCAGCTCCACAAGCTCGCAGGCGCGCTCGACGGCCTTGATGGTGTTCATCATGTCAAGGCCCTTTTCATAGCGGGAGGAGGCGTCGGTGCGCATGCCGAGGGCGCTGGCCGTGCGGCGCACGGAAACGCCGTTGAAGTTGGCGGACTCAAAGAGCACCATCGCCGTATCGCCGACGATCTCGCTGTTCGCGCCGCCCATCACGCCCGCGACGCACACGGGCCTGTGCTCGTCGCAGATGCAGAGCATATTCGGCGTCAGCTTACGCTCGTTGCCGTCGAGCGTCTGGATGGTCTCGCCCTCGCGCGCGGTGCGCACGATGATGTGCCCGCCCTCAACGCAGCTGAAGTCGAACGCGTGCATCGGCTGGCCGTATTCGAGCATGACATAGTTCGTGATATCGACGATGTTGTTGATCGGGCGCACGCCGCTCGCGCGCAGCCGCTCGCGCATCCACAGCGGGGACGGCGCGATCCTGACGTTTTTCACCATGCGCGCGGTGTAGCGCGGGCAGAGGTCGCCGTCCTCAATGTCGATGTCGACGAGCTCGGCGATGCTGCCGCCGCAGCCGTGCGGCTCGGGCGTGTGCAGCTTGAGGGGGCGCTTGAACGTCGCGCTCGCCTCGCGCGCAAGGCCGATGACGCTCAGGCAGTCGGGGCGGTTGGGCGTGATCTCAAACTCGACAATGGAGTCGTTGGTGCCGAGGAAGCGGTTGATATCGTCGCCGGGCATGGGCTTCTGCGCCATGAGATCCGGGTCGGAGTTGAGGATGAACAGGCCGTCCGCATAGCTGTGGGGCCAGTCGTGCTCGGTCATGCCAAGCTCCTTGTACGAGCAGCACATGCCGTCGGACTCGACGCCGCGCAGCTTGCCGCGCTCGATCTTCACGCCGCCGGGCAGCGTGGAGTCGGAGAGCGCGCACACGACAAGGTCGCCGACCTTCTGGTTCTGCGCGCCGGTGACGATCTGCAGCGGCGCGGTGCCGCCCACGTCGATCTGGCAGACCCACATATGGTCGGAATTTTCGTGGCGCTCCATCTCCACGATCTGGCCGACGACGACGTTTTTGATCTCGTCGCACCTGCGCTCGATCGTCTCGACCTTCGAGCCGGAGAGCGTCATCTCGTCGTTGAATTGCTTGTCGGTGATATCCTTGAGGTCAACGAACTCGTTGAGCCAATTTCTGCTTAAAATCATTTTTTCGCTCTCCTTTCTCAGAACTGTTCGAGGAACCGGACGTCGTTTTCAAAGATCAGCCGCAGGTCGCTGATCTTGAAGTGGCCGAGCGCCAGACGCTCAAGGCCCATGCCGAACGCCCAGCCGGAGTAGACCGTGGAGTCGATGCCGCAGCCCTCGAGCACCTTCGGATGGATCATGCCCGCGCCGAGCACCTCGATCCAGCCCTCGCCCTTGCAGGTGGGGCAGCCCGCGCCGTGGCACTTGTGGCACTGGATGTCCATTTCGCAGCTCGGCTCGGTGAACGGGAAGTGATGGGGGCGGAAGCGCG
>ERZ857629.971-NODE-971-length-34952-cov-26.959509_pt1 | contig 34952 bp, 47 predicted proteins | sample MGYA00519700_ERZ857629 | MGnify/ENA primary metagenome ERZ857629 (study PRJEB31778, sample SAMEA3449351) | human gut metagenome | biome: human gut; feature: human-associated habitat; material: faeces | place: United Kingdom | collected 2010/2012 ... | reverse complement strand
GATTGATTTTAGGCATAAAAAAAGCACCTTATTAGGTGCTATGGCGGTGAGAACGACCACCATCTAGGACACTTTATATATTGATTTATAAAACAATCTATTATACAAGATAAAACCTAGGACATCCTAGGACAATTTACGGCACAGACAGCCATCAATCAATCTGAATATTGTCATAATATTGTTATAGTATTTGGCAGCATAAACACTGCCAAAATGATCACTTATTTAGAATAGTATCCACAATAAATCTGCTTGTAGTTTTGTCTGATGATTTTGCGAGCTCTTTAATCTGATTCATCTCATCTTCAGTGCAGACAACAACAATGCGCCCTGATTTCTTAAGTTCTGGCGCTTTATTAGGACCTGTAGAACCAACAGGACGTCCAGCACCTTCTCTGTATCCACCTCTCATGATTAACCTCCGAAATATTGAACCAGCTTTATTGTGATACCAATAACGTTAAGTACGATGATAGCAACTAACAGCCATTCAGTTCGATTTAACTTTTTCATTTGAAAATACCTCAAGTTTAACTTAAACTTAAAGTACCCTTAGGGCTCCAACCTAAGGGCAGTTAAGTTTATCTTAATACCAGGTCAAGGATTTGATATACAACTGTTGAAAGGAAAGTTAATAACATCAGTATCTCTATTCTTGACCATTTACGTTTGCGGGATTGCTTACGTTTCTTTTTCATCTCTCACCTCCTTATGTTTATAATAATATATTATTGATTATTTAAAGTCAAGTAAATAATCTATAAATATATTAAACATCACATTTGTTTATAATAATTTTATGACTGTGATATTTAGCTAGACTGCAATCGCTAAAATGTTTTAAACTATAAAATAAATGGATCTTGGCGCAGAGGATTAAAAAAAATGACAAATGAAATAGAACAGGATTCTCTCTTGTTTAAGTTTGATGGGACATCGGTTGATGATCATTCTGTTTCTATATCAACTCTAGTAGATTCATTGAATGGTTTAGATAAATTAGCAAGAAAAACTGCAGAGAACTGTTATAGTAAAAAAGTTAAAGTTGACGTAAAAGTTAAAGCACTGCAACCAGGATCTTTTATCGTTGACATTTTGTTAGATTACATCGAACCAGTTAGACTCGCTGCAGAAAATGTAATTACATTTAATGAAGCGTTTGTTTCTGTTTTTGAACTGGGTAAATTCTTATTGGGTAGAGGTATACTAAAATCTGAACCTCTTCAAAATGATATGTACAAGACAACAATTACTAACTGCAAGGGACAACAGCAGGTTTTCAACAACTGTACTGTAAGTATTTACTCAAATAATAATACAGCAGCTGCATTAGATAAAATTACCTCTCCACTGTCAAAAAGTGGTATTGATAACATATCAATCACCTGTGGAAGTCAGATTTCTACTATCGATAAATCACAAAGAGACTTCTTTATCAATGATAAAGAGTCAGTCTTAAGCGATAATGAGTCTACAGTTATTCTTGAGGTTGTAAGTCCTGTTTTAAATGGAGCTAGTAAAGGGTGGAAATTCTGGGACGGAGACCATGAATTTACCGCAGATATAGATGATCTGACTTTTTTAGAACGGGTTAAAAACAAAGAGATAATATTCCAAAATGGAATGCAACTTGAAGTTTCTTTAAGAGTAGTCCAAACCAAACATCAGAGATTATATACTGAGAGAACCATTACAGAAGTAAAAAGAACGGTTTTATAATACCCTCCACGTGGGAGGGCAGTCCTTTTAGGAGTTACGACAACTAAGCTGACTTCTTAGGATAAGTCAGCTGAAATCTCTCTAACTTACTTACTGATATATCAGTTGCAACAGCTGATTCATACAGCCTTGCATCTGGAATGTTATCAAGTGCCAGAACCAACTTCATAGCCTGTGCTTTTATGTCTCTCAGTTCCTTACATGCTTTCAGAATATCAGGTCTGAATAACTTGTGATAGTAAACCACATGATCAATTGCCTGAGCTTCATCATCAGACAGCAGCATTTCAGAATCATTTCTTGCATGCTCTTCTTCAGCCTTGTTGATACCAATAGCGTAACCTTGCTTAAAAGCACGTGAGGTTATATCAAGAGCGCGTGCTAATACTTCACGATTAACACCATAAGATTCAAACAGTGCAGTGAGCTGTTCAACGTACCAGCATTTTTTAGTTGCTGGGGATTTGGTTTCAGACTTTGCAACATAGGCACCTTGAGCGCGAATTGAAGGTAAGACTTCATTACAAATCCACTGCCTGAACTCACGGGCAATCTTAGAGTTAGATCTCATCATTACGAAGTAGAGCTGAGGCTCGGTGATCATGGTGCAGTCTTGGTCACGTCCCAAGCTATCTTTTAGGTGGCATGAATTTAATTCACCCCATCCAAATTCTTCTTTTATCTGATTAGCTGTCTTAGCTGGTGTTGACAAGTTAAGTGATGCACATACATCTGCCAGGCAAAAGAGCACTTCACCTTTATCGTTCTGTTCTACACGGATGTTTGAGTCATGGAAATTGTAAGAAGTTAGATTTGTGTTAGACATGATAATGTCTCCTTTTGGTTTTATTTTTGATTCAACCCTTTTTTGAAGAGGGTCGGTGGTGCTCAAAAACCTGCCAAAAGATCAGGCGGTGCTTATTCAGTATATTCACACCACACCACCATAGAGCAGATACAATAAGTCTAAGCTTATTATATGTAATATGGTGAGATTGACGTGTGTCGCCAAGTCTGCGCTTTTGGTTGTCGTGTTTTTGAGGCACGGTAGGGCAGTCCCTACATCGGCGATAATAGCGCAGAAAAATGGGAGCGTCAAGGTTTTGTTACATATTCAATGTATGCGTTTTTAATTTTGCCATCTTTGGCTATTGTTTCATTTATCTTAAACTTTAATGAACGACCTTGTTCACAAGATGACCATATTAACTTTATTTGCTCTTCAGTCAAAGAACCATCCTCACAATTAAATGTTGCATCTACAGTAGAATTACTTTTGTCTTCTGATTTTAGATGCAGTCTTAAAGAAGGGGTTTGAATAACATCAGATTAAATTCATTTATTTTAAATAATCTACACAAAATGTATCGTTTTTCCATATTTATAGTTATAATATCATAAAATTGGGATAATTTGTTCAATCCAATAAATTGAAAAATGTATTCAGAGATATTGTTTAATACTTTTAAGGTTCTAATACTATGATGGATGACCTGTCAGTAAAGATTAAAAATATTGAAATTGATAATTTTAAAAATACCATTCACGGTGCTCTCTCTTTGGACAATAAAAAAAGTGAGAGCCACAACAGTGTGCTTGCTCTGTTTGGACAGAATGGTTCAGGAAAAACATCAGTAATTGAGGGTCTTGAGATCTTAAAGTCTGTGCTTCAAGGCCGTCCTTTAGAGCATTCAGTATTAAATTACATCAATGTAGATTCAGAGAATTTTTACTTAAAATTCAATTTCTCACTATCAAATGAGAAAGCAGTCGAAGTATATGAAGTATCTTATGAATTTAAGGTAAAACAAAATACCGATATATCCGAAGCGACTTTGTCTTTGAATGAAGAAAAACTTCCAGAAATTTACGATGAGATACTCTCTTTAACGATCAGAAATGACTCTTTAAAGAAAGGTAGAAAACAAGCGACAATCAGAACAAATGTAAGTTCAGCTAAAGATGTTTTCCTTCCACGAAAAAAGTATGACGAATTATTTGGTGGTAACGAGAATATAAAACAAGAATTGATTGTTACAAAATTGCTCGCCAAAAATCAATCAAGATCATTTATATTCTCCAATAAGTTCGCTTCGTTAATTATTGATGATAAAAAAAATGAAATAATCCCTGCAATAATAAAAAGACTGAAATTATATGCACAAACACAGCTTTTTGTTATATCTACATCTAATTCATCACTTATCAGTCTTGGTGCTCTTCCTCTGTCATTTAAAAGTGAAAATGCGTCAGGAACAGTATTTTTAAGCTTAGCAGCGCCGAACAAAATACCAGCTCAAATATTCAATATTTATTCAAATGTCATTAATAACATGAATATAGTTTTGAATAAAATCGTACCTAAATTACAGGTTGGTATCGTAAGCAGAAAAACAGAATTTGACGAAAACAACAATGAAATAAGTCTTGTTGAATTAACTTCTAAAAAAAATGAAAAAGAAATACCTTTAAAGTACGAATCTGAAGGTATTAAAAAAATCATTTCTGTATTAAATTTATTGATTAAAGTTTATAACGAGCCTTCAATCACTGTTGCTATTGATGAGCTGGATTCAGGAATTTTTGAATATCTTTTAGGTGAAATATTAAAGATTATTTCTAAAGCAGGAGAAGGACAGCTAATATTTACTGCACACAACTTAAGGGCACTTGAAACCATTGATAAATCTTTTATTGCCTTTACCACAACAAATAAAGAAAACAGATACACAAGACTTACCAATATTAAGACAAATAATAATTTAAGAAAATACTACTATAGAGCTATTCAGCTTGGCTTGACTCAAGAAAGTTTATACGATGAAACTGACAATGCTGAAATTGAATTTGCATTTGCAAAGGCAGGAATGAAATCGTGAAAAAGAACGTCATTGTTGTAATTGTTGAAGGTAAATCAGAAAGAATTGCGTTATCTAAATCGTTATCTGATTTATTAAAAAATGATAAGGTAAATGTTATCGTAGCAGGTGGTGATATTACTTCTAAAAAAAATGTGACATCAAATAACATCATTAGTCATATAAATAATCTTGTAAAAGAAGAAATAGAAACAAATTTTTATAAGAAGAGTGATGTATCAAAAATTATTCAAATTATTGATATGGATGGAGCGTTCATACATTGTAGCCATATTGTTTTTGATAAAAACTGTGAAGATCCATTTTACACGCTAAACGAAATTAAAACTAATAACGTCGATGGAATTAAACAAAGAAATTTACAAAAATCTCAAAATATCCGTAAATTATTTCAAACAAAAGAAATCGGAAAAATTCCATATGAATGCTACTACATGTCATGTAATCTAGATCATGTAATGTACGATTTGCAAAATTGCGCTTCAAATTTAAAAGTAAAAAAAGCAAAAGAATTTGCAATTCATTGTGAAAACTCCAATGATTTTTTAAATTTCATCAAGAATTCTGATTTTTCAGTAGTAAATGGTTATAAAGAAAGCTGGCGGTTTATACAGCAATCATTAAATTCTTTAAATAGGTTTACTAATTTGGCTTTATGCTTTGAAGATAGATAATTTCTTTTTAGTTCATTAGTGGTGAACGTTAGGAAAATCATACTGTTTTCATCAAGGAACTGTTAAAAAAAAGATATCGGCAAAGCCAATGAGTTTTATCAGAGAGGATGTGAGCTTGATAATTGCACGGCATCTGGTCTTCTGGAGTCAGCTTAACTGTTAATGTCTTTTGTTTCATTTGTTCCTTCCTGTGTCTTTTGAATCAGCCATCTTGTATATTTCTGTAACTCATTGCTAAAAGCTTCTGTGGTATTGTTCCGAGGTGTTACCCAGCGCAGGTTACTTGCAAGATTGTTTCTGGGATCATTATCAATATGATCAACAATTGTGTGCGTCTCTGGATCCGGATTCTCACAAAATACAGAGGCTACTAACCTATGTACAAATACATGTTTTTGAGCTCCTCCTGAATACAGCATGCATGCCAGATAACCTCTTGAACGGTGATTTGAAAAATAGCATTTGCTTAAAGCTACAGGTTTCTTGGTTTTTGAGTTCCAAACCCTGCCATAATTGCTGACAAGATACTTTTCAAAGGGAGCGACTAATGGCTTAAATGTTTCACCTTTCAACGCAAATTCATCAATATTCATATTTACGCTCCAGTACTACCAAATCCACCATCACCACGATGGGTATCAACTCCAATAACCTTACCTTCAATCATCTTGATATTTGGTAAAGGTAAGATAACCAACTGAGCAATACGATTGCCCCTAAAAATTTTTGTTAAATTAAAAGGCTCTAACACAACTCTGATTGAACCTGTATAACCTGCATCAACAACGCCAATCGGTGTACCAATTCCTTTAACGTTGAATGATGAGCGTGGATATACAAGACCTACATAACCTTCAGGAATTAGAATATGTACACCTGTATCAATAACATTTGTGACTTTAAGTTCTAAGATCTGATCTTCCATACATGAAAGATCAAAGCCTGCATCGCTGTCATGTGCTCGCATTGGAGCGTAAGCACCTTCATCTAATTCATATTTAATTTGCATGTTGTAATTTCTCCCTTCTATTTCTGGTCCATTGATTGATACGTTCTCTATTCTTTTCTCTGTACGCTCTCTGCTTATCAAGAAATTCCTGATGTTTGACAGGATCAGTCATAATTTCTGCCATTCTCTGTTTTGCATATGCAGCTCTTTTGGCTTTAACTTCAGGATCATTCTTTCTTTTTTCGTAATTAATTTTGCATCTCATTCTTGCAGCTTCTTTTTGACCGATTAGTTTTGAACGTGCGCAAATCACCCTTGCTCTTAAAAGAAAGATTTCTCTCTCTTCTCGAGTGCAATTACTTGTACAACCAAGTTCAGCCATTACAGATAATTCTCCGCGCTCAACACACTCAAGATTTGAAGGATCAAAATTTCTGGTGTTACCATCCATAAAAATAACAGTCTTGCCTTCTGCACTCTGTCCTGGATGATTTTGTTCCCAGACATAACGCTGATACTGCATCCAATGATTCGGCTCTGCTACCTTGATCCTTACGTAATCTTTCTTAATCTGGAATGATCCAACCGGTCTATGCCTCCAGTGTTTTTCTCCATGTGGCACATCTGAATTGCTATAACACAAACCTAGCTGAATGCCGTTTTCATAGCAGTGATTGCACAGAGCTACAATAGAAAACTCTCTGCCAAATCTTCTATTGATTTCTTCAGTAAGCTCTCGTCTTGAATTAAATCCGTGTTCACGTAAAGGACAGACAGACTTTACAAACTCCATAATTTCATCTGTCCACTTTTTGTCTTTACGCGACCATTTTTTACCTGCGCTGGTCAATTTCAACCCCTAACAGATTGCTCTTTAATTTAACGCTGTACCCGTTATCAATTGCTGTTTTCACTGCATCAAGCTGCAGTCTTTTACTCTGAAGTTCAACCTGATGAATCGCTGTTACGTTGGCTGCGATGTTATTGACTGCCTCTACTCTCTTGAACAGCATTTTTGCTTTTTCTTCATCGATACCGCCTTCTTCAGTTACATAATTTTGAGCGTTACGTATATTGTCAAGCTCGCTTAATAGAGCGCTTTTCAACTCAGTAAGATCATTCTTCTCAGGTGCAGCTGTTTCAATTTCAATTCTTGGTGATTCCATGCTTTTTACTTTCCTTTTGTGTTTAATGTTTGAATCAAGTTCTTTGTATGGTGTGCATATAATTCTGCCGGCCAGGTCAAAAGGAACTGTTATTCCAAATTCGTCTCTGTAATTAGCGTAAATCTCCGCTTGAGCCGGAACTTTTGCCATAAATATTCCATCATTTTTAAATCCTTCTATGTTTCTGACATGATCAGCTCTTGTAAACATCGGAAACGCACACCTTAACAGCTCTGTAATGTCTGCTTTTTCACACCATTTACTGCCATACAGTCCCAGTGCCTTACGCAGTGAAACAGATGACTCAAACGGAACTCCGAATACTTTGATCATGTTAAATTCTCTGTGCCTGTAGTTGTTTTGTTCTTAACCAGTTAAGAATATCTTCTTTAAACCACAGAATTGGGGCGTTTGGAGCAAGAGTCAAACTTGCACCAACAGGAAAAGTAGGATCTTTCTGCTTAATTCTGCTGAGTGTCTTTGTTGAAGTATGCAGAAGTGCTGCAACTTCATCTTTAGTCAGTATTTCATTCATAGTTAATTCTCCAAAAAGGGTGAGGCTGTGAACCTCACCAATACGCAACACTAGGAGTTAGAACGGTAAATCATCATCCTGTAGTTGTGGCTGTGCCTGAGCCTGTTGCTGTGCTATCTGTCCCTGTACAGCACTTAGCTTACTAATCTGAGCTTCTGCATTAGGTGCCCATGTTCCCTGTTGAGGATATACAGGCTGTTGTGGCTGTGTTGTCTGCTGATAAACTTGCTGTGCCTGAGCCTGTTGCTGTGCTATCTGTCCCTGTACAGCACTTAGCTTACTAATCTGAGCTTCTGCATTAGGTGCCCATGTTCCCTGTTGAGGATATACAGGCTGTTGTGGCTGTGTTGTCTGCTGATAAACTTGCTGTGCCTGAGACTGTTGCTGTGCAGGTGGTATCCAACCAGGGTGAAATAACTTTGCGTTAGTCTCTGGTAATAGATAGTTAGTCAACAGTTTCCATGTTGTCGCATATTTTGTAGGCGCTGAATTTGCATTAACCTCTGCAGCAGACTGACCTTTCTGAGATACAAATCCTTTAACTTCAAAGATAGGATTTCCTTTGTCGGACATTCCTTTAAATTCAAGCATTGCAATGATCTTTATGCCCTGGAACTGTTTATATTCATCAATTGAGAATGAACCTGAGCCATCTCTTTTCTGACCGGTTCTTGTAACATAATCGTAAAGAACAATGTTGCCCTCAGCGTCAAACTGCTTTGTGAAGTACAGGAAGTCCTGCAGTTCCTGCGAAGTATTTGACAGAAAAATAGAGAATGATACAGAACGAATAGGCTGTTTAGTTGCAACGTTCATTACAACAGCATTTACGATTAACTGCTCATAATCATTACCTGTTCTGCTTGATTTGCCTTTTTTATGCGTTACCTGTGCAATCTGCAACGGAAAGATACCTGAGCAATCTAGTGGCTCAAAATTACTTGTGTTGATTGAATTGCCAATATTGTCATTTGGCTGCTTACCGAAATTTAACATGTTAATGTTCCTCTAAAATACTAATGGTTCGGTTGGTTGTTCTGTGTCGGTTACTGTTTCAGCTGTCTTTGCTGAACGCTTTCTTTTGGGTTTTAATGCGCTTGTAATTGCAGGGTTAACTTCATCTGCAGGAAGGGCTGCACTGCTCTCAACTGTTACAGAAGAAGTTGTTGAAATAGAGCCTTGATCGTTAAGATCTTCAGCGCTTGGTAGTGCCATTAACACATCAGGATATGCAGCATCACATGCTCTTGATACAGCTCTAACAAGGCACATGCCCTTAAAATCCTGTGCCCATGGTGAAGGTTTGCCATTGCGGGTAACACAGCCTTTAATTTGTCCTGTTGTTGCATCTCTGTAGGCTTTACCCATATTGATAGCATCTTCAGCACCAAAAGAACGTGTGATCTTCTGACCGTTACGGTTAATTGTGACTGTTGCGGTCATGGTAGAGTTGTCCCACTCTTCTTTCTCAAAGATTCCTCCAGCACGAAGAACTAAGGCTCTTTTGGCTCTTGTATATAAGGCTGGCTGTGTACTGCCAGGAAGAATGTAGAGTGCTGAAAGTGTCTGCATGAAGGTGAAACCGAGTTCTTTACCCATACTCATGACCATATATACTTCAGCTGTGTGGTCATGTTCTGGTGTTGAACGTATGCTTTCAGGCAGAAGAGTAGAGCGCGAAATCTTTGTACAGAAATCCCATGCATCGCCATTGATAACAGGGTAGTCAACATCTGCTGTCTTTACAGGCATACAGTGAGACTGAACAATCTGTACTGGTTCTTCAAATTGTTCTGGTTCATTCTCTACAGGTATAGCATCTAACTTCTGAAGCTCTGACTGAGCATTCTGATTTAACTGAGGTGCGTTAAAAGTCATCATTCTTATAATCTCCAATTAAACAGATATTCTTAAACAACGGGCTGTGGTTATAGTCTTCAGATACTGTTTGTACAGTTCTGGGTTTTGTGCCTGAAAAGCTTTTGAATCAAATGATTCACGATTTGAAGATTTAAAGGTAAAAGCTGTTTTAACCTTGCCGTTCTCGTCGTGATAAGTCATCTTGGTATATGCAGCTATGTCACCGGCTAACTTGTTCTCAAGTGCCTTTCTTTTACTCTCAAGTTCATCAATCTGAAACTTAACAGCCTTGATATCTTTAAGCTGAGACATGATCTCCGGAGTTACTTCACCAATATTCTCCTGAACGTCATCAACATCGTTTTTGACGTCATCCATTGTTTTAACAGGAGCAACATCTTGCAGCACATTCTTTGTCCAGAACTCAACACATGCCTGCAGCATCTTCTGCTGATATTCTGTGTTGGCATGTACTCTGTAGAATCTAAGATCAGTATTGCCAATCAGAACACCAACATCCCAGAACTTAAGGCCAGATACCATCATGTAGAACTGAACCTGTGGATAGTATTCAGGATCAATCTCTGATGATTCCTGTGTAATTTCAGTTCCGTCATATAAGTTAGGCTTTCCCCACTTAGAACGCTCTATATGCTCAACAATGATCTTGTTGTTCTGACCACAGGTTTTGCACTCCAGACCACATACAAGCTGACCGCCGTCCTCAACCGGTTTTGTGTAAACAATACGGTCAAAGTTACCTACGATGAAGTCATAACCTGTCATCGAAATGCTGTTAGCCTCGTAGACTGTATAACCTGTCTGCCTTTCGTATCTGTCTGCTACAACCTGTTCAAGAGCATGACCTGTAGCAAAGGGGAGATAGTCTTTATTGCGAGCCTTTTCCTCTTCAGAGGTTCTGAATGTCTTTTCTCTCCAAATCTGAAAAGCACTTCTCCACTTGGACATACCAAGAATTGCAGACATGTCTGAACCGCCAATACCTTTCATTCTTGAGATGGTGAAACGTTCATCATCGTCTTGAGCCTTTGCAAGTAACTCATTGATTTTGGCTAATCTTGCGTCCTGCAACTTCTGTAATTCGTTTGATAATTTCATTTGTTCTTCCTAAAACGTATAAATCTCGTAAATCGTGAACCAAAGGCAGAGAATGCCGAAAGTTAAGATGACGTTTACTGCCAGCTGTCGTAACTTCTCTTTCATCAGGCAACCTTGACCGTAGGCCTTGTTCCAAAGGTTAAAACGCTATTGTTCTTTTGATAGGCTCTGAAAGCTTTAAATAATCTGTCTACAATCTGAAACTGCTTTACGAAATCCAGAGCGTTAACAAGTAATGCATTTGCATCAATTTCAATTGCTATTTCGTTTTGAGAGTCATCAAATACTCTGTAATGAAGTGCAGATACAACGTCTGAGTTGATTCTGGTATTGAGAATTAGAAAGTTGATCACTTCTTTCTTGTTTTTGCAGTAATCAGTTCTGATGATCTTGTTGTGTGATAGTGTTGTGATGGTGTATTTGTTCATTTGTTTTACCTATTAGATATATTTAATTTATGTTTTAATTTTAGGTATAACTAAATTATTTGCAATAGGTATAACTAATTTTATAGATGAAAAATTTTTATCTTTTTGAAAAATAAATGAATTTAGTTGAAAAAATTTTTTAGAAGTGATTTGAGGTGAGAATTTTTAGAAAACTGTGTAGCACTGCAAGACGAAGCAACTGGGAGATGAGTGCTTTGAGAGTTTTAGGTAAAACACTTAACGTTGTAATCTAGAATGTTAAAGCCAGTATCTTAGTACTGGCTTTTGTTATTTTATTGTTGCTCGGTTTTATCTTCTTTATTTTTACTTGTTTTATTTGCTCTTGGAGCTAAATACATTTTTGGTAATGTAATGAATGCTGTTACACCAAAAAATACAGCTGCACCTGTTTTGTCTAAATAAAACAATAAAGCTGCCAACAACATAAATAAAAAACATAAAAATGTGCAGTATCTAAGTGCTTTTACGTCGTAATCATAATCTCTACATGAGATAAAATCTCTTTTATCAATAATACTTTTTCTAAGCTCATACGTTTGTTGCTGTTCTTTCTCAGCCATAGCCATAATTCTATTTGGCAACGAAGAATCAACCTCAGAATACTGTTTCATTTCAGAAGGAGAAGGAATTGGACCAGATCTAACTTCTTGGTGAGTTCTGATAAGAGCAACCTTTTGAGTTTTAGCAGAATTATCTTTATCTATTTGATTGTTATTAGTTGGCATTAGATAATTCCTTGGCAGCACGTCTTATTCTATTACCTACTGCAATAAAGTGACGTTGATAACCCAGTTCTTCTTCTTTGTTTAGGTTATCTTCAATACGATCTAATGAGGCTATATACTTAGCTTTGTTTAAATCAGATTGTCTATTCTTAGTTGTAATAAAGAAGCAACAACGGGCAATGCTTCTTAAAAATAGCATTAAATCCATCTTAGTTACCTCGCTGTTATTTGTGAACGTTTACTTTTGTCAACTATAAAAGATTGAAAACGTAATGTCAAAATTTTTACAACCCACCATCACCAGACTTCTCAATGACTCTGCCAATAACACGAAAGTTAACATTTTCTTCATCGTGTTTAATTATTTCATCTGGGTAGCTGTCACGATTGTCTGAACGAATGATTAAATCACCATTCATCTGAGATATAAGCCTTTTAACTCTGACTTCATTACCGAAGACAATGGCATAAACATGATTATTGTGAATAGGAAAAGTATCGCTTAAATCTACAAGTATTCTGTCGTTGTTATACAGCACTGGTATCATCGAATCACCTGTAACAACGAATCTTTTGCAGTGATTTGGATTCACGCCAATACGCTGAAACCATGACAGGCGATACGTCGCAGGCACACTTTCGTGCTGCTCTTCATAAGTCGGTTCTCTGCCATTACCTGCAGCACATTTTATTGAATACTCTTTAATCTGAACGTAATCATCAGATGGTTGCTCATTATCATCCAACGCAATGATGTCCTGAGCATTTGCATCTGGTGAACCTTTACCAGTGATAAGCCAATTAAGATCAACATTTAAAGATTTACTTGCTTTAATAGCAACAGAAGCCATGAGTTCTTTTGTTTTCCCTGTTACCCAATTATTAACAGAAGGTGATTTTACTCCGCACTCTTCAGCTAATTTTGTCTGGCTTTTTCCTGTTTTCTTTAATCCGTAATTTATACGATCAGATAATTCTGAAAAATCAAACATATAAGCCTCCCTTACAAGCAAAAATCTTTAGTTATACCTAAAGTTTAGTATAAAAATATTTAGGTATAACTTGATTTTTATATTAGGTATAACTAATATGAATAAAAAGAAATTAATGGAGACTTAATTTATGCAGCATCCCAAAAACTACAAAAATTACCTTTTTATTGGTGACTTAATTGATGAGCTTGGAGGTTTTTCTTCAGTTGCAAAAATCTGCAACATCAGGGCACCTTCAGTTTATGGTTGGCTAAAAAACGGTATACCTAACTCCCGCTTAATGTATTTACAACTTGCTTATCCAAAACTTTTAGTTTGGAAAAAATATGACTTTAATCGTAAATAAGCTTCCTGAAGAAATCTGGCAGATGGATATCCCTCTAGCTTGCAAAGTTATTGCAGAGCGTATTTGTGCTCTGACAAAAAATGGCGAGCAAGAGTGCTTTATTTCCAATTCTTATATAGAAAACTTGTATGGAATGAGTCGTAGGAATGTACAGTATGCATTAAATACATTGCAAAAAATGGAGATTATAAGTTCTCGAGTAACTCGCAAAAGTGATAAGAAAGTAAGACTTGTTTCTTTTATTTATAAGACATTAGAGTCCAGATTTGATGATTTTCAAAAGTGCAAAAATTGCACTATTAAAAGTGCAAAAAATGCGCCCCCTAAGTGCAAAAATTGCACTATTAAAAGTGCAAAAAATGCGCTTTTCTCTATACATAAGAATGATCTTATAAGTAAGGATCTTAGAGAGGATCAGAAATCCCCACTCTCAGAGACGTCTAATTTAAGTTCAAACACATATTCTTTAGAAAATATCAGAGCTACATGTAGAGATTGTTTTTCAGAGATGATGACTGATTATCCAGAATTAAAAAACATGAATTCAGACATTATTGCTGATGGGTATTTTGCTTACAGAGAAGAATACGGTTGGAAAGGTGTTAAGCAGCTTAGATTGAATCTTAAGAAGTGGATCTTGCGTGATCTTGAATCTGCAGAGCGAAAGACAACTCAAAATAAAACAGGTCAGACTAAACAGCAGTCAGCTGGTGTCAGCTCTTTTCTTTTAGGCGAGATGTCGGCTGATACGAACGACCATACAGCCGACGATAACTGCATCGAAGTTGATGCATTTGTTCAAGAGGTAGAAAACAAATGAACAAAATAGATTTTACCAAATTTTCAGAACAATGGCGCATTCTGGTTCAGGTTAAATCAGGAAAAATTGCATCTGACCAGAGTTGTCACATGATTTATGAACTGGTTAAGAACTATTCAGAAGAGGTAGTTCTTAGAACAATTCAGAGCCTATACACAATACCATACCAGATTAACGCAGGGGATATCGTAAATTTGCTCATGCGTGGGGGATATACACTTCAACAGTATCAGTGTAAGGCAAAGTACATTTATCGCTCTGTAAGCGAATATTTTCGACGTGACAGCGATCTTGTATTTTCTGACAGAATTACAGCTTTGACTTTTTACACTGTTATCGGGTCTCATGAGGCTTACTGTCAGACTAATCGAGATGATGACACTAAGCTTGCTAAAGCCTTTGTTGATTTTTATTCTAATTATGACTGCAGCAGTTTTCCTGATGATATTGATGATCTTATGCTGGTGCAGTCTAATCATCACTGTTTCGGTCAGCTTCCTAAAGTTGTCTTTATTGGTGACAAGTCAATCTGTTCAGATATCTGTAATCGTATTTATGGTGTCGGAAATTATCAGATAGTTCCAAAAAAGAGAATTAAGCCTCTGTCTCTTCCTCAGAAAGAAAAACATCCTTCACAGGAAGAATATAAGCAGTTTGTTGATAAGGCTCTATCTGAACTTGGAGGACTATAAGCATGAAATTTTATGATGCAAATGCTGAAAAAGCTATTCTGTCTTATGTCCTTCATGAAGGTACTAAAGCTTTCTGTAAATACAAAGCAAAACTGTCAGTTTCTGATTTCTATTACGAAGTTTGTGCTGCTTTATGGGACAGCTGTAATCAGTTTGTTATAGAACATCAGACGGAATCAGAGTTTGATACTGTATCTCTTTACAATCTGATGAAACAGAAGTCAGAAGATTATGTTTCTTCTCTTAAAGATATTGCTGAGCTTAAAGAATCAAAAATCATTGGAACTGCAGCAGACGAATATGCATCTTTGATTAAAGAAAACAGCAGAAAGAGACAACTGCAGACAACTCTAAGTTCAATGCAGAACATGGTTGAAGAGAGTAACGACACTTCAGAGCAGTTAAAAGCAAAGCTCTGTCAGATGCTGGTCAGCACCAATAATGATTCAAATGTTCTTAACTGCGAGGATGCACTTGAAGTGGCAATTAGATTTATTAAATCACTAAGAGATCATGATGACGAAAAATCACTTATTTTCCCAACAGGCATTAACAGGCTTGATGTTCTTCTTGAAGGCGGTATCCGAAATGACACACTGAATATTATCGGTGCCCGTCCTGGTGTTGGTAAATCCGCATTAGGTTCTAATATTCTCATCAATCTGTTAAAGACAATGCCAAATCTTAAGCCATGTGTGATCTTCTCTCTTGAGATGAATAATGAGCAGGTCATACAGCGTATTCTGTCTTCATTCTGTGGTCTATCCGGAACAGAAATGACACAGAACTCCAGGATGTTAGGTTCACACTGGCACGAAATCATTGCTCACTCTACTGAATGTTTCAGCCATAAAGAAGACAATGCCCCAAGATTACTTATGTGTGACAAGAGCAATCTGTCTCTGTCTGATATGTCATCAATGCTTTCAGACATAAATCAGCGTTATGGTGGTGTTGGTGCCATTATGCTTGACTATCTGCAGTTAATGCCTACTGATGTGCGTATTCCTAAAGCTATTGCACTGGGTGAAATCTCAAGAGGTTTAAAAGAGATTGCAAGAGCGTTTCATGCTCCGGTATTTGCTCTCTGTCAATTAAATCGTGAAGTTGAAAATTCAAAGGGTGGAGCTCCAAAAGCAAGCAATATTAAAGATTCAGGCTCTATAGAACAGGATGCCGATTTAATTATTCTGATCACAAGAGAAAAATCAGAAGCAACCCTTCATGTTGTCAAAAACCGAAACGGAGCTACAGGAAGTGTTGAATGTAACTTTAACGGAAATGCCTGTCTGTTCAGTAACGAAAAACAATATGACTATGAATATCTGTAAGGAGTAAAAATTGCAGCTTAAATTCTCAGTACCAGGTACACCATGTGGCAAAGGTCGACCTAGATTCTTTGGTGGTCATGCTGTTACTCCGGCCAAAACACGAAACTATGAAGCTCTGGTGAAGTATGAATCTCAGCATGCGTTAGATTCCATGGTGGTTAAGCCAGGCTACTCACAGCCATGCAGAGTTGGTATTAAGGCTTTCTTTGGAGTGCCTAAGAGCTACACCAAGAAACAGCGTGCGCTGATTAGTGAGTATGGCAGTTCAAGAGTAAGACCAGGTAAGCCAGATATCGATAATATCATCAAGGCAATTCTTGATGGTATGAATGCGGTTATTTACCGTGATGATGTGCAGGTAACTGAATTACGCGCATCCAAACAGTGGGCTTGTGATGACGAACAGCCAAGAGTTGAAGTTATGGTGGAGTGGGATGATGACTAGATTTATTCTTGAAGCGATTAAAAACGGCTACAGCTCAGAATATCTCAATCTGCTGCATAACTATGGTCTGTGGGCTCGTTACTTTGGCGCTGTGGGATATCTTCATCCAGGATTAGCACATGAGGATTACATCATTGACGACGACAGTGCGCTTGAGGTGGAAAAGGCTATGTGTTGGCTTAAGCAGTCACGTCCGAATGTACATAAGCTCTTTGCAATGTATTACGTTCGTGGGCTTGATGAGTACGATATCCTGTCGGTACTCAAAGAGCGCGTTGCGGTTAAGCGTGTACGTCACAAAGACAGGTATGATGCCACTCCATATGACGACGCTGTACGCTATCTCACAGGAAGTGCGGTAAGAGACATTATCATCCTTGGTGAAAAGCTGGTACTTGATTATCTGCAGAAGGAGGTTAAGCATGAGAGCGTTTAAGTACGAAGGCACTGAATACAGGTCTATGGCTGAATGCTGTAAGGCGCTGAATATCTCGTACCAGAAGGTAAGACGCTTATGTCGTCACTACAGACGCGCTCATGATGATCCTGCTCAGGCTGTTCGCTGGTGTCTTGATGTGGATAAGCTGTCACATCTTGAACCAAGGACTCCGCAGTACGCACAAGATCTCGTTAAGAGCTACGACAGACAGGAGAAATTCAAAGACAGAATTTATCAGAAGTTTGTGGAGAGTTTTTAATTTAATGCTATACTTTGGTAAAGATTTGTTTATGGAGAAACAAATATGTTTAAGTTTGCAAAACTTACCAAGTTTACTTTTGAAACTTCTGATTTGCATACTCTTGGAAAGGCTGTAGAGCAGATTGCTGAATTAAATTTAAAAACTCAAGAGCCTTATGTTTTGGTATAGGCAGACTTTTGGCAATGTTGGTTATTTAATCAGAAACGCTGCTGACAAGGTTATTTCAGTTTCAGAAAGGTAAAGTTTGTAAATGGCTTCTTTAAGTGACAAAGATATTCTTGAACTTATAAGACTTGGAAGTTTAAGTATCTCTCCTCTACAAATTTCAAATATTCAGCCTGGTAGCATTGATCTTACATTGGCAGATAGTATCGAGCTGTTTAAAATCGATAAAACAGTCGATTTATCTGAATTAAGCAAAGATGATTTAAAAAGATCCTCTGAAATTATTTCAATCTCTGATGGATATGAACTGAAACCAGGACAGTTTATAACAGGACACTCTTCTGAATTAATTTCTTTACCTCAAGATGTTAACGGTTTAATTATGAATCGTAACAGTCTTGCAAAAGTTGGATTGAATGCTGCAATAAGCCAATACATCAATCCAGGTTTTCATGGTAACAAGATCATTGTTATTACTAATATGGGAACCACCCCAATTATTCTAAAACCAGGTATCAGAATTTGTACTCTGGTTCTGTTTAGAATGTCATCCACTTCGTATAGAGCCTATGATCAGCGACACGATACAGCGTCTATAAAAGATCATATGACAGGTATGAGTTACACTGACTCAAAACATATTGATGACAGCCTCTCGGATTTCATGAATGAGCGAATAAAAGAACTTGCGAAGATTGATTAAGATGCTACCCACAAAAACAAGAAAGAAACTTGAAGATTTTTTAATGCAAGATCATGGCTTTGTTCTGGATAAAATCAGACAACTGGCAGTCGAAGAACTCAAGAATAAATATAAAAAAGCGGGGCAAGAAAATCATCATATTTCTGAAAAGGAAAGAGATTTTTATATCATCAGTCATAACGAAGAGCTAAAACAGAAGTGCGAGAGTCTTGCTAAGTCAGCTGCGGAAAAGATAATTCCTGAAAGCAATTTATGCTATCTGTTAAAAAATATCGGATTCTGGTCAATATTTTTAGTTCCAATGTTATATGTAATTCCAACTAGATTGCTTGAAGAATTTAAAAAGGCAAGTATGGATGAATGGAATTACGATATGTTGTTGGCAGGGGGCTTTGGTTTTATTTCTCTTATTCTCTTTTTTATAGGTGCTATTTATTCAATCTTTAAAAAATAACCTCGTCAAGGTACTGTGACGGCATAAAATAAAGCGCGGGTGGCAAGACGCCCGAAATTCAGCTAGCTACACAATTTTCAAAAATAGGGCCGCCATCCTCATGGCGGACAGCTATAACCCCTCTAAATACCACTTTATTCTTTAAATTCAAATAGATAAAAAGATCGTTTATTGGTCGTTAATGGATCGTTTTTTTGAAATATACTATAAAACAATTAGAGTGAAAAAGTACGTATTGAACATCGGTGCTTTCCTCTTACCTCATAGATTATCCTAATTTGTCAACAATAAAGCTCTCAAGAAAATGAGGGCTTTTTTTTATTTCTTATGTATAAACATTTAACCCCAGAAGTCATTTATTTGATGATTGGTACAGCTTGCTCTTTTGTTATGGCATATCTACGCTCTACCAAGCGCAAATTCATGGCTAAGATTTGTGAAGCACTGACATGCTCTATGCTCTCATCTGCACTTATCTTAATTTCAGAGTATTACTTTAAGTGGCCTCTGGAGTTAGGTGTTGCAATTGGTACATTCGTAGGCTTTTTAGGCAGCGACTATATCTCTTTAAAGATTAGACAAGTTATTAACTTGAAAGTTGAGGGTAAATCAGATGATGAAAGTAAGTAGTCATGGTATTGCTCTTATAATGAATTTTGAAGGTTTAAAAACTGCTGCATATAAGCCTGTATCAAGCGAAAAAGGATGGACTATTGGCTATGGTCACCATGGTCCTGATGTTAATGAGCACAGTATTTGTACAGAGCTTGAAGCTGAGCGTCTTTTAAAGTTAGATCTTGAAAAGGTTGAAAAACAGGTTATAGCAGCATTAAATGCCGATGAACTTGAAGTTACTCAAGGCATGTTTGATGCCCTCTGCAGTTTACTCTTTAATCTGTCGGGAAAACGTACTAAAGATGGTCGTCAGTTAACACCAATACAAACTTTAATCAGCTATAAGCTTTGGGCTAAGATGAAAAAAGGCGATAAGTACGGCGCATCGCTTGAGTTTTTAGATATTAACAAAGCAGGCGGTGTAGTTCTGCCTGGATTAACAAAGAGAAGACAGGCTGAACAAAAGCTTTTTCTTTCTTAAAAGGTTCCACGTGTTCAGGTGCTTTAAACAACATGTTTCAGGTATTTGTCACTCCCACTTCTTTGCTGTCAGAAGTAAAACAGACAGCTCACACTTATGAGTGGTTTACTAGTTTTTATTTAACGGTTCCACTGGTAGATTGCTCATAAGTATGAAATGATTAGCGTGCATTTAAACTTTTTCACTAGTCTAATAAAAGGTGTTATTTCATACTTAAGATCTGTTTAAAAGATCTTGCATACCGTCTATTAGACAGTTCTTAAGTGTGAAGTAAACTTTTATGATATGTAACTAATCTTAGGCGTTTGCTTCACACTAAGATTTTTATTTTTTAGTAATTCCTAATTTTGGGCATTTGATAAGCTACAATATATTCAAATAAATATTTTGTAGAATAAAATGAGCTTTGTAATGTCCTTTACAGATGGTTTTGTTGCCATGGCAGATAGCCTGTTTCCAAAATATCCATCATTTGGAAAAGGCTTTGCAAAAGATAAGCAATCTTTAGCAAGAGACTTTAATATGTTTAATTCTGATTTAAGAAAAGGGATGAACAAAATTGAGCAGAAAGAACGGATTAAGAACATCCCAAACAAATAAAAATGGTCAGAATAATCAGGTGGAAATTGTTTCTCAATAAGCTTCTTGCTTGTTCTCTCAATTTAATAAAAATATGCTTGTTTTATATTTTCTATAGTCTTACCTTACGGAAAGGTAAAAATACAAGGCATAACTTTTATGAAAATTGAAGAAATCAAGATTTGGAATGATTTAACTTTATATTTAAATTCAACTAATCTTTCAGAAAACTCCCTTTTAGATATTATCAATGCAGAAGCTATAAAAACAGATAGCTTCAATAAATAGTCTATTCATGTTAAAGGTGATGCTTATAACTCAACAATTAATGCTAACTACGCAACAGCTATTGTAGATTTTCAAAAGAATTTTGATTCTTTAATTGGAAAGCTACAGAAAAAAGGCCACAAAAAGCAACATCTTGTTAGTTTTCAGATTAAAAAAGGAAGTTCAGATTATCTATCTGAGAATATTGAGAAAATCTTAGAAAAGTTTATAACAGAGGCTTTTCCTAAAATGAATGCAGATCAAGTCTTTTATTTATGCGTAATATTAATGGGAATTTTAGCTGGTTGCTATTTAATTCCGAAATGTATAAAACATTTTCTTGATTTTTATTATAAAAAAGGCGAACAGAAAAAAGATTTAGCATTGTTGAATGTTACATCAAAACTTGCAGATCTGTTATCTGATAAAAAAGTTGAAAAGGTTTTATATGAAGCAGAAAAATGCGGAGAAAACTGTAAGAATTCTTTTTTGATGAATACTCCTGCAAGTACAATTGATTCAATTGAAATAAACGGGAAAACATACTCCAGAGCTGATGTTATTCAATATCAAAAGCCTCAGACAGAGGAACCAACAGCCAACTACTCAATTACAGATGAATTTGAGATTTGCACTTTAAAACTAAATGATCCTAAGAGCTTCAAAGTAACAGTTAAGTTTGCAAATAATAACAAACCAAAAAATAGTTTTGATCTGATTGGATCATCAAAAGATAACGATAAAAACAGCTATCTTGATAGTGATGAAATTCAGTCCATTTGTAATGCTATTTCTAAAAACAAAAAGAAAATCAAATTGACTGCAAATATTGAATTTGACAAGAATGTTCCTATAGGTGGAACGATTCTGCAGGTTTTTAGTTCTGAATCATCTAATTAAAAACCTAAACTCCGCAGATCATTGTTACTAATCTTTGATCTGTTTCTTAGGAAAAGGAATTTTAAAAGTCTCAAAGAGATCTCTAGTTTTTTTAGGGATCTCTTTTACTATGTAAATACCCCTTCCAGCAGGTCTAGACAAAGCTTTTTTATTGCTTGTTGTTTTAATAGGGTTTATTGCTTATATTGTTTATGGATCTTAAATTACTATTTATGGTTTCTGTGCTGTCAGCTGTTATTGGTGGTTGCTTCGGTATCACTCTTACAGCTAAGCATTACAGAGCTGAGATTATCGATATTCAGACTACAGCATTAAAGAATGAACAGGATGCTTTAGTTAAGCAGCTTAATATAGAACATGAATGGCAAGCTAGACAGGAACAGGCTGATAAAGAGGCTAACAATGAACTTCAGAAAATTCAAAACAAGTACGATAAAGCTCTGTCTATGCTTAATGCTCGTGCATCTGACAGCGTGCACGTCAACAGTGACAGTGCCAGTGAAACAGCATTGTCCACAAATTCCAAAACTCTCAACTCAGTATCAGCCAGTAACTGTCAATGCAGTGACAGAGACAGAACAAAACTTCGTCGATTATATGAACGACAATTAACTATTGCACGTGATTGTGACATTACGGCTGCACACTACAATGCGTTAATTAAATTATATGAGAGTTTATACTGATGCCATCTGCTTTCGTAAGACCCTGTTCTTATCCTGGATGTAGAAGATATGCAGTTCAAGATTCAGCATACTGTAGAGAACATCAAACAAAAGTATCAAATGAGTTTGATAAACATCGAGGATCTTCAAGAGAAAGAGGATATACAAGTAAATGGGAGAAGTTCAGAAAGACATTTCTTGCTGAGCATCCTCTATGCGTTGAATGTCTCAAACACGGCAGAATCAAACCAGCTACAGATGTTGATCATATAGTTCCTCACAAAGGTGACATGAATAAGTTCTGGAACTTAAAGAACTTACAGGCTTTATGTCATGAATGCCACAGCAGAAAGACAGCAACTGAAGACAGTAACTTTCTCAAGACCCGTAGGGGGAGTTAAAAAAGTTCACACACATGAATGTAACCGCCCCGTTAGTTCTTTACACACGCGTGCAAAATGGGAGTAATTTACTTGTTGATTTATAGAAAAATTATTCAAGTGTATAAAGATAGGTAAAAAAATAATGGCAAGACCAAGAAAACCAACTGCAATTAAAAAACTGCAGGGAACTTTACAGCCTTGTCGAACAAACTTAAATGAGCCTAAACCTCAGACAGACATCAAAGTTGTATCAGCTCCGTCATGGCTTAATGATGTAGCAAAGCAACATTGGAATTTTGCAATATCACAGATGCCGGACGGAATGGTTTCAAGCCTAGATTACACTGTTTTTGCGATGTGGGCTGACACAGTGTCTAAGATCCTTGAGTTAGAAGCGATACTTCAGCATGAAGGTTTAATGATTACTGATGATGAGACAGGTAAGCGTATTGTTAATCCTGTGCTAAAGCAGCAAAACGAGCTGAAATCTATTTTGAAGAATTATCTGACCGAGCTGGGCTTTACTCCCGCATCTCGCTCGAAAGTATCTATAACAAAGTCAGATTCAGATAACAAGAATGGCTTTCTTGATTTATAAGCTATGCAGAAACGTGATTATATCGCCATCGCTAATGGCTATATTAACGACGTACTGGCTAAGAAGATCCCTGCTTGTCGTTATGTTATTGAAGCATGCAAGAGACAGAAGAACGATCTTAAAAGAAAACGCTGGCAGTATCACTTTGATGTAAATCTTGCATCAAGACCTTGTCGGTTTTCTGAAATGCTCTGTCACGTAAAAGCTGAAAAAGCTGGTCAAAAGATAGTACTTGAGCCATGGCAGATCTTTATTCTTACCACAGTATTCGGCTGGGTTGATGATAACAATCTCAGGCGTTATCAGAGAGCATATATTGAAGTCCCAAGAGGTAACGGCAAGTCAACTTTATTAAGCTGCATCGGTTTATTCATGATGTGTGCTGACAATGAAATGGGTGCTGACTGTTACTCATTTGCAACAACTCGCGATCAGGCAAAGATTGTTTTTAATGATGCTCAGGCAATGGCTCGTAAAAATCCTGATTTGCGTGCAGCATACGGATTGAATGTTCTAGCTCATTCAATGATCATTCCAGGTACTAATTCAAAGTTTGAAGCAAAGTCAGCAGACGGTAAAACCCTTGACGGTTTGAATACCCATTGTGCAATTATCGACGAACTTCATGCACATAAAACTCGTGAAGTGTATGACGTTGTCGAGACTTCAATCGGTAAGCGTACACAGCCGATTATGTGGATGATTACCACAGCAGGATTTCTGATTAACGGTATCTGCTACGAGATAAGACGGTACGTTGAAAAATTATTAAATACTTCCGTTGTAGATGATACTCATTTCGGCATTATCTATACGATTGATGAAGGCGACGACTGGAGAGAAGAAAGCTCACTGCAAAAAGCTAATCCTAACTGGAATATATCAGTGATGCCCAAGGCGGTATTATCGACTTTGCGCAAAGCTATGGAGAATCCCAGCTCAGAAAATAACTTCAAAACAAAGCACCTTGATATATGGTGCAACGCTGACACCGCTTTTCTGCAGATGAATAAATGGCGAAAAGCTATCAGAACAGATGTAACTCTTGATGATTTTGAGGGATGTCACTGCATTTATGGCCTTGACCTTGCAGCTAAAACAGATATCACAGCTTTAGTGCGACTTTTCTGGAGAGAAGAGAATGATGGCAAGGTTGGCAAGGTTCACTTCTATGTTTTTCCTGAGTTCTGGCTACCTGAAGATAGAATAAACAGTTCTACAAATTCACAATATCAAGGCTGGGTTAAGCAGGACTTAATCCATGTCTCCGATGGTTCTATTAATGATTTAGAGCTTATTCAAGATTATATCAAAGAAGATGCCCAGCATTATGACACTTTAGCAATAGCTTTTGATCCTTGGCAGGCATATCAGTTAGCTTCTAACCTTGCTAATGAAGGTTTGACCATGGTTGAGATTAAGCCTACCGTTCAGAATTTCAGCGAAGCTATGAAAGAAATGCAGGCCTTAATTTATCAAAAACTGTTACACACTGATGGAAATCCTGTTCTTGAGTGGATGGCATCTAACGTAGTCGCACATTTAGATGCCAAAGATAATATTTATCCAAGAAAAGAAAACCCAGAGAACAAAATTGATGGCATTGTAGCGTTAATCATGGCATTACGGCAGGCTATTTTTATGCAGGTTTCAACAGATTATCTTGAAGGCAGTTTAAATATCGACTTAGCTTATTAGATTTACAGGTAAAAAATATGAATGTTTTTAAATGGTTGACTAATTGGGGTGGCACTACAGGTGATCACTCAGGCTGGCAGAATAACAGCCCTATGGTGCCAATCGTTGAAGGAACAAATGCATATTCACCGGATATGGCTCTACAGATACCTACTGTATGGGCTTGTATTGATCTTTTAAGTCACACTATTGCATCTCTGCCTTGTGATGTATTTATTGTTGACGGTAAAGGTAATAAGAACGCTGATACAAAATGCAATCTTAATTATATTCTGTCAGAGTCTCCAAACGCTGATATGACTCCGTATGAGTTCTTTTCTGCAATGGTTGTTAATTACTGTCTGCATGGTAATGCTTATGCGTTAATCTCCAGATGGACAGGAGATAAAAAAGGGCAGGTCAAAGGCATATATCCTCTGTCTTCAGAGCAGATGCAGATTTACAGAGATCCTTCAAATGGTCAGTTAATTTATCGTTATCTTGATAAGAACGACCATTATCAGGACTATAAATCATCTGACATACTGCATTGGAAATGCATGGGTAACGGCATTACTGGCCTTAAAAAGTTAGATTTTATGAAGATTTCTTTGGCTGAATCTAACTTTGCTCAAAGAACTGCTGTATCAGTTTTCAACAAAAAAGGAAAAATGAGTGGCATTCTGACTACTCCTAAGATTCTAACAGATAAACAGAAAGGTGAAATTGCCGACCAATTCCAAAAGATGAGGAATGATGACAAGATACCTGTATTACCTGCAGATATGTCATTCCAACAGTTAAGCCTTAATCCTGCTGAACAGCAATTATTAGACACGCGAAAATTCAGTGTTGAAGAAATCTGTCGTTGGTTTGGAGTTCCATCTGCTCTTGTCAATTCAAGTGGTGGAGCACCAGGGTCAAACATTGAACAAGTTACAGCAAACTTTTACAAGTCAACCATTCTGCCCATGATTATAAGCCTTGAACAGGCAATCATGAAGCGTGTCCCATGTGTTGAAGAACGATACAACCATGCTGTTAAATTCCGTCTGTCATTTCTTAACCGTGCTAATGATGAGGCTCGCAGTCGCATTGCAGCAACTGCAGTACAGAACGGCTGGAAGACACGTAATGAAGTCCGCATTGAAGAAGGCTTACCACCAGTTAAAGACGGTGATACTTTGACAGCTCAGAGTAATTTATTTCCTCTTGAGCAGTTAGGCCAGGCTGATGCGTCTCAGGTATCACAGACACCAATTACAGAAAACCCTACTAAACAGTAAGGAGTAAATAAATGAAATTCAATAAGAGTGCCAAAGAGTCACAACTTGAAATCTCTGATGAAGGCATCATTGAAGGATATGCTTCAGTATTCAATGGTGTTGATTCGTACGGCGATACCATTGCGCCTAAAGCATTTGACCATGTAATTACAAAAGGCGACTTACCTACAATGCTGTATGGTCATGATTCAATGTCTGTGCCTATTGGCAAATGGACAGAGATGTCAGTTGATGATGTAGGCTTAAAAGTTAAAGGACAGCTGAATCTTAATAACGCTAAAGCAAAAGAAGTTTTTGATGCAATTAAGTTTGGCTCGCTGACCGGTTTATCAATCTGCTTTTCATGTTCCGAAGAAGGCTATGAACAAAAAGATCCTGATGATTTGTGTAGTGGTTGCTTAATTAAGGCAATTGAAAGGCTTTATGAGATTTCAGTTGTAAATCTGCCTGCCGATGACAATGCAAGAATTTCAAGTTATAAGTCAGCAGATTTTAATGACTGTAATGATATTAAAGGTTTTGAGAAATGTCTGCGTGATGCTGGCTTTTCTCGCTCAAAGGCTAAAGAGATTATATCTGTAGCCAAACGTGTGCTAAATCAGTGTGATGCTGGCAGAGAAACACACGATCACGTAGACAATGACATTGATGAACGCATCAAGTCAATTTTCAAAAAATATAGGAAATAAAAAATGGAAAATAACGATATTTTAAAGGGGCTTGAGACCATAGATGCAAAAATCGAGGATGTAATCTCCGATAATAAAGCGTCAAAATCAGCCATTGAAGCAGAGATTAAACGTATTGGTGATGAACAGGTCAAACTTGCAAAAGCCTTAGCAGACACAGCACAGAAATCTGTTGAAGTTCCAGCAGAGACAGCATCTCTTTCACTAGGACAGGCATTTACCAAGTCTGCAGCATTTGAGAATTTTAGTAATAATCGAAAAGCATTATTTACTTTTAACAAGAAAGCTGACACTAATGCTGCGACTTCAGATTATGGCAATATTCCAGCCTACAGAAAGCCTGGTATGGTTGTTTCTCCAGAAGCTCCATTGATTATTGAGAACTTATTCCCTCATGTGCCTGTAACTTCAAATTCAGTTGAATACGTCAAGGAAGGTTCATTTACAAACAATGCTGCACTTGTAGCTGAAAAGAATGATAAGCCTGAATCTGTATTCGGGGCTACTTCACTTGCAACTGCAAAGATTGTAACTATTGCCCACTGGACAAGAATCACAAATCAGCTTGCAGCAGACGCTCCAGCTTTGGCTGCTTATATTGAGCAGAAGATGCAGTACGGTTTACAGGCTCGTGTTGATTCTCAGCTCGTTACCGGTACAGGCGGTTCAACTGAACTTGAAGGTTTACTCCACGCTGGTAACTACAATGATCCTGTTACAGGTAAGCAGATTGTAGCTAAAGATTTTGCAACTGATTCAACTCTGTTTGACTTCGTATTAAAGAATAAGGCAGAGCTTGAGGGTAGATACATTACTCCAGAAGTGATCCTGTTAAATCCATCTGATTGGACAAAGCTTGCAATGTTAAAAGATGGTCAGAAGCGTTACATCTTAGGTGGTCCTCAGTCTGTTGCAACTAAGTCACTGTGGGGCATTCCTGTTGTAACTTCTGCATCTGTAACTGCCGGCAAGTACATTTTAGGTAACATCTCTTTAGGTGCCACTGTATACGACAGACAGGCTCTAAACGTTGCAATGTCAGATTCAGACAATGTTAACTTCACTCAGAACTTAATCACTATCAGAGTTGAGCGTCGTTTAGGCGTTGCTTACGAGATGCCACAGGCAATTAACGGTGGTGATTTTGCTATTCCTGTAACTGCATAATTTTTGCTTGTAGTCAGTATTGGGGGCATATGCCCCCTTTTTTATAGGATTTTTTAATAATGTCTCTTTACACTCCAAGCCCAATAACTGATATCTCTCAGACTCCATGCACTCTTGAAGAGGCTAAAACTCAGTTAAGGGTTGATGATACATTTGAAGATGATCTTATTCGTAATTACATTATTGTAGCTACAGAACAGGCAGAACAGATTTTACAAAGAGAAATTATTAAAAGATTCGATGATGAGGCTGTGTCAACTTTATCGCCTAATGGTGACATCCCATTAACTGTTAAGCAGTTTATTTTATGCCTTGTAGGCGATTTATACGCTCACAGAGAGCTGTCAGAGCAAGCTACATATAGTACCTTTCACAAGCACCTTCTTGACCCTTATATCAAATATATTCGAGAGGATGAGTAATGAGCGTATCAATTCCAACAGCTGGAGAATTAAGACACAGAGTCAGCATATATTCTCGAATTGATCATCCTGTTAACGGTCATGAAGTTGAGAGTATTGATGAACTTATATGTACAGTGTTCTGCAAAATTGAACCTACAGGCTCAATGTATTTCAATAATATTCAGACAGAGAACAAAACTACACACCGTTTCTGGTTCCGTTCTGTTAAAGGAATGACAGATGCAAGAAGTTTAAGCCGAAGTATTCTGATAAAAGAAGGCGATATTACATATATTCCTATCAGGGTAACACAGTGCAATGGTCAGAACTTTTTTACCATGGTTGAAGCTCGTGAACTCGGTGAAATTCAAAACGAAACTGTAAACGCTAACAATATGGCGGGGTTAGCAGATGGGTGAGTTCTTTCATGTAGGTATAAAAATGCCTAAAGGCCTTGATGTCATGGATTTTGACAGAAAAATCGTAATGACAGGTCTCAAAAAGGCATCCAAAATCGTACAGCAGCAGTCTAAAAAACTGATTTCAGCAAAGGGCCCCTCAAAAGCTGGCGAATATCCTGGACGTAATACAGGGCGTATGCGACGTCATGTCCGTATTAAAAATTCTAAAAGAAAAGATCATCTGTGGTCACGTGTACAAGTATCAACGATTGAAGACAGTTTCTTTTATCCTGCGGTTTTAAATTATGGTCGAAAAGACGGACAACTTAAACCAAGAAAAAACTTCATTGAAACAGCAACGACCCAGAACGAAAAACAAATAAAAGAAATCATAGACAGCGCTATGACAGAGGGCATAAAAATTTGGAGAAAATAGGATGCGAGTCAGCTCAACTATCAAAGCTTTAAGAGAGCAATGCCCATCACTTAGCAAACGAGTCTATGGGGCACTTCAATGGGTCAGCCTGTCAGTTGTTCACCCTGAAAAACTTCCATGTGCTTATGTATTTACCCAGTCAGAAGATCCTAAAACCCTACAGAGTTCAGAAAACTCATATAAGCAGTTAATAACAGCGACTATAGCTGTGGTTCTATGTGTTCCTAGTCTTGATGTTCGAGGACAGGAAGGCGCAGACAAAATTGAAGATTTAAAAGATGAGGTTTTCAAAGCTTTGTTAGGGTGGGCTCCTAATAGCGATCCTCAGTGTGTATATGAATACGCAAATTACAGAGTTATTGATACATCATCCACTCCCGCCATGTGGTGTGTACAGTTAGAGTTCACAGTAGAGTATATGCTTGATACGGATGATACATATATCAAGACAGAACATGAGAATTTAGGCAATTTTGACAAGTTTTATGCTGATGTAGACAAAATTGAATCTGATAAGCCGGATGGAAATATAGATGCAAAACTCAGACTTACAGGGCTTACAGAGGGTAAGGCTAAATCGGAGCCACAAGATCAAACTATTTATAAAGATTTATGGTAACTAAACCAAGGAGAAGACAATAATGTCTATTTCATTCAATTACGTGCCTTCAAACGTGCGTGTTCCTTTGTTCTACGCAGAAGTAGACAATTCAATGGCAAATACCGCAACAGCAGAGAAGAAGAGCCTTTTAATCGGTTCAATGGCTTCTTCTGGAACTGCAACAGCAGGTGTTCCTACATTAATCACCTCAACTGAACAGGCAAAAACAAAGTTTGGTCGTGGTTCGCCTTTAGCTTTAATGGCAGAGGCATTCCGTAATCAGAATGGTACAGGAGAATTATGGTGTTTACCTGTAGACATTAAGTCAGCTACTGCATCAACAGGCTCAATTACCGTTAAAGGAACAGCAACAGAGAGCGGAGCAGTCTATCTGTATATTGGTTCTCAGCTCGTATCAGTTGCATGTTCTGCAGGAACAACTGCAAATGAAGTCCTAACTGCATTAACTCAGGCAATCAATGCAGATAAAGATTTACCAGTTACAGCTGAAAAGAATGATGAAGATAGTGTAATCACTATTACAGCTAAAGTAGCTGGCATTACCGGAAATGAAATCAGATTGGATAAGAACCTTCAGGGCGACGTTGGTGGAGAATCTGATCTTGCTGGCATTACTCTTACTATCGATGATATGAAAAATGGTGCCGGTGAGCCTGATTATAAAGAAGCTTTTAAGGCTGTTGCATCAGAAACATTCTGGTTTATTGGAATTGAAAATAATTCTGCTACAGCGCTTGATGCTGTAAAAAACGAGATGAATGATTCAACAGGACGTTGGTCATATGCAAAAATGCAGTATGGTCATGTATTTACAACCCTCAGAGGTAATACTGAAAGCTTAGTTACTTTTGGTAATACTCGTAATGACCAACATACCACAGTATTCGGCATTGAAGAGAAGAATGCAGAACCTGCATATATTGTGACAGGCGCTGTTTTAGGTCGTATTGCCGGATTTATTACTAATGATCCTGCCCGTCCTGTACAAACCGGTGAACTGAACGGCTTAATGCAACCAAGTATGGAAAAGCGTTTTAATTTTAATGATAAAAATACTTTACTCCATAATGGAATCGCAACAATTTATTATCAGTCAGGCACTGTAATGATTGAGCGCGCAATCACCACATATCAGGTTAACAAGTTCGGTGATGCAGATAATTCATATCTTGATATCACAACTCTGTATACATTAGCAGAGATCATTACCCGTCTTAAGGGTGTTATTACATCCAAATATGCACGCCATAAGCTTGCAAATGACGGTACCCGATATGGGGCTGGACAGGCTATTGTTACCCCTTCTGTAATTCGTTCAGAGCTGATTGCTCAGTATTCAGCCATGGAACGTGACGGCCTTGTTGAGAATGCTGAACTGTTCGCTAAGAATCTGATTGTAGAGCGTAATACTTCAGATGTTAACCGTCTTGATGTGCTGTTGCCTCCTGATCTTGTTAATCAGCTTCGCATTTTTGCGTTACAGGCTCAGTTCCGTTTACAGTATTCTGATTAAGAGGAGATTTTTTAAATGGGTAAAAAATTTGCGGGCACCTGTTACATTAAAGCTAACGGTGCTCAGTTATCTGTTGAAGGTTCAGTCGAAATACCTTTATTAAAAACAACCAAAGAAAAGAAAGTAGGTTCTACAGGTGTGGCAGGATACAGTGAGACTAATATAGCTCCATATGTTAAATGTACTGCATTTCTTGAGCCTGACTTTGATATTGATGCACTGTCTGGCAATGATATGACAATTACTGCAGAGCTTGCCAATGGTTGGGTATACACCTTAAATGGTGCATGGCTTGAAGGTGAAGTTGTAGCTAATTCGTCAGACGGTACTGTGTCATTAGAGTTTACAGGCCTTGATGGTCACTTACAGCGTTAGGAGAGAACTAAATGAAGTCAGTTGCAGAAAACTTAAAATTATCAGTGCCTATTGAGATGGGCACTGAGACAGTATCTGTTTTAGAGTTCAGAAAGCCTAGTGTTGGTGATATTCGCAGAATTGGTTATCCCATCTTTTTTACTTCAGAAGGCGATCTGAAATTTAATCCTGATATTGTTGCAAAGTATATTTCTACTCTTGCTTCAATACCTCCATCAGCTGTAGATAAGATGTCAATTCCTGATTTCACTGCAGCAGTAGGTGTTGTAACCGGTTTTTTCGGAAGTGGGGATTAAGCCCAAGAACGGAAAAGCAATTTATTGACTGTATCTATTCGACTGCGTATTTCTGGCATCTTTCACCGCTTGATATTGAACAACTTGATGTTGAGCGGTTTGAGGAAATGGTTTTACAGTCGAATCGTATTGCAGATGAGATTAATTCACAAAGGGAATAAGTAATGGCATCAGTTAACATCAAAGAGTTTAAGGCTCTTTTTACTGTAAGTGATAAAGCTTCACCACAGTTAAAAAAATTAAAGAGTTCTTTTAAAAACTTTGAAAAGGCATCACAGGCTTTTGCATCTAATGCTTCAAAGTTAGGTGCATTAACTCTTGTACCGCTTGCTGGTGCTTTTACTGCAGTAAGTGCAACTGTTAAGAGCTCAATTAGTACATTTACTGATTATGGCTCTTCAGTAAAAGATGCAGCTATTAAACTTGGTACAACCACTGATGCTGTTCAAACTTTAAGACATGCTGCCCAAATGGCAGGTTCTTCAACAGAAGCTCTTGATCAGGGCATGGTTATCTTTAATAAGAATTTAGCTAATGCAGCACAGGGCAAGAACAAAGCCTTAGTTGAAATGTTCCAAAAATTAGGCATTTCAATGAAAAAAGCAAATGGTCAGATGAAGACCACAGCTGAACTAATGCCAGAATTAGCCGATGCAATGAAACGTCAGAAAAACAATTCTGAAAAGGCGTATATTGCGACAACCACTTTTGGCAAGTCTGGACAGGAACTTATCCAAATGCTGCAGGATGGTTCTCAGGCTCTTAAAGATTATGCAGACGAGGCAAAACATCTTGGTATTGTTGTGTCAGATGAAGACACTCTAAAAGCTAAATCAATGGGCGACACAATTCAGCGTTTAAAAGATGCTGTTACAGGTTTCAGCCTTGCTATAGGTTCAAAGCTGATACCTTACGTTGAGCCTGTAATTGCATCTATGACTGAGTGGATTGCAACCAATCGAGAATGGATCGCAACAGAAATAGCATCATCAGTTAAGGATTTTGTTGAGTGCATTAAAAAGATTGATTTTAAACAGGTAATTTCTCAAACAGTTACTTTTACCAAAAATCTGGTAAAGCTTTTTAATTATCTTGGTGGAGTCAAAACAATAGCGATTGTTATATCCACAATATTTGCAAGTAAATTCGTTGTTGCCCTGATAGGTACTATTAGTGCATTCTTGAAGATAGCTACTGCAATCAAAGCTGTAACAGTAGCTACAACTCTGTTTAATATTGCACTGTGGTCAAATCCTATTGTCTTAATTGCAGCTGCTATTATTGCAGCGATTGCAGCTATTGTTGCATCTGTCTATTTCCTTTATAAGAATTGGGATACTGTCTGCAAATGGTGCAAAGACGCATGGAATGCTTTTGTTGGCTTTACCATGTCAACAGTCACAAAAATTAAAGCCTTTTTTACTAAGATGATCACTTATATTTTATGTTCGTTGTCACCAATAAAAAAAGCTTTGAATGGCATAAAAAACTGGCTGTCCAATTTATTTAATGATCCTGTAAACACCATTAAAGATACGTTTTTAAGTCTTGTTGGGTTTTATGCGAATTTATGGGGAAACATCGTAGATGTAACTGAATCAACTATCAAATCCTGTTTTGGCGGAATGATTGATTATATCCTTGACGTATTATCTCCAATAAAAAATGCGTGGAACAGTATGAAAAATTGGCTATCCAATTTATTTAATGATCCTGTAAACACCATCAAAGAAACATTCTTAAGCCTAGTCGATTTTTACGCTAATTTATGGCTCAAAATCAAAGATGTATTCTTTGCTCCATTTGAATCTGCAGCAAAAGGCATTAGTAAGATAGGTTCAACACTGTCAAACGGCTGGGATAAAACTAAAAACTTCTTTGGTTTTGGTGATGATTCAAATATGAATGTGCCGGCAACTACTCTTGCAACTGCATCTGGTGGCGCCTTAAAGGGCGATATCAATATCAATGTAAAGTCAGCTGAAGGAACTACAGCTGAAGTTGAGTCAACATCTCAGCATGGCGACGGTCGCATTCAGTATAAGACAAATTCAGGTGTATTAAGGAGCTTGTAATGTTTTCTACCAGATTACGAAAGGCCTCTTTTAATGGTGTGTCTTTTGAAGTTGTAAGCTCTGAATTTAACTTTGGCCGAAGAAATATCACTCATGAATATCCACAGCGTGATATTCCTTACACTGAAGATTTAGGACGTCTTAAAAGACAGTTTACTGTTACAGGCTTTATTATTGGCACTGATTATATTCAGCGAACCAAAAGGCTGATAAATGCCATTGAAGAGCCTAAAAAAGACAGTAACGGTATTGTTTCTGCTTGTAAGCTTATACACCCATGGTTAGGTATGCTTAACGTTTACCCCATTGATACACCAAGGATCACATGGGATGCCGAAAAGCGTATTTCTAACTTCACTCTGACTTTTATTGAAGCTGGTGAATCTAAATACCCTCATTCAGCTGGCTTTGATTTTGGCTCAAAGTTAAGAACATGGGCTGATAACTTTGCTGAAAATGTACTGGATACTTTTAATCTGTCTGTAGAGGATTTAGATCAGTACACTACTATTGCAACAGATATCGCAAATGGCACATATTTCAATATATTAGGATGTCTTTCAGATTCAACTTTTTCAAAGATTTTTGATTTATCTGATTCCATATCAAATCTTATAACAACAGCAGCATCAGATTTGAGCCATTCCTCTTCCTTTGTTTCATCCCTTTTTGATTCATTAGGAGTAGGTAATTACTCTAATGTTATTCAGAACTGGAGAAATGCAGGTCACGCTGTGCTTGATTTAATTCATTCTAATGAATTAAGTACAACCTCATCAGTCACCAGCACTGCTCT
>ERZ857629.970-NODE-970-length-35013-cov-16.832599_pt1 | contig 35013 bp, 27 predicted proteins | sample MGYA00519700_ERZ857629 | MGnify/ENA primary metagenome ERZ857629 (study PRJEB31778, sample SAMEA3449351) | human gut metagenome | biome: human gut; feature: human-associated habitat; material: faeces | place: United Kingdom | collected 2010/2012 ... | reverse complement strand
TCTGCATCCCGATAGAACATTTCAAATGTAAAAATAATTCTGACCACCTACTTAACACGTCTGCCACCAATATGGGCAATCCTAAAAAAACAGGCCAAACTTGCTCTCGGGTTTGAGAGCAAGTTTGGCCATAATTTTGGAATGTTACTTATTATAATATACGCAGCATGATGGCTGGGGATGAGTCCAAGTCCCCTTTGCCTTACAGTGGGATCCATCCACCTGCCATCACGCATTCTCCTTCTCGTAAGCCGTTTTGATGTCTTCTGGCGTCACACCAAGCTGACGCATGCGCACAACGAGTTCTGGGAGTTCGCTGTTGAAGAAAGTCTCGCGCCGTGTCTTCAGGATTTGCGATTGTGCATCGGCGGCCACAAAATAGCCCAGTCCGCGCTTATTATAGATCACGCCACGCTGCGCCAGTTGTTCGTAGGCCTTCACGGTGGTGTTGACATTCACCTCCAGTGTGACGGAATAGTCGCGCACCCCCGGAATGCGAGCGTCTGCTTCATATTTCCCGGCCAGTATTTCATCGCAAATGCGCTCCGCAATCTGAATGAAAATAGCCTGTCCTTCCTTGAAAATCATAGGCTAAAGAATTTTCTAGGAATCACTTGCAGCCGCTTCAAATGGCGATAGCCGAAGTAGGTGAAGATGACATACGAAACGGCACTAACAACGCCCGTTATGGCTGTCGCCGTTTCCATGCTGAAACCATGCGCAGGCTTCATTCCCAGTTTTACAAACTCAAGAAGAGTGAATGCGAAAGCAATCATGGCACCGATGAAGAGCAGAATCCCCCACAGGAAGGCACGCTTGCGGAACATGGCGCTTGAGAAGACGGCATAGAAAACGGCCATTAAATATAAGAGATTCAGCGTAAGAATCTTATAGCCAGCCCATGCTTGGTAAGACCCACCATCGTAGTAATACTCTGTCGTGGATGAGAAACGCTCAATGATGAAGCAGATATTATTGTATATGCCATCGACACAGATGCTCGGGAGCAATGAGCCCATCGTGACATCGAAAAACGGCATGATGGCCATGCGCGTCAGGTCGGCCAAAACGACACCCACGGTCATGAAGAGGAAGGTTCTGACAATGGCCGAAAGAATGCCCGTCAAGTATTTCTCCATATTGGTGGCAGGGAGCATCAGGGCGCTGATGCGCTGCTGCTTGGTGGAGATGCCGGCAAAGGACGTCGAGAGCACGAAGAGGAAATAAAAGAGGCCGATGCCAACGACGGATGATGAAATGTATGCCTGCTTCTGCTCCAGATATGCTTGTAACATAGCTGGGTGGGAAGCCTTGAACGCTTCGAGGTCGAATGGACTAAAATATCCATAGTATTTTCCACAGAGGAAAACCGTCAGCAAAGCGTAGATAATGCCCAATTGGAGCAGATGGCGTTTCCAGTTTGAAAACAAGTCGCGACGCAAAAGCAGCGTCATGCGGGATACAGAAATATTTTTCATGAGATGTTCCTCCTTTGTATATTATGGTTTGAGAGACGTTTCCTCGTTGCCATCCATCAGTGCGTTGTTTTCCATCAGTGCGTTGAAGAGCATTTCGAGGTTGATTTGTGAGTCGCGTCCGTCTGTGTTTCGGGCGATGATGGCGTTCCCCATCATGTTGGGCTGTACATAGAGCGCATCGCTGGTATCTTCGCCGGCAGCCCGTTGTTCAAACACCAGGCGCGAAGTGATGTCGGCCGTGGAAGCGTTGAGCAGGATTTTTGAATGGTCCACCACTGCCACATGGTCGAGCAAGGCATCAACGTCGCGCACCTGATGGGTTGAGATAACGATGGTGCGGTCTTCACGCATCTGCCGCGCCACGACGCGGCGGAAGCATGCCTTTGCAGGAATGTCAAGCCCGTTGGTCGGCTCGTCCATCAGCAGCAGGCGCGTGTTGGTGGCAATGGCAAAGGCAATGAACGCCTTTTTCTTCTGCCCCATCGAGAGTCCGCCCAGATTGATGTCTTCAGGAAGTTCGAAATCCTGCAGACACTGGCTGAGGAGTTCCTCACTGAAATGCGGATAAAACGGAGCATTGATCTTCACGTATGTTGAAAGTTTCAGCGGCGGAAGTTCAAACTCCTCGGGAACGATGAAGATGTCTTCCAAAATTTCTGGGCGGCGCTCAACCACGGACTTGCCGTTGAACAAAGCCTCGCCGCTCTGCGGACGCAGCAATCCACACATCAGATAGAGCAACGTGCTTTTGCCCGCGCCGTTTTTACCGAGAAGCCCGTAGATGCTGTCGGGCTCGAGATTCATGCTGAAATGGCTGAACACAGGATTCCCCCTGCGCTTGTAGCCAAAAGTGATGTCATTAAGTTGTATCATATTATATAGGGTTTTGATGATGTTATTTCCGTTTGTAATTCCGCTGCTCCAACACGATTGTCCCGCTGTGCGTGGCACCAGATAAAAGAAGTGGAAGCGAATTTGTTTGCTAAGCAGGTGGTCAAAAGCATTCTATAAATGCCGAGACCTACTTAAAGAGATGAAGTTTGATAGCCACCGCCCTCAACAGCCACAGACATGGGTCTCAAGGATTTTGGAAGGCGTCTCGCGATGGTTTTGATAATTGTTCTGGGCGCTTGAAGGATGTTCATTAAATGCGGTTTCAGACTTCCGGGGCGTTTCTTCGAATGAAGAATCCCCTTTAAACGATGCTTTTAAACACTGAGCCTCAACAACATAACCAGCCAAAAGGTTGCGTTGCCGTGCGACGTTTGGCAGCCATTGACTCTCTGCGCTTTTAAGTCTGAACGCTTAGGAAAAGTTTTGTTTTATAGGCTTGCTTCGCGGTGTACTATCAAACTATGACACCGCAAAGGTAGAGACTATTTTTTGAACATGCAAGCGATTTCAAGAAAAAATCAATTATTTTTGAAAATAATCCTTGAAAAATTTGGAAGTTGCTTAGATTGTCTGTAACTTTGCCCTCGAATAAAAATAATAATGATTACAAATTAATTATGAGTAACGCTGAAATTCTTGATTATTTTGCCCAGCACGGGGTTAAGCCGTCGATGCAACGTATGGCAGTGATGAAATACCTGCTGACTCATCGCACACACCCGACGGTGGACGAAATCTACAACGATGTTGTTCAGGAAATTCCAACGCTCTCTAAGGCCACTGTTTACAACACGTTGCGCTTGCTTGTCAAGCAAGGGGCGGCCTTGCAGATAACGATTAACGAGCAGTGTACCTGCTACGACGGCGACATCACGCCCCACGCGCATTTCTTTTGCCGCAACTGCGGAAGGGTGTACGACATGCCGCTCAATTGGCAAGACATCTCGGAGATGGCCGATGTGCCGGCGGGCTTCAAAGTGGACGAGGCCGCGCTCTATTTCCGGGGATTGTGCTCAAATTGCAGCGAAACGAACTGAGGGGCATCCTGCATCGCTCTGCTTCCGGAAAAGCGGTTGACGCGGCCGAGCATGGCGGCACTGACCAACTCCCTCCAACGGCAAATGGCATCGGATGCCACCGATGATTGCCTCTGATGATTGACATTTACATTGACATAACATATTAAAAATTCTACCATTATGAAAAAGAAATTCATTTGCACCGTATGCGGTTATATTCACGAAGGTGACCACGCTCCAGAAAAATGCCCAATGTGTGGCGTTCCTGCTTCCAAGTTTAAGGAGTTGAAAGAAGAAAGTGGCCTTTCTTTTGTCTCTGAACACGAAATCGGCGTAGCCAAGGGTTGCGACGAAGAAATGATTAAGGACCTCAACAACCATTTCATGGGCGAATGCACCGAAGTGGGCATGTATTTGGCAATGAGCCGTCAGGCCGACCGCGAAGGCTACCCTGAAATTGCTGAAGCTTTCAAGCGCTATGCTTGGGAAGAGGCTGAACACGCTTCGAAGTTTGCCGAACTGCTCGGCGACGTGGTGTGGGACACGAAGACCAACCTCGAAAAGCGCATGAACGCTGAATCTGGTGCCTGCGAAGACAAGACCCGCATCGCCAAGCGTGCCAAGGAGCTCAACCTCGACGCCATCCACGACACAGTTCACGAAATGGCCCGCGACGAAGCTCGTCACGGACGCGGTTTCGAAGGTCTCTTCAAGCGCTACTTCGGCGAGAAGAAATAAAACTCACAACCACCAAACATCAAAGCAAGAGCCGCCTGCTTCCTCTCGGGAGCGGCGGCTCTTTTTTATGAATAAGTAAAGACCATTGCTGTAATGGTGAGACTTAGTCTGCCCAAATCTTCCACTTGTCGTTTTTATCCCACAAGCCCTTGACATTTTCATCTGTATAATCCTCCTCCGGCGCTTGTTGAACGGAGGACGTGGCAAGTGCTGCCTGTATGTCAAGCTGGAGAACACAGATTTCGGGTTTTATATATACTTTCTTTTTCATTGTCCAAACGGTTATTTGATGATTACCTTCATTGTCTTGTTGCCACGCTTCACGATGTTCACGCCTTTCATCGGTGCATCAAGGCGTTTGCCGTTGAGGTCGTAATATTCTGCATCGTTGGCGTTGAGCATTTCGAGCGGTGCAACGTTGTCGATGCCTGTGGTGGAATCGCCAATGCGCATAGAGAGACTGGGCGAAGTATTTGCGGTTGTTCCTTCGAGCCAGGAGCGGAACGGACCCACCATGACGGCCTGCGTTTCTGGCGCTGCAGCTTTCAGTTTTGCAACATTCCAGAAGCGGTCTTGTGCGAGAATATATCCGTCGGTCACTTCCTTTGCCTGATACGTGCCGCTGAACTTCAGATTTCCCACTTCGGCAGGTTGCATCTTCATGCGGATTTCAACCGAACGGTCTGGCGAGAAGGTCAGTGTTTTCTCCTCACCATCGCGACGCACAATATACGCAACTCCAGGCATTAATTTAAAAGTGCAGCGCTTCAGAACAACCTCGTCGTTGGTCATCTTTTCAATGGTAAACACACTGTACGGCGCATCGCTGGGAAGTAGCATTTCGTATGGCAACACGAGGGAGCCCCAGGTGTTAGTCATCGTGCGGACATAGGAAGCCCCATCCAAATAGGCGTAGACGTTTGCATCATCGGAAACGTAGGAAGCATCGCTGAGGTTGACGTATTTTCTCATCTTGCAATCGTGATAGCCATTCTGCATGCCTTTGGGCAACGACTGGAACACGAGTCTGTTCTTATTTTGTGTATTAGCAAAAGCATCTGTGCCGATTGATTCCAATGCAGAAGGCAAGACAAAATCGCCAGTAAATCCTGTACAATTATAGAACGCATAAGAACCAATCTCCTTTACAGTTTCGGGAATGCTGAGACGGCCTGTAAGATTTGTACAACGAGCAAAGGCTCCAAACTCGATTTTGCGGAGATTATTAGGCAGACTCAAGCCCGTGAATCTACTGCAATCAGAGAACGCATCTTGGCCAATCTCCGTCACACCATTGGGAATGACGAGGTCACCAGAAAAATTTTCGCAATTCGCAAATACCTCACTTCCAATCCTTGTCAGTTTTCCCGGAAGTGTCAGTTTACCAGAGAGCATAGAGCAGTTTTTGAAAGCTCCATCGCCTATCTCGGTTACAGAATTGGGAATCTGAAGTTCGCAATTAAGTTTCAAGCAACCATCAAAAGCATAAGCACCGATTCTTTGTAAACTATTTGTCAGGGTCAGCTTTGTAAGATACTTGCAACGACTAAAAGCATAATCGCCAATCTCCGTTACATTTCCTGGTATTTTAAGAGTACCCGAGGACAAGCATCCCATAAAGGCCCTGCTTCCGATTTTTTTTAATGTCCTCGGAAGAAGCAAATTCTTAATATTATAGCATTTCTCAAACGCCCCATCGCCGATTTCTTCCAGTCCCACAGAAAGGGAAATCTCATTACAAGCAGTATTGGCGAAAGCACGAGCGCCTATATATTTCACAGTACTCGGAATAACAAGACGGCCGTTAATCTTAGTCCCAGAAAAAGCATTGTCTGGTATACGGGTGATGTTGTAGTCAAAATCTATCAAACAATTGCCTTTGCCGTCAGCAGTATGCGACAGCATTTTGGCACCAAAATCCAGATTATTGGCAAGAGGCACTGGTTTGCCGTCTGATGTGGTGTAAGTAAATAAAAAATGTTTGCAAATATCGCAAGTATTATTTGAATTGATGACATGCTCTTTTGTAAGCGTTGCTGTCAGACCATTGATAATTGGGGTATTGCTAAGCGCACTGGGGTTGAATGTGACATAATACGTAGCACCGCAGACGAAATCACGACATTTAATAGTAAGGACTAATGGATTACCAACTTTAACTTCGCCTATTTTTTCAAAATTAGATGAGCCTTTCAACTTTTTATACAGCACCCACTTGCCTTGTCTCATCGACTCATGGAGACCTACAGTAGTACCATAGTGCCATTCAAAATTCAAATCATTACCTATTCTTTTTGCAGTAAAGTCATTGGGATCGGGATAGACGAAGCCGTTAATTTGGTTACTGATGTCCCAGACTTTATCTGCCACTTTACTGTCACACCAATCGCGCCACTTGCCCTTCACATTTATGCTATGACGGCGGTAGGAAAGCGAATTATTGAAAGATAGTTTGAGGTCTACAGTGGTCCACTTGTCTTCTTTATAATATTTATTATAATCGCACGTCTGATTTTTCTTGACGTTGCAAAACTGTGCAGTGCCGATTTTCACGCCGTCAAGCATCATCGTGCCCTGGCTGCCCACGTTGCCACGGTTCTCATATTCCTTAATTTTGCCCTCATTCTTGGCATAGACATTGGAAAACAAGCTCCACATACCGTTTAGCTTAACCACATTACTCCCATCAATATTGAGATAGACATCTCCGATAAAGTGGGCGTTGTCACCATCGTAGTTATACATCCAAAGTTTGAGCGTAACTTCAGTGCCGTTGTCCGAATAGGTCGGGCCACTGATGATTTTCACAATCGGATTGCGCGGCACTACATTGCCAGCAGAGGCACCGCCAATACCAACCATCCACATCAGCAAGGAAAGCAGCGTGCAAAACATCGCACGGCGGCTGTGGTCAGAGTTAAAAATCTTCGTCATATTTGTTTGTTTTTTGTTGTTCGATTGGTTGCAAAATTAGTCCGCAATCGCCAAGCAACAAAAGCCTGGCCGCCGTAAAATGCCGTAGGGGGGGGTAAAAAGGAGGGTAAAAAGGGGTAAAACCAGTAAAAAAGTACTACCTTTGTATGGTAGAAAGAATGAAAAATCATGAGATTAGAAATCACACCACGGCTACGCGTTTTCCTTGACCGTCGCAGCCATAATTGGCAGGAACGCTTGTGTCTTATCACTTTTTTGGTGCTCAGTTCGTCGGTGATTTTGGCTGGTGTGCCTATGCACTTCATCGGACTTGTCGGACGGGGCAACACGATGCTGTACGCCATATCGGCAATCGTTTGGGCGACGACGCTGGCGATTCTGGTTTTATACCTTCGGCAGCGCGTGTCGCTAAAAACGGCCATGACCTCGTTTGGCATACTGACCCAACTGACCGACAGCGCCCGCATCGTACACATGGCGATGACGCAGCCACCGGGCTTCAACGAGACCATCGTGTTCAACCAAATCATCTCGCTTGCCCTCATCATCTATCTCGTCATGGCCTCTCTCAGGCACATCCCGACAATCATCGCCTCCATCAGCATCGCCACAATCGTTTTTGCTTACCTCTACACTGACGGAGGGGTGAACAAGCAAATCGCGATGATATTCATTATCACGGAGATTTTCACATGCGTGCTGGGCGAACTGATTAGGCGGGGCATTCGAAACACGCAACGCGAGAATGAAGACTATCACGACACCCTCGACCAACTGCTGACCACTTTCCACATGACGAAAACCGAACTGCTGGCCTACATACAACTGGGACGCGGAGGGATGACGAATAAAGATGTCTCCAACTTCTTCAACCATCTCGACGAGCGCACTGAGGCCAACTTGATAAGGGCCGTGGAGCAAAGAATGGCCCACCGCAGGATGCAACACGCCGACATTTCGGCAACGCTGCCTTCGCTGACACCAACGGAGCGAGAAGTGTGCCGCTTGATTATCGGCGGCAAGACCATCTTGGAGATTGCCACCATTCTCGACAAAACGCCCAACAACATCAGTTCGGTGCGCATACACATCCGCAAGAAGCTCGGACTTGCCACGTCCGACGACCTGAGAGAAGCGCTGCTGAAAAAAACGGAAGGGCGTTGAACAACACGGCAAACACATATCGGCTCTTATATTGCCTCCCCACATTGGTTTCGCGGGAAGGCCAAGCGCAATTTTCAGTTTCTGCAAAACACAAAAAACCTCCTTCAGGCATCGTCTGAAGGAGGTTTTTTAGCTTATAAGAATCGCTTAAATCTTGCGCTTCATGATAGAGGCAGCGCGGTCGAGCGCCACGTTGATATTGGGACAGATGTGGTCTTTTCCCAGCAAATGGTCGAAACCATTGTGTTCGAGCACGGCATGCACGTTGGGCGTGACACCAGAAAGCACGATGTGGGTGCCTTCGCGGTGGCTCATCTCGCAGAGGTTTTGCAAGTTGTGGATACCCGTGGAGTCGATAAACGGCACGCGGCGCATACGGATGACGCGCACCTTCGGATGGTTGTCCATAGCGCTCATGAGTTCCTCAAACTTATTGGCAATGCCAAAGAAATATGGGCCGTTGATTTCGTAGACCTCCACGCCCTGCGGAATGATGAGGTGTTCCTCGTGGGTCTCAGCATCCGTCTCGTCGTTGGGGTCGATTTCGTCGGCAATGACTTTGATTTGCGTGCTCTCAGCCATACGCTTCATGAAGAGGAGGCAGGCGATGAGCAAACCCACTTCGATGGCCACGGTGAGGTCGAAAATAACGGTGAGCAAGAAGGTGATGACGAGCACGGCGATGTCGCTCTTCGGATTCTTCATCAGCTGCATAAAGGTGCGCCAGCCGCTCATGTTGTATGAAACAACCACCAACACGCCGGCCAGACAAGCCATTGGGATATAGCCCGCCAGTGGCATCAAGACGATGAAGATGAGCAAGAGCACAGCCGCATGAATGAGTCCGGCCACCGGCGTGCGTCCGCCGTTGTTGATGTTGGTCATGGTGCGTGCAATGGCTCCCGTGCAAGGAATACCGCCAAAGAGCGGTGTGCAAAGGTTGGCAACGCCCTGTCCGATGAGTTCCTGGTTGGAATTATGATGGTCGCCGCAGACACCGTCGGCCACTGTTGCGGAGAGCAACGACTCAATGGCGCCGAGCACGGCGATGACCATCGCCGTTGGAAGGAGTTCGCGGAGGCCGTCCCAAGAGACGTTGGGCACGGTGAGCGGCGGAAGCGTGGCCTTGATTTCACCGAAGCGGTCGTGGATGGTGGCGATGGAACTGAAGCCGTGTTCCTGCAAAACGGGGTTGAGGAAATAGGCGCCCACTGTCATCACGATGATGGCCACGAGCGAACCAGGGATTTTCTTCGACACTTTCGGCGTCAAGGCGATGATTGCCACGCTGAGAACGCCAACGGCCGTTGTTATCCAGTCGGTGGTGTTGAAATGTTGGAAATAGACCACCCACTTCGAAACAAAGTCGCCCGGCATCTTACCCTCAATCTGGAGTCCGAAAAATTCCTGAATCTGCGTGGTGAAGATGGTGACGGCGATACCGCTCGTGAAGCCCACCACAATGGGGTATGGAATGAACTTGATGATGGTGCCGAGCCTGAACGCTCCCAGCAAAATGAGGAACACGCCCGCCATCATGGTGGCTACGATTAGTCCAGACATTCCCAAGGCGGGATTGCTGACAATGCCGTAGATGATGACGATGAAGGCACCCGTTGGGCCACCGATTTGCACGCGTGAGCCGCCCAAGGCCGACACGATGAAACCACCGATGATGGCTGTTAAGATACCCTGCGACGGCGACACGCCGGAGGCGATACCGAAAGCAATGGCCAACGGCAACGCCACAATGCCCACAATGAGGCCGGCCATAGCGTCGGCCGCAAATTTCTCGCGATTGTAGTGTTGGAGTTCCGAGAACAACCTCGGCTTGAAACTAAATCCTTTCATTCGATATAACGATAAATTATTGTGAAAATGCAATGCGTTTTCCAAATATTTCCGAAGGCGTAAGACTTTGAAAACGAATTGTTTTCCGCTTTCAAAAAGAAGTATGCTTTCGGCTTCTTTTAGAAATGAGTTGCAAAGTTACACAAAATTTAGCAGATTCTCCGCTTTTCCTCCTTGAAAACATCCGTTGCTGGCTTTCAGGCGGTTAGCATGACGGTTTTATTCTGTCAAATACGAAATCAATTGTTCCATACTATTTTCGATGCTCTCAATCATCGGTATCTCTTTGTAGGCAAGGTTGGGAAGTTCTTTTGAATAGACGTTGCTTAATGCAGACCAAACATCATGTAGGTCATTGATGATTGGAGAATCCATAATGTTTTTGTTTTGCCATCCTTCGGGCTTGTCAAATCTCTGTTGGTCTTGCGCAAACAAATTGCTGAAGTCCGACTTGAAAACGTCACTTTTCAGATAGTCCTGTGTTTCAACATCATTCAAAAGGAAATGCAAATCATAGAAATGACGTATCTTAGCTGTCAACTCCGACATGTAGTTGTCGGCCAAGGAACAGCGAAGCAATGACACCAACTTCTCTGTCAATGTTCTACGCCTGTCGAGAACATTCACTTCGAAAGGCTGCATATCAAACTCTTCTATCAAGCTCTCATTACCAGTCTTTTGCAGGAACTCGGTCAAAAAACTTTGCAGCCTGCATTTCTGGAATGGATATGGATTGGCAAAGGAGTTGATTTCAACGAGCAATTGTCCTGCCTTGATAGCACCCACTTGTAATGTATCAATAGTTCTTGGATAAGAATAGTATGCCTTGTGGTAGTGAGAACCTTTGCTTGTAAAACCAGGCATATCCATTTCCTGCAGTCCTTCCGTCATGCTTTTGGCTGTTCTTTTGATCAGCATCTTCAACTGGTTTCCACTGAGCGTCCATGCCTCAGAGATGGCAATATCTATGTCTTCTGAAAATCTACAACCAATACCGTATGCTTTTGTAAGACTTGTTCCTCCTTTGAATATGGCACGGTTATCTTTGTCGTTTGCAGCCATCAAAGACAACGAGCGACAAATCCAATAGTCCTTCTCGATGAAAATACTCTTGATGCCAAGTCCTCCATCCTCTTCAGGTTGCGACGCTGCTTGCAAGGCATCTGAAAACAACTCCCAGTTTTCATGTAATCTCATATAATGTTCCAGTTTCTTTTGTTTGATAATACTTTGTCGGAGATTGGCAACTTGTAACTGGTCACTCCGTTCAATGTTTTGCTAATGGTTTCCGTTTCAAGTTCCATATTCTCGTAGATAGCCCCAAGCAAGGCCCTTACATAAGGCGTATATGCCAAGGATAATTCTGCCAATTCTTGCTTCTGTTCCATTGAAAGGGCATTGATTACTTTATAAATATTCGTCACACATTCATCTGGTGAAGTGGCAGGAATATCCTTTACAAGGCGCAGAGCATCCAATATTCTAAGTAGTGGAATATTGCCTGTTGTTATGGCGTTCTCTTGTAAGAGAAAAGAAATTTTCACGCCATTCCTTGTAATAGGTCTCCGATATTTATTTGTGCCGACAAGGATGGATGAGCTTATCTGTGTTGTCAACCCCATGAATGCAAATGCGGTTGTCCCTGTTATATAGCCTACAATCTTACCATCTTGCTCCAAGAAGTCCTTAACAAGTTCTGAATCAACAGGTTTTAGATTACCAAAGATGGTCTTCTTTGGAATATAGTATTTTCCCTTTGCAATCTTTTGCAGCTCACCTTGTAGCACAAGGCGGTTGAGAGCTTTGGCAAGTGCTGGCTGATACCGCATCTCCACTCCAAAGTCTCTTGTTGTCAACACAACCCCAGCAGGGGTCAACGACAATCTTTCCTTTATCAGTTTTGCGATAACCATATTAATCTCATTTTTCTTCAAATGCAAAGCTAATAAAAAGTCTTGTTTTTTACGTAAAAAACTTGACTTATATATGTATTCTTAACTATTTTCATACTATAATCCATCCCAGGCCCCTTCATCATCTCCTGTTTTTCCTTTGCAAATTTAGTTCAGTCCATCAGTTTATCAAGTACCAACTTGTTATTGACAGGTGGTCAAGTATTTTTTCACTGTTACCAAGTAGGTGGTCAAAGTCATTGATAAGCAGAGCTTCCCGCGGCAGGCGGGGGGCTGAATTATTCTATTATCATTACAAAAAACTGCGGCAGGAAATATCTTTCGATTTCCCTGCCGCAGGCTTCATATCAATTACAAATGCGCTTTCAGCATTTCAGCGCATACTTAGTAATGGTGGAAGATTTTCAACATTACTTACAATGGCGCTTTTATCAGTCTTTACCCCAAAGCGATGAATTCCAAGAACCATTCTGGCGGTTGCTGAGCGCTTCCGTGCCGTCAACTTCTTCTTCAGAGTAAACGTCCATAGAGTTGGTCATCATCAGGCTCTCTGCTTTGAAAGCGATTACTTCAGAGGCTGGGGCTATATATTTCTTTTTCATATTCGTATTGAGTTTGCTATTCATTCTTTAATTATTTCACGAAAATCTTACGTCCGTTCTGGATGTAAACACCCTTTTCTGCTTTCGCCACACGACGACCGGACAAATCGTAGATAGGTGCCTTGTCGGCTGACGTTTCGATTTCTTCGATGCCAGTCACGTTTTCCTCGAGGAGGAATGCAGAAACGGCCTGAGCCTCAGCTGGAGCAGCGTAGAAAGCGCGGAAACCGTGGATGGTGCGGTTGGCAGAAGAGAGTTTGTAGAATCCAACGCCGTGCTTTCCGTTTGCCAAGATGAATGCGGCAGACTCGCTGGCAACATTTTCCGTGTTGGGCATACCGCTCAACGCTGAAGTGGCGACGTTCTCTTTGGTGGTGATGTTGAAATTGTAAGTGCCTTGTGCAGCCTTCACGACAACACCGACATTGGCAGGAATGACGTCAGAGATTGAAGTGAGCTTTGCCTTTCCGTCTTCGAAAGCAGCGGTGTAGACTTCAACGCCAGCTGGAATTTCGAGAGCGACAGGAGCAATCAAAGTGGCATATCCTGCTGCACCAACAGAGAGCGGAAGCGATTTCACGTATTCCATTTGGAAGTTAAAGCCGTCGTTGGGGGCTGAACCGCCAGCATCCGTGTAGTAGTTAGAGCCAGAGACATTAGTATGGAGGAAGCGGTTGCCATTGAACTTCACGTTGTAACATCCTGCAGCGCGATTAGATGCCTCAGAGAACTGAATGCTCGTGCCATTTGTGATGCCTTTGTAACCGGCAAAATTATCATTGTTCTCCAAATAATATCCAGTTTCGTAAGCCAGAAGTTTGTTGCCGTTGTAGAAGAAAATGGTCTTAGCTTCGTTTTCACCATCCTTGCCTACAAGATAGGCAGCGCGATTAGCGTTAACCGTAGACGTTTCGGAAGATAGATACGGCATGGCAGCCTGGCTTGCAGCCGACGAATGGATACGAATGAACGTGCCGTTGGCCGGTTTGTTGAGACTAAAAGCGAAAGTGCTGCAAGCTTTCAACAATTCAGAACGGGCAGATGTGATTTCTGCTGACGTTGCAGCTTCGCCTTTTGCATAGACTTCATCAGCTTTAGCATACGCTGGAGCAAAGGTCGTGAAACTGGTTGTCTGGTTCAAGCCATTGCCGATAAGATTGCCATTCTCGTAGGTTTCATAAAGCTTTTGCGTTTCTGCCGCAGCATCAATTTGCGCCTTCAGTTCAGCCTGTTCGTTGGCTGTTGTGACACCGGAAAGAACCACCAGCGTCGGAACGTTATTGCCGTTTCGGCTGTCGAAAGAGAGTTTGAGTTGAGACATTTCTTCCGGCAATTCAATCTGAATGAAATGATCCTCATAAGTCTTTGCACTCCAAGTGGAATGGAAGAATGTACTTGTTTTTTTGTCGCAAATATTGCTGAGCGCTCCTTCTGTACTTTCCTGTGCATTGGTAACAAAGTTTTCGGCGCTCAACGACACTTCATTACCACTGGCATCAAGCACTCTGAACTCACCAATCGAGAAGAATTGATGGCCATTGCTTGCACCCTTTGTATTTGTCTCCAGCACCTTGAAGCGCAGTTTCTTGACAGGAGTTGGGAAGCTCAGGGTTTCAGAGTTCCATTTATAACGATATGCCTTATTGCCATTTTTATCTACGTCCGTTTCATCGTTATAGCCGGTGCCTGGCAGACCATCCAAATCTGAGAGATACTTGACTGGAGCCTTGACGTTGTAAGCTACGACAGCCTTTTTTAAATTTTCTATTTTTGCAAGCACTTGAGCATAGCAGTCTGTACTTTCATAGACAATTGACGTAACAGCAGACTGCAAAGCGGCATTGCCTTCATAGTCAGCATTGTTCTGCATACATGTGTTTGCTATGCTCTTTGCACGATTCAGCAATGCCGTCTTTGCCTCAACAAATCGATTACCAACAGCCGTTTCATCAGCATTACCCACTTCGACAATCATCCAGCGGTTGCCAGCATCCTGAGTCTGATAATTCGTATTCACCCATCCACTGCTATGATTGATGAACTTCCCGTCAACAGATATCGTGTGGGGATAATTTGCAATGTCGTCGACCTTGCCAGTTGCAGCCCCGAATGTAATTTCAGCTTGTTCCAATCCCAACTCCAACTTAGCCGTGTTGTCGGATTTTCTCAAAAAGCTATTGCCGCCCACATTGTATAAATAGTATTTTCCGTCATTATCTTTATATGGCGTGAAGCAATAGTTGTCGTTGACAAATGGATTTGTACCTGACACCTTCATTTCGTTTCCATTTCCATTGCCATACAAAGCACCTCTAATGGTTGTCAAGATATACTTCTTGGACGAACTGAGAGTTGCAATATCTGTGACAATTTTCGGCAACTCCGTGATTCCCGTTTCGCCGGCATCAATGATTTGCCATTGGTTTCCTGCATCAGCCTCCTTATCGTAGTTCACAAGGAGATCATTTTGGCCATTATTATTAAAACGATTTTTATTCCCTCCAGAATTGATAAAAATCGTCCAAGGATAGGTTGCATCGGCACCCTTTTCGAACGTCACATTCTCCAGTTTGTCAACGCTGAAACCTACATTGTTGCCATTTTTCTTGCAGAAGAATCCAGCTCCGAGATTATACAGGTAATAATTGTCTGCATCCTTGTAGATGACAAACTTGTAATCATCGCCATTGGGCGTTGCGTCTTTATCTGAAGCCATCAGTTGACCGTGGTTGGCCGCAGAATAGGCATAACCACGAGCGCATTTTAGATAGTAAGCATGATGTTTGCTCAATTGGTCGAGCGACGTAATGAGCGTTTGCGCTGATATGCTCCCACTAAAAACGAGCATCAGCATCAGAATCAATGAAGTAAATTTTTTCATACGATTTGATATAGTTTTTTGTTTGTAAAGAAGAATATTTATAAAAAAATAATGCGTATGTTTGCTTTAGTTTACACTTTAAACGTCGCAAGTTACAAATAAGTTTAAGAATATGATTCGGGGGGGGTAAAAAGATGTTAATTCTTCTCTATTTTATGAAATTTTCTTCTAAAAGGACGTTCCCGCAGGCTTTTTAGAAGAAAAACAAACGGAAAAATGGGTGACTACGACAAACGTATGGCGTTCGCGCGGCGCATTTCAGAACGCTGCGAAATGAGCAGCAAGGCTGCGTCTCAGAATTTTCACAGCTTTCTATGCACACACATAAAAATTCCATGTATGCTTTTCCTTTTTCCATTTCAACGTAAGCCTGTTGCATCTCTACAAAAAGCCCAAGGCTCTTCTCCTGTTTCCCCCAGCAAGCCAAAGAAGTCATCAATTCGCGGCCGCAAGTAATGCTACCAGCGGCCGCGAGTAGCACGAACGGCGGCCGCGAGCAGCGCTACTCGCGGCCGCGAATCGATGACTTGCCATAGTTGCTGGAGAGACTTCTTTGCTTCTGTACACAAAAAAGCCTGCGGCAGGAACATCGAAAGATATTCCGAGCCGCAGGCTTCATATAAAATTTAGCGTATGATTCGCTTATCAGAAATGACCGCCGCCCGGGGGGGGACCCATCGGAGCGCCCATCATGCGCATCGGTTCGCGACGTTCGTCACCGCCACTGCGCTTGTTGCCGCTGCCGCTGAAGATGTTGAGGCGGTAGATGAAATGGAGCATGACGTAGGAATTGATGGAGTTGTTCCAAGAGTCGCTACGCATCGTGGCCGTGAGTGTACGTGAGACATTGCTCTGATTGTGGAGAATGTCGTAAAACTGCAAACTGATGGTGGCTGCGCGGCCCTTGAGGAAGGACTGCGAAATCTGTGCGTTCCAGATCAGTTCGTTGGTGTTCATCGAGGCTGAAGAGTAACCGCGACGTGAACTCATGCGGATGTCGGTGGAGAGGCTCAGGCCAAAGTCGAGGTTGAGGTTGGCGTTGCCTCCGTATGAGAAGTTCCACGTGTCCATGTTGGCATTGTCGAGCAATGTGGCGCGGGCGTGCTGATAGCGCACCGTTCCGTTGAGGCCGACGTCGAAGATGGAGAGACGATAGTTGGCGTTGAGGCGCTCGAAAACGGTCAGTGAGCGCGTGGTGTTCTTTTCAGACGTGGCGTTGTTGAAGAGGTTGTTGTAGCCATTGTAGGTGCCGTCGATGTAAGAGCTCAGACTGCTGCCGTTGTTGACGCTACTGATGTAGCCCACCGAGTTGCTGTAGCTCAGGTTGGTGGCCGTTGAAACGGTGAATGTTTTCTTCGCGCCGATGCCCGTGTTGAGCATGAAGTTGGCACGCGCATTCCAGTTGCCGGAGATGTTTTCCGGGCGCGTGTAGCGCACACCGGTTGTTTCGTCATAGACCATGCGGTTGCTCACGGAGTTGCTGGTCTGCGAGAAATTGAATCCCGTCATGATGCCGCGCTGCGCGGTGGTGTTGTAGGTGTTGTAGTTCACATCGAAACTGTTGTTCCACGACGGTTTCAAACCAGGATTACCCATCGAGATGTTGAGCGGGTCGGCATTGTCAACCACGGCCAAGAGGTTGGTCATCGAGGGCTGTGAAGAAGAACCGTTGTAGCGCACTTCCAACTGTGAAGTCTTTGAGAAACGATAGCGGAAACGCACCGTTGGCGAAACTTTGTTGACATTGCGCGTGATGAGCGTGTCGATGTTCTGCCCCGGACGTTCATAGGCCATGTCGGTCTTTTCGGGGTTGAATTTCACGCCTGCATTAAAGCGTACGTCGCCAGCGTTGTAGCGAATGCCGAGGTTGACGGTGTGGTCGTAATATTTATAGGTGGCATACTGGCTGTTGTATTCATCACGCACCGCGTTGAGGAGGTCGGCATCCGAGGGAATTGTGCCGAAGAGCGCGTAGTCGTTCACCCAGTTGCGGCCCAGAGGATCGTCGGTGATTTTGTCGAGGTTGTAGCGCGAGCGGTTGGCATCGTTGTATTTGTAGCCATATTCATAGCGCACCTCTCCAAACCAGTTGTTGCCCAAGGGTTCTGTATAGCCCACGCGCACATTGTAATTCCAGTTTTTCGACGGCATGAAGCTATACTGATGGAGATTTGAAGCGGGCTTGCCCGAATTGTAGTAGCGGATGCTTGACATGGAATGGGAGCTGGATTCGCTCTCGCTGTAGCCTGCCGAAGCACGCAGAGAGACGTTTCGTCCGTTGCTGTTAAGACGGCGCACGATGTTCAAAGATCCGCTGACATTGTTGCTCTTGCTGTCGGAAAGCGAGTGGCGCAGGTTGCTGTTGACGGCGATGGCGGCCAACTTCGGATTGATGTTTGCAACGTCGTCCAAGAGGATGCTGTCGATGGGCGAATACATGCCGGGAATGCTGTCGGGGTCGCCGTTGAAGGTGGCCGACGCGCTTTCGCCGCTGCTCTTGCTGTCGCTATGGCTGTAGGAAGGACGGAACGTGATGTTCGTCAGCGAGTCGGGGCTCCATTGCACACGGAACGAGCCATCGAAATTGTTGCTGCTTGAGCGGTTGAACGAACGGCTGTTGCTGAACGAGGGTTTGCTGTTTGCCGTGAGGAACGTCTGGCTCGAGGTGGCCGAGAGCGCGTCAGTGCCGCTGTGGCTGTATCTCACGTTGCCCCCCAATTCCAGACGGCCGGCTTCGCGTTTCTCCTTGCCGTTTTCCCAATAGAAGTCCATACCTGCCGACTTCGACGCCGTCAGGCCGTTGCCACCGCCGTAGCCACGGCGTCCGCTGCCGAAGCCGCGGTCGGCCACGTTGTTGGCAGAGCCGTAAGCCGAGATGCGACTGGTCTCGGTGAAGTTCGAAATGAAAATGCGGTCGGTATAGCGGTCTTTCGTGCCGACACCGAGGTCGACATTGCTAATCCAAGAGCCTTTGAGCTTGCGCTTCGTCGTGATGTCGAGCACGGTGGTTTCCTCACCATCGTCGATACCAGTCTGCTCCGCATAGTCGCTCTTCTTGTCGTAGGCCTTGATTTTGCTCACGAGGTCGGTGGGAAGATTCTTCATGGCGACTTGGGTGTCGCCCTTGAAAAAGTCTTTTCCGTTGACCAAGAATTCCTTCACCTCCTTGCCGTTCCACGTGATGGTGCCGTTGTCGTCGACTTCAACGCCTGGCAACTGTTCAACCAGAGCTTCGAGCGTTGAGCCTTCGGGAACGCGGTAGGCCGAGGCATTGAAAACGGTGGTGTCGCCCTGCTGCTCCACGCGCGCGGCGGTGACGCTCACGACAGCCTCCTTCAAGAGATTGTCTGAGTTTTCGAGCGGAATGCGTCCGATGTTGATGGAATCGGTCTGGCGCGTCAAAACGACGTTGCGGTATTCCGTTTTGAAACCGACGTAGGAAATCTTGACGATGTAGCTGCCGGCGCTTTTTGCCCGCAGGCGAAACGTGCCTTTCTCGTTGGTCATGGCGCTCGTGACGCCTGTGCTGTCGGATTTCAGCAGCGCCGCTGTGACAAATGCCACGCCACGGTTTGTCTTGCCGCTTTCAACCGTACCAGTCACAATGAATCGCTGGGCGAAAGTTCCCGTCAGGAAACAGAAGGCCATCAGCAAGAGAGTGGTTAATCTTTTGAAACTCATGGAAGCATGTATTGAATTGTTCCTCGTTAATTGTTATATCCAAAATCAGATTTGATTTCGAATGCAAAGTTACGATAATAAATAGGTGTGGTCAAGGAAAGAAAACGATTTTAGACGTTCGGGCGTTTTTGGGGGATAAATCCCGATTATTTTCCCATGTTTCTTGTTTGTCCGTTCGAGAGAAATGCCTAACTTTGGGACATGGGCAAGCGGGACGCAGCCCGAAAAAACGCCCTGCGGTTTACATAAAAGCTCAACAAGTAATTTCTGCACTATGACAACATTAGCCAAATACATCACACGCATTGAGATTTCAAGCCTATGGAGCGGCCACAAGCACATCGTGTGGCACATGCGTCCAGATGTCAACGTGCTCAGCGGCGGCAACGGCGCTGGAAAGAGCACCATCCTCAACCGCCTCATCCAGCATCTACGCAACGTTCCGACGTCGGGAGAAATCATCGAAGGGATGCGCCTGGGCGTGAAAATCGACTTCGAGCCGGCTGATGCCACGAGCATTCATTATGACATCATACGCAGTTTCGACCGACGCCTCGTCAATGTCGAAAAGCTCGACCAACTGACGGACGGCCGCGTCACGACGGAACTCGACTGGCAGCTCTATCAACTTCAGCGCCGATACCTCGACTATCAGGTCAACGTGGCGAACCGCATGATTGAACTGCTTTCTTCGGGCGACCTGGAAACGCGGGCTAAGGCCACTGAAGCGGCCATGATTAAAACGCATTTCCAAGACTTGGTGGACGATCTCTTCGGGGAGACGGGAAAACGCATCGACAGAAAGAGCAACGAACTGAATTTCATACAATATGACGAGCCGCTGCAGCCTTATCTGCTTTCGAGCGGCGAGAAGCAGATGCTCATCATCTTGCTCACCGTGTTGACTGAAGACCGACAGCCCTACGTGCTTTTCATGGACGAACCCGAAGCAAGCCTGCATTTCGAATGGCAGAAACGCCTCATCGGAATGATTCGCGACCTCAATCCCAATGCACAAATCATCCTGACCACTCATTCGCCCGCTGTCATCATTGACGGATGGCAAGACGTGGTGACCGACGTGAGCGACATCACTGTGCGGCCGTAAGCCCAGCAGACGGAGGTGCTCTGAAATATCCACTTGTCTTTCATTGCCAAAACTTTGATTGTCATGGCCAAACGTCTCTCACAAAATCTCAATTCCGACTTCATCGCGGCCGCCAACCGGTTGCGACCGAAGCAGGCACGCCATAAAATCGTGGCCTACGTGGAAAGCTACGACGATGTTTTTTTCTGGAGCTCGCTCTTGCGCTCTCTGGAAACGCCGCACTATTATTTTGAAGTGATGCTCCCTTCGCGCACCTCGCTGAGCAAGGGAAAGAAAATCGCACTGATGAATGATCTGGGCGACCGCCTCGGCACGTCCATGATTGCCTGTGTGGATGCCGACTATGATTATTTGATGCAGGGCGAAACGACGGAAGCTTCTTGGCAGGTGTGTCGAAACCCTTTTGTGTTCCACACTTATGTTTATGCCATTGAGAACTTCCAGTGTTATGCCCCGACGCTCCAAAACGTGTGTGTGATGGCCACGCTCAACGACCGCCGCATCTTCGATTTCGAAGCGTTTCTCCAGCAGTATTCTGAAATTATCTGGCCGCTTTTCGTATGGAACATCTGGGCTTACCGCTACGGGCGCTACTCCACATTCTCCATGCTCGATTTTTTCCACATCGTTCTCATCGAACGCCTCAATTTCTACCATCCCGAACAGACGCTGGAGGCGTTGCGCCACCGTGTAAATGCGAAAATCAGTCGTCTGCAGAAGATTTTCCCACAGGGACGCGACACTTACAAACCGCTCATGAAGCGTCTGCTTTCGTTGGGACTGACACCGCAGACCACTTATCTCTATATGCGCGGCCACGACCTCTTCGATGGCATCGTTTCTCCAATGCTTACGGGCGTTTGCGAAGCACTGCGGCGCGATCGCGAACGGGAGATACGCCACCTGGCCGAGCATGCCGTTCAGATGCAAAATGAACTGGCGGCCTATCAGCATGCCGTGGCCCCCGTTGAGGAGATGCTCAGGAAGCACACGGGGTATCGTGAGTCGGAGCCTTATAAAAGGATACAGGACGACATCAAACGCCTCATCGACCGTCTGGAACAGAAAAAACTGGGAGGAGGTAACGAAGAGGAGGCGAAGGAGAAGGTTTCTTGAAACAGACAGATGGTCGACACGGATTGTGACAATAACAAAACCGTGCCGACCATCTGTCTTATACATTATATAGGATGTCCTGTTATATATATAGGATGTCTTATAAATTATAGATGGTGTCCTATATATAATATATGTGTGTCCTAATTTTTCATCATAAAATCCTTTGCCTCTCCCCGCCACGACGGGTTCGCAAGCAAAATTTTTAACAAAGCGCCTACGCTTCTATTGCGCCTTCGCCCATCTCATGCGGCGGAGGCGTCTCAATTTCTGCTGGCGCTGGAAGCCACGCCACATCTGCATACCGAGACTTGGCCAGGTCGGCACGCGATGGACACGCCGCCGCACCGCTGGCAAATCCCAAAGCAGGAGAAACAGGGTGATGACAATGGCGGCATAGAGCGTCCAACCGTAAAGGGTCTTGATGCCTTGGGCGGTTAGGCCTTCAACGAAATGCCCCATAAAGCCACCAAAGGAGAAGGGACGGGCGGAAGTTGAAACGGAATCGACAGCCCCGGAATAGCGGGAGAAACCATCGGCCACATAATAGCGCAGACCATAGGCATAGCAAGCACCGCCGATGACGCCGCCGACAAACATGTGAAGCACGTTGAAAACGGAAAGGGCCTGGAAGAAATGCTGGAAGGACATGACGGTTGCCAAGCACCACATCATCGTGACGGAGATGACGGCATAACTGAAGCCGCGACACACGAGGGGCCAACGCAACTGTTCAATGGAGAGGTTGGCGTCGAGAAGGAAATAAAATCCAGCGGCATAGGCGATGAAGGCCAACAGGGCGATGGCAAGCAGACGATAGGGCGTCCAGCGCATCAAGGCAAGCCAGCCTAAGGAAAAGAGGCAGCCCGCCCACAGTCCTGGCAAAGCCCATTGGGCAAGGGTCTCCTGCGTAAGGTCGCTATAGTGCATCACCGCTGCATAATAAACGCTCTCCAAATTATGCTCAGCCGCGAAAAGGGCTTCAAAGACGCCGATGAGGAGAATGATGGGCAGCACATAGGGATAGTGCCACATGGCAGGCTCGAAATAGGGCGATGTGGCGGTGTGCATACGGCGCAGTGCGATGACGAGGGTCAGAAGTGACGTTCCGGTGAGTAGGCGTACCACGGGAGAATTCCACCAATCGAGCCAGTCACCGTAGTTGAACACGTAGGCCACCTGCAACGCCAGCAACGCCCAAAGCAGAGCGCCCTGCCAATCGATACCCTTCAGCGGAATGATTTTCGGCATGGCATGGAAGGGGCGCGTAAGAAAATGCTGAACGGCGAGCACGAAGAGCATCAAGCCCATCACGAACCAGTGCATCAAAGTCCAATGACCATGAAAGGCGAAGGCGGCGGCGAGGAAGCCGGCTCCTTCGATGGAGGTGAGCAACACGAGATGGAGCAAGGGGAAAAAGACGGCCATGTCGCGTTTGGGCGTCATCCAGAGCTGGATGGAGGACATACATTCAAACGTTCCTTGAATCTTGGCCATACCACAGAGGAAGCAGAGGGTCCACAGCAGCGGCAAGGGCAAATCGAGCATGGTCAGCGCATTGCAACAAAGAATCACGAAGGCAGAGGCCATCAGGAGGAATTTGTTGCTGAAATGGAATTTCATGCGGAAGAGCACGGGGAAATAGAACGCCATTCCGGCCAACGTGGCATACAGACTCATCTGCACGTCTTCACGCATCAGGGCATGCTCGCCAACCACATCGGGCATGGCTCCCAAATAGATACCGCCAGAAAACTGGAAGCAGAAGGCAAGCAAGACATAAAGCCACGGCCGCACCACTTCGGGAACGAAGCTGCGGAACATGGGCATGGAGAACTCCGTCGGCGGACCGCCAGCAGGAGCATGATGATTATTATCTGACATATTTCGGTTCAGTTGTTTAAGCAGGTGTTCTATATTTTGACCACCTAATCACCTTACTTAATAAGCCACAGAGGTTTCAACATTCAGTCCGGCACGAAGCATCTCCAAATCCTTGGAAGCCTTCAGGCGGATGCGCACCGGCACACGTTGCTCCACCTTGACAAAATTGCCGGTGGCGTTGTCCTGCGGAATGAGCGAGGAAGCGGCGCCCGTGGCGTCACTGATGCGCTCAACGGTGCCTTCGAACACGCGGCCCGGAACGGCATCTACCTTCACTTCCACCGGTGCGCCAATCTTGATATTTGGCAATTGCGTCTCGCGGTAATTGGCCACGACCCAGACATCGGCCTTGTCCACCAGGCTCACCAAGGTCTGCCCCGGCTGCACGAGCTGTCCGACATGGATGTCCTTACGTCCCACCACGCCATCGGCCGTTGCCACAATGACCGTGTAGGAAAGATTGAGCCGCGCCATATCAACCTGCGCCTTCGCCAAGCGAATGGCGGCATCGGTCTGCCCCAGGCGATGGTTTTGCTCGGTCTTCACCGCCGTCAGCGCACTACTTTGGCGCAGAGCCTGTTCATACCGCGCCTTGGCCGAGAGATAGGCCGTGTGAACAGCATCATATTGCTGCGGCGTAACGGCATCATTTTTCAAAAGCTGGGCATAACGCTTCTCCTCCCGCTCCGCATTTTCGAGATGCACACGGGCCTCTTCAATGCCCGCCATGCTCACGTTGACCTGACGCTGCGCCGTGTTCACGCCGCTACTCGTCACGCGGCCTCCAGCGGTGGCGCTTGCCAAATCGGCTTCAGCCTGCGCCAGGCGTAGGCAAAATTCGCTGTCGTCGATGACAACGAGCGTGTCGCCCTTGTGGACTTCCTGATAATCGTCGAAACGAATTTCGCGGATAAAGCCCTGCACGCGGGTGTTGACGGGCGTGATGTGACGGTAGATGGTGGCATTATCGGTGATTTCACTGTTGCCGAAGTGAACGAAGTGTGCCACAACGAAATAAATACCTGTCAATAAAAGGATAACAACAAGGGTGTTATAACCCCAACGAAGAAATTTTCTGCTTTTCATTTTCAAATCAATGGTCAAGATTCAAGCAGGCGTCAGCATCAGTTTGGCCGCCCGCTTGCAGTCATTATAAATTTCCAGCCGCGAAACGGATGGCATAATAACAATAATAAAGGTTTATCTCGGCATCAGCCAGCGCCAATTCGGCATTGAGTTTCACGGAAGCGGCATCCGTCATGTCGGTCACGAGCGCCAAACCATTGGCATAGCGATGGCTTACCACCTGATAGTTCTGCCGCGCCAGTTCCACGCTTTTCTGTTGCGTTCGCAGATTGCTCTCGGCCGTTCGATAATTCACGCACGCCTGCTGCACCGCGTCGTTGATGCGGCATTTTGCATCCTCCAATTGCGCCTGCGAGGTGGCGGTGGCCAACTTCGCCTGACGGATGCGCCGGTTGTTCTTGTACAGTGACGAGATATTGTAGCTCACCCCTACCCCAACAAACCAATAATTGAGGTTTTTGTTGAGGGGCGGCACTTCAATAGTGACTGGCCCGTCGAGATGATCTTCAGCCACGAGCGCCAGTTTGGGCAGTTGCGCCGCACGTTCCAGTTTCAGTTTGGTCTGGCTCATCGAAACATTCAAGCGTTCCTTTTCCAAGGTGGCGTGTCCCCCGTCGGCCACGCGTTGCCACGCATCCCAGGCCGGCAACGACGCCGTTGGGCGCTCTTTGAAAGCACTGCCGTCGAGCACATCGGGCAGAGAGTCCACACCAAGCGCCGTGACAAGTTGGTGGCGTGCGATGTCGCGGGCATCCGAAGTCTGAACCAGTCCCTGTCGCATCTGTTCCTGCTGCAATTCATAACGGGTGATGTCGTTGGCCAACACCGTTCCCTCCTTGCGGCGCTGACGCGTCTGGTCAATCAGTTGACTGGTGAGTTCTGCATTCGCTTGGTAAACACGCTCGCGGTTTTGCAAATGATGGAGTTGCAGGTAAAGCCCCACCAATGCAAAGCGCACATTCTGCTGCACCTCGCGTTTGGCAAGCCGCGCCATTTGTGCACCCTGCTTCGAGAGTTCAATACTCGCCGTTATCGCCCCGCCGGAATAAACCACCTGCGAAGCCTTCAAGGCATAGTTGTTGCCCCAATGCGGCATAGGAGCGGAAGTGCTCTCACCGAAATGACGGTTCCACAGGCGGGCGTTGCCATAATAGCAATACGATGCCTGCGCCGAAACATCCGGCAAGCGTTCGGCCTTAGCAGTCTCAACAGCGGCCTGCGCTTCGCGCGAAGCCGCCTCAAGGCTTTGCAGACTCGCATTATGGGCCTCGGCAGTTTCAAAAAGATGCTGCAGATGCGGCTCCACGCAGTTTTGCGCCCATGCGCCCTGGACAACAGCACAGATAGAGGCGGAAAGCACCAAGCGTGCCATCCGCATTCTAAGAAAATGAGGTTGAATCATGGATTATAGTTGTGGTGTAAAAAGAATTTACCAGACAAACCATCGCGCAACAAAAGATAAGTCCTCCCCACCGAATCCAAAGAAAAGGACACGGCAAAACGGGCGGACATCATGCCAGCAGAAAAGCCGACGCAATGTTCACGAAGGAATGGCAATAAAGGTGTGGATGTGATTTCAGCGAACAATCTGAAATCGGAAAAGAGGGACACAGAAAAATCCTACTTCCGGAAATAACAAACGGATGCTCTCAAGGATTTCCCGCCATACCCGCAAAATCAGCGTTGCATACAAACGCCCCAATCATGGAACCTATGAATCTTGTTTAATGTCTGAAACGCTGGTTGTCTCTTTGTTGCAAATATCATATAAATTGTGAAACCCTGAAGCAGAACGCGATTGCAACGGCAATCTGGCAGAGTATAGCGACCGCCTGTTCCCGCTTGAGTTTCATATTTTCGGGTGCAAAGTTATGAAATTCATCGTATTTTATAAAATCCATCAGAGCAGAAATCTGCCCCACGCATCTATTTTTACAAAAAATCGAAAAAAAATTTGGCGGTTAGAAACAAAAGGACTAATTTTGCAGACGCTAACGGGAATTAAGCACAACGCTTAACAACCGATACACCATCGGGGTGTAGCTCAGCCCGGTTAGAGTACGCGTCTGGGGGGCGTGTGGTCGCTGGTTCGAATCCAGTCACCCCGACATTTAGGCTTGCATCTGCATTTGCGGAAGCAAGCCTAAATTTGTTTCGGGCCAATTGCGATTAAATGGCCAAAACACATTGATTTCGCAGAAGAAAAGTTTGCCCAACTGAAAGATTATCACTAAATTTGCAGCCGATTTGTCCTCCCAGAGTCAGGAATAGGCTCTGCGTGTGATGGCGAATTAAGCGAAATACTTAATTTAGAGTAACACAAAATTTTATTACACAATGAAGCAAATTTCAATCAACGGTACTGCACGTACCGAGCTCGGCAAGAAAGCTGCCAAAGCCATCCGCAACAGCGGTAACGTTCCATGCGTTCTCTACGGAGAAAAGAAGGATGCCAACGGCCAGCCTGAAGCCATCCATTTCTCTGTTAGCGAAAAGGAAATCAACAAGCTCATCTATACTCCTCACATCTACCTCGTTGACATCAACATCGACGGCGAAGACCACAAAGGTATCTTGAAGGAAGTTCAGTTCCACCCTGTAAAGGACAACGTGCTCCACGTTGACTTCCTCGAAGTTCACGCTGAGAAGCCCATCGTTATGGGTGTGCCCATCGCTCCTCAAGGTTTGGCTGAAGGTGTACGCGCCGGTGGTCGCTTGATCACGATGGTTCGTAAGCTGAATGTGAAGGCTCTCTACTCTGCAATTCCTGAGAAGTTGAACATCGACGTTACTGCTTTGCAGCTCGGCAAGAGCATCAAGGTTGGCGACCTCCACTTCGAAAACCTCGAGCTCGTCACTCCGAAGGAAGTTATCGTTTGCACCGTGAAGATGACCCGTGCCGCTATGGGTGCTGCCGCTGCAGCTGCCAAGGCATAATGATTTGAACCACGGCTCATGTTTGATTTTCTGAAAAGACTCTTTGCCACATCAAACGGCAACGGGAAAGAAGGCAAGCAGGAGCAAAGCGAAACTGAAAAAAATCATCAGCAGATGAATTTTCTGATTGTCGGGCTGGGGAATATCGGTAGCGAATATGCCCAAACCCGTCACAACATAGGATTTAGAGTATTGGACGCCTTGGCTAAGGCGTCCAATCTTGTATTTGAGGACAAGCGATATGGCGCCGTCACCACGCTGAAGGTGAAAAACCAGACGCTCACGCTGCTCAAACCCTCCACCTACATGAACCTCTCTGGCAACGCGGTGCGCTACTGGATGAACGAGAAGAAAATTCCCCTGGAAAATATTCTCGTGGTGGTTGACGACCTCTCGTTGCCTTTCGGGCAACTGAGAATGCGACCGGGAGGCAGCGAGGCCGGACACAACGGACTGAAGCACATCAGCAGTGTGCTCGGCACGCAGCAATACGCCCGCCTGCGCTTTGGCATCGGCAACGATTTCCCGCGCGGCGGACAGGTTGACTTCGTATTGGGAGAGTTTACCGATGAAGACCTCAAGACCATGGACGAACGACTGGAATTGGCCGGCGAAATGGTTAAAAGTTTCGCGCTCTCTGGCATTCAGTTCACGATGAACCATTTCAACAAGAAATGAAGCGAAAACAAGTAGGAAGAGAAGGGTGTGTTTGAATATCAAGCACACCCTGCTTTCTAAAGCGGCGTACCGTAGCAACAGTCTCTGCACGCCCACCACATAAGAAGGTTGCCAACCAACTTATCCCCCTAACATTTTCACAAACAATCCACATGGAAGCACGTCTCGACAAATGGCTTTGGGCCGCACGCATTTTCAAAACACGCTCCCTGGCTGCCGACGCCTGCAAAAACGGGCGCGTGGCCATCAATGGCGCACAAGCAAAACCCTCCCGCAGCGTCAAGGAAGGCGACGAGGTTGCGGTGCGCAAATCGCCTGTGACTTATACGTTTAAAGTGAAGCAGGCCATTGAGAAACGCGTGGGAGCCAAACTTCTGCCGGAAATTCTGGAAAACATCACAGCGCCCGAACAATATGAAGTGCTCGAAATGAGCCGCATCAGCGGATTCGTTGGACGCGCAAAGGGCACAGGACGTCCAACGAAAAAAGACCGCCGTGCGCTCGACGATTTCAGCGCACCGATTTTCCTGGACGAAGACTTTGATTTTGACGAAGAGGAGGAAGAAGATGAATGACGAAAACAAACCACTGAACGACGCCGAAGACAACAAGGCGCTTGACAGCCAAGAAAACGCAGTGCCAAATGCCGAAAAGGCAAGCGAAACGCCGCACAACAACACGGAGAAGGAAGAGACGGAGGCCAACAACAGGCCGACGGGAAAACCCTCTACGCTGCAAGACAAATGGTGTAACTTCCTGGTGGCCATCGGTCTGCTCGGCGTGATCGCTGTCGGGGCTCACAACATTTTCCACATTCCGGAAGAGACAATGCCCGCAGAGCAGGCGCCACTGGCAGAACCGATAGAGGAAGCTGAAGATGAAGGCGAACTGATTGACGAGGAACTGATGCCGCTGCCGCCGGCCAAGGAAACATCGCCTGTCGACACGCTTCAGGAGGCTTCGGAGGAGGATCTCAACAATGATTCGCTCCACGCTCTTCCTGCCGACACGACCACCATGCACCCAGTCTCTTCACACACAGAAGAGAACAAGCACAAGGAAGAGGAGGCTGCACACAAGAAGAAGCAAGTTCACGCCGATTCAACGGCAACGCATTGATGTGCAGAAGGCATGTGCTGAAACGATTTTCTATTCAAGCGTTGAAGCACTTTACAATGTTTTTCGATAAAACGAATATAAATATGATAGAGCCAGCCATGTTGCGAACATGACTGGCTCCGATTTTATATAAGTAGGTGTTCAAAATTATTTTATAGTATCCATGCCAGGGAAAACCTGTCTGATATTGCCTTGCCGTATTCTTTTGCCCCTACAGCTGCCTTTCATCAGTCACGTAGCCCGCTACGCTCCTTCTTCAAGACAGCTGTAGGAACAAAATAATACGACAATTCAATATAAACTAATTTTGAACACCTACTTACCGCTCCACCCGCGAGTGGGAAGAAAGGGTACTACAAGGCTCGCGCCTCTGTAGTACCCTTTCTTCATTTCAACATTATTGCTAATTCTTTGCCCCCTCTTCCGCGACCGCGAAAAAACAGACGGCATCCCAACGTAAAAATCCATCCCCCTTCAGTCTTTCCCCAAGATGCCTTAGAAGTAATCTACCTTCGGCCGATGGTAATGCTGCCCGCGGCCGAGGGTAGCGCTACTCGCGGCCGCAGGTTGCGCTACTCGCGGCCGCGAGCAGCAGACAAAGAATTAGGCTTGGCGTGACAGTGTACCTTTTCTGAAGATATTCCGCAAGCCACCGCCAGACGTTGCAACATTCTGACAATCTGCGCGATGGACTACTTTTTATTTTCCGATGGACTGCACACTGCGGCGCACGCCCTTGGAAATTTCCACGAACATGAAGCTCGGTTTGTTGGAATGAATCTGCTTTTCATATTTGGCATACTCCTTGGCGGCATATTCCTTCGACTTCTCAAACGTGAGGCGCGACATCTCGCCTTGAGAGCGTCCCTGCATGGTGGAGTCGAGGCGTTCCTCGGGGAAGTAGTCGTCGAGGTCCACATCGCCAATCATCGTGGTTTCAAGCACCTCAAGATGCTTCTTCGAGGCATCGGTGTAATAACCAACAAACATGTGGCGGGGAATCTGGATGAGAACGGGCGTGATGTTGATGGCACGCAGGAGCGAAGCGAAGAGCACGGAACCATCCACGCAGTTGATTTGCGACGTATTGAGGGCATCTTCAAACGTGCGGACACGCTGGGCATAGACCACGTTGCTCGAGAGACTGGAATAGGACACAGAACTATATTTGAAGCCCCGCTTCTGTAACACATTCCACAAGGCATACACTTGCTTGTCGACGGCATCCTTGGCCTTCGACTGATAGCCCAAGAAACGGCGCACGATGCGCGTGCTCAATGCCTCGCGCAACACTTGGTCGATCAGCGGATTCTCTTCGTTGACATAGGCAGCGAAGAAGAGACGCGTGCTGACAAAGTTGGTTGAGCCATCGGCTTTCTGCTGGTTATAGCCCAAAAGACATTCGTTGATGCTGCGCATGGAAAACGTGCGCATACGCTGTCCATAATCTTTGCCGTTCATCTCGACATTGGCCACCACGCTGACTGGTTCGGCCTGCGTGTTGCTCCTCAAAGCGTCGTAGCGCCAAAGCACATCGGGATAGACCACATATTCCGTTTTACCCTCTGGCAGCACGAATGTGGAGACGGAACGGGCGTAGAAAGGTGTCTCTTGCAACTCAATGCGCACCAAGGAGTTGGGGCGTCCGCTCCGTATCTTGACGGCGAAGAGCGACTTGGGATTGCCAACATACGTGGAATCCATCGGTTTGATGATTTCGGCATCGGTTGTTGCCACAGAGAGGATGGCCGAAGGAAAGAGATTGCCTCCGAGCTGGTCAACGATTTCAAAATCTTTTAACCCCGGACGGAAAAAACCGAAATAGGCGCAGATGCCAACAACGGCAACCACAACGCCAAGGATAACGCGCCGCGTGGTACGCGTGGTGCGTTCTGTCCACTGCTTTTTAAAATTGGAAGTACTTATCATAACGCGTTTTTTTGATTTGCAGGAGGGCGGAATGTATGGTGAGTCTGAAGTAGGTGGCCACCTACTTAGTAATGGTAAAATAGCTCAACTTTTTCTTACACCATTACTTAAAACACAAGCAGATTCCAAATAACATCGGGAAGGTTACGCCGCATATTTAGAATCTGCTTGCAAAATTTTGACAATAAGGAATTAATCAAAAATATGTTCGTCTTACAATGAGTTGACAATGTCCACCACCATGAAATAAACATACGTGGCAGGCACGGCCATCATGGCGGAATCGAAGCGGTCGAGAATGCCGCCGTGTCCGGGCAATATCTTTCCGCTGTCTTTGATATTGAGACAACGCTTAAAGGTGCTCTCAAACAAATCGCCTAAGGTGCCGAAAAAGCTGACCACCACGGCAAAGCCCAACCAAACGGGCAGACTGTATGTGGCGAAGAAATGCCACAGGATGCAAGCTGCAACGAGACAGAGCACGCCGCCACCGATGGTGCCCACCCAGGTCTTGTTGGGGGAAACCCTTGGCGACATCTTCTTCTGGAAATAGCTGTGGAGCAAACTGCCCGTGCAATAGGCACCAGTGTCGTTCGTCCACAAGAAAATGAACACTGAGAGGGGCAACACGTAGGAATATCCCTCGCCACATTCCGCTCCTGTCATTCCCAAGATGCAAAGCAAGGCAAAGGGGCCTGCCGTGTAGATGTGGGAGAAAACGGAAACGGAGAGGTCAACAATGGAATCTGACTCCGACTCTTCATCGTACGTCATGATGACTTTCACCATCATCGCCACGAGAAGGAAGATGTATGGAATGAAAGCAAAGACCAAGTTCATGCCAGGAGCCAGAAGGCTTTGCGACATCAGAATGACGAGAAAGAGGATGAAGGCGCCCACAGGATTGGCGAAACGCATCGTGCTGAGATAGCCATGTCGGTCGTAATTGTAGCTAAACTCCCAATTGGCCAACACTGCAACAATCAAAGAGAAAACGATGCAGCTGACCAAACTGTGGACGAGACAAAACACTGTCAGGGCAACAAAGAGTACGCCTGTTATGGTTCGTAACACTAAATTTTTCATATTCTTATCTTTTAGCCGTGTTCTAAATTATCACTTTTAAAATCACGCATAGATTTCGTTCAAGCTTTCGGGGCCTCGTCTGAAGCCTTCGATGAAGCTTCGCCCTGCGCCTCCGTTGCTTGCGCGTCCTGCGCCGCTGGAGCCTCAGCTTTTTCAGGTTGAACCGCTACGGGCTGCGTGGAAGAAACCGTTGACGGGGAAGGCGAAACCGTTGCCTGCTCGTTGGCGGCCTTTTCAGCGCTTTCGGCCATAGCCTTCTCTTCCTCTTCCTGGATTTCATCGGCGCGGCTCTTCCAAGGACGCTTGCCAAAGATTCTTTCAACGTCTTCCGTGAAGATCACTTCGCGCTCCATGAGAAGTTCTGCCAGCTGACGATGCTTTTCAGCGTTGTCTTGCAAGATTTTCTTGGCACGCTCGTATTGCGTCGAGATGAGATTCTTGACCTCTTGGTCGATGGTCTCAGCCGTCTTGTCGGAATAGGGCTTGGTGAAGTTGTATTCCTGATTGTTGTAATAGCAGAGGTTGGAAAGTTCATCGCTCATACCCAAATAGGCCACCATGCCGTAAGCACGCTTGGTGACGCGCTCCAAATCGTTGAGCGCACCGCTGGAGACATGGCCGAGGAACACTTCCTCTGCGGCACGTCCGGCCAGAGTTGCACAGATTTCGTCGAGCATCTGCTCCTTGGTCGTGATGCTACGCTCCTCGGGCAGATACCAAGCGGCACCGAGCGACTGGCCACGGGGCACAATCGTCACCTTCACCAAAGGATTGGCATATTTCAAGAGCCATGAAACAGAAGCATGGCCGGCCTCATGGACGGAGATGGCACGCTTTTCGCCCTGCGTCATCACCTTGGTTTTCTTTTCGAGGCCGCCGATGATTCGGTCAACGGCATCGAGGAAATCTTGCTTGCACACGGCCTGACGGTTGCGACGGGCTGCAATCAGAGCGGCTTCGTTACATACGTTGGCGATGTCGGCGCCAGAGAATCCTGGTGTCTGACGCGCCAGAAAGTCCACATCGAGGTCGTCTGCAAGTTTGAGCGGACGCAAGTGGACATTGAAGATGGCGATGCGCTCCGACAATTCGGGAAGGTCAACGTGGATTTGACGATCGAAACGTCCGGCACGCAAGAGGGCCGAGTCGAGGATTTCAACGCGGTTGGTCGCCGCCAGAATGATGACGCCAGAGTTGGTGCCGAAGCCGTCCATCTCCGTGAGCAACTGGTTGAGGGTGTTTTCGCGCTCGTCGTTTCCGCCGAATGCGGGGTTCTTGCCTCTGGAGCGTCCGATGGCATCAATTTCGTCGATGAAGATGATGCAGGGCGCTTTTTCCTTGGCCTGGCGGAAGAGGTCGCGCACGCGACTGGCACCGACGCCGACAAACATTTCCACGAAGTCGCTACCGGCCAAAGAGAAGAAAGGCACGTCGGCCTCGCCGGCAACGGCCTTGGCCAAGAGGGTCTTACCGGTTCCAGGAGGGCCCACGAGCAATGCGCCCTTGGGAATCTTGCCGCCCAGTTCGGTATATTTCTTCGGGTTTTTCAGGAAGTCAACAATTTCCTGCACCTCCTGTTTGGCACCTTCCTGTCCGGCCACATCCTTGAAGGTGACGTTGGTGCCTTGGCCTTTTTCAAAGAGGCGGGCCTTGCTCTTGCCGACACCGAAAATGCCGGCTCCGCCACCTGCTCCGCCCGAACTGCCACCGCTCATGCGACGCATGAAATAAAACCAGAGGAACACGAGCAGGATGATGGGCAGAAAACTGCTCAAAAGGCTCATGAAGAAATTGCTCGACTCCTCATAGCTCAGCGGCACATTGCACGAGTCGACGAAATCGCCCAACTTGTCGATATTGGCTGGGCCTTCTGTCGAGACGGTCGGGGCCTTTCCCGTGCGGTCCATTCCTTGGTTGAACACCTTGCGAATGACTTCCGCATCCGTTTTCAGCGTGAGGCGTGCCGTTCCGTCGGTTTTGTTGATGACCACGCTCTTGGCATAGCCATTCTGAATGTAGGCACGGAATTGCGTGAGGTTGACCTCCTTATTCACCCCGCCGATACTGTCTTTGCCTTGGAAGAGCATAAACACCAACCCGGCAATGATGGCAATGTAGAGCCAATTGAGGTTAAAGCGGGGCATTTTGTTTTTCTTGTTCTGATTGTTCATTTGATTTATACGCGTTTGAGATGTCCTAAAAGCAGTTCATCCCGTTGTTTATCCACAGGGAGAGCGCCTGCTGGCTGCCCGTTACCCACACGAAGCGCGGAGACTCAGGGGTTTGCTCGGGAGAAAGCGGCCGAAGGGCTTTTGGGGGCGGCAGGAATCAGCGGCCCTGTGTCAGTCGATGTTGGGAATCTGCTCGAGTTTCGCGTCTTCCCAAAGGTGTTCCAAATCATAATGCTCGCGGGTTTCCGGCACAAAGATGTGCACCATCACCGTGCCATAGTCCATTGCCACCCAAACGGCATTTTGGCGACCAGCAATGAGCGTGGGGTGCTCGCCGTATTGTTTTCCCGTAAACTCTTCAACGGAATCGGTGACGGCATCCACCTGCTGCGGAGAACCGCAGGTGCAGATTACGAAATAATCACAAGGAGCCGTCGCTATTTTCGTGAGATTGGCGACTGCGATGTCGCGACCTTTTTTTTCCTGAATACCTTCGATGATTGATTTGACCAAATCTGTCGTATTGTTCATTACTTTCTAATAGATATATTTGATAATGTTTCTATTTTTCACCCTCGCAACACCCCTTTCGTCAAGGGCCTATTGCAGTTGGTATGCAAAGTTAAGAGGATTTCTTTGATTGGTGAAATCAGCCCCGACAAATGTGGGACATTTTTTTGATTTTTAGGTATTAACGCGAGTTCGGGATAAGGATTGCGTAAAAAATAGGGTAAAACGAGCTAA
>ERZ857629.969-NODE-969-length-35043-cov-7.640448_pt1 | contig 35043 bp, 33 predicted proteins | sample MGYA00519700_ERZ857629 | MGnify/ENA primary metagenome ERZ857629 (study PRJEB31778, sample SAMEA3449351) | human gut metagenome | biome: human gut; feature: human-associated habitat; material: faeces | place: United Kingdom | collected 2010/2012 ... | reverse complement strand
ACAACCAAAAAAATTAGATGTAAACTCATTTATTTACATCTAACAGTATACATGTAATTTATCTAACAAGTTTCTCTATCGAATTGTATTCATCTCCACTTATTTGATATATACCATTATATGGTTGTTCAATATAATAACTATTGTTTTTCTTATATACGAATATTGTAGATACTCCAGCTTCTATAAAGTGAAAATCAACTTTTATTTCATCATCAATATTTACAGGTGCATCTTGTATGCTTTCGTTTTTAGTAACTCTTTTTGTACCATTTAAAACATATAGTATATCTTTCATTTCTTCTCTGCCATTAATACTAATATCTTTTTCATTTTGATTTAATGAAATACTTTCTAATTTTTCAAGTTGAGGTAAATTGAGTGTATAAGTCCTTCTATCTCTAAAATGATAAAAAACTCCTATCACTAACACTACTAATACAATTATACCTAATACTGCAAATAATACATTTTTATTTTTCATACCCATTCCTCCAATCATTTCAACAAATTACTATTTATTTCGCACCTATTATATCAATTTTAGTCGATTTTTACAATAAAAAAAAGTCAATATTTGAAAATAAAATAAGATGTAGGGAACACTCTTAATTCTCTACATCCTGTAATTTATATTTCTAACAACTCAATCACATCCACAAAACCATTTCTATAATATTTCTCATTCCAGTAATATAGGTAATTCATAAAGTTTTTTTCAAGTTGATCAAGTTGTTTTTGAACATATTTTTTATTCTGTTCAGGGACATTTTTTAGTATTCTCTCTGCAATTTCTTCAAAATAGATACAATATTTCTTATCTTGAGGAGTCATCTCACAAAATGCTGTTTCTTCTCGAAATTCTAACCACTCTTTTAATAAATCATCTTTTACTTCTCTTAAATTCTTCATTTGCACCATCTCCTACACATATATTAATTCATTAAAAACTATTTCTTCAGCTTGATTTTTAATAGCATTCATAGTTCCAACCCAATAAAGCATATCTGTATTTTTCATTTCTTCGGTTAAATCACTATTATCTTTTAGTTGTTTAATAATTTGTTCAACTCTTGATGTAGCTTGTTCTTGAATCTCTTTTAGATGAGTGTTTAGTGTACCATCTAAAAGCATTATTGAATAGTCAGCTTTTTTATGCTCTTTTAGGTAATTTAATCTCATTCTGCCATATTTATTAAGAGTTATCTTTTCTTGTTTTGGCATTGTAAGATTTGGAATATAATAATCTCCTTCTAAATGATATTCAATTCCAGTTTTTTCATCTATCTTTGTTTTTGGTAATTCATTATTCATAATTATTTCACTCCTTTTTTTCTTTTAATCTTAATTCTTCATAATAATCCTTTTTAGCTTCCTTCCTTACTAAATACATACATTCTTGTAGAAGCCATTTTAATTCATTTGTATAAGCTAGATATATAACGCCTTCTTCTAATTTTCCATTAGTTTCTTTTTCATACAAATGAACATAATTATCAAACTTTTCCTTTAATCTTGTAGCTCTGTATCTAATATCATCATCTTTGCACTTTAGATTATCGTTTATTATCTGCATTAATTTATTGTATTCTTGTTTGCTAAAATATATTTTATCTTGATTTGACATATATTAAATACCTCCTTTAGTTTAGGTTATAATCGTTTTTCTTTTTTTCTTTCTTAGCTTGTATTTCAGATAATTCATCATTGGTTAATACTTTTCTTGTAGAATTATGAACTATATCTGAATCGTTATTATCAAATATTCCACTTTTTTCTAAATCTTCTGCTACAAGAGTATAGCTTCGTTTATCTTCTGGAATATCATAATATTTTTCATCAAATATTTTCATTTGAAATCTTTTAATAAGTGATTTCCAAAATCCTCTAAATTTACTTAATTCCGTTTTAGCTTTTTCTAAAGCACTACTTAGTTTGATAATTGTTTTATCTTTAGTTGATAATTCATCTTTTAATTCCTTTATATCATCAGCTTTTAGCTTTATTTGCTCTTTAAGTGAATAATTTTCACTCTCTATTTTAGAAGTAGCATGTTCAAATTCCTTAATTGACATATTTAAGTCATTTACACTTCTAACTGTCTGGGTAACATCTGTTACATCTTTAATATAATCTTTGATATTTTCTATATTCTCGTTTGAAATTTGGCTATTATTTTTATTAAAGGGCATAGGCTTTAAGTTATCTAATAACTCAATTATACCTTTACTTGAATTATCTAACTTTTTAGTTTGTTTATTAGCATTTTCAAGTTTTTGCTTTTGTTGTTCAAGTCTTTTCTTTATTTCTCTATAATTATCCATTTCTTTTACATTGATGTCTTGATTTCTGCCTTTTCGTTTAGCTTTTAGCCTACTATCAACACCATAAAACTTGTTATAAGACTTGATACAGGCATTTCTCATTTTATCTTGAATAGCTGTTAATGACTCTTTGGTAAACACTTTTGATTTACCAACTTGTTTTTTCATACCTTTTTTACAATTATCAATTACTGGTACACCAATAACATGCATGTGGGGAGAGGTTTCATCAAAATGAATTGTTGCATTAGCTACCTTAAAGTTTGGTACTATTTTATTTAAGTCTTGTATTTGCTCATTATATACATCAATCATTTTGAATCTATACTCATCATTTTTGTATTGCCAAAAATCCATATCTCCAAGTTCTATTATAATCTCACAAGCAATATCGTTCTGTAATGTACAAGCCTTTTCAAAATAATTATTTATTTTTCTATCATTTCTAGTCTGCTTATTATTAAACTCAATACGAGATTCTTCAAATTCATCTATATATACTTGCTTAACATCTTCAACAATATCGTTAGTTCCATATATAGTTGTAATCAATTCTCTTTGATTATCATAATCTCGCAAATTGTGTTTATTTGCTCTAGATAAATCATTTGCATTTTGTATAGCATTATTTGATAGAGAAGTAGTACCAGATACATTTCCTTTTGCTGTTTTTTTAGCTACTTTACTTTTGTTCTTATCACTACCTAAGTGAAAAGAATATGCTAATTCTTGCTCCATCTTTTTCCTCCTTTAGAACTTGCTTCGAAGCATAGGACTTTGACTCTGTCATAAGTCCTAACCCCCTATGAGTTTTGACATTCTATCAAAACTCGGGGGCTCTGCGAGGCAATAAATTTTCTCCTAACAGGATAAAATTTATTCAAATTAACTATCGCCACTTTCATTTTTACTTTGTAAAAACAAAACGTGCCATGTTAATTTGATTGTTGCAACATAGCCCATAACCAAAGTAAAAGTTGCAACAATTATTTAGTATCTTCTTCGGAGAATTTTACTGGTTTTACAACAATTTCACTACGTTCTCCATTTTCAAATTTAATTGTTGTTTCATTATCGTCTGGTATTGCATTAAAGAATGGTTCAATATTATCTGCTTCTGTAATTTCAAAATCATCATAATTATCACCATTAATATAAATTATTCCAAATCGATATTCTTCCATTTTATTATTTGGATCTAATTTGTAATAATCTTCTAATGGGAATACTCTAACAATAGCACTATTATCTTCAACAAAATTAAAATAGAATACATGCTTTTGTAGATAATATATTGCTTCCGTATAATGAACATCATAATATTGTTGTAATCTCATTATTATTTCTCCAAATTCTTCTTCTGGTAAATAGTTACTAAATCTGACATTTCCTAATACGTTTCCTAATAGCACAGGTTTTGTTGTATCAATATATCCTTTATCATATAATTCTTGACATGGTTTACAAATAGAGTCTCTAAAATTAATCTCTTTTACAATTACTTCACATCCTATAAGAGTTAGTTTTATTTCATCAACATACTTCATTATAAGTTCAGCTTGTTCTTCACGAGTATAATCTTTCCATGTTTTTGTTCTTTCTTTATATTGCTTATTCATAATCATCTTATTAAGAAAATCAATATCTCGTTTTAATAAAATATCTTTGGGAGTAAATCTTAATTCTTCTACACAATCAGTAGCTTCTAATTCTTCTTTGAGATTATTTATGGCTTTTTCTATAACAGCAGTTTCACTAGTATATACATCTAAATCAAAAGCTCCATTGATATAAGCCTTTCTAATTCGTTCAAGTTTTGCATTTTGTTCATCAATTTCTTTTTGTAGCTTTTCTTTAGGCTCATCAAATCTTTGTCTTATCATCGGCAAAAAGAATTGATTTACAACAGAATCATATTCTACTAATTCATTTATAAATTGATTAAAGTATTCATTTATGGCATTTTCTTTAATGGTTATTTTGCAATCGTTACAATAGTAATAGAAGTAAGGCTTTCCATTTTTCTTTGTAGTTGCTTTACCACCTAAAATACGATTACATTTAGGACATTTTATTTTTTGTAAATATAAGTAAGTTAATGTTCTTTGATAACTTCTTGAATTTTTCTTTTTTTGGACTTGACAATCTTCCCACATTTCTTTAGAGATAATAGGCTCTACAACATTTTCATAATAAGTAGGAGATTTAGTTCTCTTTCCATGAACAAAATCGCCTTTATATATTTCATTTTGCAAAATATTCTGTATTGTTGAATCTCTCCAATTATCTTTACCTAATACTTTTTCTTCGTTGAATAACGTACTTATTTTTTGATAAGAATAACCATTAAAATACAATTCAAATATTCTAACAACAATGTCTTTGGTAGAATAATCTATTACAAGAGTTTTATTTTCATGTTTATAACCTAATGGAGCAATATGGGGAATATGACCTTGCTTTATTGCACCAGCTAAACCTATTTTTGTTCTCTCACTAGTTCTTTCAATTTCATTCTGGCTTACACTTACCAAAAGTCTTGAAATCATCTTACCATTTGCTGTAGTAGTATTTATATCATCATTAACACAATCTATATAGGCTTCATTTTCATCTAAAAAAGTTATAAGTTCTTCCCAGTCATAAATACTTCTTGTAAATCTATCTAATTTAAGAGAGATAATAGTATTTATTTTTTTAGATTTTATATCGTCTTTTAACCTTTCAAATTCTGCTCTGTAATTACCTGTTTTAGCACTAACGCCTGCATCTTCGTAGTAATCTACAATTTCATACCCCTTAAATTTACAATAAGCTTCTAATCGTTCTTTTTGTTCTGGAAGACTAAAGCCCTCACGAGCTTGGTCTTCTGTAGAAACCCTCATATACAATCCACATTTTTTCTTTTCATCAACCAATTTATAAACCTCCTAACAAAAAAGAGATATCAAAGAAAACACACAAGTTATCCTTGACATCTCTTAAATCTGTTTATATTACAATATATTTTCTTGGAACAAACCAAAAACATATAATCAACTCCTAACAGGTAAACATAAATAATTTACTGCTAGTATTATATCACGATTTTCAGAAATGTCAAATTTTAGCTATTTTATGCTGTTTATATAATCTTCTAATTCCGATAATTTTATCTTTTTTGCTAGATTGGATATATAAACATCATTAGAATAATTAAAGACCAGAAATGTGGTATCTTTTACAATCACTCTATGTGGCTCAATATAAGAGATATTGGTCTTCTCAATTTTTCTTATACTACCATTAACAAAAGTAGGAGTAACCTTTGAGAATTCACATATAAATTCTAGCCTTTTCTTTAAGTTTTCCTCAAATCTCAGTTCTTCTTTAATTATCTTCATTTCAAGCACCATCCTTTCTTTTTAGGATATTGGATGATGTTTTTTGGGCAAAGAAAAAAATCATCCAACTACTTGAATGATTTTTAATCTATCTGTTAGTTCGAACAGATACGTCATTGGTGCAGATGGTCTTTTTGAAATTATCATCTTTCCCTTATACATCAAGTCTTTTCAAATTTCATATCTTTATCCCGACATTGTCGGGAATATTCTTTTCTATCAAATTATTTATTATTATTTTATTCTTTTTTCGTTTTTTATTTAATCTTGCAATCAGCATTGTGTTTGCATGTGCTACAGTTATCTGTATTATAGTTTTTGTTTATCCATCTAGTCCTATTAATACATTTATCTAACATGAAGTTATCTACGTTTGCACCTATATTCTTTATAAGCACTACTCTATACATTAGTAACCATTTGTAATATGCTATTAAAATTTGGAAATCATTAAATATATTATCTTTTTTGCTCATATGTGAAATTTTTCTTCGTTCATTTATACTCTTAATTAAAAACAAGTTTTTTCCAACATATAAGTTACATTCAGCCTGATTTTTATATAATTTATCTAAGTATATTTCTTCATAAAAAATTTTATCTGAATATTTTTTATTATCAGTTATTAATCTTCTTAGATAATTTTCAAAACAAGGATTGTGATAATTCTTTAAAAACTTGAATACTTTTTTCTTATCATTATTACTGATACTATCATATTTCTTGATTCTGTTAATTAGATATTTAATGATTTCTTTATCTTTTTCTGATTTTTTTAAAAGCTCCTTTTTCAATTTTACTTCACAATATCCATCAATAGATTGTAATAATATACCTAACATATAATCTAAATAATGATTATCATTCATTTGTGATACAAATAACCCCCAAATAGGATAATCTCCCAATTTATTCTTTAATGTTTTCCATCTACAAATTATTTTTCCTAGTCCATTTAGATTGTTAATATCGACTAATGAGAATTTGTTATGAATTATATCTGATGAAGAATTGTAAAGATACACTAAGTCGCTATATTCTTCTATAGTACTATCTTCACAATCTAACTCCACTTTTTGTATTTTTGGAAAATAGCCTATAAATAAACATATTACTTCATAGATTATAAAAAATTCTTCTAAAAACTCTTTGTTATTACATTTTTGGCTCTTATTAGTTAATTGGATAAAATTATTCCCTAATTTACATTTGTAATTATTGTGTTCAAAATTCTTATTTGCTTTTATCATATTTAAATTTTCAAATGTTACTATATATTTATTTATACTACTTATTTTTTTTTCTGCATTACATCCTATATATACATATTCAAACTTTAAGCACAAAGTCTGAAATTCATCAGTATTCCAGCTTATCATATTAACAAGAGTAATAAATTTATTATCTTCTGAAATAATATGAATGTTTTCTTTTTTTCCTAGAAAAATGTTTCTAATGCATTGTAGCTTTATTCTATTATTAAAATTAATAGATAATATTCTTTCTTCTAAGTTTAAATTAATTTTTTCATTTTCTATACTTTTTAACTCTTTAATTTCTTTAATTTTCACTTTTACCTCTTTTATTATAATTATATTTTTTAAATTATCACTTTTTAGAAGATTTTTCAATCTTATTTTCCAATAGTTTTTCATATTTTTCATTCATTTTGTCCATATACTCTGAATACTTATACATTTGATTCTTTTGATGATAATCAAATATATCTCCATAAATATTAATTGTTGTTTGAATATTAGCATGTCCTAAAACTTTCTGCAATGTTGCTAAATCCATACCTGCCTCAATACATCTTGTTGCGAATGTATGCCTTAACATATGAACATTTACATTACTTGTGGTTTCATTTACATAGTGAACTCCTTTTGTTTTAGATACTTTTTTGTGTTTGGTCGCCATCACTTTTATTCCTGCATTTTTACAAATTCTTTTAAATGCACCATTAACTTGGCTATTATCATATATCTTGCCATCTTTTCTAAGAAACAACATGTTTTTCTTATTAGGTTTCATTTCGCTAATTGATTTTAATGCTATTTCATTTGACCTATTATCTAAATGCAAATTTCTTCTGCTATTCTTAGTTTTGGTAGTAAGTCCAACTATTCTTTTACCATTTTTATTTTGTGTTATAGTTTTGTTTACTCTAACTGTTCCATGTTCTTCATCAAAATTAAAATCTTCTGTAGTTAATGCTAATACTTCGCCAATTCTCATACCAGTATATAATGCTAACAATAACATATTATTATACGGTGTGTAGTGAGATTTCATATATTGAATTAGTGTATATTCTTCTTTTAGTGTAAAAGCTACAACATCTTTATCTTCTTTAAAACTCTTTGGCTTTTCTATTGGATCTAAGTTAAAGTCTAATGCCATTTCTTTATCTATCAAATGCTTTTTGTAAGCTAAATCAAATGCATTCTTTATAACTCTATATTCTTTTGATATAGTGGAATTAGCTTTGTGTCTTTCTGCTTGTAAGAATTTTTCAATCTCATTTCTAGTTACATTTTGAATAGGTTTTAAAGTAAAATTATAAGCACTGCAAGCTTTAATTGTTTGCATATTTCTATTGTAGCCAGAGCCATGTGTTTTAGAAAGTTTATATTTATTTTCTTCAATTTCTTTAGCTAGTTCAATTATTGAAATTTCATTAGGTGTATAAATTGTTTCTTTTATACCTTCTTCCTTATTCTTAATATATTGATTTTTTAACTTTTCTAAAACAACTTCTTCTGATTTACCAGAAAATGATTGCCTTATGGCTTTTCCTGTATTTGCATTTATTCCTAACCTTAATAGTCTTCCTTCATATTCATTATAAAAGTGAAACTTATCACATAAATCATAGTTGCTACAATTCTTGCATTTATTACATCTTTCCATAGTTTCTTTATTTCTTCTATTCAAACATAAATTTTTATGGTTACATTGTTCACATATAGGACAGATATTTTTCTTTGGTTTATTTATAAATTTTTTTCTTTTTCTAATAGTAATAACATAGTCAATACCTTCGACAAAGTCTTTCTTTTTGCTCATTTTTACTCCCTTCATAAAAATTTTAAAGGGAATGTCTTGCAAGTAATTACTTACTTGTGCTATAATAAATTTGTCAATAAACATAGGGAGACATTCCCTTGTGATTTGTAGAGGTTTAGAAGTGCCATTTCTAAATCTCTTTTCATTTACGAAATTACATGTCTAGAACTCATATAATTTACTAAAGCATTAGCTTCAATTCCAAAACCTCTGCCATATTTCTGTGCTGGAAAATCAGCTCTGTGAAATAGTTCTAAACATTTTACTCTACCAATATGAAACATCTTGCATACATCTTTTGTTGTATAAATTGTTAGCATTGGTTTATTTTTATCCATTGGCGTTCCTCCTTTCATTGTTGTTAAATTTCTCGATTTCTATTGCATAATTCTTTGTTTTGTAGTATTATTATAATAGATAGTGAGAAATTTTCAAACTTGCTTTTGCATTGTTATTATATAACGTGTATTATAGCTTGTCAACAAATTTTGAAAAGTTTTTGTAAGTTTCTCACAAAAATATAAAAAAGGAGAATTAAATAATGTATAAAAAGCCGAACTTACCAGTAGATTTTGGATTTGGTATATGGTTTAATAAAAAAGAAAAATCTGAGTACTATGTTACTCCACTTTACTTTCATCGAATAAAAAAAGTAAAATACATATATAATAATTTTGATACTATAAAACTAACAAACAATATAAAAAGAAGTTCAATCTTTCGTAATAATACCGATTATTTTAATCCTTATACTGAAAGATATGGTAGGTTTTTTATTAATTTTTTAAACGCAGATTTTTCTACATATAAAACAGCCTATAACACTTTCTTTGCATTTTATGGTATTGAATTGTTAAAAGAGTATTCAAAAAGTCTTATTTTAAAATATTCATATACAACTAAAGAAGATTTTTATAAAGACTTAGAAAAATTATTTAATGGCTGTAAAGAAAATATTCTAGACCTGCAAAATCAATTTAAAGAATGTGTTAACTATACTTATAATTTAAAAGACAATAATGATTCAGAATATACATGCATGGAAAGATTTATTTCCTTTGTATTAAGAAATGATTTGTATAAATATTCAACGAACACTCAATTATTCTTTAATAATTTAAGTGGATACAAAGTAGAATTATCTAGATTATCTAATAGCAAACCTTCTGAAATCAGAAAAAAAATAAAAAACAATGAAATATCTCCTAAAACAAGCAATATATTTTATAGTAATTACCTATCAAATATCGTATTTTTGTCATTATATGAGATTGCCACAAATGAGTATATTATTATAAAGAATTGCCAAAATTGTGGTAAATACTTTATACCTACTACAAAGCAAACTGAAATATATTGTGATATCACATATATTGAAAAAGAACGTTCTTGCAGAGAAACAGGTGCTGGAGAAACTTATAAAAAGAATATAAATGAAATTGAAGGTTATGTTATTTATAGAAGAACTTATCAAAAAAGATTAATGCAAATAAAGCGAACTCCAGATCCAAATGGAAAAGATTTAGAAAGATTTAATGCTTGGAAATCTAAAGCACAATCAAAAATTAAGAATTTTAAAAAAGGGCTTTTAACGGAAGATGATTTAACAACTTGGATGAATAATAATAAAGATTTATAAAATACATATATTTAACTTTAGAAAAGAGGTGCATATATGTCTTGTACATATTATTTAAGAGATAGAAAAATTACTAAACAAACTATAGAAAAGTTAAAAGATTTAGAAAATAACTTTAATATTAAATTAGAAAATTTATATAAGGAATTAAATAAAGAAATAACTTCTATTTTACCAATAGAAAACAATAATGTCTTGGAAGAATGTAGACAATATGAGCCAGATTATAGTAATGAAACTAGATTTTATTTAGATTCCATAAACGAATTAGATTTTGGTGTATATTCTTCTGGTACTTTTCGTTTTCGAAAATTTAGAAGCTTAAATGATTTTATAACTTTTTATAAAGAAAATGAAAATAAATATATTATTGTTGATGAGTATAATCGCGAATTTACACTAGATGAATTTTTAGAAGATGTAAATTTGAAATAGATATTTTGGCAAGCAAATAACCTTTAGACTAAGTCTAAAGGTTATTTGTAAATCAACTTGACCGTCTTTCAGGTCTAAATGTCTTCTTAAATTGAGTGTATTTCAACTCGCAACAGAATTGCTTCTGTTAATATTATTATACTCAAATTCTTTAAAAAAATCAATAAAATATGTAAAAATTTTTGTATTTCTTTTAAATTTTTTTGTATTTTCTTTAAAAAAATTTGTATTTTCTTCAAATTTTCTAAAAACAAAGAGTAAAAAATATTTGTATTTATGTAGAAATTCTGTTTATTTTATGCTATTATATATCTTGAATTTTACATTTAGGAGGAATAAACTTTGAATATAAACGATGAATTAAATAAATTAAATAATAATCAGCGACAAGAATTAGAAAAATGGTTCGCTGAACAAATATATAAATTAAATAAAGTAAACAAAAATGAACAATTAAATTATGTACCATATGTAACAAGAAAGCAAGTAGTATGGGTTGATTTTGGTGTGAATATTGGACAAGAATTAAATCATTCTCATCCAGCAGTTGTCTTATATTCAAGACCCAATGTTGGTACTGTACTTCTTGCTCCATTAACAAGTAAGAAAAATGAATCTGACGTTGTTATAGATATTGGAGAAATAGAAAATTTTGAAGGCTTTTCTTATTGTAAAATAGACCAATTAAGAGCAGTTAGTAAACTTAGAATACAAACTAAAAAGCATGATGGTAAATATTATAACAATCTTAACTTAAAAACTGGTGTATATTCTAATCCTGAAGTGAGTACTGAACAGATTAGCTTAATAGATAAAGCTATTCAAGAATTAAAGTATAAATCTAAATAATTGTTATTTTTACTTATTGAAAAGGAGCGATTAAATGAATATTATAAAATTTGATTTAAAGCAATTAAAAGAAAAAGAAGATGGATTTTCATATTACATATTAGGAAGGAGTTATGACTTAGAAGAAAATGGAGCAAATCAGGATTATGATAAGGCTTTAGAATATTATAAAAAAGGTATTGAACTAGATTACCCTCTATGTACATATTCTCTTGGAATATCTTATAAATTGGGATTAGGCAATACATTATCAATAGATGAACAAAAGGGAGATATGTTATTAACAAAAGCATATCCAGAAATTATGCGATTGATAAACTCACAAAGTACAGATGAAATAGAAAAGATTTACGCTAGATTTGTTACAGGTGCATATTATTACTGGGGGTTAGGTAAAACAGAAAAAGACTTTAGAAAGGCATTTGAAATAATAAAAGATTGTGCAGATAAAGGACATATTGCAGCAATTTATGATTTGGGTGCAAATTTTTATTATAATGGAAACGGAACAGATAGAAATCATAGAATAGCAGAAAATTATTTGAACATAGCAAAACAAGCAGGACTAAAAAGAGCAATTGAAAAATATGAAGAATATCAATTTGGTGAAGAAAGATAAGTTTAAAGGAAGAATAAAAATATGAAAGTGCTAAGTTTAACAGAGCCATGTGCAACATTAATTAAAGAAAATATAAAACAAGTAGAAACAAGAAGTTGGAAAACATCTTACAGAGGTGAACTATACATTCATGCAAGTAGTACAAAGATACCTAAAGAATGGAAGGACAACAAGGAATTTATGGAATTAGTAAAAGAAACTCCATTAAATTATGGTAACATTATCTGCAAATGCAATTTAGTCGATTGTATTTATATGACTAAGGAATATGTAGAAGATATGAAAAATAATAATCATAAAGAATATATTTGTGGTAAATATGAAGAAGGTAGATATGCTTGGATATTAGAAAATGTTGAAATTTTAGATAATCCAATAAAAGCAAAAGGACATTTAAGTATATGGAATTACGAAGAATAATTAAATATATTAATTAAGATAGAGAAAGGAATGTAATTTTTATGTCAAAAGAATACTTTGATTTATTAGATGAAAATGGTAATAAAATAGGAAAAACAAAATTAAGAAGTGAGGTTCATAGAGATGGAGATTGGCACAAAGCAGTACATATATGGATTATAAATAACAATGGAGAAATATTATTACAAAGAAGATGTGCAACCAAAGATAGTAACCCTAATATGCTAGATATATCTAGTGCAGGGCATTTATCTGCTGGAGATAACTCATTATCTGGAGCAATAAGAGAATTAAAGGAAGAACTTAATCTAGATGTTAAACCAGAAGAATTACAATTTATAAAGACTTTAAAAAGAAGTTCAAAATACACAGCTACTTTTATAAATAATGAATTTGATGATTTATATATTTTAAGAACTAATAAAAAAATTGAAGATATGAAATTTCAAAAGGAAGAAATATCAGAAATATTTTTTGTACCATATAAAAAATTTAAAGAAATGGTAAATAATAAGCAACCAGATTTATTAATGCATACTGAAGAATTTGAAATTTTATTTAATATGTTTGATAATGAATTTGGCAGATAAATAATTTGTAGGAGCATTATAGTGGAAAATGATCAAATAGAAGAATTAGCTGTTAATATTATAGAAAATGAAATCTTAAAATATAGTGATTTGAAGTCAAATATTACAAAAGGAGATAAAGGAATTTCTTGGGATGGATATATAACTGTTTTTGATGGTAAAGGTAGAGGTAAAGATAATTTTGAATATAAAATTGATGTGCAAGTTAAGGGAAGAATTGTTAAGAAAATTCAAAAAGGAAATACTAAATTCTCTATTGAAAAATCTCATCTAATAAATTACCAAAAGCAAAATAGTGGAACACTACTCTTACTGGTAGATATTGTTGATAATCTAACATATCAAATTTATTATGCAAATTTATTGCCTGTAGATTTAAAACAATTAATAGAAAACAATAAAAGTAAAGCTAAAAAACCTAAAGTAAGTATTTTACTTAAACCAATAAAGGATTCCTCAGTTTCATCTCTAAAAAATATATGTAAAAATTTTGCCCTAAATTCTAAAAGGCAAATGGGGATACCTATAAAAGATTTAAGTGAGTTAAAAAATATTGATACTATTGAATTTAAAGTTATTTCAGAAAATGGAAAGCACTTTGATTATATACTTAATAATGATGTATATACATATGCAATACTTAATGATGAATTAAAAACAATGGTAGCATTGCCTAAAGGTGATTTTGTAGCAATACAGAACAAGATAGAAAAAAATATTCAAATAAAAGAAAAAATATACTATACATCTTACATGTTAACAAGACAAAAAGATCATGAAACTATTACAATAGGAAAAGGAATTGTTTTTAACTTAGAAAGCCGAAAAATTAATTTTAGCTTTCAAGGAACATTGCAAGATAGAATAACAGATATGGAGTTTTTTATAGACTTAATTAAAAATAAAACCGTAACAATAAATGGAGCCACTTTAAATTTACCAGAGTATAAGAAAGATATAAATGAAAAAAACAAACTTATAGAAGAATATAGCAAGAAAATTAATGACTTGAAAATGTTAAGGGATAAGTTCTTAGAACTCAAAATTGACTTTAAAGAAGATATTGATAAATTAGATAAACAAAGTAGAAATAATTTATTACTATTCAAAAAAATTTTTTGTGATGGCATTGTACCAACAAATCTAAATATACAACAAAGTGGAGTGCATTTTATAAAAATAGGCAATTGCTATATAGCTGTTCTAGCACAGAAAAATAAAGATGAAGAATTAAAAATCTATAATTATTTTGGAGAACTAAAAGATATTATTAGAGTTGTTATCGCTAAAGAAGGAGAAAAACCTTCTACTGAAAATAGGACAAGTCCATATTTTGTTATGAGTTCTGATGATATACTTAAATTTTCAAATTTTAACTCAGAAGTGGTTTTTAACTCACTTAATGTTATTCAAAATTTTGAAAATCAATCTGATTATATAAATGCCTTTATGCTAGAATTACTGAAAGCATATGATAAAGATAATAAAAGAAAAGATATATTAGATTTGGCAGATAAAATTAATAATTTGTTAATGCAAAATGAAACAAGCATAACTAACCAATTAAATAAATTTCAAATTATAAAAAGAAAACGAGATTTTAAACCAGATGAAAGAAATGTTTTGTTAGATTTAAGAAACAATTTAGAGAAAAATGCTTGTTTTAATAATAATCAATGTGGAATAGCTATTTTATTAGAGAATAAAAACGATTATGAATTTTATCATAATGCTATGGATAAAGAAACACAAAAAGAATTTGATACCTATCCAATTTCTAATTTAATAAACAAGAAGTAAAGGAGCAAACTTGCTCCTTTTTAATCTATCTACTTCTCTCTTTTTTCTTTTTAGCCTGTTCCTTTTCAAATTGCTTTCGTTCTTCTTCTAATTTTTGATGAAGTTCAAATTTCTTAATTTTTTCTAACCTTAACTCAATATTAGTACAATATTTTATTTCTTCAGCAAGTGGTGTTATCTTTTTAGATATTTCTATAATTTGGCTTTCAATATCAGACTTTTCATTATCTGTTTTAGCTCTTTTATGCTTTTTCCATAAATTTTCTCTTTCACTTTTTAATGGGTTAATTTTTTCATAGGCTAATTTTTGGTAATCAAGTAGTTCCTGTTCTGTATTAATGTTATTTTTACATACAAATCTAACTTGTTTAGAAAATTCATCCATTCTTTTAATAGCTTGTATTAATTCTGGTGTCATTTTCGTTATATTAGGTTTTGAGACAATTTCTATATTGATACCTAGTAATTTCTCATAGTGAAAAATTAAATATGAAATTGAGCCTTTAAATTGCAAATACTTTTGCTTTTCATTGTTATATCTTTCATAACTTCTGTTAGCTAATAAATATGGATCTGGAGCATATGGATATTCGGGTTGCGTTTCTAATATTCTTTTGTAAATATTTTCTTTTGAATAGTTATTTCCAAATTGTCTTTCAATTCTAGTATTTCGCTTATATGGTTCTCTCCTTATAGATAATGTTTCGTTTTTATCTGTAACAATATAATCTAAATCTTGTAGTATTTTAATAAATTCGTTATAGTCTTTAGCATTTGCTATTGCATAATCAATGGAATCTTTCATAAGTTCTTTATACAAGCTACTTGTAGCATACTTATTATATTTTTCTTCTTGTTTTAAAACGCTTAGTCCATATTCACTACAAAGTTTATCTGATACTTTTCTCATCATAGCATAATCTTTTTTTGTATTGCAAAATCTCTTTCCATCTAAAAAAGAAACAGAGTTTAAAACAAAATGGTTGTGTAAGTTTTCAGTGTTTAGATGAGTAGAAACTACTACCTGAAATTTATCTCCCCATAATTCTTCAGCAAGTTTTATTCCAATTTCATGTGCTTGTGCTGGTGTAACTTCTTCTTTTGCAAAAGATTGTACTCCATGAAAACATTGTATTCCACTTGTTTTGAAAAATTGTTTTTTAGTATTTCTCATTTCATGTAGAGCAGTATCAGGCATGCAATTTATACCTGATACATATAATTTTTCTTCTGTCTTTTCTCCGATTTACTGCATAATTTATTGTAAAGTCTAATCTATCTTTTACTTTCCATATTTTTGTTACAGCCACTTTATGCATCCACCTTCTTTTGTGATACAATATAAACTTCTTGTAGACTTAAAACTAAATCTTCAATTTTATGAGCAAGTGGTACATATTTATCATTATTAACATATCCATAACGATTACATGCTCTTGCAATTTGATTAAGATTTGTTGCCATACCTCTTAACTGAGAAAGCACTTCATAAAATTTTTCGTCTGGTTTTTCTTTTAATTGGTAGTCTAAAATTACTTTTCTAAAAAATTCTGATTTATTCAAGCCAGACTTTTTTACTTTTTCATTAAGAGTTTTGTTTTCTTCTTCATTCAAAAATATATTGATTTTTATATTTCTTTCTCTCATTTTTTCATCTCACTTTCTTTCTATTTCTTCTTGTTAGGGTTTGGGACTTGTCCCATTCTTATTTGTATTTGTGGCGTGAGTACAAATACGTTGCTTGCCATATTCAAGAAATATATAAAGTACTCACTTCAAAATACCAATCTTTTTAAAGAAAGAGTATGCTTCTTTACTACCTAAAAAGAAAATTTCTTGTTCTTCTATTGACTGCATATCGTAATAAATTTGTACTAATTTTGAAAGAGAAAAGCATTCTTCATTTGATAATTTTCTGTCTTTAATATCTCCTTCTAGTACCCAAGTTAAGTTATCATTTTGTCCCAATATTTTGTCATATTCTTCTTTTAATTTTGCATATTTTTCATTATTATCTTTTAAATATCTTCTACTATTTTCTAAGTATTCTTCAAACATATCTTCATATTCTTTATAAAAACTTTCTATTTTTTCCATCTCTAAATCCTCCATTTTATACATAAATTAACTCACTAAATATAATTTCTTCAGCACGATTTTTAATATTATTCATTCTGCAAACCCATTCCATTTGATTAGTTGCTTTCAATTCTTCAGTTATATTTTCTTGCTTTTTAAATTGATTTATTAGAATTTCAAATCGTTCATTTGCTGTTTTATCTATCTCTAATAAATGACTTCTTAATTTATTTTCTAGCCATAAGCAAATATATTCTGTTTTCTTATGCTCTAATAAATACTTTAATCTTAACTTCCCATATTTACCGAGTTCATTAGGATTTACACTAGCTGAATCAACTAAATTAGGATAGTAATAATCGCCTTTTCTTATATATTCAATTCCTGTCTTTTCATCAATAAATCTTTCTTTTAATTCTTTATCTTCCATAATTTCAAATCTCCTTTTTTAATTTTCATATATTGCATGCATATTATTTGCATACAAGAAATCTAAATTATCATATTGCCTTTGTTCATAGTTTTGAAAATTACATTTGCCTTTTCATTTATGGTTATAATTATTATTGTTATAGTTAGGTCGTAAATTTTCCGTGTCATGACTCGTAGATTTTCCGACTCTAGAGTCGTAATTTTTACGATTCACTTTTATAAGGTTTGGATCATGTTCTATTTTACCTACATATATTAGATTAGGTTTAGTAGAGCCTTGCTTTTTCTCATATATCAACTTACATTCTTTTAATTGCTTAAATGCTTTTGTTGCAGTCTTATCTGATAAATTAAGCATTTCTTGTACTTCTTTTCTAGTAAATATTAAGAATATATTTCCAGCTTCATCATACCAATTATTCTTTGCAGATAGAGTTAGCCTATTTAGTAAAAATCCGTATAGTATTTTACTATCTGAGTTTAGCTTATCTTTATATTTAGGATTAAAGAACAATTCCATAGGTATTTGATAATATAAATGTTCAAAACATTCATTAACTTTATAAGGTTTAAATTCCATTTTTTCATCCTTTCTGATACTCAGAAATAAGGAATAATAAATAAAGGGAATATTTGATAGAATAATCAAAGATTAAAAATTTCCCGACATGCAATCCCGACATTTTATATACATTATTGGGTATTTTTTAGAACTTTTTAAAACTCATTTCTAAACCTGTAAAATAAGGGCTTTTGCCTAAAATACGCAAAAAAATACAGGTTAGAAATTTGATTTCTAATCTGTATCTATGGTGCAGATGGCCGGAATCGAACCGGCACGGTTTATTCAACCGCAGGATTTTAAGTCCTGTGCGTCTACCAGTTCCGCCACATCTGCGTATTTGAACTGACAAATTATATTATAATACGATGTGGGTAGATTTGTCAATACAAATATAAAAAAAATAAAAAAATAATGTATATGTGTAGACATTTATGGAAATTTGACTTAAAATATTGGAATAGAAAGAAGGAATACGATTATGAATATATGGCATGACATAGCAAAAGAAAGAATACAAAAAGATGATTTTATAGGTGTAATAGAAATATCAAAAGGTGGAAAAAACAAATATGAATTAGATAAAGAAACAGGTATGCTAAAACTAGATAGAGTATTATATACATCTACACATTATCCTGCAAATTATGGATTTATTCCAAGAACATATGCAAGAGATAATGATCCATTAGATGTACTAGTACTTTGCCAAGAAAATATTATTCCACTTACGCTAGTAGAATGTTATCCTATAGGTGTTTTAATAATGATAGATGGAGAAGAATATGATGAAAAAATAATTGCAGTAGCAAAAAAAGATCCATTTTTAAATGAATACAATGATATTTCAGAAGTATCACATCAGATTTCAGCAGAAATAAAGCATTTTTTTGAAGTATATAAACAATTAGAAGGAAAAACTACCACAATAGAGCAAATATTAGGAAGAACTGAAGCAGAAAAGATAATAGAAGAATGCATGGAAAGATACAACCAAAAGTTTGAAAAATAAAATATTGGAGGAGATATGATATTTGAAATTATATTTAATATAATAGCTGTTGTCATGTTTATAACAATGTTCTTTAAAATGATAAAAAAAAATAACACACAGTATTTATACATATTATTAATGCAATTTATTGGAATTTTAATAAATTTTATAGAACTAATTTTTATAGAAGGTGCAAATGTGACATTAAAATTAATTGCATTTATATTATCAATAATGCTACCAGTTGTAGTATTTGGATTGGAAAAAAGAAAAAAAATAGACTTTCCAGAGATGTTGAATATATTTTTAGCAAATTTGATGCTAAAAATGGGAAAAGAAACAGAAGCTAAAAGATATTTGCTTACATTAATAAACAAATATCCCGAGAGTTTTGAAGGCCATAAACTTTTAGCAGAAGTATATGAAAAAGAAGGAAGAATCTCAAATGCAGTTTCAGAATATTTAAGAGCAATAGAAATAAGTCCAAAGGAAATAGAAATAAATTATAATATTGCTAATTTAATGCATGCAGAAGGAAAAAATAATGAGGCAATAGAACTGTTACAAGATGTGTTAAAGAAGAAACCGGAGCATTTTAAGTGTACTGAATTATTAGGAGACATATTGATAGAACAAGAACGATACAAAGAAGCAATATCAGCATATACAAATTCGCTAGGATATAATCCGGCCAACTATAATCTTTATTACAACTTAGGAATAGCTTATACAATGCTAAATGATTTTCAAAGAGCAAAAGAATACTATGAAAAAGCAGCAGAATTAAATAGTTTGCTATATCACGCAAAATTAAGTTTAGCACAAATTGCCATAATATATGGAGAACTAGATGAAGCCGAGATGTACTTATTTGAAAGTTTAAAAGATAAAGAACTTGAATCAGGTTCATATTACTATTTAGCACAAATAGCAATGCTTAAAGGTGATGAAGACAAAGCCATAAATTATATGAAAGTTGCGGTAGAAATAGAACCAGAATTATATGAAAAAATGGAAAAGGACACAATATTTATTCCCATAAAGAACAATATAGAAAAACCAGCAGAATATAGAAAAAAACAACAACGAAAACTAACAATGGATCAAAAAGTTCAAAAGCATTTAGAAAACACTTGCTCAATAGTAGGAAAATTAAATAATAGTGATTTGAAAATGATGAGAAATGTATTAGAAAATCAAAAATATAAAGGCAGAGAAAGATAGACATATTTTAAAAACTCTTTTTATATAATTAATATGATAGTGTAAAGTAATTTATGAAAAATGTAGGGGCGATTTTAATCGCCTGCACTTCGAAAAAATTACTAAAATTAATATAAAAGGAGAATGAATATGGAAATTTCAATAATTGGTGGAGATTTAAGAACTGTAAAACTAATTAAACTGTTAGCACAAGATAAAAATAAAATAAAAGCGTGGGGATTTGAAAATTGTGAGGAGTTGTTGGATTTTGAAAAAAAGAATGATAATTTAAAAATCCATAATAATTTAGACGAAGCATTGCAAAACCAAATAATAATAGGACCAACGCCATTTACTAAAGATAGAAAATACATATGTACACATTATACAAACCAAAAATTAGAAATACAAACACTTGCCAACAAAATTAGAGACAAATTACTAATAGGAGGTTCAGTACCTGCAGAGATATTAGAACAAATAGAAACAATAGACATATTAAAAGACGAAAGGCTGGTTATATTAAATGCTATATCTACGGTAGAAGGCACAATAGAAATAGCAATAAAAGAAACGCAGAAAAACCTATATAATAGTAATATATTAATAATTGGATATGGAAGAATAGGAAAAATACTTGTAAACAGATTGACAGCATTTAAGGCTAATGTGTATTGCAGTGCAAGAGGGAAAGACATTACTTGGATAGAAGCATATGGAAGCAAAAGCATAAAATATGAGGAACTAAACAAAAAAATAGACATGTTTGATATAATAATAAATACAGTACCAGTTTTGATATTAAATAAAAAAAGGCTAGAACTGCTAAACAAAAATACACTGCTAATAGACGTTGCATCAGCACCTGGAGGAATAGATTTTGAAGTTGCACGACAATTAAATATAAAAACAATATGGGCGCTAGGAATACCTGGCAAAATAGCACCAATAAGTTCAGCAGAATATATAAAAGAAACAATATATAATATAATAAAAGAGAGGAACGATAACAAATGACAATAATACAAACAATTATTTTAGGAGTAATACAAGGATTAACAGAATTTTTACCAATATCAAGCTCAGCACACTTAAATTTATTTCCTTGGCTATTAAAGTGGCAATCGATGCCAGATTCTTTTGATGTTGCACTACATGTGGGAACACTATTGGCAATAGTAGTATATTTCTTTAAAGATTGGATAAAGTTAATAGTGGGAGGCTATAAGCAAGTAGTAAAAAAAGAAAAGACGATAGAAGGAAAAATATTTTGGCAATTAGTAATAGCAACAATACCAGCGGGAATATTAAGCTTAATATTAGATAAAATCTCAAGCAAAATAATAGGAGACAATTTAAACCTAAAAATGATATTAATAGCTATTGCTTTAATTGTTATGGGCATTTTATTATACTGGGTAGACAAAAATTCTAAATCAATAGTAAAATATGAAAAAATAACATTAAAACAGTCTATATTAATAGGCATATCACAAGCATTAGCTGCTGCATTTCCGGGAGTATCACGTTCTGGAATTACTATGACAGTAGCAAGATGGCTAAAAATAGATAGAGAAAGTGCTGCAAAATATTCTTTTCTATTAGCAACACCAATAACAGCAGCAGCAGTAATTTTCAGCTTAGGAGACTTGGCATTAACAAGTTTATCATTTTGGATAGGAGTAGTAACAAGTTTTATTGTTGGAATTTTAGTAATTAAATTTTTATTAAATTATTTAAGGAAGGGAAGTTTTAAAGTCTTTGCAATTTATAGAATAATAATAGGTTTAATAATAATAGGAATAGTATTTATAAGATAAAGGAGGGGTTATTTAAATAAGACTATTATTTAAATAACCCTAAAAAGGAGCAAAAGATGAATGTAATATTATATTTAACAATATTTATAATAGGCGCAATTTTAGGAACTCTTACAACATTAATAGTTAAAACAACACTAAAGGAAAAGGTAACAAGAAAAAGGCCATATATAGTTAATGCAATATTAAGTGGAATAATATTTATTTTATTTTCTATATCTATTAAATTAAATATAAAAACAATAAATACTGATATGTTAATAAATTTTATGTTTGCCACATTTTACATTGCTACACTATTTGTAATTGCAAAAATAGATAAAAAAGAGCATAGAATAGATAAAAAAATGATATTATTAGGATTTTTATTAATGGCAATATACATGATATATACATATATTGCTGACAAGAATAAAACAGTATATGGATACATTATATATTTATTTATAATCTGCATATTAATAATAGCAGATACCATATATATGAAGAGAAAAGCAAAACAATGCTATACATTAAACATATTAATGTTATCTATGATAATGATATTATTTACATATGAAGGTGTATTTTTCTTTACAGTAAATTATACTTTGCTAATTATAGGGTTTAAATTGCTAATAAGCAAAATAGCAAATAAAAAAACAAGGTATGTAAAAACAGATAAAAAAACACAATTACAGATTCCTATAGCTTATTATATGTGTATTGCAAATATAATAATGCTTTTAATAACAAATTATTATATATTTTATTATATGTAAAAAAGGAATGAAAAAGATGAAAATTGGTGTAGATATAGGTGGAAGTCATGTTGCAATCGGAATAGTAAATAAAGACAAAATAATAAATAAAACAGAAGTAGAAATAAGTAGTAATATTATTGAAATAGAGGAATTTATAACCAAATATATTGTAAACTATATAGAAGAAGCAAAGAAAAAGGAAAGCGTAGAATTAATAGGAATAGCAACCCCTGGCAATGCTAAAAATGGTATTATATATGAGATTGTAAATTTGGGAATAAAAGAATTTAATATAACTAAAGAATTGCAACAATATTATAATGTACCAATACTTGTTAGGAATGATGCAAAATGCGCAGCAATGGCGGAAAAAATATATGGAAGTCTAAAAACATATGAAGATGCCGTATTTTTGTGTTTGGGTACAGGAATAGGAGCAGGAGTTTTTCTAGATAATAAATTATTAGTACCTAAAAAAAATACGGGATTTGAAATAGGACATATGATAATAGAAAAACATGGAAAACAGTGCAATTGCGGTAAATATGGATGTTTTGAGACATATTGTTCTATAAAAAGATTTAAACAAAACATAAGAGAAATATTAAAACTGGAAGAGGAAATTGAAGGAAAAGAACTATTGACAATCATAGAAGAAAACGAAGAAAATACGAAAGTAAAAAAAGAGATAAATGAATATATACAAAACCTAATAATTGGTTTATCAAACATAATAGACTTATTTGAGCCACAAGCCATAGCTATAGGAGGTGGATTTGTATATTACAAAAACATATTATATAATAAACTTTTAGAGGAGTATTACAATAAAAAATATGTATTTAATAAAGAATTTATGCCAGAAATAAAATTAGCCAGCTTAGGAAATGATGCAGGAATTATAGGCTCTGTTATAGATTTAAAATAACATTTTGAAAGGAACATAATAAAAATGAATTTATCAAATAAAAACATTGTTCATGTAAAAACGGATAATGTGGAATATATACAATTTAAAAGATTGCTAGAATATAAAAACATTGCCCATTGCTACACATTGAAAAGTGATGGGCAATTGAACTTTAAAACAGAAAATAATCCAATAATGTTGAAAAGCTACGAAAATATTTCTAAGGAATTAGAATTTACAGATATTATAAAACCTATGCAAAAACATACAGATAATGTTTTGACAATACAAGGTAAGCAAGAATTAGACGGAGTTGATGGATTAATAACTAATATCAAAAATGTAACGTTGGCTACTACTTCAGCTGATTGTATATCTTTGCTTTTCTATGATCCAAATAAAAATGTAATAGCAAATGTTCACTCAGGATGGAGAGGAACAGAAAAGGGAATATCTAAAATAACAGTAGAAAAAATGATGAATGAATTTAAATGTAATCCAGAAGATATCATTTGCTGTATTTGTCCAAGCATAAGAAGGTGTCATTTTGAGGTTGATACAGATGTAAAAGATATATTTTATAATAAATATAGTAATTTGCCAGAAATTAATGATATAATAAAAAAAGACCATGAACGTAATAAGTATTATATAGATACTGTATTAATAAATAAATGCATATTGAAAAAGTTGGGATTAATAGAAGAAAATATAATAGACAGCAATATATGCACAGTATGTAATAGCAATTTGCTACACTCATATAGAAAAGCTGGAGAAAATTCTGGAAGGAATATGGCAATAATCGAAATAAAAAAATAGAAAGAGACGAAGAAAATGTATGATAATTGGGAAGACTTAGAAAAAAGTATTTTAGAATGTAAAAAATGCAGATTATGCACAAATAGAACCAATATTGTATTTGGACAAGGAAATAAAAAGGCTAGGTTAATGTTTATTGGAGAAGGACCAGGGGCAGATGAAGATAAGCAAGGAATTCCATTTGTTGGAAAAGCGGGGCAACTTATGAATAATGCGTTTCAAGCATTAGAGATTAATAGAGAAGATGTATATATAGCTAATATAGTAAAGTGTAGACCACCATCCAATAGAGTACCAGAAGATGATGAAGTACAAACGTGTTTAAATTATTTAAGAAATCAAGTAATACTAATAAAACCAAAAATTATAGTGTTATTAGGAAGTACAGCATTAAAGAATATATTAGGAAAAGAGTATGGAATAACTGCGGTACGTGGAAATTGGATGGAGAAAAACGGCATTAAATATATGCCAACATGGCATCCGGCAGCTCTATTAAGAGATGAAAACAAAAAAATAGAATTCTGGCAAGATTTAAAAGAAGCTAAAAAATATATAGACAATAATATAGACTGGGAAGGGAAGAATAAAAAATGGAAGCTGAATTAAAAGAAAAGGTAGAACAATGTTTGAACTGTAAAGTAAAACCATGTACTAAAGGTTGTCCATTAGAAAATAATATACCAGCCTTTATAGAAAAAGTAAAACAAGACAAGCTTGAAGAAGCATATGAAATACTTTCAGAAACAACTGTATTGCCAGCAATATGTGGAAGAATTTGTCCACATTATAAGCAATGTATGGGGAAATGTGTTCGCGGAATAAAGGGACAACCTGTAAATATAGGCGATATAGAAAAATACATAGGAGATATGTCAATTAAAAATAATTACAAACTTCCTAACTGCGAACAAGAAAGAAATGAAAAAATCGCAATAATTGGAAGCGGACCTGCAGGACTTACATGTGCAGCGTTTTTAAGAAGAAACGGATTTAAAGTTACAATATATGAAAAATATAGTCAATTAGGTGGAATTTTAAGAAATGGTATTCCCAATTTTAGACTTGACAAAAGTATATTAGACAATACAATTCAAAAAATATTAGATCTAGGTATAGAAACAAAATGTGGAATGGAACTTGGAAAAAATCTTGACTTGAATGAATTGCAAAAAGAGTATAATGCAATATTTTTAGCAATAGGCGCAAACATCACTAAAAAAATGGAAATAAAAGGGGAAGAATTAACAGGAGTATATGGAGGAAATGAATTATTAGAATTAAATAACCACCCTACATATGTTGGAAAAAAAATTGCTGTAGTTGGGGGTGGCAATGTTGCCATAGACTGTGCAAGAACAATTAATAAATTGGGAGCCAAAAGTGTAACTATAATATATAGAAGAGAAGAAGAGCAAATGCCGGCAGAAAAAAAAGAGATAGAAGATGCAAAAAAAGAAGGAGTTAGTTTCTTATTTAAACACAATATTACTCAAATAATAGGTAATGAAAAAGTAGAAAAAATAGAGTGCATAAAAACAGAACTTGTGCAAAAAGAAGGAGAAACAAGAAAATCACCAGTAGAAATTGAAGGCAGTAATTACACAATTGATATGGACTATGTTGTAATGGCATTGGGGTCAAAAACAGAAATAAATGTTGTAAAAAACCTAGGACTAGAGCTGACACAAGAAAAATATGTTAAAATAAATGATAAGAAACAAACATCTAACGAGAAAGTATTTGCAGGAGGAGATTTAGTAGGAGAAAAATCAACTGTAGCATGGGCAGCAAGAAGTGGAAGAGAAGCGGCAGAAAGTATAGGTCAATTTTTATGCAAACAGTTGGTGACCAAGATACCCAAGAGACCATAAACATACAATGGTAGCAAAAATGGTGTCAGGCATAGAAAGAGAAGATGATGGCGCAAGATAATGTACATTTATAGAAATTAGAAAAAGATTCTCTATTGCTTTTGCAATAGAGAATCTTTTTCTAATTTACATTGTATCTTTTTTCGCCTTTTAAAGAAAATACATTTTTCAGGCTATGTAATATATTTTGCCATTTTGATGTATTTACAGGAACCAAAGAAACATTGTTTATAATAGAATCATACTTGATATCTAAGGCTTCCATTTGTTGAACATAATAATCATTAAAAAATGTATAACCATCAGTTGAACCTAAATAATTTTTAAAATTATATAATTTATATCTATATTCATCTATATCTGCTGTAGTTACTAGTTTTTTTATTTCATTGTCAAAATATGATGTAAAAATAATATTTTGTGTTTCAAAATACAATTTTTTTAATGTATTTTTATATGTTGAAATCTTTTTTCCGTATTTTGCAGCTTGACTATCTGTACAAGAAATATTAAGCAATTTATTATTTAAGTTAATTATTTTTTCCTCTGCATACAAAATTCTATCTAACATATCTTGTACATAAAAGAAGACTTTTTCACCACATGCTTGTATTATATTTTGTTGAAACTGTGTTGTTGCAGAAAACATACTATCATAAAAGTCGTTTTCATTGGTTATATAAACAAGTTGAGCAACTAAATTGCAAAGTATAGGATAATAAGTTGGAGAAGTAGTAGAAAAAGCAATATCGTAATACTTAACCATCTCATAATTATGTCTTAATGCTTTAGAAGTAGCCAATTGAACAGCAGCTTCGTTTAAAGCCATACCATATTCTTTAGAACTAGTAAATACACATAATCCCAATTTCTTTAAATTTCCTCTTTTATCTTTAACCTCTTGCAAATAATGTATAACCTCATGAATAGCAAATTTTTCTATTTCATCAAGAGATAATCCTGCCCTAAAATATATAGAAGAATTTTTGTAAAAATAATTTGCTTCAGATAATCCTTCTGGCATTTCCGCATAATACATAGGAATTCTTGATATTGCAATAAATAGTTTTTGTGCTATAAAACGTTGGTTAGGGAATGCCCTACACAATTTTTGAGCAATGTTTTTTGCCAAAGTATTGATACTTAAAGTATCTAATTTATCTATAACTGTAATTCCATTTTTCTTTAATTCTTTTTCTATATTCATTTATTATTTCTCCTTAGTACATATTACAACATTATTATACAACAAAATACAAATAAAAACATTACAAAATAAATACGTTTATATTACAAAAATATTACAAACTATTTTACAACAATATTATAAATTTTATTTTTTACATAAATTTCTTTAACAACAGTTTTGTCTTTTAAATTGTTTATAACTGTTTGGTTATTATGAACAATTTCTTTAACAACACTTTCATTCGAATCTCTTACTATTTTGACCGTTGCTCTTAATTTACCATTAAACTGAATAGGTAATTCTATTTCATTATCTATAGTTTTACTTTCCTCGTACTTAGGCCATGTTGTTTCTGCAATGGTTTTGCTCTCGCCAATTTTTTCAAATAATTCTTCGGAAACGTGAGGGGCAAATGGATTTAGCAATTGTAAAAATGTTTTAAATTCTGCTTTATTTATTTTTTTTAGTTTATAAAACTCATTAACCATTGTCATAAAAGTAGAAATACAAGTATTAAACTTCATTTCCTCAATGTCTGCACTTACTTTTTTTATTGCTTTGTGCATCATTTTTTCAAATTCTGGCGAATATGTAGAACCTTCTACTAACATATCTTGCAAATTCCATACTCTGTCTAAGAATTTACCACAACCACGGATACTTTCCATAGACCAAGGAGCTGTTTGATCAAATGGTCCCATAAACATTTCATAAACTCTAAAAGTATCAGCACCAAATTCTTCTATAATATCGTCAGGATTAACAACATTCCCTTTAGACTTTGACATTTTTTCACCATTTGATCCTAAAATCATGCCATGTGCAGTACGTTTTTGGTAAGGTTCCTTTGTTGAAACAACACCAATATCATATAAGAATTTATGCCAGAATCTTGAATATAGCAAATGCAAAGTAGTATGTTCCATTCCACCATTATACCAGTCAACAGGAGCCCAGTATTCTATAGCTTGCTTAGAAGCTAGTTCCTTGTCATTATGTGGATCCATATATCTTAAATAATACCAAGATGATCCAGCCCATTGTGGCATAGTGTCAGTTTCTCTTTTGGCAGGACCATGACAATGTGGACAAGTTGTATTAATCCAATCTGTTTGCTTTGCAAGTGGAGATTCACCGTTTTCACTAGGTTCGTAATCCTGTATTTCTGGAAGTACCAAAGGCAATTCGTTTTCAGGAAGAGGAATCCAGCCACATTTCTCACAATATACCATAGGAATAGGCTCACCCCAATAACGTTGCCTAGAAAATACCCAGTCACGTAATTTATAATTTACTTTTCTTTTACCGATATTGTTTTCCTCTAAATAATTTATAACAGTGTTTATTGCCTGTTTGCAAGATAAATTATTTAAAAAGTCAGAATTAATAATAACTCCAGAGTTTACATCTGTAAAAGGCTCCTTATCAACTGAAACAGAATTAGAATTTGCAGGTTTTATAACTGGAATAATAGGCAAATTAAACTTTTTAGCAAATTCCCAGTCTCTACTATCATGGGCAGGAACAGCCATAATTGCACCTGTGCCATAAGTAATTAAAACATAATCAGAAGCCCATATAGGAATTTCTTTTCCTGTTAATGGATTAATAGCTTTAATTCCCTTTATTTCTACACCAGTTTTTTCTTTGTTTAATTCTGAACGTTCAAAATCAGATTTTAAGGCAGCAAGTCTTTTATATTCTTCAATTTCTTCTAAATTTGTTATTTTATCTTTAAATTTATTAATAAATTCGTGCTCTGGTGCAACTACCATATATGTTGCGCCAAACAAAGTGTCAGGTCTTGTAGTATAAACAATTAATTCTTCATTTGAATTAGCAATTTTAAATTTGACCTCAGCACCTTCACTTCTACCAATCCAATTAATTTGTTGAGTTTTAATTTTATCTAAAAAATCAACTTCCTCTAAATCATCTATTAATCTTTGGGCATATTCTGTTATTTTAAGCATCCATTGGCTTTTTTCCTTTTGAACAACTTCACTACCACATCTTTCACAAACACCATTTACAACTTCTTCATTTGCCAATCCTACTTTACATCCAGTACAATAGTTAATTGGCATAGTTGTTTTATAAGCTAGTCCATGTTTATATAGTTGAATGAAAATCCATTGAGTCCATTTATAATAATTAGGGTCAGTGGTATTAATTTCTCTAGACCAATCAAAAGAGAAACCAAGAGCCTTTAATTGTTCTCTAAAATGATTTACATTTTTTTCAGTAGTAATTTTAGGATGAATATGGTTTTTTATGGCATAATTTTCAGCAGGTAATCCAAATGCATCAAAGCCAATAGGGTAAAGAACATTATAACCCTCTAATCTTTTTTTTCTTGCAATAATATCTAAAGCAGTATAACTTCTAGGATGACCTACATGAAGTCCTTGACCAGATGGATAAGGAAATTCAATTAAACCATACCACTTTTTTAAAGAAGGATCTTCCTTAGCAAAAAATGTACCCTCGGTTTCCCATTTTTTCTGCCATTTTTTATCTATTTTTTTAAAGTCATATATCATAAAACTCTCCCCTTAAAAATAATATAAAACATTATATAATATTTAAGAATAAAAGTAAATAAAAAATAAAGTAAAATACCATTTACAAAGCCATAAATTAAAGCAAATTTATAACTTAATAAATATTGACTTATCTAAATTTATTAGTATATAATAATCAATAAGTGCAAATAATTATACAAAAGAATTTTTGCCAGAAAGGATGATGAAAATATGGCAGTAGAAGTTACTGATGAAGAAAAACAAAGAATAAAAGAAATGATAGATAAACTTGTGGAAAAGGCTAAAATAGCTTTAGAAGAGTATATGGACTTAACTCAAGAACAAGTTGACAATATAGTAAAACATATGTCAATGGCGGGATTAGAGCACCATATGGAACTTGCTAAAATGGCAGTTGAAGAAACAAATAGAGGAATATATGAAGATAAAATAACTAAGAATATGTTTGCAACAGAATATATATATCATAGTATAAAATATGATAAGACTGTTGGAGTAATTAATGAAAACGATGAAGAAGGATATGTGGAAATAGCAGAACCAGTTGGCATAATAGCAGGTGTAACGCCAGTTACAAATCCAACTTCAACTACAATGTTTAAATCGATAATTGCTGCTAAAACAAGAAATGTAATAATATTTGGTTTTCACCCTTCAGCACAAAAATGTAGTACTGCAGCAGCAAAAATATTAAGAGATGCAGCAGTAGAAGCAGGAGCACCAGAAAATTGTATATTATGGATAGAGGAGCCATCTATTACTGCAACGTCAATGCTGATGAATCACCCAGATGTTAATTTAATATTAGCAACTGGTGGAACAGGAATGGTAAAAGCAGCATATTCTTGTGGTAAGCCAGCATTGGGAGTTGGCCCAGGGAATGTTCCTTGCTATATAGATAAAACAGCGCACTTAAAAACTTCGGTAAATGACCTAGTAATGTCTAAATCATTTGATAATGGCATGATTTGTGCCTCTGAGCAATCAGTTATAGTTGACAGAGAAATACATGAGGAATTTGAAAAACTTATGAAAGAAGCAGGTTGCTATTTTATGTCACAGGAGGAAACAGATATATTAAGAAATAGCATGTTTATAGAAGAAAAAGGATGTGCTTTAAATGCAGATATTGTTGGAAAAAGCCCATATCAAATAGCAAAAGGTGCAGGAATAGAGGTACCAAAAGACACAAAGGTATTAGTTTTAAAAGAAAATGGAATAGGGATAGAATATCCATTTTCAAAAGAAAAGTTAAGCCCTGTTTTAGCATACTACATTGTAGAAAACGCAGATGAGGGAATAGATATAGCAGAAAGATTAATAGAATTTGGAGGATTAGGACATTCAGCTGTTATTCATTCAGAAGATGAACAAACAATATTAAAATTTTCAGAAAAGGTTAAGGTAGGAAGAATAATAGTAAATTCACCATCAACACATGGAGCAATAGGAGACATATACAATACAAATATGCCATCATTAACATTAGGATGTGGCACATTTGGGGGAAACTCTACAACAGCAAATGTATCATCAGTTAATTTAATAAATATAAAAAGGGTTGCAAAAAGAAGAGTAAATATGCAATGGTTTAAAGTTCCAGAAAAAATATACTTTGAGGCAGGTTCAATAGGATATTTAGAAAAAATGCCAAATATATCAAGAGCATTTATAGTAACAGACGAATCAATGGTTAAATTTGGATATGTAGATAAAATATTATATTATTTAAGAAAAAGAAAAGAATATGTTCATTCGGAGATTTTTGCAGATGTAGAGTCAGACCCATCATTTGAAACAATTAATAAAGGAGTGCAAATGATGAGGAAATTTAAACCAGATGTAATAATTGCATTAGGTGGTGGAAGTCCAATAGATGCAGCAAAAGGAATGTGGCTATTTTATGAACATCCAGAAGCAGATGTTGAAGGTTTAAAACTTAAATTTATGGATATTAGAAAAAGAACTTATAAATTTCCAAAGTTAGGAAACAAAGCTAAAATGGTAGCAATACCTACAACTTCAGGAACAGGCTCAGAAGTAACATCTTTTGCAGTAATAACAGATAAAAAACTTAATAAAAAATATCCATTAGCAGATTATGAATTAACTCCAGATGTAGCAATAGTAGACCCAGATTTGGTTATGAGCTTACCAAAAGGAATAACAGCAGATACAGGCATGGATGTATTAACACATGCAATAGAGGCATATGTTTCTAACATGGCATCAGATTATACAGATGGATTAGCAGAAAAAGCAGCGGAACTAGTGTTTAAAAATATTAGAGAAGCATATAACAACGGAAGTAATAGAGTTGCAAGGGAAAAAATGCATAATGCAAGCACAATAGCAGGAATGGCATTTACAAATGCTTTTCTAGGAATAAATCATTCATTAGCACACAAAATAGGTGGGGAGTTTCATTTGCCACATGGAAGAATTAATGCAATCCTTTTACCATATGTTATAAAATATAACAGCCAAAAGCCAACAAAATTTGTATCATTCCCTAAGTACGAATATTTTATAGCAGATCAAAAATATGCAGACATATCAAGAAGAATGAACTTTCCAGCATATACAAACGAAGAAGGTGTGTGGTCACTAATAAATGAAATAAGAAAATTAAATATAGACCTAGGAATACCAGCAACATTTAGAGAAGCGGGAATAGACGAAAAAGAATTTCTAGATAAAGTTGATATGCTAGCAGATAGAGCATTTGAGGACCAATGCACAACAGCAAATCCAAGACTACCATTAGTAAGTGAATTAAAACAAATATTATTAGATAGTTACTACGGAAATAATATATAAATGTTAAAAACTAAACAAGTCTAGAACCATAAAAGATTCTAGACTTGTTTAGGCGTGTAGGACCAAGCAAGGCAGAATAATGTTTTTAATTTGACATACATATATCAGTGTAAAATTTAATAAAAAACATTACAAAAATATTAATTTTTATAATAAATAAATTACAATATTAATATTATGTATTTTTTATGGTATTATATAGTTAAAAAAACATATTAAAAGCACAATATAAAACAAAAGTTAAAATATAAATGGAGATGTGGAAAAAAGTGATTAAAAGGACAATTGCCAAACTATCTAATAAAGCAAGAATAAAAAAACTATTTAAAATACTTAATGGTCAAAATGAAAAGTTTCTACATTTTTTTGGTATATCAACACCAACAGTTAAAGATGTAGATGAACAGATTTTGGAAGAAAAATATAGAAATTTTATGCAAGATATAGAAAAAAATGGATTAATAGACTATTTTTTACAAAATATGAATAATAATGTAGAAAATGCAGATGTATATAAGTTTTGCTTGACATTATGTAAATATATTTCAAATAAATCAATTGTAAAAAAAATAATAGAAGATATGATATATAGCTCTGCAGTAGATGAAGTAGTAGCCTTAATAAAAGCAACAGAAGATCCAGAGTACATAAAAGAGAAATGGCTTGAAGATGTAAAAAAAATGCATGCACTTGGTATTTATGGTGATAGAGCAGTAGCTTTAATAAAAGCAACAGGAGATCCAGAATACATAAAAGAATGCCTAAAAAATGTAGAAAAAATGCAAGCGCTTTATATTAATGGTGATAGAGCAGTAGCTTTAATAAAAGCAACAGAAGATCCAGAATACATAAAAGAATGCCTAGAAAATGTAGAAAAAATGCAAGCGCTTTATATTAATGGTGATAGAGCAGTAAATTTAATAAAAGAGACAGGAGATTCAGAGTACATAAAAGAAAAATGGTTAGAAAATGTAAAAAAAATGCAAGCACTTGGGATTGAAGGTCGCAATGCTGTAATCTTAATAAAAGCAACGAAAGATATAGAATACATAAAGAAATTGCTAAAAAACAAAGAGAAAACGAAAGCACTTAATATTCAGGATTTTCATGCAATAGAATTGATAAGAACTGTAGAGGAAAAAGAACCAGGATACATAAAGGAATATATAAAGAATCATATAAAAAATAGAAAAATCAATGAGTTAGAAAGTACTTTTTTAGCTCAAGCGATTATAATGACAGGCGATGCCGAATTTATAGATTATTGTGAAAATAGTGATGTTTTAAACCATGAAACTAGAGAAATACTAGACAGATTTACTAAAATGCCACCAGTTACTTTACCAGATAAAATGACAATAGGAGTAGAAATAGAATCAGAGGGCTTAGCCTCGAGAGAAGAGATAGCAGGAATTATTGGAAATTTATCATGGAAACTAAAACCTGACGACACTTTAGATGATGGAATAGAGGCAGTACCATCATCAGGATTAACGCCAAGTACAGCAGGAGATGAAATATATGGAGCTTGTAAAGCTTTATGTTTATCAGGGCAAACGATTAGCGAGAGATGTGGAGGTCATATACATATTGGAGCAGATTATTTAACTGACTTGCAGGATTGGAAAAATTTAAGAACGATATGGAACGATACTGAAAAAATATTATATATTATAAGTAATCGAAAAGGTGAAATACCGAGAAAGGGAGTATTAGTATATGCGCGACCAATATCTGGTAATGACGAGTCAAAGCAGGAAACAATTAATTTAGAAAATGAAAGCGATTTGGAAAAATTTATAGTAGGAACAAAAATAATACAAGGAACTAGATATTCAGGAATTAATTATTGTAACGTTGGGAGAAAAGAAAAAAACACAATAGAATTTAGATTACCAAATGGAACCTTAGATCCAACTAC
>ERZ857629.968-NODE-968-length-35074-cov-4.012022_pt1 | contig 35074 bp, 23 predicted proteins | sample MGYA00519700_ERZ857629 | MGnify/ENA primary metagenome ERZ857629 (study PRJEB31778, sample SAMEA3449351) | human gut metagenome | biome: human gut; feature: human-associated habitat; material: faeces | place: United Kingdom | collected 2010/2012 ... | reverse complement strand
CGTTCGGGACGTGGAGGTCGGAAGTTCGAGTCTTCTCATCCCGACTTTGAAAGAGGTGAAAACTCGCAAGGGTTTCCACCTTTTCTTTTTTATATAACTACGGCTATTTGGGCTAATTACATGAGAGACTCCAAAGTACATCATTTCCAATCGGTTATTTCCGGCATTCCATTGCCGGAGAAATTCACATATCCCTTTTGTTACAAACCACATCCGCTGTGCTTATTGGCAACAAAAGAGCTACAACTTTATCTATCCAACCGGACAGAGTGGAAAGAGGAACTACAATCTGGGAAAATGTTTGGCGTACTCGTTGTTAAAGACGGGCAGGGGAACATTGGATTCTTGGCAGCCTTTTCCGGCAACCTTTCCCATTCCAATCAACACGAGTATTTTGTCCCTCCTGTATACGACCTGCTTCAACCTAATGGTTTTTTTAAAAAAGAGGAGGTTCAAATAACTGCCATCAATCAAAAGATTAAAGAATACAGCGAATCCGAAGCTTTTGCCGCTCTGAAAAATGAATTGGATCAAAACGAAGCTGCTTTTGCAAAGGAGCGCAATTCATTCAAAGCTCAAATGCAAATAGCCAAAGAGCGTCGCGAAAAAAAACGCCGCACGGAGCTGACAGAAGAGGAGAAAGAGGCATTGATCAAAGAAAGCCAATTCCAAAAAGCGGAATACAAACGGTTGGAGAAATTTTGGAAGGAACGTTTGGCTGTTTTGGAAGCCCAATGGAAAGAAGCCCAACTTAAAATAGAGAACTGGAAACACGAGAGGAAAATGCGTTCGGCTGCTCTTCAATTGAAACTGTTCCAACAGTTCAGGATGCTGAACGGCTTGGGAGATGTGAAAGACTTATGCGAACTATTCTTAGACACTCCGCAGGGAATTCCTCCTGCTGGAGCAGGAGAATGCGCAGCTCCCAAACTATTACAATATGCTTTCCTGAAAACACTCCAGCCCATCTGCATGGCTGAATTTTGGTGGGGCGACTCTCCTAAAAACGAAGTCCGCCATCATGGATGTTTTTACCCAGCTTGCCAAGGGAAATGTGGCCCTATTTTGCGGTTCATGTTAAAAGGACTGGACGTGGAAGAGAATCCTATGGCTCAAGAAGAGTTTGCAGAAAAGGATTTAGCAATCTGCTACGAGGATGAATACTTGCTGGTTGTCAACAAGCCTGCGGGAATGCTTTCCGTACCAGGAAAAGAGAAAAGATTATCCGTGTATGAGATTATCCATAAACGATATCCCAATGCGACGGGTCCTCTTATCGTCCACCGATTAGACATGGCGACTTCGGGATTATTGTTAATTGCCAAAAGCAAAGAAATCCACCAAGAGCTACAGGAGCAGTTCAGACTTCGAACCGTAAAGAAAAAGTACATCGCCTGGCTTGACGGAACGGTGGAAAGCTTGTCCGGAACCATATCATTACCGCTATCGCCTGATTACCTCAATCGTCCTTGCCAAAAAGTAGACGAAATCAACGGGAAACAGGCAACAACCGACTATAAAGTGCTAAGTCGGGAAAATGGCAGGACATGGATTGCTTTTTATCCACAAACCGGAAGGACGCATCAGTTAAGATTACATGCGGCACACATATCCGGACTAAATGCTCCTATTGTTGGAGATGAACTATATGGGAAACCGGCGGAGAGGTTATATCTTCATGCTGAAGAAATTGAGTTTACTCATCCCGTTAGTAAAAAAAGAATACGGATAGAAAAGAAACTATAAAATAGACTCCTAAGCAATTACATTTTCATAACTGCTACAAAGAAAGCATTTTCAGAATACGACAAATACAAAAAATGAACTTATATTTGTCGGCTGAAAAGAAAAAAGACTTTTTTATAGATGTAAATGCAGCGAATTGCCTTGAATATACATCATATGAATAGTCAACGTTTCTTGTAGAGAAATAGGACATTAGACTAAAAGATGGACGAACAACAACTTATAGAAGGTTGCATTAATAGGAATAGGTTAGCACAGCGAGAATTATATGAACATTATTCTCGCCGTATGTTAGCAGTTTGTCTACGCTATGTCAATGACATGGAAACGGCAAAAGACCTGTTGCAAGATGGCTTCGTGAAAGTCTTCACTTCTCTTGACAGCTATTCCGGCATAGGATCTTTCGAAGGTTGGATGCGTAAGATTTTCGTCAATTGTGCATTGGAGTATTTACGCAAATCCGATGTGTTGCGGGAATCATCTGGTTTGGATAATTTACCCGAACTCTCCCAACCGGACAGTTCTGTCATTTCCAACATGTCCGCTGCTGAGTTGATGAATATAATCAAGCAGCTGCCAGCAGGTTTCCGAACGGTGTTCAACCTGTTTGCAATCGAAGGATATTCACACAAAGAGATTGGAGATATGTTGGGAATTACAGAAAGCACCTCTCGTTCTCAATATACAAGGGCACGACAATTGTTACAAAAGCAAATAGCGAACTTATATAATTAAGGATGAAAAAGGATAGAGACACGATAGATGATATGTTGCACTCAAAGCTGTATGACTTTGAAGTGGAGACTGCGCCTGGAGATTGGGAAGCTATCGAAAAGCGTTTGCCCCATCCCTCTATTCAGCCCGTCCATAGGAATTGGTATTACTGGGCTGCAGCAGCAGTCGCTGCCATTGCTATTGTATCGTCCGGATTATTATGGTATGGAACGCAAGAACCTCAAGAGGCTTTTGACCAAAAAGAGCTGTTTGTCCAGGAAAAACAGGACAACCAACCTGCCGTTCCACAAGACAACGAAACGATTACCAAAGAAAAAGAGCTATTAGCAGAAGTGACATTCGAGCGACCAGTTCCAAAGAAAGCTGCCTTTTCTGCAAAAAGGGAAGAACCTAAAATGGCCTTGTCTGAAGAGAAGTCCGACATTGAGAACTTCGCAATTGTTGACGACTCTGTAAACGAAAGCCAGAGACATGAGGCTGACTTATATTCATCTTCCAAAGAGGCGAATCTTCAAGACAACAAAATCCAAGAAAGGAAAGAGACTGCGCCCGTAAAAACGGAACAACATAACAACCGGAAATGGGGCTTGGGAATGGGAGTCGGGAATTTGTCTGCCGCAAGTAACAACGGTGGATTATTCGGTTCTTCCTTTTCTGACGCTATGCCAGCCACACCAACCCTTTTAAGTGGCAACGCCTCCTTTTTAAAGACGGAAGCAATTAAGGAACCGGTTAAAAAGAACATCAAACATAAAACACCTTTGACTTTCGGAATAGGCGCAAGCTACAAGTTAGCCGATAGATGGTCATTGCAATCCGGACTTCTCTACTCCTACATGGTTTCCGAATGGGAAACAAATGAAATGGTAAGAACGGAGAACAAACAAAAATTGCACTTCATCGGAATACCTGTCTCGGTTGCCTATCAATTGGCGGAATGGAAACAGATACATTTTTATTTGTCCGCAGGCGGGAAAGTTGAAGTAGGTGTTGGCGGACAACTCCGGACGGATATTTACTCCGCGACAAACGAGAAACTAAAAACATTTGCAGAAAAAGAACGAATGAAAGAGCCGTACTTTTCTGTCAATGGACGCATAGGCGCAAGCTATCCGCTCCTACGATTCTTAAGTGCTTATGCCGAAGTAGGAGCCGATTATTATTTCGACAACGGGAGCAAAATTGAAACGTACCACTCGGACAAACCGCTTAACTTCGGTTTGCAATTAGGATTACGTTTTGGATTATAAGCAACAAAAACAAATAATTATATTAAAACAATGAAGAAACTTAGTTATTATTTAACAGCAGCCTTCTCAGCTGTAACACTTTTGACGTCTTGTTTGGGTGAAAGCACCAATGTAACTGATATTACAATCAGCGGTATCGTATTTTCAAACCCGGCAGCAGGTTTAAAAACAATGATAGATGCAGGATCTGCATACGTCTATGTCCCGAACTTATTGCAGGTAGGAAATTATCCTGAAAACACCTGTTTAGGCGCAAACATCCATATCGATTACAATTCAGCAGAAAATGCCAATTGGGGAACTTCAGGTTATTTGACCGCTACTTTGAACAGTGATCCCCAAGTTTTCTCTCAATGGCGCGCCACTCCTATAACATCCGCTGCTGATACAACAGGAATGATAGAAAATGAAATCCCATTGACATTCGCCTTCCAGCAAAGTGCCTTTTCCAATTATGTACGTGGTTGGATGATTTTTGCTTCCGGAGCAAAAATTGGAAGCAAACAGAATGTAGAATGGACAATGAAGTATCCGCAAGAGCTCAAAGTCGAAGAACTTAACGGAAAACGTTGCTATAATTTCTACATCAGAGCTACTGCATCAGGAGACAACACCGGAGCCTCTGGTCAATCTGTTATCAATGGTTGGTATGTTAAGACTGCATTGGACAGAATCGATGCTACAGAAAAAGCAGCCGGTAATCAGTCTTATTATTTGAAATTCAATTACGTCACTTCCATCGATGCAAACACAAACAAATTAACATGGAAGTCTGATTTAGCCCAAATGGCTGTATCATCAAATACGAATAACAAACAATAAATCATACAAAAAGGGGCTGTGTCAAAATGTTTTAGGACGCAGTCCCTTTTTTTGTGGACAAACACGGTTAAAATATCTTTCACTTCATCCAAAATCAGGCAATGCAAAGATTCATGATATTGCTTGCCAATTAGATTTGAAATTCTTGTTCTTTGAGTAACGAAGTAAGGGAATAGTGATACTATTATGAATACAAAGTTTAGAACCTCCTGACTACAAATTAAAGAGGCTTTTTCTTGCAGCATATCTATATATTGTCGTATCTTTGGGGATAATTTAATCCAAATAGTATGAAAAACATATTTCTATTTATAATATTGTGTATGTTTTGTGCTTGTACTCCATCACAAAACGAACCGAAAATCAAACTGATATTTGATACAGACATGGCTCCGGATTACGATGACGTAGGAGCTTTGGCTATATTACACGCATTAGCAGATTCCGGGGAAGTTTCTATCCTTGCAACTGTTTCGTCCAACAAATGCGAAACTGCCGTTCCTTGCATAGATGTTATCAACACCTACTTTGGCAGACCGGATATTCCTATTGGAGCTGCACGTGGAGACGGCGCCCCTGACCAGTCAACTTGGCATAGCGGAATGAGGTGGACGGAAGAATTGCCCAAGCAATTCCCGCACTCAATCAAAAAGACATCCGATAGTGAAGATGCGTTGAAGATTTACCGGAAAATATTAAGTGAACAACCAGATAACAGCGTTACAATCGTAAGCATCGGGTTCTTTACCAACTTACAGAACTTGCTGCTTTCACAAGGAGATGAATACTCTCCGCTATCCGGGAAAGAGTTGGTACACAAAAAGGTAAAACAATTGGTCTCAATGGCAGGGCAATTCCCTTCCGGCAAGGAATTCAATGTATATATCGACCCGAAAGCATCTCAATTTATCGTGAATGAATGGCCTACACCCATCCTTTTAAGCGGTTTTGAAATAGGAGAAGCTGTCTTAACGGGAAAACGATTAGTTGAAAGCGACATACAAAACAACCCAATCATAGAAACTTTCCGAATGTGCTTGGCTCAAGACAATCCTGAAGGGAGAGAAAGCTGGGACGAGACAGCTGTATTAGCCGCAGTGCGTGGGGAAGCCAACTATTTTGATTCCGTACAAGGGCGCATGATTGTTGCAGACGATGGCAGCAATAGTTGGGAGAATGACCCTAACGGTCCCCATGCCTATTTAACCTTTAAGATGCCAGTGGAGCAACTGACTGCGGAAATAGAGCACCTCATGATGCACCAGCCGATGAAAAAGTAAAAATCAAATTAGAACATTATAAATATAATCAATCTAACAAATGAAGAAAATCGTAATACTCTCGCTACTAATCGCAACAGCTTCAAGCGGAATAGCACAACAAACAACAGAGAAATTCCCTTTGGGGCAATACGTAGAGTTGAAAGATACGAAACCGCATGACGGAGCGGAAGTTTGGAATAAGATACAAGCCCCTACCCTATTAAGTTGGGGAACAACAGATATTCGATATAAAAAGCTGGATGTTCCAAACATTAAAAAAAGCGTTTCATCTTTCCAAATGAAGGCATGGAAAGGCGAGCGGGTGAATGCCCAAGCTGTCTTGTGGACAAAAACAGACTTGAAGGGAGTTAAGGTTGAAGTTGGAGAGCTGAAAAATGGTTCGGCAGTAATCCCAGCCTCAGCTATCCAAACCAACTTTGTACGGTATGTCATGACTGATGAATTGAACAAAGACCGTAAAGGTGGATGTGGTAACCGTGAAAACAAAGCTGAATGGGATTCATCCATTGTTGCTGATGCATTGGATATTGTAAAAATACAAGATATCAAAGCAAATACCACCCAGCCGATTTGGTTGAACGTGTGGGTTCCTGCGGACGCTAAATCCGGGAAGTACAAAGGGACACTTAAGATATCAGGCGAAGGCATGAAAGATATGACCCTTCAATATGACCTCCAAGTATCCAACAGGGTATTGCCGGAGCCACAGCAATGGAAGTTTAACTTGGACTTGTGGCAGAATCCTTATTCCGTAGCTCGATACTATCAAGTTCCGCTTTGGAGCAAGGCTCATTTCGATGCTATGCGCCCTATCATGAAAATGCTTGCCAATGCCGGACAGTATGCCATCACGACCAGCATCATGCACAAACCTTGGAATGGTCAGACAGAAGACCACTATGATAGCATGGTGACACGCATCAAGAAAATTGATGGAACTTGGGAATACGATTATGCCGTATTTGACAAATGGGTAGAATTCATGATGAATGAGATAGGCATCAATCGCCTTATCAGTTGCTATACCATGATTCCATGGGATTTGTCATTTGATTATTATGACGAAGCGACTAACCGTGTTTTGTTCATCAAGACGAAACCGGGAGATAAAGAGTATGCCGAATATTGGGGAACTTTCCTTAAGGACTTCTCCAAACACTTGAGGGAAAAGGGCTGGTTTGAAAAAACTGCGATTTCCATGGATGAACGTCCGATGGAAGCCATGCGCGAAGCTATCAAAGTTATCAAACAGGCAGACCCGGAATTCAAGATAACATTAGCAGGCAACTATCATCCGGAAATCCAGCAGGATTTATACTATTTAAGTATACCATACGGAAACCTGTTCCCGGAAGATGTCAAGAAAGAACGAGAGAAAAAAGGACAAATCAGTACTGTTTACACTTGCTGTGCCGAAGCATTCCCTAATACTTTCACCTTCTCCGAACCGGCAGAAGCAGCATGGACTACGCTACATGCAGTGGCAGGAGGATACGATGGATACCTTCGTTGGGCGGTAAACAGCTGGACTTTGGATCCTTTGCGTGATTCACGCTTCCGCACTTGGGCTGCCGGAGATACCTACAGCATCTACCCTGGTCCAAGAAGCAGTATCCGTTTTGAAAGGTTTATAGAAGGTCTTCAAGACTGCGAAAAGATACATGTCCTCCGTGAAGAGCTACAATCGAAAGGGAATAAAGCCAAATTGGATAAATTGAACAAGCTGATTTCACGCTTCACTCCGGAAGGATTGTCAGAGACACAGCAAGACCCTTCAGACATGGTTCGAGAAATACATAGCCTATTAAACAACATGTAAGCAGGTAAGTGAGAATAAACAATAATTGTATCAATTTAAAATACTAAAGTCATGAAAAAATTTTTAGTGGTAGCATTGTCTGCATTGCTTCTGACTGCATGCGAAAGTAAAGATTCGTACATGAATGATTTCGAAAGCTTCATTGAAAAAGTCCAAGAGAAATCAGATTCATTTACAGAAAGTGACTGGAAGAAAGCAGATGACCAGTTTTCTAAGTTCACAGGAAGCAGCTACGAAAAATATGCAGCTGAATTGTCCAACGAAGAGAAACTACAAATAGCGAAATTCCAAACCATTTATGCCGCATCCAAAGCGAAGTCCGGCATGAAGAGTTTTGGAGAAGGATTGAAAGATGCTGCTAAAAAAGCAAAAGAGGCATTGGATCTTGATGATTAATCATTAACAATCCAGATAAGGCAAAACGTTTTCACACAGTCTAAGCAGGAGAAAATATATGTTCTATCCAATTTTATGAGAATGCTCATAAAAACTTAGTAAAAACGTTTTGTTTTTGGTAGTAAAACCCTACCTTTGCAGTGATATAAACTAAAAAGGAAATATTAATGGTAGGGAGTTTGGCAAGCGCATTACTAATACTATCATTTTCGGCTTATCTGTCGAAACAGCTTGTTAGTTTCTATTCACAATATAGAAAACGTTGGCAATTTGTTTTATTGCCAGCGTTTTTTTTTTAAATGTCTCAAAAATATATAAATAGATAAATTATAATATTATGTCAAAAATCAACGTCAAGAAAGTGTTAGTCCTTGGTTCCGGCGCATTAAAGATCGGACAGGCTGGCGAGTTTGACTATTCGGGTTCCCAAGCATTAAAGGCATTACGAGAAGAAGGCATTCGCACAGTGTTGATAAATCCAAACATCGCAACTATCCAAACTTCGGATGGCGTGGCTGATGAGGTGTACTTTTTGCCAATAACTCCTTTCTTTGTAGAAGAAGTTATCAAAAAAGAAAAACCAGATGGAATCTTATTAGCATTCGGTGGACAAACTGCCTTGAACTGCGGAACGGAACTATATACCAATGGAACATTGGCTCGCTACGGTGTCAAGGTTTTAGGAACTTCTGTAGAGGCAATCATGTACACGGAAGACCGTGACTTATTTGTCCGCAAACTGACAGAAATAGATGTTAAAACTCCAGTAAGCCAAGCAGTCGAAAACATGGACGATGCTTTAACTGCTGCGAATCGTATTGGATTCCCTGTCATGATTCGTTCTGCTTACGCATTGGGCGGAATGGGAAGCGGCATCTGCAAAAATGAAGCTGAGTTAAAAGAATTGGCGGAAAGCGCATTCGCTTATGCTCCCCAAATCTTAGTTGAAGAATCGTTGAAAGGATGGAAAGAAATCGAGTTTGAAGTCATCCGTGATAAAAACGACCACTGCTTCACAGTTGTAAGCATGGAGAACGTTGACCCATTAGGAGTCCATACAGGTGAAAGTATTGTAGTTGCCCCGACTTGTTCTTTGACAGAAAAAGAATTGGCATGGCTCCAAGAGATTTCTATCAAAACCATTCGCCACTTAGGAATTGTTGGAGAATGTAACATTCAGTATGCGTTCAACTCCGAAACATTCGACTATCGTGTCATTGAAGTGAACGCACGTTTGAGCCGTTCTTCCGCTTTGGCATCCAAAGCATCAGGATATCCATTGGCATTTGTCGCAGCTAAACTGGCATTGGGATATGGCTTGGATGAAATCGGTGAAATGGGCACTCCGAACTCTGCATACAAAGCTCCAGAGGTAGATTATATGATTGTAAAGATTCCGCGTTGGGATTTGACAAAGTTTGTTGGCGTAAGCAGACAAATCGGTTCCAGCATGAAGTCTGTTGGAGAAATCATGTCTATCGGTAAGAGTTTTGAGGAAATCATACAAAAAGGATTGCGTATGATTGGTCAAGGAATGCACGGCTTTGTCGGCAACAATGGCGTAGAGTTTAAAAACTTGGATGAGGAGCTGGCAAACCCTACAGACTTACGTATTTTCGCCGTGGCACAAGCTCTGGAAAAAGGATATACGATTGACCGCATATACGAACTAAGCAAAATCAATCCTTGGTTCCTGAGCAGATTGAAAAACATTGTTGATTACACTAAGGTTCTCTCACAATACAATAAGATAGAAGATCTTCCTGAAGATGTATTGCGTGAAGCAAAACGCTTAGGTTTCTCTGACTTCCAAATCGCCCGCTACGTGGAGAATCCTCAAGGGAACATGGAAAAAGAAAATGTACGCGTCCGCAATTTACGTAAAAAGTTAGGCGTTTTACCAAGTGTCAAACGTATTAACACCGTTGCTTCCGAGAATCCGGATTTGACTAATTATTTATATCTTACATACGATGGTTCAGACCATGATATTCCATATTACCCAACAGATAAGAATGTCATCATATTGGGTTCTGGAGCTTATCGTATCGGTTCTTCTGTGGAATTTGACTGGTGTTCTGTCAATACAGCTCAAACAGCTCGTAAATTAGGATACAGAGCCATCATGATTAACTACAACCCGGAAACCGTATCTACCGATTATGACATGTGCGACAGGCTCTATTTCGATGAACTCTCATTTGAGCGCGTCTTGGACATCATCGATTTGGAAATGCCGAAGGGAGTAGTCGTTTCTGTAGGTGGTCAAATACCAAACAATTTGGCGATGAAACTACACCGCCAGCATGTACCTATTTTAGGAACATCTCCTCTTTCAATCGACCGTGCAGAGAACCGTCACAAATTCTCAGCGATGCTTGACACCTTAGGCATAGACCAACCCCGTTGGGCTGAGCTTACAAGTATGGAAGAAATTGATGAGTTTATCGCTAACGTAGGATTCCCAATCTTGATTCGTCCATCTTATGTCCTTTCAGGAGCAGCCATGAATGTCTGCCATACCAAAGAACAAATGATTGAATTCTTAGGATTAGCTGCCAAGGTTTCCAAAGAATATCCTGTTGTCGTTTCTGAGTTCCTACAAGGTGCAAAGGAAATCGAGTTTGACGCAGTTGCTAAAAACGGGGACGTGGTTGAATATGCGATTTCTGAACACATCGAATTTGCAGGTGTTCACTCAGGAGACGCAACATTGGTATTCCCGGCTCAAAAGATTTATTTTGAAACTGCCCGCCGAATCAAGAAAGTAGCAAAAACGATAGCAAAGGAATTGAATATTAGCGGTCCGTTCAATATCCAATTCTTGGCAAAGAATAATTATGTAAAGGTAATTGAATGTAACTTGCGTGCATCCCGAAGCTTCCCATTCGTGTCAAAAGTATTGAAACGCAATTTGATCGAAACAGCTTCCCGCATCATGTTAGACGCAGATTACACGAAACCAGACAAAAGCGCATTTGATATCGACTGGATTGGTGTCAAGGCTTCCCAATTCTCATTCGCACGTTTACACAATGCAGACCCTGTATTAGGCGTTGACATGAGCTCTACCGGTGAAGTTGGTTGCTTAGGTGATGATTTCAATGAAGCTTTGCTCTCTGCCATGGTAGCTGTCGGAAATAGAATACCGCGCAAAAACATATTGGTATCATCTGGAGAAGCTAAGAGCAAAGTTGAGTTGCTTGATCCGTGTAGAATGTTAGATGCGAAAGGATATCAGATTTATGGTACTGCAGGTACAGCTAAGTTCTTAAATGAAAACGGCATCAAGGCCACTGCCGTATCTTGGCCAGACGAAGAAGGGGATTTGGATATCATGAAGATGTTCAGCGAACATGTCTTTGAATTGGTTGTAAATATTCCAAAGGATCACAGCAAACGAGAACTGACAAATGGTTACAAGATACGTCGTGCAGCTATTGACCACAACATACCTTTAATCACAAATGCCCGCCTTGCAAGCGCATTTATCAATGCTTTCTGCTCTATGAAAGAGGGCGATATTCAGATAAAGAGTTGGCAAGAGTATAAATAAACATTAAGGTTTTTGATAATTAGGGGAAATTATTCCCCTAATTATCAAATCTTACTATCTTTGCTACATGAATACATTAAATAGATTTCTGGTACTATTCATTCTTATTCTTGTGGCAAGTTTGCCCTCCAAAATAAAAGGACAGAACGGGAAAGATAATCTTTCTCTTTTTGTCCAAAATTTTTCTGTCAAAGAATATAACAGCAGCTGTCAGAATTGGGATTTACATGTTTCTCCAGACGGCAATCTATATGTTGCTAACAACTCCGGACTATTAGAATTTGACGGAAACACATGGCATTTGCATAAAACGCCCCAAGAAGAGTCCATATATGAAGTAGGACAAAGAAACGATACTATTTTTACCGTTTGCGAGCAAACCAAAGGATTTTGGCTTTACGATTCAAACAATGTGTTTTCATACCAAACGCTCTCTGATTCATACCCGATACCTGACATATCGAATTCCGAACATAAGATACCCTTTCCAATTCCAGAAGAAATCAACAAATATAAGCCCAGCGTGTATGTACGACTTATTAAATATGATGTGGTAGGCACACAAAAAGGCGGATTGTTTTTTTTAGATAAATCAGGCAACATCCTTCAACATCTGACTACGCATAATCAAATAATTGACAATTGCGTACATGCAATGTGCGTACAAGATGAGACACGAATATGGGTAGCATTTGACAACGGTATTTCTCAAATTGACATCAACCCTCCTATCTACATTATAGGGAAAAGAAGCGAAATTGGCAAAATTGAAAATGCGGGTATGAAAGGGAATGTTATCTATATTCAAACCAATATGGGTTATTTCAAAAGAACTCTTTGCTCTGACCAACCTTTCACAAGCATAGAAGAAAATGAAGCATACCAATATATGAATGAGAAAGTAGCTTCCCTTTCGTTTATGCCAGAGAAAGTATTTTCAGACATGGAGGTGATAAGCCACTTTAAAAATGCCCGGTTCATTTATCCTGCTCATGACGGCATGTACTGGTTGCTTTACAAGAATGAAGCGGGGCTTGTTCAAGAAGAGAATCGTCAAACTGTTTTAAAATGCAGGTTGCTATTCGATAATTATAACTTTGACTTGACTACACATGGCCCTCACTTCTTTACTCTTAATGATTCACTGTATGCCGTTTCAACTATGCAGGGCGTTTTATTAGTAAACATACAGCAATTACTTGGAGGATCGAGACATCTGACCATGCCCAAATTCAGAAAAATCGAATATAGCGATAAAGATGGAACTCATCTTATACAACCCAATACGACTAAAATTACACTTCCCCACAACGCACAACAGATTAATTTTTTCATCGGCACTACTGTTTTCACGCCTATCCACAAAATTTCATATAAACTGGAAGGTACAAGGGATGAATGGAGCGATTGGGAAGAGTCTGGCAAAATTTCATTTTCCTATCTGCCGGAAGGGAAATATACGCTTAGGATACGCAAATATGTTTGCCAAGGAACATTCCCTGAAATGACATTAACCATAGAGGTGCATCCTGCATGGTATAACTCTATTTGGGCATACATCCTATACATAACGTTAATCATTGTTTTCGTTCAAATAACTTTAAAACACAATTTGAAGCATCTTAAAAAAGAAGAAAGAAAACTGAAAGAAGAGAATGAACAAGCTAAAAAGCGCCAATTGGAATTGGAGCGCAATATAGCATTGGAAAACGAACTTGAACTAAAAAACAATGAACTGATGTTACAAACTTCTGCCTTAGTCAGACGTAACCAATCCATACAAGCAATCTTGGAAGAGTATGAGAAGCAAAAGGAAGAATTAGGAGACAGATATCCCAATAAGTTATACAAGAAGTTGCATCAGCAAATCGAGAATGCCCTTGATGACAAAGAAGAATGGTTGCTATTCGAAAACTATTTCAAGAATGCCCACCAACACTTCATGGAGAAACTACAACAGAAATATCCAGATTTGACTACTGGAGACTTACGTATTTGCTGCCTGCTCCGTATGAACTTATCCACGAAAGAGATTGCTTCTCTACTCAACATTTCAGTAAGAGCTGTCGAGCTCCGCAGATACCGGCTGCGTAAACGTCTCGACTTGAACAACGATATAAATTTAGTGGAATTTCTATTGAATTTCTAAAGTTCATAGCTATATGCTTAGACTTTTTCTTCCTCTCAATCATACACACTACTATTATATATTAGTTTATATTTCTATAAAACATAAACTAATAATACACTGATAAATAAGCAATAAAGCACCAATAATATATAGATGAGAAACTAATGAAGCATACATCAAATTAAAATTTACAAATAGTGAAAGCCATGTTGTATGCGAATAATTGTCTTAAATCAAAAATATAAATTTCTTTGCATTGTAAAGAAAAACTGATAACAATGAAGAGCACGACTGATATGGACAAATCGTTATGGAAGCAGCTTGAAGCTTTTGAGAAGAAAGGAATAGACAGACGTCGATTCTTCAAAATAATGGCAGCAGTTGGTGTTTTTGCAGGGCTGAACAATCAAAAAGTAAAAGCTTCATCATGCAAAGCAAAAGGTAAAATTGTTATTATCGGAGGAGGAGCAGCTGGCATCAGCATAGCATCTCGTCTTAAACATGAGTTAGAAGAGCCTAACATTACCATAATAGACCCAAGCGACCGTCAGTATTATCAGCCAGGCTTTACCCTTATAGCATCCGGTATTTATAAGCCGGAAGAGGTTTGGAAAAGACAAGAAGACTGCATTCCTTCAGGAGTTAAATGGATAAAGGATTCCGTAACGGCAGTAGATCCTATATGGAATAATGTCGTGACAACAAGTAATGGGAAAATATCTTATGACTTCTTAGTCTTGGTTCCAGGTATCCAGATTAACTGGAACGAAATAGAGGGATTCGATTATAATCAGTTGGGCAAAGGAAACGCTCATTGCATTTATGATTTCAAGGGGGCTCAAATGACATGGAAAGCCATGAAGGAGTTTACCGAAAAAGGAGGGAAAGGTGTTTACACAGATACTTATACCAAACATAAATGTGGAGGTGCGCCTAAAAAGATTTGCTTGCTAACAGCAGATTATGCCCAAAAACATAATCACAGGGAGCAGTTAAGCCTTACATATTATACAGCAGAAAAGGATTTGTATGATGTAAAGTATTTTACGCCCCGATTGAAAGAAATTTACAAAGAACGAAATGTCCCTATTGAGCTGAATACACGAGTAAAGGGCATCGATACAGAGAAAAAGCAAGTTTACTTCGAACGTATCGAAAAGAATGGTGAAGAAAAGATTGTAACACCATTTGCAGAAGATTACGACTTCCTTCACTTTACACCACCTATGTCCGCTCCAAACTTCGTAAAAGAGGCTGGACTTGGATTCAAAGAAGGCAAATTAGCTGCCGGCGGTTGGGTAGAAGTTGACAAAGAGACATTCGTTCACAAAACATATAGCAATATTATCTCTTTTGGAGATGCTGCAGGATTACCGACCAGCAAAACTTCAGCAGCGATAAGGATGCAAGTTCCTATAGCGACAAAGAACCTGATTGCCTTGATGGAAGGTAAAGAACCATCAAACAAGTATGACGGTTACGCAGCTTGCCCGATTATAACAGATTACGGCCATGTGTTATTATGTGAATTTGATTATGACAAAGAGCCGAAAATCTCATTTCCTTTCTCCATGTTGGACATGTCAAAGGAACAATGGGCTGCTTGGATACTGAAAGTATATATTCTGAAACCTCTCTATTTCTATGGGATGTTGAAAGGATATGCATAAATATAAAAAATCACACACTCCCTATATTAATGCTAAAAACTAAGACACAGATGATCAAAAGCCTATCCATAACGGATAGGCTTTTTTGTTAGTACCAATCTACAACATTCTTATTATTTCTTCAACTCCTTCTTCAAATCTTCCCAAATAGAAGAAACGATGTATTTGACGGACAACCATCCGGCAGAAACAAACAGAGTAAAGGCTATGATTCCAATAGCTGCAAACAATTTACGTGGCGCAACTGGAGCCGTCTTGGTATAAGGCACATCCAAAATACGTGCTCGCTCTTTACCTTGTCCTATTGTCAATTCGATATCTTCCTTCTTTTGCAAAAGAACCAAATAAACGCCTTGGTAAATTTCTTGTTGTCTCTTTAAATCAACATAGATACGTTCCTGCTGGGGAATGCCACTGATTTTGTTCATCAATTGCCTTTCTTTGTCTTTCAAATCCCCTTTAGTCATTGCCAGGCTTTCCTGTGCATTGTCAATCATTTTATACACACTTTCACGCATCCTGTCGGCTTGTACAGACAAAGTTGTCACCATCGGGTTCTTCTCGCTTGAGTTACGGATGACACGCTCTCGCTCAATCAATATCTGATTGTATGATGTCAAATCGCCCGATTCCCCTCCTGCAGGAGAATAGAGAGAAGGAACTAATTTGTACTTATTCTGAGGGTCATGTACAAAGTCATTCATCAACTGAATCAAGTGGGATTGCGATTCCAACTCTATCAGCTTGGTTTGTATCTCTTGCATGGCAGCCGCATACATCTGTACGTCATACTCCACCATCGTAATCTTATTCTTGTTCTTATAAGATTCTATCGCCTCTTCTGATTTTGCCAACTCGCCCAACACTGCTTCCAAACGGGAATTAATGAACGAGAGAGTTCTGTCTGCCAATCTTTTTTTATAATTCTCTGCCTGTTCGTTATAACAAAGAATCAGTGTGGAAAGCATATCTTTTGCGCGCTGTTTTTCATAATCCAGGCAAGAAATCTGCAACACATTGGAAGATTTGGAATAATCCTCAATATGGAACTCTTCCACAAGTCCCTCTGCTACACTCGTCGGTGATTGTATTTTCGTTTCCAGTTCAAACTCGCTGTTTGCTGCTTCCGGCATGGCATATTCAATCTTCAAATCGTAAGGTCCCACCTTTATCGTAGCAGGAAGGGATTCCAAATCGTATGCGCTTTTCTTTTTCTTAAATTTGGAAATCTTTAACTTGGCATCAACATGGACTTTCCCGGTACTGTGATGATGAATATCCAGCTCCATGGTATGTTCCATTGAAGCCAATGTTGCGGAATCGGCAGAAATCTTCAATGGGACATCTTTATACATACGATAACCAAATGTATAAGGTTCCATATAATCCACATAAAGTCCTAACCTCTCGACCATATCACGGAACAATTGGTTAGAAGTGATGGTCACAAACTCATCGTCCAGATTGATGGCGGAATTAGAGCTACCGCCCAAGCCAAACGATTTCATCAATCCCGCAGCTTCACCCAATCCGAAACTTCCGGAAGAAAAAGTATCTTTATCATCTTGCACCAAGATTTGAGCAGTAGTTTCAAAGGTGGTCGGATAAATAACAAGATATGCTATCGCTATGACCAAAGAGCAGAGGGCTGCTCCTCCTATTAATTTCCAATGGGACAAATAGCTGATAAATAATGAGCGCAAATCAACCGTTTCGTTATCTTTCACTTCCATATCTTATTATTTTGTTATTGCCAATATTACAGTAGTAATCACGGATACGGCACTCAATATTGAAGAGAACACCGTTATACTATATTGTTGCGCCTGACTATAACGGGCGTTTCGTTTCTTGGCATCGTTTGGTTCAACATAAACGACATCATTCTGACGGAGATAGAAATAAGGAGAAGCGAACAACTCCGGTTTCGTCAAGTCCAAACGAGCGAATTCTTTCTGCCCGTCATTGTCCCGGATGACCAAGACATTGGTCCTGCTCGCATTAATAGTTAAATCTCCTACCCTGCCGATGGCATCCAATATAGTCAACCGGTCGTTGGATACAGAAACCATTCCAGGACGAGCCACTTCGCCCATCATCGTCACCTTATAGTTTACAATCTGTACGTTTACATTAACATCTTCAATATAATGTGATATTTCCTGACGCAACTTCTCAATAGCTTCCTGTTTGGACAATCCTGCCAAATGCACTTTCCCTAAAACCGGGAAAATGATATTACCCTCTTTGTCCACCAAATAGGTTTGGAGTTGCTGTGAAGCCTCCACTTTCTCTTCGCCCTCCTTGGCAAAAGCAAAAACAGGCGGGTTGAATGGGGTAACGACTGTTGGATCCCATGCGGTTACCGTTATACTCAAACGGTCGTCAGGACAAATACGTGAAGAGTAATTCTGGTTCATCAACTCCTTCTGTTCCGGAGTCAAATCATCCACTCCTTGGAAATAAGTCACATTTTTAGGCACACTGCATGAGCCCAAAAACAAGATAAATAAAGTCAAAACAGCGACTACGTTTATTCTCATAATTTTCATACTTTTCAATGAGGTGCAAAGATACAACTTTTCGTTGAAATCAGACCTTGTTCCATTCAACTAAAGCTATCTCAATAACGGCATCTTATTTGTTTTATTGTCAAGAATGCTTCATTTTCTTTGTTCCGTTCCTCAAATGAATGAGACCAACGGGCTGGAAAATATCAATGTCCTTCTATTCAACGAGCCATCTTGACTCCAACGCTTGGTCCTTCTGCTGCATTTACCAAAGAACGGGGTGAAATCTCAATCTTACCCGATACAAATTCAGGAATATTATAAGATTGCATGAAATCTTCGTAGAAAGAGCTTTCTGCTTGCGGCAACAAGAACGGTTTACTGACTGTGCCATCTTCTGCAATGTGAGCAAAGTAAGGACTTGTGTACAATCCGTCTATGCGCCGACTGCTGAATACGAACCAACGCCCGTTGCTGCTCCATGAATGGTAGCTTTCCACGTCATCGCTGTTGGCATTGTCCAAACCATGATAAATTTCCTTCTGCATATCATAAACATACAAATCCGCATCTTTATGCCAAATAGAGAAGTTGCCATAACTTGAAACCGTAAACATCAAGAATTTCCCGTCAGGAGAAACACGCGGGAAAGAAACACTCTTGTTCTCTTTAGTTGCGGAGAATAGTGTATCGACTACATTTCCGAATGTCCGGCTTTCCGGGTCAAAAGAGATGGCGCACAGGCTATACTTGACCTCTTTAAAGCTTTCCGGCATCGTCTTAGCTTCAGCTGAACAGTAATAAAGCGTCTTCCCATCTGCCGAGAAGGTCGGAAATGTTTCAAAACGCTGCTTGGAGAATATGGCATTTGTCGTCAGAGCCTCATGCTTTTCTGTATCATAAACAATGACATCTGAGGCATCATCGTACACCTCCACCCTGTTTTTGTCAACAGGATGAAAGAACTGCTTTGTGTTATTGACAGAAAAAGCCACATATCGTCCTCCAGGATGCCAAGAAGGATATACGAAGTTCGAGATGGTTTGGTCTGTCTTGGTGTCCAGTTTCTCCACCTGTTTTCCATTCACCAAATAGGTTCCTCCAAACTTCTGGCGCATGTGGAACAAGAAATGGTCAGGTTGTCGATTGCAAAAAGAGTGGCAATTCATGCAATTATCCCCTGTCTGCCTATTTTCCAGCACTGCCATTTCTTTATAAGAAGAAAGGTCTCTTTGGTAAATACCCAAGTTCTTCCATAATTCATAACCGGGCGCAATACGGCGGTAAGCAATATAACCATCCATCGGGTCTGCGCTGACATAGATTTCAAACGGCTTGTATCCGACAACTTCCTTTCCTTTTTGGACCGTCACCGCCACTTGGATACTTTTCCCCACAGCCTTTTCCAATAAATTCCTCCAGTCCGAGGACGGTATATGGAATGTCCCTTTCTTCATTTTCACGCCATACGATTCCCCCTCTGCCGAGAGCAAAGCCCATGCATCGGTAATCGTTTTATCCACCAAGCCAAAATTAAGCGGAGCGATATGGGTTGGAACTGTCACTTCCGTATAATCCGGAAATATGTCCGGATAACTATCGACCTCTTTATCCGCTTTCGGAGCCACCTTTGAACAGGCACTTAACAAGCACCAACCGGCAATGGCAAATGCAATTATCTTTTTCATTTCCTTCTTTTGCTTTTTACTTAAACATCAGATAATACCAATAAGTATTTCCAAACGAACGGTGCAACAGTCCCGGCAATCCTTGATTGTTACGGTTGGAAAGCACCTGTTTGCGGAACTCCTCGAATTGGGACTTTATGTTATCATCCAACTGATACTCTTCCCACTTTTCCGGATTTCCTTCATAAGCTATCAATATACCTTCCTGTACCGCACGCGGCATGGGCGAAAGTAAAGATGTCTCCTTGAACTGATTGACAAATGAGATGAAGCTGGACATATCGCGGCTCAGCAAATAAAAACCAGCCAAATATTCAAACGCAGTTCGTGCTTTATCCGGATTCGCCAATAATGGTTCTGCTACAGCCTGCACGAAATCGCCTCCTGAGATAAATACTTCATTGCTATCTCCTGATGTGAAAAGCAAAGCCCTTTTCTCTCCTAACAGCGGGTCTTCCTCCACCAGCTTGTCGTTATTCAAAAAGCGGCGATAAGGTGTTGCCCATTTTTTATAAACCGGGGATTTCTCCAACAGGGCAATGTATTTTTCCGCTATCGGATATGCGCCAAACACAAGGTTCGTCTGGACCAACCGTTGTATCATGCGTACATTGTGTGCCCCATGCGCACTGACATCTCCCTCAAATGCCATCCGTTGGGCAAGAGCCGTATTCCCACATGTGAAATAGAGGTCGCTCAGCAATACGGACACATTCTCCGTGCTGTTCCATGAAATGGCCAATGCCCTTTCGGAACGAATATCATACTGGAACAATTCATCTATCAGTTTGCCTTCCTCTGCCAAGGCACGGCTAAGAATGGACATATATAAGTAATTGGTCAGTTTCCCTTGACAGGCTTGCTCTATCTTTTCCCATTGTCCTGTACGGGAATAGTAATCTAACTCCATAAAGCGCATGGATTTCTTATCCGCAAATTTCATCAGCCCCATATAAGCAAAAGCTAATACAAAAGCCAATTCAACTACCCACGCTATGGTTCTTCTCTTTCCGGTCATCATGCTCTCCTTTCGGCTAACCAAGCCGGCTAAACCAACAAGCAATAACAAGCTAACCCATGATGCATAAATTATCTTTCCCGGAATCAATTTGGATATATAATATGAAGAGGGAGAGATGGCTTTTCCCCACGTGTCCACCATACAAGATTGATAAAAGTAGGTTGCTAAAAGAGCAGCAACGACAAGCAGGGAGACACTGGACAGTCTCTGTTTGGAGCTTTGTGGAAGAAGTATTTCATAAAGGAATGCCATGACAGCGAACAGCATATACACGGAACTACCCCACCATGCCAACAATGGCAGCAATAAAATTCCTGCCAACAGCCGATAAGAGAATGTGGGTATCCGGACATAAAGGGATGCTGCCAACAGGCATAACAAGAATGCCACGTTACCAGCTTGAAGATAGTTGAAATCAATAGCAACAAGCAGTAACGAGAGTGCTGGAATCCAGCCCATCATAGCCATCAAAGATGTCCCGGAAATCCTTTTCAACAAGCTTCCAGCCAACAACGCCGTGGCTGTCACCCATAATCCGGTACACAATGCACCTACAAACGGATAGGAATAATATTGTATTACTGATTCTGACAACCAACCGCTGAATCCTCCGGGCAAAGACAAATGTCCAAGGAAGTAAGCGGAGTCCCATAAAAACAGTTGGCTCTGCTCGATATAAAAGAAATAGGGCTGAAAAGAGTATTGGAGAAACAAAACCAATAAAACGCCAATCAGCAAAGATAAAGGATAAAATAGATTTTTCATGATTCCATTGTTCTTATGACAAAGATATGCACATTTCCTTTAAAAGACAAAAATATTGTTGCGCTTTATCAAATAAGGAGGGATGTTTTTCCTTTATCCATTACATTAAAAGGGCTGCATCAAAACTTTCGTTTTGACACATCCCCTTTAAGGTATGTCAGAATTAGCAAAATGCAAGGCACTGAGGATGAGACCGACAGGAGTTTACTGATGTAAATGACTGAGGTCGAATTCCGAAAGTAACGCAGCAGTTTGCAATTATGACACACCGCCCAAATTCTTTTTAGAAATGGCTGCTTCCATCAAAACAATGGGTGCAGACTTTGCATTTCGGAAGGCCTATCGCCTCTATTAATATTTCCAATGTGTTAAACTTCAAAGATGTCAAACCGAAACGTTCTGCAATGACCGAAACCATCTTCTTGTATTCCGGAGAATCCGTCTGGGCATATTTATCCAAATTCTTGTTTTCATCCCCCTCCAAATCTTTGATGATTCGGCGTGTAATCAATTCCATGTCACTCTTGGAAGAGGTAAAACCAATGAACGGACAACCATAAATAAGCGGTGGACAAGCAATACGCATGTGGATTTCTTTCGCTCCATAATCATACAAAACCTTCACATTATCCTTCAATTGGGTGCCTCTCACAATGGAATCGTCACAGAACAATACACGATGACCTTCCATCATGGCTCTATTGGGAATCAATTTCATTTTAGCCACCAAAGAACGCATTTCTTGGTTGGCTGGAGTAAAACTGCGGGGCCATGTCGGAGTGTATTTGGTGATGGCACGATGATATGGAACTCCCTTTCCCTCAGCATATCCCAACGCCATGCCAACACCTGAATCCGGAATACCGCATACGCAATCCACTTCCGATTCATCTCTCTGTCCCATCTTGAAACCGCTCATGAAGCGCACCTCTTCAACATTACGTCCTTCGTAACAAGAAACCGGGAAACCATAATATACCCACAAAAAAGAACAGATTTGCATTCCTTCATTCGGTTTGCGCAACTGTTCAAGCCCATCGGCCCGCATACGGATAATTTCCCCCGGACCTACATATTTTTCTATTTCGTAATCCAAGTTTGGCAAACTGCTGGATTCACTCGTTGCAGCAAATGCCCCCTCCTTCTTTCCAATGACAATCGGTGTTCTTCCCCATTTGTCGCGTGCGGCAATAATGCCGTCCTCGGTTAGAAGCAACATCGAACAAGATCCTTTTATCTTGTCATATACGTTTTCGATACCTTCTACAAAATCCTTCCCCTCTGTAATCAGCAGAGCCACCAACTCAGTCTGGTTTGTCTTGCCTGAACTCAATTCAGAGAAGTGCATGTTCTTCGCCAAAAGTTCATCTTCCAGCTCTTTGATGTTATTGATTTTAGCAACTGTTACAATGGCAAACCTTCCCAAATGAGAATTCAGCACAATCGGCTGGGCATCCGTGTCACTAATGATTCCAATACCTGAATTACCGACAAACCTTGGCAAAGCAGCTTCAAACTTTGTCCGGAAATAAGAGCTTTCCAAGTTATGTATTGAACGAGTGAAGCCCGCTTCCTTGTCGAAAGTGACCATACCACCACGACGAGTTCCTAAATGAGAATTATAGTCCGTGCCATAGAATAAATCTGTTGCACATGGCGACTTTGAGATAGTACCAAAAAAACCACCCATATTATTGATCTGTTTATTTTATTTGATAGAGGCTGCAAAGTTACAAAATTGAAACCAACAAACACTCTCCCGCATTTCTATTTTTATCAACACACGGCAATTTTTCATATAAACCCTCCCCAACCGAAGGTTACGACCCTTTTTCCAATAGCTTACTACCTTTTTTCAAAAAGCATACGAGCTTTTTCCAAAAAGCTTACTACCTTTTTCCAAAAAGCTTACTACCTTTTCCCAAAAAGCATACGAGCTTTTAGAAAAGAGGTCGGCAAATACAGCAATACTGTGCCCGGCTAACTTCTTACTGCCATGAATCAATTTTAATGCCATTTTAACGCCGTTAAAACACCATTAAAACGCTGTTTTAGATTCCATGTAAACTATTAGCTGTGGTACAAACTCCAAACAAACTACAAATGAAATGTCGTAAAAACTAAAATAACAAAGCGGAAGTCAGGTTCATGTATGTTGTTGCTACGCTGTCAATGCCAAGTGCAGCCATGCCGACATGATGGCTTATGCCTGTCCCGCTTTCTTCATGATAAACAAGAAGCGTAAATGTATTGCCCAGTTTCTCTGCGGTTCGAGTCTTGCTTCTCTGGTGGCTAAGGATTCGTGTATAAGAAGATGTCAGGGACGGAAGAATGCCCAAAATAGATAGTTGAGGTATATTTACCACGCCTTATTATAGCATTTTTAACTCCAAGAAGAAAAACATTGTAAAACATTCGTGATTCTGATTGTTTTGCGTTAATAACTTATGGTTTCGGGATAATCATAGACGAATCTTCGGCAAACTTTCTTGTACATATGCAATATGCGTTCGTCATCGGCAAACTCAAACAGATAGTCAAGCATCCGGCCTACTTTCATTTGCCGTTGCGTGTTTCCTCGCACAGAACTCCTCCACAATGGGAGCATACTCTATGGCTGCTCTCTCACGAATTTGCATAAGTCCCTTTGCCAATTCTTTTATTCCTGCAAAGAATTCCTGATAATCCTTGTCCTTACTGATATCATTCATGACATGTCTTTTTTAATCTTTCAAACAAGCAAGCGGTATGACTTTGACTCCGTCTGGGCGTGTGTAAGCCATGCTGCCACCTGTCATGACAATCATCAGGTCGGGTTCGCGTAGCGGCACCTGCTTTTCTGTTTTGTTATGCACTTGAATGAGTCGTTTTATTTCCAAAAGATGTTTGGCTCCTTCTTCTACTTCACGACTGCCAAGCTTACATTCTATAAGGGCGTAGCGTCCATCGTCAAGATGAAGCACCAAGTCGGCTTCCAGTCCGTAGCGGTCACGATAGTATGACAGATGATTGCCAAAGCCTGGAGTGTAAGCCCGAATGTCCCTTGCACACATCTGCTCAAAGATGAAACCAAAGGTCTTAAGTTGTGTTTCCAAAGCTTCTGCATTCACGCCTAATGCTGCCACAGCGATTGACGGATCTGAAAAACATCTCTTTGGCATACTGCGGATTGCTGTCTTACTTCGTATGGCAGGACACCAAGCGTCAATATCATTGATTACAAACAATTTCTCCAAAGCACTAATATAATCATCAAGGGTATCAGAGGATATGCTTATATCTCCTGAGGCTGCAACATCTGCAAGAATGTTTGTCTTTTTGGCTATAGTGCTAATATTACGAGCGTAGGAACGTAATATTTGCCGTGCTATTTTAGGATTTCTCTGTCTTTTATCTATTGACGAGATATCTATTCCGCATACAGAATTGACATAGTCGTTTGCTACAAGCATACTTGCTTTTCCTGACATTTGAAGTGTTACCGGCCAACCTCCACGGCAAGCGACTCTAATAAGCTCTGGAATTTCCAGTTTACTCATTATTCCGTCAATGTCATAATTCGGGTTGTCAAAAAGTTCTTTTAAGGAAATCTCACCAGATGAATCTTTGGATTCCCACAAACTCATTGGATACATATTCATTCGAGATATGCGTCCTATTCCAGTATGACAGATTTTGTCTTGGTTAACCGTATTACTCCCAGTTAAGATGTATTGTCCAGGCTTTCCACCTGAATTATCAACTGCAATGCGTACAGCATCCCAAAGTTTTGGAGCATCCTGCCATTCGTCTATTAAGCGAGGTTGTTTTCCTTTTAGCAACAAAGACGGCATGGTTTCGGCTGTAGTAAGTTTCTCTTCTCTCCTATCTGGGTCTTGCAATTTAAGAACGCTCTGTGCTTGTTGCTGAGCCGTTGTGGTTTTGCCAGTCCACTTTGGTCCTTCAATGAGTACAGCACCAAAGGCTTCAAGCCTTTCCTTCAGTACTATATCTGCTATTCTTGGTAGATACTCCATATTGTTACATTTTTTATGATGCAAAAATAATGACTTTTGTTTAAACCACAAAACCATTCGGTGTTTTTGTGGTAATCCATTCGGTGTTTTTGTGGTGAGTCATTCGGTGTTTTTGTGATTGACTTATTTTGGTTCTAAAGAAAATGTTCATTTCTTTAAGGCATATACAAGTAAAAATACTACCTTTGCAGCAGTTGAGTGCGTGTTTGCTTATCGTTGCTTATTTCCATATTTGCAGCACATTTGCAGCACGCTCACGCAAATAGCTTGTTTATAAGCAGTGTGCATTTCGAGGAGGTGAAGTAAGTTTGATTTTTAAGAATAGACATTCTGAATAAGAATAAATAATAAGGCGTACAACTGAAATCTTATGGATATCGGTTGTACGCCTTTTTTGTTATGTTCTTTATTTCTTCTTCTGACAAACTTGATGCTTGGATAATTGAGAGTAAAATAAGGAATGATTAAAAAAAACTCCCACCGAAGCGGGAGTATAGGTTTAACACCTTCGGCAATTAGCCTTATTGTGATAAGATGTAGGAAATCTTATATTCTGTTGCAAACATATAACAGATAATTTGTTTGTCCAAATAATTTGCAGTACTTTTATGAATTATTAATGATTAACCAAACAAATATTATACTTGTATGACGAAAATTTTAGGAATTGACACCGGGACAAATAGTCTTGGATGGGCTATTGTCGAAAAGCAAGCAGATAATTATAATTTGCTTGACAAAGGTGTGAATATATTTCAAGAAGGAGTCAAAACAGAGAAAGGCATAGAATCTTCAAAGGCAGCAGAACGTACAGGACATAGAGCTACTCGTGTAAGATACTACCGCATAAAATTGCGCAAGATACGTTTGCTTCGCATATTGAGTGATAATCATTTATGTCCACCTATTTCACAAGAAGACCTTTCTGCCTGGCGACTAAAGAAAGTGTATCCAAAGAATGAATTGTTCATGCAATGGCAACGTACAGATGATGATAATGAGAAGACACCGTATGCTTATAGACACAAATGTCTTCATGAGAAATTGGATTTGTCTAATATTACAGATAGATATATTTTAGGCAGAGCTTTTTATCATATTATTCAGCGCCGTGGTTTCTTGAGTAATAGAAAAGAGCAAGGTGGAGATGATTCTGGCAAAGTAAAAGAAGGAATCAGTACCCTTACTCAAGAAATGAACGAAGCGGGTTATGAATATCTAGGCGACTATTTCTATGCTCTTTATAATAAGGGAGAGAAAATCCGCAAGCATTATACTGCACGTAATGAGCACTATCTTGCAGAGTTTAAAGCAATCTGTGCTAAACAGAATTTGGATGAAGAACTTACACAAAGCCTAGAAAAGGCTATTTTCGACCAAAGACCTTTAAAGTCACAGAAAGGACAGGTTGGTAAGTGTGTGTTTGAGAAGAACAAGACAAAATGTCCTTCTTCACATCCTATGTACGAAGAGTATAGAATGCTTGCGTTCGTCAATAACATAAAGATAAAAACACCTAATGATGACGTATTACGCCCACTTAATGCCAAGGAGCGTGAAAACATTATGCCTTTATTCTTTCGCAAGTCGAAGAAGCAATTTGATTTTGAGGATATAGCCAAGAAATTGGCACCAAAGAAAATGTATGGTTTCTACAAAAAGGATGAAGATGTAGAAATGCCGTTCTTGTTCAATTATCCTATGGATACATCTGTGTCTGGCAGCCCCGTTACTGCGGCGCTTAAAGATATATTTGGAGTTGATTGGATAGATGCTATTTGTGAAACATACACATTAGGCGAGGGTAAAAGTCGATTTGATATAGTAAACGATATCTGGCATGCTTTGTATTTCTATTCAGACAAAGACAAACTTGCCGAGTTTGCTATAAACCGTCTGCAATTATCCGAAGATGAAGCAAAGAGATTCAGTGAGATTTCTTTGCCGGCTGATTATGCCTCATTAAGCCTTAAGGCTATCTGCAAGATTCTTCCTTATCTAAGAAGAGGGTTGATATACTCTCATGCTGTATTTTTGGGTAACTTATGCGAAGTCATGCCCAAATATGAGTGGAGCATAAAGGAAATGCGCGAGACTATTATCGACAACATCATCATGGAGATGGATAGATATGACACTAAAGACAAACGCACTTTCGAGGTATGCATTAAAGAGTATTTGAAGGAGCAATACAATGTTTCAGATGATAGTCTGAAGAAGTTGTATCACCCTTCTATGATTGAGACATATCCAAGGGTGCAATGCACTAATGAGCATGGTATTTATCAACTTGGTTCTCCAAGAATAGATAGTGTTCGTAATCCGATGGCTATGCGTTCTATGTTCAGATTACGTAAATTAGTGAACCGCTTGCTTGCAGAAGGAAAGATAGATCAATATACCGAGGTTCATATTGAGTTTGCACGTGAACTGAATGATGCCAACAAGCGAAATGCCATTGCTTTATTCGTAAAAGAGAACCAAAGTGCCAATGAAGAGGCTAGAAAGAATATCATAGTTCTGTTCAAGAATGAGACTGGAAAGGATATTGAACCTACAGACAAAGATATATTGAAATATGTTCTTTGGGAAGAGCAGAATCACATATGTCTTTATACGGGAAAGCAGATACGTATATCTGATTTCATTGGAGCTAATCCCAAGTTTGATATTGAGCATACAATCCCCCGTAGTGTTGGTGGGGATAGTACAAAGATGAATTTGACGCTTTGTGATAGCCGTTTCAATAGAGATGTTAAGAAAACCAAGCTGCCCGTAGAATTGCCAAACCATGACGAAATTATGGAACGCATTAAGGAGTGGAAAAAGAAGTACGAGTTGCTTGACATTCAAATACGCAAAAACAAGAAACAGTCTAAAGGAGCTACTACAAAAAAACAAAAAGATGATATAATAAGCAAACGTCATCTTCTGGAACTTCGTCGCGATTATTGGCGTGGTAAGTATGAGCGTTTCACAATGGAAAGTGTACCTGAAGGCTTTAGTCGTCGTCAAGGTACCGATATTAGTGTGATTTCAAAGTATGCCCGTCTTTACTTGAAATCACTCTTCAATCATGTCTATACCGTAAAAGGCATTGCAACTTCTGACTTCAGAAAAATCTGGGGAATACAAGACATCTATAGCAAGAAAGAACGTGTCAATCATGTCCATCATTGCATAGATGCCATTGTCATTGCATGTATTGGCTTAGATGAATATAATAAGTTGGGCGCATACTATCATGACGAAGAGAATAACAAATGGTATGGTGTGTCGAAAGCAACGTTCAAAAAGCCATGGGCTACATTTGTTGAGGATATAAAGAAGATACAAGACGAAATCTTGGTATATCATTACACTCCCGACAACATGCCTAAGCAAGGACGAAGAAGAATTAAGATTGATGGCAAGAAGGTTCTTTGCAAAGGCGATGCCGCAAGAGGCTCTTTGCATAATGACACTTATTATGGCGCCATTGAAAATGATGGGGCTGTTAAGTATGTTAAGCGGATAGACTTAGCATCGTTAAAAGAAAACGATGTTAAGAATATTGTGGATGATACGATTAGAGGAATTGTTGAAGCTGTTATAAAAGAAAAAGGCTTTAAGGATGCGATGGCAAGTAAAATATGGATGAATGAGGAGAAGCGGATTCCGATCAAAAAGGTGAGATGCTTTACAAGCGTAAAAAATCCATTATACTTTGAGAATCGTAAACCACGTGATATTTCTGATAAAGAATACAAAAGAAACTATTATGTCACAACTGAGGGAAACTATATGATAGCATTATATGTTGGCCTGAAAACAAATGGAAAGAAAAAGACTTTCTATGAATTTGTGAATATGATGGAAGCAGCAGGATATTATAGGACTAGTAATGAAAAATCTATTGTTGGATATAATATTGTTCCTCAAATAAAGAATGATTGTCATCTAGCGTACATTTTAAAAAAAGGAACTATGGTTATATTTTATAAGGAAACGGTAGATGAGTTATGGGAATATTCTTCAGCAGATTTTGCAAAGAATCTATATTATGTATCCGCAATTGAATCTGATGGAAGAGTCACGTTTAAGCACCAACAGGAAGCAAGACAAGATAAAGAGCTACCTCGAACTGCTTCAGAGTCTATGGATATTCAACCTAAGATTAGAATAAGCTTAGCAACAGCTAAAATCCTCGTTCAAGATTACGACTTTGAGATAAATGAACTTGGTGAAATAAAAAGACTTAGATAATATGATAAAGCAGATATTATTCTTCTCGACTCCTGTTTGTCTCTCGCTAAAGAATTCACAACTTGTGATTTCTTGGAAAGATAGTGATGAAAAGGTAACGCGCCCTATAGAAGATATAGGGTGTGTTGTCCTGGAAAGTCAAATGATAAACATTACTTTGCCGTTGCTCAACGAGTTAGTGAAGAATAATGTTGCTGTCATTTTATGTGACAATAAAATGATGCCTACCGCAATGCTTCAAAGTTTGGATGCCAATACTACGCAATCTGAGAATATAAAGTCTCAGATTGCTGTTAGCGAACCGATGAAAAAACAAGCATGGAAACAAATAATAGAAGCAAAGATAAAGAACCAATCTGCAGTTTTGGATACGTTTTGTAAAAACGGTAGCATTCTTAAACCTTTTTACGCTAACGTGAAAAGTGGTGATACAGACAACAGAGAAGGTATTGCAGCAAAAATATATTGGACCCAACTGTTCGGTAAAGACTTTAAACGTGACAGGTGTGGAGATTCGCCAAATGTACTACTTAATTATGGATATTCAATTTTGCGTGCAGCAACAGCACGAGCGTTACTTGGTTCTGGATTGTTGCCTAATCTTGGTATATTCCATAAAAGCAGATACAATGCCTTTCCGCTTGCTGATGACGTAATGGAGCCTTATCGTCCTTATGTGGATTCAATAGTCTTTAATCTTTATGCAGATGGTATTACGGAATTAAACAAGGATTCCAAAATGGAGATAATGCGGCTTTTAGGTTGTGACGTAAATATAGGCAAGGTAATGCGTCCGCTACAGATTGCATTGACTTTTACGACAGCTTCTCTTGTTAAGTATTATGCTGGTGAAATTAAGAAAATATCACTTCCCTTTATCTTATGACAGAATACAGACTTAATGCATATCATATTATGTGGCTATTTGTGTTTTTCGACTTGCCGGTTTCTACCAAAAAAGAGATGAAGGCAGCTGCACTTTTCCGTAAGAATTTGGAAAAAGACGGCTTTTCCATGATGCAGTTTTCTGTTTATATACGGCATTGTGCATCAAGAGAAAGTTTGGATGTGCATGTGAGAAGAGTGAAGGCATTATTGCCAGAAACAGGAAAGGTTAGCATCCTAAGTGTTACAGACAAGCAATATGGTGACATCTATAATTTCTGGGGCAAACCAAAGAGCATTAAAAAGAGTAAAATCACTCAGAAAGTTTTAGGTGCCCCAATTCAATTGGAATTTTTTTAGTACTTTTGTAGCGTAATAATTCTTACACGGCGATTTCTTATAACAAAATAAGAACTATAATATATTGGTTCTCTGACATTTAATAGTTATAGGTTGTGGTTTGATGTAGGAATCAAAAGATATACAACTAGCTAAGAAACTGTGAAGCAGCGTCAGAGTTGTGGTTTGATGTAGGAATCAAAAGATATACAACTCGCTGAGTATATAGCATAGTATGTAATAGTTGTGGTTTGATGTAGGAATCAAAAGATATACAACTAGCGTAACTTTGATTACAGGGGGAGCGAGTTGTGGTTTGATGTAGGAATCAAAAGATATACAACACATCATCCTCATTAACAGTAGTGAAAGAGTTGTGGTTTGATGTAGGAATCAAAAGATATACAACGCGGGTAGAAAATTGCAGACTACAGGCTGGTTGTGGTTTGATGTAGGAATCAAAAGATATACAACGTCTTATGTGGATTTGAAAGGGCCCAAGGGCGTTGTGGTTTGATGTAGGAATCAAAAGATATACAACTTATGACTGCGGAGGAAGAACGGGGGCAAGTTGTGGTTTGATGTAGGAATCAAAAGATATACAACAGATGACGCTCAGGATAGTCAACCTGGAAGTTGTGGTTTGATGTAGGAATCAAAAGATATACAACTGGCTGCGTTGATGAGCGGCAAGGGCACGAGTTGTGGTTTGATGTAGGAATCAAAAGATATACAACTGCATATCCGGCAAGGAGTCGATACTGGTAGTTGTGGTTTGATGTAGGAATCAAAAGATATACAACTAAGCAATTTTTGTTTCGCACGCTGGGAGAGTTGTGGTTTGATGTAGGAATCAAAAGATATACAACTCTTATGTGGATTTGAAAGGACCGAAAGGGTTGTGGTTTGATGTAGGAATCAAAAGATATACAACTAGAAGCTTTTGTTTAGCTCTCTGAGATAGTTGTGGTTTGATGTAGGAATCAAAAGATATACAACTGTTATCAGCAACAAAGAGCAGACCGCCAGTTGTGGTTTGATGTAGGAATCAAAAGATATACAACCAAGTATAAGGGGTGTCGGAAGGGACGTGGTTGTGGTTTGATGTAGGAATCAAAAGATATATAACGGAGAGACTGCGGCATCAACCGCCAAACTTTACGACTTATTTCCTTTTCATTGCTTGGCGAGTCCGTTTTTATAAGCCATTATAAGAGCTTCTTGAATTCTGAATTCGTTTCTAATCCAACTTGAGGTATTTGAATTGATTCTATGTAAGCATTAACTGAAGTACATATATAATTATACGAGCTGCAATTTTTTCAGTTGCAGCTCGTATTTATAGTAATACAATAATAGTTATTATTTGGCCATGTTGCGTATATTATTGACTACGGCTTCCGGATTTGAGAATATCCACCGGTGTGGAAGTATATCTATAAGTTCTTCTTCCGATGCCTTTTCCATATATGGCATTCTGGCAATTATATCATTAAGATATGTTCTTGGGTTTACATTATGATTACGACAGGTAGCCAGCAATGAAGTAATGACGCACATGTTTTCCGCTGCTTCATGGTTTCCACAGAAGAGATAATTCTTACGCCCGAGTGTAATGGGGCGTATCTCGTTTTCCGCAAGATTGTTGTCAAGCAGTAGCCTTCCATCATCAAGTATGTGCATCATGTTTCCCCATCTGGTATAAGCATAACTGACAGCCTTCCCTATCAATGTGCGCTGGCTGTAACGGAGTCCCTCGGTCTCCATCCATGTGCGCATCTCTTCCATTAAAGGTTTGGAACGGGACTCTCTTTCAAGCCTGCGCTGTTCATATGTCATCCCGTCCCTGTCGCATTCATGTTCTATCATATAAAGTCCCTGTATTTTGCGAAGAAACCATGATGCAGGCTTTCGGTTCTCTTCAAGGGCCTGTTCGAAGTAACGGCGTATATGGGCAAGGCAGTTCACAAGGGTCACACCGAGCCCCGGCTTGTAGGCAGAAGTATAACCCGCAAAACCGTCACACTGTAGATATCCCTTGTAATTGTGCCTGTCCGTGAGTTCCTTGATGACTTTTCCGGACCTGGAACCCTCCTCATAGAAAAAGGCTGCAAGTTTCTCCGTCACGGCACGTATCATCCATACATATTCACGGTCTGTGGCGTGCTTTTCAGGATTGATTACATTCGTGGTTGTCTCATCTGCCTGGCAGTAGTCGCTTCTCAGTATTTCCTTTACCAGGACATTATACAGAGGTCGTAACAGTTCCATCGAACGCTTGAACCATCCGGTAATGGTTGCTTCCTTCAGCCCGTTCATACCCAAATGTGCCAGCTGTTTGACCTGGCGGTAGAACGGCATGTGGTATTCATATTTCTGCAGGAGGATTTCAGCCAGAAGGCTTGCTCCGGGAACACCCTTGTATATAGGGAACAGTGGCATGGGGGCAATAAGTATCCCCTTGCCTCTCTCTACGATTTCCGCAGGATTTATAAGGCCATATTTGGGACGTACATGGGCCACACGGTATAGTTTGCCCGGCTTGTGTTCCACCACATACGTAATTTCTTCTCCGATTCTACGGTAACGTCCCAGGTCAATGTCCTCCGGTTCATGGATGATTGTTTCCAGTACGGGAAGATTCTCCCAGTTTTCTCTGGATCCGTGCTTGCCTTTGCGTGATATGACGGTCCGCACGGGTTTTTCTTCAGGCCCTTCTTCCTCCATGCCGGTGACCGGCACGGATTCCCCTGTGCTGTCAAACAGGCTGGGTTGCCCATCAAGCGCCATTCTTTTTTCGCTGCTGCGACCGAACATGCGACGCTGGAACCAGGCAAGCTGGGCAGTAAGTTCCTTAATACGTACGGACATCTCCTCAAGCTGGCGTGCCTGTTGCTCATTGGTTTTCACCAATGACTCGATGGTCATATGTAGGATTTCTTCAGAAGCCATATCCGTGTTATTTCAAGCAAAGATACTAATAACCAGTGGAATATACAACTTCTACAGGATAAAAAAACGAATAGGGTTCGCTTATATGTGGTATTCTGTACGCTCTGCCCGCAGTCGGCGAAGACGTGCAGAGGGGTCTTCCCGGATGCCTTCAACCATGACTACCAGATCACGCCATTCCATCTGATAACTCCTGCTTTGAGGATCATATTCCGGAAGTCTGAATCTCCCGGCTTCCAGACGTTTTACATACATAACCATGCCTCCATCCTCTGCATGAAGTAATTTCATGAGTCTGCGACTGTGGCTGATGAAAATAAACACATCTCCATTGCGTACATTGGCACACATTTTTTCCTTGGCCACGCCTATCAGAGAGTTTATTCCCTTACGCATATCTGTGCATCCGGGACACAGGTGATAACGCATTGTATCATTCAGACAGAACATGGCTTAGACTCTTATTTAACAGTTCCATTAAAACATGTTCGCTTCCATGACCAAAATGAACTCGGAGTCCATTAGGGAAAGCCAATACGACACCGGTTGCATCAACATTTTCAAATGTTGAATAACTTCCTGCAACATCCGCGTCCTTTATAGATATAGGTGCTATAGGCAAATTCCCATCGTTGGATGTAATCTTATTACGCCAGTAGTTATAAGTCGAATAAGGAACTCCATGCGCTGCCAAAATTGACTTTAACTGTTTCCCTCCAGACAATACTTCTGATTGAATCTCTAAAAACTCTTCTTTTGTCATAAATAAAAAGGTTATTGTTGTTGCAATATTGCAATGGCAAAATTACATGACAACTATAACCTTTAAAATATGTACTTCAGTTAATGCTTACAATTCAATATTCTCACCTGTAGCAAAGCAAGTGCTATCAAGCCCTAAAGTTTCATTGTCATTATAACAGAAACGAAGAATAGAACCTACTCTTTTCCAAAGAATTTTTGGCTTAGAAAAATCCTCCAAATAAAAGCCTTTTCATATATTTTGTCTTCCATGGACGATGATTTTGTATCGAATACATCTTTCATAAACGATAAAATATGTATCTTTGCAACAGTTTTTAGTATTAGCACGAAAGGAATATGACAAAAGATTTGATAAAATTACTTATCTCTGAATATCAAGCATACGTATCACAAGTAGAACTCATTCCTCGTAATGTGGAACTTGTGGACGGACTTAATTATGTGTTTGTTGGATTGAGGCATGCTGGAAAATCTTACTTG
>ERZ857629.966-NODE-966-length-35109-cov-23.492897_pt1 | contig 35109 bp, 39 predicted proteins | sample MGYA00519700_ERZ857629 | MGnify/ENA primary metagenome ERZ857629 (study PRJEB31778, sample SAMEA3449351) | human gut metagenome | biome: human gut; feature: human-associated habitat; material: faeces | place: United Kingdom | collected 2010/2012 ... | reverse complement strand
TCCTAAGTGACAAGTTTTTATTATTTCACTTGTCTACCTAGGAGGGAGCATATCACAACCATTTCGATGACCCTTTTTTATTTCAGGCTTCCATAACGATATTCCTGCACGCAGCTGTCTGATACCAGACTCACCTAGCATTCCAATTCATTCAAACCGATCTTAATGCATCCCATAATTCCCTGATTATCATTCAGGCTGTAGGGAACGATATAATGATCAAGATCTCTTACATAGGGCGTATCCACATAGCCGTTCAACAGTTCTTTATATTGTTTGCGGATCATGGAAAGCAGCTGCTCCTGATGCATGACACCGCCCCCCAGTACAATACGTTTCGGTGAGTAAACCAATGTAAAATCCACCAGTGCCTGTGCCAGGTAATAGCTTTCCAGTTCCCATGCAAAGGAGTCTGCAGGCAATTCAATGGCCTTTTTGCCCCAGCGCTCTTCAATCGCTGGTCCTGCTGCCAATCCTTCCAGACAGTTTTGGTGATAAGGACATCTTCCCTCATAAGTATCTTCGGGATGTTTCATCAGGAGGATATGTCCGCCTTCCGGATGCTGCATTCCATGTACCGGCTTTCCATCCAGAATAACACCCACTCCAATACCGGTTCCAACGGTAATATAAATACTGCTGTCCAGTCCTCTGGTAATCCCATAGGTTGCCTCACCGATAGCGGAGGCATTTACATCCGTATCCAGTCCGATGGGAATCGAAAATTCTTTCCGGAAGCTTCCCAGTAAATCAAAATTTCTCCAGGGAAGTTTCGGTGTGGATGTAATGTACCCGTATGTGGAAGATGTGCGGTCCAGATCCACAGGTCCAAAGGTCCCTATTCCGATTGCATCCAGCGAATACTGGTGGAAGAAATCCATCAGTGCCGGCATGGTTTCCTCCGGTGTTTTTGTGGGGATCGAAGTTCTCTCCAAAATCTCTCCGTTCTCATTTCCCAGCGCACATACCATTTTTGTGCCGCCGGCCTCCAATGCTCCTACTCTCATAATCCTTCTCCTTCTATTTTTGCTTTCGTATTTTTAAGTAACTCTGTCATTTCTTCTTTCATGTGATATCTGCTCATCTCAAAAAAAGCCTTGATCACACGTTTCACTGCTTCTTTTGTCTGCTCATCCAAGCCACTCAATGCCGAAAATACCTTCTGCATACTCTTCATCCAGTCCGCCGTAAAATCAATCAGGTTATCGGATTCCGAAGCATACAGCACTTCAAACAAAGTATCAACAAAGATACGGATATGTTCCTCATCCAGGGAATAAATCCACTCATTGATGGTATCATCCAAAAAATGTGCCGGTTCATATAGTTTATTTACCTTGACAAAACGATCTCCCTGCACTACCCAGGTTAATGGATAATGCTGCATCAATCCGGTCGCACTGCTCTCCACAATTTCAAAGTCCGCCTTTTTTTCAAAAAGCATTCCCACCATGGAAGAATGGGGGAGAATCTTGGTCACCCGATCCCTGATCACATCGTAATGTCCCTGCTGCAGGGTCTCCGGACGAAATCCCGGCCCGTCCATACTATAGATCCGGGTAATCTTGTTTTGAATTCTGGGATTACAGTACATGGAAGCATAAATAGCCAGATTTCCTCCTTTGGAATGTCCCCCGACATAAAGTGATCCCCGGATATGATGTGCCACCAGATTCAGATAAACCACACTTTTTTCCTGAGCCGGAACCGGCTTGGAAAATGCCAGATTAAAGTCCTCCTTCCAGCCGATAATACTCTCATCCGTTCCCCGGAATGCCACATAAGCTGCTCCATCCGGGAGAAAAAAAGTAACTGCAGCAAACTGAGTCTCGGTGTCCTTGTCCACCAGATCCACCATATAGTCCAGTTCTATATTCTGAAAGCGCCTGCTGTGAAGCAATGCCACCCAGAACTCCCTGTTATCCTTCGCATAGCGCTCATCCCGAAACAGCCGTTCCCGATCCGGGCTTTGATCAATTTTCCGTATGGTAAGTCTTTCCTTGTTGCGCCTGCACTTACTCTCCAGATCTGCCCCCGGCACAAGACCGTCAAATTTCAGGTAAGAAAGCTGGCACAGGACAAGACTGTCCACTTCGTTCCATTTCTTTTCCTCGAAGGTTTCATTCGTATAACGAATATAGTCGATTATATTCTCCATAGGATTTCCTCCTATTTACATGTAATCCTCGTCATAACTTTGTAATGCTTTCTTGACCATATCATGAATATGCTGGTAAGCTTCCATAAACTCCTGCTCATAGATCCATCCCATATCCCATACAGAGCATTTTCCGTTTCCAAACCACATATCCTTATATGGCGAAAAAACCTGCAGCAGACAGATTAGCAACAAGGTGACTGGCTACATCTGATGCCGCACTACCCGATATTCATCGCCGTATTGAAAATAAGGGCACTCCATGGATTGTCCGGTGAGAAAACGGTACATTTCATCTTCGTCCAGATCCTTGTCACAAAAATAGCTTTCATCGTCCTCATCATACATATAAAAGCTGCAGTAGTCACACCCTGTCGCTATTTTATTTTTCTTTTCGGTTTCTTTCTTTTCCATTACAGTTTCGCCAGTACCTTTACTGCGCGGTTTTCCACCAGTATTTCTCCCTGTTCCTTCAGATAGTCCAAAATCCGCTGCCCATCAACCATATAAGTGGCAAATTCCGTGGCATTTGAACAGAGAACATTGTATTTATGTGTGGAAAGACGCCCTTTCTCCAGTGTCATATAGAAAATATTGTTCGCCTTATCCTTATAAAGGGTGCTGCGTACAGCACCCTTTTCCTGTACGGTTTTCGCATATTGAATGGCAAATCTCAGGTTGACAAACGCAAAGAGCCGGATTTTTTCTATTTCTCTCTTTCCTTTGTCTGCCGGAATCATCACCGCAGATACCTCTTTCTCCTTCTCCGGAGCATCGCCGTCCTGCAGAGTGCCTTTTTCTTTCACTCGTTCCCTGACATCCTCGATGATTCCTTTAATATTTTCCATCACATCCTGCCACTCTTTACTTTCGGACTCTGAAAAAGTAATGGCCAGCCCATGATTGGGAAGTGGCATGATCTGTAAAGAAACCATTCCCTGACCGGAATCATAGCCCACTTCCTCTGATGCCTGTTCCACCACTTCCCGCAGAAAATCCTGTGCTTTATCGGACTGTGTGAAGAAATCATCCAGTTCCAGTCCGTTTTCTTCCATATCTTCTTCCGTCACGATACAACGAATCGTGCTTTCATCTATTCTTTTAAATGTCATTTTACTTTCTCCATGATTCCACGCTGCTGTTATAATATACGCAACGCTTCCGCTTACTGTTCAAAGAGCTCCATGATACTGCGGATCTCTTCACCCTCCGCCGGTGCAGGTCCCAGGTTTCGTACCTCTTTCGGACCACAGACCTGCAATAGCTGTGCCTTCCCCGGTTCAATCACCTGTGCCATATAGTAAAAGGCTTTCTTTTCCTGGGGATTCCAGACAATATAAACTGCTTTTGCTGCACCCTTCTCCAGATTTTTCTCCGGCAGTTTGATATGAATGTACCGCATGGTATCACTGAGATCCAATACCATAACAGAAAAATCATCCACGGTGTAAGGGCATGCTACGCTTCCCGTCTCATAAGACTTTGCATACACCCCATAGATAAATTCTTCTCTTTCCTCACAGATCTTGTCTACCATTGCTTCTCCGTTTTCCAGGATCTGCCTGGGCAGAACACCCCTCTCTATCTGGGCGCGCACCATGGTGTTAAACTCTTTCACTGTCATCTGTACCCGTTTTGCCTGGGGACGCTGCTGCTCTGCTTTCTTGGTTGCCTCCATAAACGCAGGATTTAAAACCAGATTATTGGTAAAAGGGTTTACCACCATCGCTTTGATCTCACCATTTGCCTGATCAATCAGATTGCGGCATTCAACAAAGGGAATACAAAGCATTGCCGGATATTTCTGATCCGCCGGGATTTGTTCCCTGCTGGTAAATACCGGGAAAAATTTATCACCCATGGTATTCTTCAGTACAGCCGGAATCATTTTCACTCCCTGGGGGATTTTGTTCGGCTGTCCTGCAGACAGGTCTTTTAACAGGCTCTTGTCCATATCTGCCGGAAACCTTGCCGGTACAAACAGGATTGCAGGATGCATATTTGCCATCAGCTGCACCATATTGTCCTTACTCTGCGCGGCAGAAAAATCCTTGATTGCTTTTTCAAGGGATGTATTATCTATCTTTTCAATTTGTTCTCTCATTTTATTCTGTTCCATGTTTGTGACCCCTTCTTTATGGTTTACAGATTATTTTATCATATTATACAGGGGATGTACAAGCAAAAGACACCGGATCATTCGACATTTTCCAATGTTTCCGGTTTTATCTGAAGATATTGACATAAAGTAAGAAATTCGTGACTGTCCAGTTTCTGCGTCGTGCCCGGAATCAGTTTTTCTTCTCTGATCCCGGTATCGCCTGCGATCTGCCGGATGGAAATCTGATTATCTGCTATGTATTTTGCAATGCAATTTGTCACATCCAACGGCATTTCACAAACCTCCATTCTGGCTTTTCTGGAATTATCTACCATTATATTCTTAGATTCTAAGAATAGCAAGCGTCTGTATTCCTGCTTTCTAAGAACTGTTTGACTTCCCTTTCTCCTCTGCTTATGATAGAAAAAACAATGGATTTTACGAAAAGGTTTCACCTATGAAAAATGATAATATTGCAAAGAAGTTAAAGTTTTACCGAAAACAGAATAACCTGACCGTGCATGATGTTGCCTCCCGGCTGTCTGTGGATCAGAATATCGTTGCAGACAAGACAATCTACGGATGGGAGTCCGGTCAGGCACAGCCGGATGCTGACATTCTGCTGAAGCTTTGTAAAATTTATCATATTGATAACATTCTGGATGCTTTTGGCTACGATGAGAAATCTTTTATCCAGCCCACCATCTTCGAACAAAAACTGTTAAAAAGCTACCGGGAGCATCCTGAACTGCAACCGGCGATCCATAAATTGCTGGAGTTGGAGGATTCCAACAAATAAAAGTGGCAGGGGCTATCGTAACCTCTGCCATTTCCTGTATCGTCTTCTGTTTCTCTTTGAAAATACCCATACTTGTATATTTTGTCTAATTTTAGTAATGATTCCTGTTATTATTTCGTATCTATGCCTCTGTACTTTTGCAAAAAAATCACATATAATAAAATCATACCAAACAAATAAAAAAACAGGAGGATTTTCTCATGGCAAAATTATATACCATCACATTAAACGGCGTTTCCAAAGATACTTACGAAAAGGCTTCGGATTTCATTCAGGCGCATGCTCTCCGCTTAAATTACCGGTCAGAGACTTCCACCATTGATGTGGAGTTTCCCGATGATATAGACCCGGACAAAGTACCGGAATTAAGCGAGGCTGTGATTCGGGAAGTACATCAGACTCTGTAAACGGAAAAAGTGCTTCTGGCCTGCTGGTCAGAAGCGTTTTTTTATGTGACAGGAAATTCCGAAGATTTCCCTGTCACATAAAAAAGGCACTAACGTGCCAAAGATGCGCACTTGCGCGAAGATGTAGATTGTCGCAAGCGACCGCGCAAGGCGCGAGAATGTGCCAAGGCACATTCTTTCTTGTAGAGAATGCTACTGCTCTGCAATCTTTGCCGCCAGATCTTCCAGGTACATCCAGCGTTCCATCTTTTCTTCCAGCAGTTTTTCAGCCGCCTCTTTTTCGGTTACGATCTGATTTAATTTCACAAAGTCCGTGGAAACCGTCGCCATCTCTTTTTCCAGCAAACCTATTTTTTCTTCCAGTGCGGCAATTTCACTCTCTATCGTCTCGTAGTCTCTCTGTTCCTGATAGGTGAATTTCAGCTTCTGCTCATGGTTCTTGCGGAACTTTTCCTTCTCTGTGCCATTTCCTGTATCACCACTTACTTTTCCTGTCGGGATTTTCTCTGCCTCCTGCTGATTTTCCGACTGCTTCCGCAGTATATAATCTGTATAGCCACCCTCATATTGTTTCAGGTTTCCATCCGGTTCAAAGGCAAAAATCCGGCGCACGACACGATCCAGAAAGTACCGGTCATGGGATACAGTAATCACGATTCCGTCAAAATGATCCAGATAGTCCTCCAACACCGTAAGCGTACGGATGTCCAGATCGTTGGTGGGCTCGTCCAGCACCAGTACGTTGGGTGCCCCCATCAAAACCCGAAGGAGATTCAGTCTACGTTTTTCCCCACCGGAAAGTTTTCCCACCGGACCATACTGCATGGATGCCGGGAACAGAAAACGTTCCAGCATCTGGGATGCAGACACACTTCCATCCGGTGTACGCACATTCTCCGCCACATCCCGGATGACATCAATAACCCGCTGGTTGGAGTCTGCAAATACACTTTCGTCCATCTCCTGGGCATAGTAACCGATTCGGATGGTCTGTCCGGTGATAATCTCGCCGCTGTCCGGTTCCAATGTTCCGATGAGCATTTTCATCAAAGTGGACTTTCCGCTCCCGTTTACACCGATAAAGCCTACTCTGTCCTGTTTTAAAAAAATATAGGTAAAGTCCTGAATAAGCGTTCTTCCACCATAACCTTTTGTAAGATTTTTTGCTTCCAGCGTTGTTTTTCCCATACGGCTGGAAATAGACTGTAGCTGTAACGCTGCCTGTTCTTCCGGACTGCTCTGGTTTTTTAGCTGCTCGTACCGCTCGATTCTCGCCTTCTGCTTGGTTGTCCTTGCTCTTGCTCCTCTGCTTATCCACGCCAGTTCCGTCCTTAAAATGGACTGGCGTTTCCGCTCACTGGCGGATGCCATTTCCAGACGCTCTGCTTTCAAGGCAAGATAGCCCTCATAGTTGGCATCATAAGAATAAATTTTTCCCTCATCCATTTCCACAATCCGGCTGCACACACTGTCCAGAAAATAGCGGTCATGGATTACCATCACCAGAGTCCCCCGGTAAGTTTTCAACGTTTCTTCCAGCCAGTCGGACATATCATGGTCAAGATGGTTCGTAGGCTCGTCCAGCACCAGCACATCGGCCTTGGTCAGAAGTGCCGAAACCAGTGCCAGTCTCTTTTTCTGTCCACCGGAAAGCTGTTCCACCGGCTCCTCAAAGTCAGATACCCCAAGCCTGGTCAGCATGCTCTTCGCCTGTGCCTCAAATGCAGGGTCAGCTGCCTGTTCTCCATGATCTTTCAACACTGTCTGAATCACGTTCTGCCCCGGTATAACTTCCGGGTGTTGGGGAAGAAAACGAATCACAATATGTCCGGCTCTGGTCACTTTGCCACAATCCGGCTCTTCCAGTCCCGCCAGAATGCGAAGAAGGGTGGATTTTCCCGTTCCGTTAATGCCGATAACACCCACTTTTTCCCCTTCCTGCAGGAAAAAGTCAGCCTTATCAAACAACTTTCGTTCTGTATATACTTTTGAAATCTGCTCTAATGCTATCAGGTTCACGTTATGTTTCGCTCCTCATCTTTTTATAACTCTTTCGGCATCTTCCTCTTTACATGTCCATAGTAGAAAATAAAGCCCAGGGATGCCACTACCCAGGTCAGGGGATAACTGAACATCAGAGTGTGAAGTTCATGATGCACCGGCACTACAGTAAAGAGCCACAGCAGCCGCAGCCCGCAGACTCCCACCAGTGTCATGATGGTGGGTACAATGACATTTCCCATGCCGCGCAGAGCACCGGAAAGCACTTCCACACTGATATAAGTCACATAAACCGGCACCAGATAGTGCATCATATCCAGGCCGATGGTAATAACATCTGCATCGGAGGTGAAAATTTCATAAACAGGAGCCGCCCCGTAATACAACACCAGACTTAAAAGTACCGTAGCGCCGAAGGTCATGGCCATACACTGTCTGGTTGCCTTTCTCACACGGCTCATCCTGCCTGCTCCGTAATTTTGCCCGTTAAAGGTGGTAATGGCAGTACCAAAAGCTGCCACCGTTACCCAGAAAAAGGCATCAATCTTACCGTAAACCGTCCAGGCAGCGATGGTATCCGTCCCGAAAGAGTTAATCTGCGCCTGGATGATAATATTGGACAAGGTATACATAATGGACTGGAATCCTCCCGGCAGTCCGATCTTAATCATTTTGTTCAGATAATACCTGTGGAAACGCACCTTTTTCCAGGAAAGGCGGTAGCACTCCTCGCTGTGCATCAAGGCGGCGCAGACTAAGATAGCACTGACTAACTGGGAAATCACAGTAGCCACTGCCACGCCGATGATTTCCAGATGCAGTCCTACCACGAAGACCAAATCCAACACAATATTTAACAGACAGCTTGCCACCAGATAGTAAAGTGGCCGCCTGGAATCTCCCACTGCACGTAAAATTCCCGCGCCCATGTTGTAAACCAGGTTGGGAATCACTCCGGCAAAATAAATCATCATATACTGCCTGGAATAGTCAAAGATTTCCTCCGGCACCCCTGTCCAGATTAACGCCTGGTTGGTAAAAAGCAGTCCCAATACCATCAACACTGCGCCGCCTGTCACAGCCATAGCCATTGCTGTGTGGACGCTGTCTGCCACTTCCTGTTCTTTTTTGGCCCCGTAATACTGGGAGATGCAGACACTGGAGCCTGCGGAGAGTCCCAAGAAAAAGCCAATGAGCAGGTTAATCAGGGTTGCAGTAGAACCGCCCACGGAGGACAGTGCTTCTTTTCCCACAAAACGGCCTACCACAATGGCATCCACTGCGTTGTAAAACTGTTGAAACAGGGAGCCTAATAAAATCGGGAAGAAAAACAGCAAAAGCTGCTTCCAGATGACTCCCTCGGTAATTCCATTGATTTTCGTCACATTTTCATTGTTCATCTTCTGATTCCCTTTGGATAATGATTCTTTAGTGTTCCGTTGACTGCCTTCCCCCAGCCGATGGAAAAGCCCTCCACTGTCACCAGTGTCCAGCCATTGTCCACGGTACAGGGAAGTGTCTCTCCGTGTATGTAGCACACTGCCTCTTCCACAGACAGCTCCGCCACCCGTTTGCACTGTCCCGCCAAAAGCGCTGCCGCCAGTGCATGTGCCGGTTCAAACCGGTTCTTTTTCATGGTGCCCAGTTCCAGCCCGGCACGCTCTACCTTAATTCCTTTTAAATCGATCATCTGGGCAGGCACCAGATACAGCACCTCCCCGAATTTCCGATACACGCCCTGGAGTTCCGGCAGTTCCAGTTCTTTGGCAAACGCCTGCCACTGGCTGGTGTCACATTTCTTATCCGGCTGGATGCAAGCAGTGTTTCTCCGCATCGCCCTTCCTTCCGCATCCTCGCCTTGGCGTTTCAGCTTCGCCAGGAAATGTCCTTCCCCCTCGGTGAGATGGGGAAAAATCCGCAGGGTTTTGTCCAACTGCTGCCGGATATCTGCCGCCACCTGGGTGTCACACCACTCTGGGTGTCCGGAAGAAAAGCCTTTCCGGCGGAATTCCTCCCCCGGCTCCACCAGGGAAAAATCGGGATGCTCCTGCAGAAAATGTCCAATGACGCTCTCGTTTTCCTCCGGGGAAAAGGTACAGGTGGAATACACCATTTCTCCGCCGGGCGCACACATCATCGCTGCATGTCCCAGGATTTCCAGCTGTCTGTCTGCGCAGATCCGCACCTGCTCCGGTGACCATTCCTCTCTTGCCGCCTCGTCCTTGCGGAACATTCCTTCCCCGGAGCAGGGTGCATCCACCATGATTTTATCAAAAAAAGCGGGAAACAATGCTGCCATATGAGCCGTGTTCTCATTTAGCACCACACCATTCCGGATGCCCATGCGCTCAAAGTTCTGGGACAGCACTCTTGCCCTCGCCGGATACCGTTCATTGGACACCAACAGCCCTTCTCCCTGTAACTGTGACGCAAGCTGGGTGCTTTTGCCTCCGGGAGCTGCACACAAATCACACACCACATCTCCCGGCTTTGCATCCAAAAGCTGTGCCGGACTCATGGCGCTGGGCTCCTGGATATAGTAGACACCCGCCTCATGAAAGGGGTGCTTTCCCGGTGCCTGCTCTGCCTCATAATAGTAGCCGTTGTCCGCCCAAGGCACTGGCTGCAGATAAAAAGGCATCCGGGTCGTAAAATTCTCCGGTGTACATTTTAAGGTATTGCAGCGCAGACCGTATTTCCGTGGTTTTTCATAAGAAGAAAAAAAGGCGTCCGCCTCCTCTTCCAACAGTCCATTCATTCTATTGATAAAGCCTTCCGGTAATCCGTTCATTATTTTCTCCAACAAATGCGTTTCCCCAATAAAGTCAAATTTTTCATTCATAGGAAGAAATTTCCTATAAAGTGAAAAAAGGAGGGCAGCATCTACCCTCTTCATTAATCATATTCGTTTATGATGAAAATGCAAGTCTTATTTATATTGCCGGAAAGAAAATCCGGATCGTGGTTCCCTTTCCCACTGTACTGTCTAATTCCAGCCGTGCTCCATGTTTTACTACGATATGTTTTACAATGGCAAGCCCCAGTCCGGTTCCTCCTGTCGATTTGGAACGGCTCTTGTCCACCCGGTAAAACCGTTCAAAAATCCGTTCCTGATGCTCCTTCGGAATACCGATTCCCGTGTCCTTCACCTGAAGGCACACTTCGCCAGCTGCTTCTCTGCTTACACGAATCCACACTTTTCCATCTTTATTATTATAACGGATGGCATTGTCACACAGATTGTACAATAACTCCTCCATCATCTGTCTATCCCCTTTCATTTCGCAGGACTCTCCCTCCAGGTAAAGGCTCACATCGTGGTTTTCTGCATTGATCTGGAGCATATCCACGCTGGTAGCCGCAATATCATACAGGTTCAGAGTCTCAAAGGGCACTTCTGAGGCAGCATCCAGTTCTGAGAGCCGGATGGTATCATTGATCAGCGTCAGAAGACGTTTCGCGTTTTTATGGATTCCTGCTGCAAAACGGGTGATATCCTGCTCATCTGCCATTCCATTTTCAATCAGCTCAGAGTAGCCTGAAATAGCCGTCAACGGCGTCTTCAATTCATGGGAAACATTGGCGGTAAACTCCTGGCGCATCTGGGCGCTTTCCATAATGGCCTCATGCTGGTTTCGTATGGTCTGCACAAAAGGTTTTAGTTCTTCGTAAGTCTCCACATCCTCCATATCATCCATGTGTTTTCCCAATTCCTCAATCGGTGCTACAAGACTCCTCGTAAGATAACGGGAAAGCAGCACACAGAGAGCCACCGCTGCCGCTACCAGCAAAATAAAATAAGGCATCGCCGTGAAAAAAAGACTCCACACACTATGGGATAACTGGGATACCCGAAGCACATCCCCGTTTTGTAATAAAATAGCATAGTTAAAGGTATTTTGCCCCACAGTGGATGATCGCCGGATCGACTCTCCCTCTCCACAGGTCCATGCACCCATTACCTCCGGGCGGGCTGCATGGTTATCCAGGGTCTGGGTGTCCACCCGGTTGTCGTAACGCACATTTCCATCCGGATCAATTAAAGTAATACGGAATTCTTCGTCTGCCAGTACATCCTCAAACTTTTCCTCCGTAAGCAGTCCACTTTCTGACAGAATTTGGGTATAAGCCTTCAGGTCTGCCATGACCTGTTCCTGAAACAGATTATAAAATACCAGTACCGTCAGTACCAGGGTAATAAAAACACCCCCAAGAGCCACTGCACATAGCTGTCGGTTAATCTTCTTTTTCATGGTCACTCCCCCTGCTTTTTCATTCTACTCCAAAATATACCCTACATTCCGTACCGTACGGATACGGTTGCCTTCCTCCCCCAGCTTTTGGCGCAGTGTCTTGATATGCATATCCAATGTCCGGGATTCTCCCTCGAAATCCACTCCCCAGACCTTGTTCAAAATCTTATCCCGGCTGGTGACAATCCCGGCATTCTGCAGAAGTAGTTTCAACAATTCAAATTCCTTGAAGGTCAGATCGCAGGGTTCATCTTTCACATAAACTGCATGTTTTTCATTATCCAGGAAAATTTTTCCCAAGGATAAAAATTTTTCCTCTCCAACCCCTTCACTGCGGCGAAGCAGTGCTTTGACACGGGAGATCAGTTCCATAACACCGAAGGGTTTTGTCAGATAATCATCCGCCCCTTGATCCAAACCCTTTACCTTGTCCATCTCTGTGGTTTTGGCTGTCACAAGAATCACCGGCAGTCTCCTGGTTGCCACGCCTTCCCGGAGTTTCTTTAGGATGGTCATACCATCCTCATCCGGCAGCATGATATCCAGCAAAACCAGCTGGGGGATCTGTGTCTCCAGCGCCGTATAAAAGCTGGCTGCATTCTCAAATACTGCCACCTCATATCCGCTGTTTTTCAAGGAATAACTCTCAATTTCACTGATACTCCGGTCATCTTCCACAATATAGATCATGGTCGTCCTCCCTATACTAGCTGTTGCTTTTTCCCAGGCAGCAGATACTGCTCATGGAATTTTTTGTACTGCTGCTCAAAAATGTCTTTATAATCTTCCCGCAGCTGGTCTTTGTATTCATGCACTTCAAAACTGTCATCCTTACTCTGTAATACACTGATCGCCACATTCTCGCAATGGTCGGAGATCCGTTCCAGACTGGTAATAATGTCTGACAGGCAAAAGCCCAGTTCCACCGTACATTTTCCTTTCCGAAGTCGTTTAATATGCCGTTTTTTAATTTCTGCATTGAGGCTGTCAATCACATCCTCCAGGGGTTCTACCTGCAGTGCCATCATCAAATCTTCTTTTTCAAGAACCTTAACTGTAATTTCCACAATATGGCAGATGGCCTTCACATAAATCTGTAATTCCTCCGCCGCCTTCTGGGAAAATTGCTGTTCCTTTGTCTGCATGGCTTCCACGTACTCACAGATATTCACTGCATGATCGGCAATTCGTTCGAAATCTCCGATACAATGTAAAAGAATGGAAAGGGTCTGGGAATCCAGTTCTGACAGATGACGGGAACTGAGTTTTACCATATAATCTCCCAGAGCATCCTCATAGCGATCCACATTTGTCTCTAATTTTATCACATTTTCTGCAGTAATACTATCATAGGAAAAGAGAAGACCTGCAGACAATTCCACTGCTTTCTGCGCCTGCTCCGCCATCTTGTAAGTCACGCTTTTGCAATGCCCCAGAGCCAGAGAGGGTTGCTCCAGGAAACGTACATCCAGTGCTTTGATATCCTGAGCCACTTCATCCAGAGCCTCTTCCTCTTTGTCATCCCGCACGGTAAGGCAGGCAAGTTTCTCCAAACCATTGGCAAACGGCAGAAGCAGCATTGTTGCCACCACGTTAAAGGTGGTGTGGATCAGTGCAATTCCTGCCGCATTGGCAGAGTCCGAAAGGAAGGAAAAGTGAACAAAGGCATGGATCAGGTAAAATACTGCCATAAATGCCATGGTTCCGATGATGTTAAAATACAGGTGAACCAATGCTGCACGTTTTGCATTTTTGGAGGTGCCGATGGAAGAAATCAATGCAGTCACACAGGTTCCGATATTCTGTCCCATAATGATAGGAAAGGCTGCCCCATAAGAAACCGCACCGGTCATGCAAAGTGCCTGCAAAATACCCACAGACGCAGAAGAGGATTGAATAATCGCGGTAAGCAGGGTTCCTGCCAGCAGTCCCAGGATGGGATTGGTAAAACGCATAAACAGACTGGTAAATTCCGGCACATCTGCCAGAGGCTTTACCGCACCGGACATGGTATCCATTCCTGTCATCAGCACTGCAAAGCCAATGAGAATCTGGGCAATATTCCTCTGTTTATCCTTTTTGGAGATCATCAGAATCCCTACACCAATCAGTGCCAGAACCGGTGAAAAAGAAGAAGGCTTTAACAGTTTTAAGAAAAAGTTACCTCCCTCAATTCCAGCCAGGCTTAAGATCCAGCTGGTCATGGTGGTACCAATGTTGGCACCCATGATAATGCCAATTGCCTGGGATAATTTCATAATTCCCGAATTGACGAATCCCACCACCATGACGGTCGTGGCTGAAGAAGACTGTATCACAGCGGTTACCCCTGCTCCCAGAAGCACCGCCTTAAAGCGATTGGAGGTCAGGCTTTCCAGTATATGCTCCAGCCGTCCGCCGGATAGCTTGGAAAGACCGTCTCCCAGCACCTGCATTCCATATAAAAACAGGGCCAGACCACCTAACATTGTCAATAATCCAAAAAAGTCCATGTTGTTTTCTCCTTGTCTTTACTTGGATTAAACATAACATGAACTTTTTTACGCAACTATCATATAAAGTAAAATCAATGTAAAATTAACGTAAAATCATGAATCGAAATGGCGTCCTGTCTCTTTAAAAATTGCCCATTCGCCGATATTTACCGCATGATCGCCGATTTTTTCCAGATATTTGGCAAGCATCAGCACATCCACGCAGGAGTCACTATCCTTACTGTCCTTTTTCAGATGGGCAATCAGGTCATCCTTTACCTGGTTAAACAAATCGTCAATCACATCGTCTCCGTCAATGGCTTTTTTTGCCTCCTCCAAATCGCTGTCGATATAGGCATCCACTGCCTTGCGCAGCAGGCTCCTGGTTTCCTCTACCATGGTTTCAAAATGTGCGCTGAAACTCTGTAAATCGGTGGTCTGGAGGCGCTCAATCAGTTCTGCCATATCCACCACATGGTCTCCCACCCGTTCCAAATCCGTTACCACCTTGATGGCGGCGGAAATCCGATGTAAATCTCCGGCTACCGGCTGCTGTCTGGTGATGAGGGTGAGACACTGGGATTCAATCTCCCGTTCCATATCCTTTACCACCCGGTCGTTGCGGATAATCCGTGAGATGGTTTCCTGGTCATTCTGTTTCATGGCATCGAAAAGGCTGTCATAAATACATTCTACCTGGGACCCCATAATTTCCAGAGACTGGCTTAACTTTTTTAACTGTAATTCGTAAACTGTTCTTGGTGACATTGTTGTTCCTCCCTTGGTCTTAACCGAATCTTCCTGTGATGTAGTCCTCTGTCTTTTTCTCCTTTGGATTGGAGAAAATCACGCCGGTATCGCCGTACTCAATCAGTTCTCCCAACAGGAAAAAAGCGGTGTCGTCGGATACTCTGGCAGCCTGCTGCATATTATGGGTTACCACCACCACCGCCAGACGCTGTTTTAATTCCATCATCAGATCCTCTATTTTCAGGGTAGAGATGGGATCCAGCGCGGAAGTGGGTTCATCCATCAGCAGAACCTCCGGTTCCACCGCTAAGGATCTCGCAATGCAGAGACGCTGCTGTTGTCCTCCGGAAAGTCCTAATGCCGATTTCTTCAGACGATCCTTTACCTCATCAAAAATGGCAGCTCCCCGCAAGCTGTTTTCCACAATCTCATCCAGTTTCGCTTTGTTTTTGATTCCGTGTACCCTGGGTCCATATGCCACATTATCATAAATGCTCATGGGAAAAGGATTGGGCTGCTGAAAGACCATTCCTACCTTTTTGCGGAGCAGCGTGGTATCCACCCCCGGTGCATAAATATCTTCCCCATCCAGCTCAATGCCTCCCGTGATTTTCACGTTGGGAATGAAATCGTTCATCCGGTTTAAACTTTTTAGGAAAGTGGATTTGCCGCAGCCGGAAGGACCGATCAGGGCAGTAATATTCTTATCATAAATATCAATGTTGATATTTTTTAATGCATGATTTTCTCCGTAATATAAATTCATATCGGATACTTTTATTTTGGTCTGTTCCATAGTCTATCCTCTATTCTTTTCTGGTCACATCATATTGGCGGGCCAGTACTTTGGTCAATGCGTTGATACACAGGATGATCACTAACAATACTAACGCGATACCGAAAGCTTTGTCATACTCTGCTTTGGACATACACAGGTATAGCTGAATGGTCAGGGTACCGCCCGGCTCTAACACTTTATCCAGATACCCCATCGCACTCTTGGGTAAGAGATAGCCGCTTCCTGCCGTAAACAAAAGTGCTGCCGACTCTCCCACGATTCGTCCGATGGATAAAACCACGCCGGTAATAATCCCGGGCATCGCCGAGGGAAGGAGCACCGTGTGGATCATATACCACTTGGTCGCCCCGATTCCCATTGCCCCGGTGCGGTAGCTTTCCGGCACCGTTTTTAATGCTTCCTGGGTATTTCTTGTGATAAGCGGTAATACCATCAGGGTCAAAGTCAAGGCACCGGTAAGAATTGAGTACCCTAGATGAAAGAGATTTCCAAAAAATACCATGCCGAACAATCCAAAGATAATGGAGGGAATACCGGACAATGTCTCTGTGGTAAACTCAATAAACCGCACCAGTTTTCCAGGGTGGGCATACTCGTTGAGATAGATGGCAGATCCCACTCCAATGGGTGTGGCCAGCAGGAGGGTAATCAGAATCATATATAATGTATTCAACAAGTTACCTGCAATACCAAAAGTTCCTTTTAAACTGCTTGGTACTGTGCTTAAGAATTCCCAGCTGATGGTTCCCGCGCCCTTTCCCAGCACATAAAACAGGATTCCCACCAGAAGGGCCACCGAAATACCCGCAGACAATCCGATGAGTACATAGACTGCCCCATCCATAATTTTTCGTCTTGCCATTGGTTAACCCTCCTTTCCGGCTGCCTTTTTCATGATGCCGCTTAGTGCCAGATTGATCAACATGATAAAGGCAAACAGTACCAGTCCGATGGTGAATAACACCTGCCTGTGCAAGCCACTGGCATATCCCATCTCAGAGACAATGGCCGTGGTCAGGAATCGCACAGAAGCGAAAGGAAGGGGGAAATTAACGCTGCTTCCCGATACCAGGGTAATTGCCATAGCCTCACCGATTGCTCTGCCAATTCCCAATACAATGGCAGTCATGATGCCGGATTTGGCTGTTGGAATCGTTACCTTAAAAATGGTCTGAATCTTCGTAGCACCCAATGCATAGGAGGATGCCCTGAGGGATGCCGGTACTGCCTTTAATGCGGATTCGCTGATATTGATCACCGTGGGAAGAATCATAATTGCCAGTACGATCACTGCGGAAATCAGGTTGGCACCACCGGTATACTGGTGGGTGGTGGAGCCGGCGAAAATCGCCCGTTCCCATTTATACATCAGAGGATTTAAAATCATCAGACCAAGCAGTCCATAAATAACAGATGGAATACCTGCCAGTAATTCCACAGCGGGCTTTACCACCGCTGCTACTTTAGCAGGCGCCACTTCTGCCAGGAACACCGCTGTGAGAAGTCCAATGGGAACCCCAAGAAGAATGGCTGCTGTCGTACCCACAATGGAGGTCAGGATAACATATAAAATTCCGAAGCTCGGATTCTCCGCACTGGGTTTCCATACCGTTCCAAAAAGCAGTTCCTTCGGTCCCACTTGCAGAAGGGCGGGTAATCCGTTTTGAATCATATAAACGGTAATGGATAATACTGCAAAAACTGCCATAAGCGCACACAGGGTCATAATCCCCTGTGCGCACTTTTCAGATGCAGATTTACTTCTATGGTTTGCGTAAATCGTTTTCATTCTCTTTTCCTTGCACCTTGCAATTAATCAACAGTTACCAGACCAACACTCTCTACAAGCTGTTTTCCGGCATCGCTCTTTAAGTAAGCGAAGATGGCCTGTACCGCATCACTCTGCTCACTGATTTCTCCCCTGGTAGCCATAACGAAGGGTCTCTGTAAAATGTAGGAACCATCTTTAATGGTCTCAACGGAAGGCATTACCTCGTCTAATGACAGGGTCTTTACGGAGTCATTTAAGTCACCAAAGGATGCATATCCGATAGCGCCGGGAGTAGAAGCAACTTTTGCAATCACTGCACCGGTGGAATCCAGTTCGTTTGCATAAGCGCAGACATCTTTCACATCCAGGATGCTCTCAAAACCGTCTCTTGTACCGGAACCGGACTCCCGACCCACTACTACGATGGGCTCATCGGTACCACCCAGTTCACTCCAGTTGGAAATGTTTCCGGTGTAGATGTCCACTAACTGCTCTTTGGTCAAACCATCCAGTCCGTTGTCCGGATCTACAATCACACCGATTCCATCGATTGCTACGATATTTTCCACAGCACCCTGGGATTTCTCCTCATCCTTTAAGTTACGGGAAGAATTTCCGATGTCAACGCTGCCTGCAATCAGGGATTCAATACCGGCACCGGAACCGGTGAACTCCGCGTTTACAGTAACGCCGGGATACTCGACCATAAAGCTTTCGCTTAATGCATTTGCAAGTTTCTCCATGGAAGTGGAACCAGCCATGGTAACAGAACCGGTCAGGTCATCTGCAGTACCTGCTGTATTTCCGCATCCCATAATGCCTGTTGCAAGCAGCATAGCTGCTCCGATTGTTGCGGTTACTTTACAAGCTGTTTTTTTCATAATATAAGTCCTCTCTTTACTTTTTCTTATTTCGTTCTTACAAGCAGGAGTGTACCATAGCACCCAGACCGCCACTATCAAGGTGGAGTAAAAGCAACGTAAGATTTTTGTAAAACTTTTAATTTGGCAAAAATCCTGTCAAAATATTGTTTTTCTTCATCATATTCTTTATAATATTCCTAATTGGGTTATGCTGGAGGGGTATTATGCGTTACGTAAAAACAAGTGACATGGAGATTGGCAACAAAATTGCAAAGCCAATTTATAATAAGGAAGGCGTTCTTCTTTACAATGCCGGTGTCAAGATTGATTCCCATATGCTTGATATGTTTAACGAATTGAATCTTTATGGCACCTATGTTCTGGATGCAGCAGAACCCGTACCTCCTATCACTCCCGAAGAATTGGATTTTGAACGTTTTCAGTGTGTACAAACCTATGTTGTGGATGAAATTCTCTTAAGCGTCATTCACGATAAAGAACCGCAGAAGCTGGATGAACTGGTAGATCTGCTCTATCACCGTTTTGGATTCTGTACCAAAAAAATGACATTTAACCAATGTCTGCGGGGAGAAAATGACTTTATCAGTAAACACACATTAAATGTGGCAATTCTCACTGCCCTGCTTGCAGGAAAAATGCAGCTGGATAATAAAGAAAAAAAACATCTCATTGAAGCAGCTATCTTTCATGACCTGGGTAAGTTCCTGGTTCCTCCTGAGATCTTGCAAAAGCAGGGAACACTTACCGATGAGGAAATGGGTGTCATGTATCGTTGCCTTCTGGATGGTTTCCATATTCTGAGTACCAATTATGAGTACCCTGCCGGTGTGAGGCGCTATATCATCCAGCTTTCCAGGGATTTATCCAACCGGGTGCCTTACTATTCCAACTACGATCAGGTTCTTTTGCCCGGTACTCGCATTATACAGGTAGCTGACATCTATGATACATTGACCGCAATCCGTTCCTACAAATCACCGATGTCTCCTTTTTCTGCCTTAAAAATCATGCATAGTGAGCCGCATCGGTATGATTCTTCCGTGGTGGATGCTCTGGAGCAGTGTATCCATATCTTACCTGCCGGTTCCTATGTGGAACTTAGCAATGGAGAGCAGGGTATTATCGTCCGTGAGAATCCGAATGTACTTTCCCGCCCTGTTGTACTCGGTCTGAAATCCAACACCTTGTATGACCTTGGCATGAAGGCAACCTTTTCCCAGATTCATATCGTGGACACTGTATTCACACCGGATAACCGTCAGCAGGTGCAGTCTGATGTTTCTAAATTGGTTGCCAGTCTGCGTTCCTGAGCGTACAAACTTAAGATGCCCTGAAAAGCGGGCAAGAATGGAGATTTTTCTATGACCAAAAAGGATATCCTGGAATTAAAACGCAGGCTCAAAAAAAATGAATGCACCTTCACCCGTATGAGCGGATGCTATGTAAATGCCCACAAAGAAGTAGTATTGTCTTTCGCCCAGAATTTCCTGAATCTGGAAGATGAGGAATTTTACAAATATCTGGAGATTGCCAAAAAGGTTCTTTCCGGTACACTGGGAAACAATCTGCTGGAATATGAATTTCCTCTGGAAGAGGAAGCTCCCGGCGGGAAGCAGCAATTTCTTATGGGATTACGGGCAGACGGGTTAAATAATGAAGAATTGTTAAGCAGACTCTATGAGCGAATCATTGAGTCCTATGACTATGTGGGAAATTACCTGATTCTGGTATTCCATGATGCCTATGATGTTATTGTACGCACCAATGATAATATCAAAAATGACGAGTCTGATGAAGTCTATGAATATCTGTTGTGTGCTATCTGTCCTGTAGAACTGACGAAGCCGGGCTTAGGCTACCGGGAGGATGAAAACCGGATCGGTGTGCGTATCCGCGACTGGGTCGTCAATGTACCGGAAAACGGATTTCTGTTCCCTGCCTTTACGGATCGGAGCACCGATATCCACAATGTTTTATTTTACGCTAAAAATCCAAAGGATCCTCATCCTGAACTTTCCGAGCTTGCCTTTGGCTGCACTTCCCGCCGCACTGCAGCGGAGAAAAAACAGTCTTTCCAAGCCATCATCAAGCAGGCGGTTCCTGATGATGAGGAACGGGGGAAAAAGCTGTTTGAGGATGTACAGAACGGCTTGCAGGAGCTGATTGAGGAACAGGAGGATGAATTTGAAGAGGAGCCTATCCCTGTGGTTTTGACAAAGGAAGCGGTACAGGGGCTGATGAACAATATCCGTATTCCGGAGGAGGTTTCTGCCAAGATCACCAAATCCTACGAAGAGGAGTTTGAGGAAGATGCACCTACTGTAGATCAGCTGCTAGATACAAAAGCCGTCGCCGCAGGTGCCGCCCGTAAGAAAGAACAGGAACTGGTTTTGGAGGTGGAAGCTCTGAAAGCAGAACTCACTCAGGAAAAATCCGAAAATCAGCCTGGTCCGGAAAAAGATGTCATCTTAAAAGTTTCCCCTGACAAGGTTCCGGAAATCCGGTCTGATATTCTGGAAGGACGGAAATGTATCATTATTCCCCTTGCTGAGCATGAACATGCAAATATCAATGGCACGCGTTTTGAATAACGCGTGCCATTTCTTTTTACTTATGCATTTTCTTCGTATATATTAAATGCGTTCTTTCCGCCTTTCTTTACATGGTACATCGCCCTAATAAATACAAGGGCTGTAGCGATTTTATTTTTTCGCAGCTGTCAAAGATAGGATTATAGCAAGTCGACAATGCATATTTTACTTATTTCGGAAAACTTTCTGCCACACAGAGCTTTCCGTAGCCCACTCTGGCGTTGGGCAGTTTCCGCTCTCCCCGCAGTGGCCTGGCGCCCCGGCGCAGGTAGGCTTTTACTTTTTCCCCGTAAAGATAAGGGTCGTTTCCCTGCACGATCCCCGTTGCTGTCAAGTAGTTGCTACAAATTATTTTAGCTTTTTTATCCTCATTTTTCCTTGAAACTTCGTGGGATGGTGTTACATTGTTGTCACGTTTTCCATAGGCTGCTGCTACATTATTGCTTCATCTGCGGACGGATGCTGTAAGATTGTTGTCACACTATTGGAGATACTGCCATCGTTTTTATTGAATTTCCAATAAATGTTGATGGCTTTCTCATTACTTATTGCTATCTTTTCTATAAATGCATCCGCCATTTCTTTTGTAAGAGTCTCAAAACCGGCATATTGCAGGAGGATTCCATAATCCCTTGTATCTGCATATAACAAATCATTACAGGTATCTGACTGCTTCTTTAACTTTTCCCGTTGCATCCGCTTTTCAGAAAACTGCTGTTCCAACTGTCTGCGATATTCCATATACTGCTCCTTGGTATATGTACCCGCATGATATGCCTCCAATAGACCAGCCTTGCTGTCTGCCAGTTTTGTTATCTGCACCTTAATTTCTTCCAGTGCAATTTTCTCTAATAACTCATTACTGACGCTGCCAGAGAGACATTCATTATTACTATTCAGCTTTTGATTCGGACAATAATAATACAGTCTGTCGTCTGCCAGTTTCATAATCCTTAGTCTGCGATGGCAATATCCACAATACACCTTTCCTTTCAGTGCATATGGAACAGGCTTCCTTACCACTGCTTTTTTGCAGAAAAACCTTTCCTGCACCTTATCAAACACTTCTTTGCTAATAATAGCGGAATGATGGTTTTCAAATACTTTCCATTCTTCCCTCGGTTTTAATATTGCCCGGCTTCCACCCACTTGTGCCTGAACAGATTTATTATAAACCATACTGCCAAGATAACTCTCATTTGTCAGTATTGCTCTTACGGTTCCCGGCTGCCAGTATTTATGTTCCTGTTGCAGTTCCTTTCGATTCTGTTTCTTTCTTTGATTTTTGTATTCCAGCGGTGTAGGCACCTTCTCATCATTCAATGTTCTGCAAATCTGCGTCAAATTCTGCCCTGACAAAGACAGTTCAAAAATATGTCTGATCACTTCGGCTTCTTCCGGTACAATCAGTAATTCATTCCGGTTACTCTCATTCTTCGCATATCCAAAAGGTGTATTTCCTGTTGCATATTTGCCTTGATTTTTCTTTGCCATTACAGAGCTTCTCACTTTTTCTGAAACATCCTTACAGTAAAAGTCTGCCAGCAGACTTTGAAAACCGATATCAATATCAGCCGTTTTCCCGATATAATCCTTACTGTCATAATGTTCCGCAATAGAGATAAAACGAATACCCATAAATGGGAAAATCTGCTCCATGTAAGTACCTAATTCAATGTAATCCCTTGAGAACCGTGACAGGTCTTTCACAATGACACATTTGATTTCATTCTGCTTTATTTTTTCAAGCATAGCCAGCATCCCCGGTCTGTTCATTGTTGTTCCTGAGACTCCATCATCATAAAATTCGCAATATTCATAACAGGAAAGCTCCGGATGCTCTAAAATATATCTCTTTATCAACAGTCTCTGATTTGTAATACTGTTACTTTCCACCTTAATGTCATCATCCTCCATGGAAAGACGGTAATATCCTGCAATTATATTCTTAGGCATCACATTCACCTCCGGCTTCATTTTTAAACCGGAACCGGATATCTATCACTCCATCCGATGAAACAGTAATCTTCTCTATCAAAGACTCTATTAGCTGAATATTTAGTTTTTTACATCCTTGTGCTTTTTGCAGAGAACGTAAAAACTTATTCTGTTCCTCTGCCTTTATTTCACTTGTTCTTATTTTCCGCTTTAATTCCTCCATTCTTTTCTCGCAGAAATTTTCATACTCAGATCTGTTTTCCCGAAAAGAAGAATACTCCTGATTGCTTACACAGCCCTCTTTATACTGCATATACAAAGCTGCGGCCTGCGCACTGAGTTTCTGTTTTTCCTGCATGATTTTATTTTGTTCTTCAAGATAAGCCGCTTTCATTTTTTCACATTCTAAATTGTTCATAGCAGTCAGAGCCTTGGAAGAAAGATTCTGTTCTTTCAAAATCTGTTTCACCTGCTCTAAACAACAACGTTCCATCTGTTCTTCTTTTATGTAATTTTTAGAACATCTCCTCCCATCAATATAATAAGCTCTCCGGCAATAATACGAATAACTCTTTTTTCCATTCACTCTGCTCTGATAATATGTTGCGTGCATCTTACCACCGCAGTTCCCACAATAAAGAATATGACGGAAAATATTTTCATCGTCCGTTACAGCACCCTTTCCGTTTTTTCTCTTATCAGCAGGTTTCTTCGCCATTCTTTTCAACCCTGCATTTACCCTATCAAACAATTCCTGCCCTATGATTGGTTCATGGCTGTTTTCTACTGTAATCCATTCATTTTCCCCGGTATGGCAGTTTCCTTTCTGTCCCTCTTGTAATCGTGATTTTCTCTTGCACTGCACAAGTTTACCCATGTATACCGGATTAGATAATACACCCCTGATAACGCCGGGATTCCACTGATGAAGTATCTCACCATTTTCCCAATATGTATGACCGTATTTATTGTAATCACTGATTCTATGCACTTTCTTCCGATAAAGGCATGATGACATTTCGCCATAAGAAATGCCGGACGCATAACTTTCAAAAAGATAACGTACAATCCCTGCATTTTCAGGATGAATTACCAGCTTCCTTATTCCGTTTATTTCTTCTGTAGTATACCCATAAGGTGCTGTGCTCCCGATATATGCGCCTCTCTCAGCGGCAATTTTCCTTGCAACCATTACTCTTTTTGATATATCTTTTGCATACATATCATTTACAAGATTCTTAATGTTCATTGCCAGTTTTTTTTCCGAAACATTTTCAGACATGGAATCAAACCCATCTGTAACTGCAATAAACCGAACCCCTAAAAACGGTAATATTTTTTCTATATAATTTCCTGTTTCTAAATAATCCCTGCCAAGTCTCGATAAATCCTTTACCATAATGCAATTTACGTTATGATTTCTCACATCATCCATCAGCCTGTCAAATCCTGCTCTCTCAAAGGAAGTGCCTGAAATCCCCCGATCTATATAGATATCATAGATTTCAAATTTCTGCTTCTTTTTAGGATTATTGTTTTGGGTGGTTATATATTGACGGATAATTTCTATCTGATTTTCTATGGATTCGGATTTTCTGTCATCATGATCTACTGATAATCGGCTGTATATTCCAACAGAATACTTTACAATAAGTACTTCCATAGCTTCTGTTTCCACTGGCATTTCCAAGTATCTTTTCTTCGTTCTCGCCATTTTATATCACCTCCTGCATAGAAGTTTTTCGTGACACATCTGGCTCATAACAGCTAATTTATCCATTTCATTAGAAAATCGAAACTCTATCTCTAATCTTTTGTCCTCATGAACATATATCTTACGGACTGTTGTTACCAGCAGTTCCCTGTCCAGTTCCTGAAGTTCCAGTGTTTCCTTAATCTTTTCAAGCTGTGATTTTGCAGCGACACCATTCTGGAACATATCTTTTATGATTTTCTTTTGTGCAGCTATGGCATTTTCCAGCTCACTGCATTTTCTCTCATATAAATTGTGAAATTCGTCAAATTCCTTTTTATCAATCTGCCCTTCCTTTAAATCAGCAAACAGACTGCTCTTTAACCCATAATATCTGTTATATTCTGTTTGGAGCGTTGCTATCTGTGAATCATATTCAACAACCTGTTCGTAATTGACATTCATCTGTTCTAAATACTCAGCAACTTCTGAATAGGATGCCATCAATTCAAGGTATTTCTTAATCTCCTTAAATACAATCCTTTTTAACGTCTCTTCCTCTATACTGTGCCTGCTGCATCCCATGGACTTGTTTTTAGTCTGACAGATATAAAATACTTTCTTTTTACCTTTATAGGAATTTACTCTTTTTATCATGGGCGCTTTACAATCTGCGCATATCAAAACACCGCTGAACAAATTAGCCGTATCTGTGTTACTGGAAGCCCTCCCATCATATTTCAATAAATCTTGAACCGTTAAAAATTCAACTTCTGATATAATGGCCTTATGGGTATTTTTTACACAGATCCATTCTTCCTGCGGTTTATCAATTCTTTTTTTTACCTTATAGTTTACTTTCTCTTGTTTTCCCTGCACCATGGTTCCGATATATACCGGATTCACTAAAATGCGTTTCACAGATGCTGCCGCCCATTTTGCAGTAGAGGAGCCTTCAAATCCTGTATAATACTTCATTCCAAGAGACTTTTTATATTCCATAGGTGATAAGATGCCTGTGGCATTCAGCTTTTCTGCGATTGCTCCCAGACTCATTCCCGCGATCTTCCATGCAAAAATTTTCCTTACAATATCTGCAGCATATTCGTCAACAACTAAGCTGTTCTTATCTTCCGGATTCTTCTTATAACCATAAACAGTAAATGCACTGATACATTTTCCTTCCATGCGCTTTACTTTCTGCTGTGCCTTGACCTTCATGGATATATCTCTGCAATAACTGTCATTTACAAAATTTTTAATTGGCAATATCAGACTGCTGTCTGTTTTGTCTGCATACAGACTATCAAAACCATCCGTAACCGCAATGAAGCGCACATTTAAAGCCGGGAAGGTCTTTTGTATAAACCGCCCGGCTTCTATATAATCCCGTCCAAATCTTGACAAATCTTTTACTAACACACAGTTCACTTTTCCGGCACGAACATCTGCCATCATTCTCTGAAATTCCGGTCTTTCAAAATTCGCCCCCGAATAGCCATCATCAATGTAAATATCATAAATCCGCAAATCTTCATGGCTTTGAACGTATGCTCTTAAAATGTCTCTTTGACTGCTGATACTGTTGCTTTCTGTCTTTTTACTGCCGTCCACATCTGCATCATCTTTAGACAAACGCAGATACAGACCAGTATCATAAATATTCTTGTTATCCATTTGCATCACTCCTGACCTTATATTCGCTAATAAGAAGTCACACAAATATCGCGCTAAAGTCAGGAATCCACTTTTCAATCCTGTCCTTAGATCAACATAACTTTCTGTATTTGTCGAATCCTTTTTAATATTTCAACTCTGCAATTTGCCTCAGATAATGTTTCAGCGCATCTGTTGCAGAATAATCGTCCTTGCCAAAATGCACCCTGACCATATAGCCCTCATTCAAGTGCGTTGACAAATCTCCATTTTTGTCAGATGCAAATTCGCTCAGCTTCTTCTCTACCGGATGTGTTTTGTCAATAGTGACCGTATCAATATCCAATAAATCTTCCTTTTTCACTTCCATGATATCTGTTTTATGGATATCTTCACTCTGAACATCTCTCATATCCTGCAATTTTCCCATGAAACTGCCATATCCCTCCGTTTCTTTCATCCTATGCAAAATATGGATTGTCCTATGACCTGAACTCTCTCCAAAGCATCCTTTCCGGGATGATGATGTCCCTGCGGTATAAATCAAAATCCTCATACAGGTTTCTCTGGTATTCCATGACCGGATCCGGCACGGGAAACGGCAGTTTTACCACGATCAGACTGGAAAGGATATCCCCTGCAAGGTCAATTCCCTCTCCGGCACTGTCACTGGCAAACAGCACTCCGTTTCCGCTTCTTCTAAAGCTCCTTATTACATCCAGTCTGCCTCTGCCCATAAGAAACAACGGATAATCAGAAAGCTGCTCCTTCAGACCATAGAACACCCTTTCCATTCTTCATAGTGACAATAATCAGCTTGAAGGTATCTTCATCGATTGCTCTTGTTCTCTTATTCATCACACCAACTCCAATCAAATATCATCACAGACCAACCAGTAAAGGTCAGCCAAAATATGCCAAGTTCCAATAACTACACCAAGATAGTTCCTTAAAATAACTGCCACCACCACAGAACCCACACGTACCGCCACAGTTCCTAAACCAGTACAAATAAGAACCAGACTCCAAAGCTGTAATTCGCCCAGTTTTCAATTTTTATCCCACAGTGGCATTAGTACGCATCCAAGACCGTAAAACGCAACGTCGGGCATCGTACAAAGCCATGTGCCACACAGACGATACCCCAAGCTGGTCAAGAACCACGCTTCAGTACACCATCAGCTGAAAACAGATGTGCCAAAATATCAAGGTTCATCAGCTCAAAGCACCGATAGGCATACTCCCACTGGGAATCACTCATCTTGAATCCTTGTGCCATCATTCCCTTTGCTTTCTGCCCACTCTCCACCATACTGGCAATGACTTTGGCGACTGCAGGTCTCCACTGCTTACCATTGCCAATATCAAGATAAGGCTCCGCTACAAAATGAAGAACGATACCCCTATCATGACAGAACCTTGCAAAGGTATACACCTGACGCACCGATGCAAAACGATTACAGCTAACGGTATAAACTACATCTCCACTCTGCAGAACCGATGTAAGTGCGCCAAGACTTCCAGCACTGTAAATGTTATTAACACGAATCTTCTTACTTCTGAAAAACACCTTCGTTGTCTCATCATCAAGTGATGAGATAAAACCATAAATCATAAAAGCCAACCTCCTTTTCGTTGTTGCTTAACTTATGCCTATATGCGTCATTCTGAAAACAATCTGTAGTTTCCAAAGTTCCTTAAAATCAGCAGGAAATGTTTATAAGATTTGTTTAGATTTATACACTTTTAACATCTTGTTTTTTGATACCACACTTCTTACTTCAGAAAATACGCAAAAAATCGAGCATATACAAAAATTCAAATGCCGTGACAAAAGAAATATCCTGCGAATTTATGGAACTATGCAGTATCGTTGGATGAGCAGGTTTCTGGAGATATTGGTTTGATTGATATTTGAAAAATCAGAATGAATCGAAACAGAGATGTGATGTTAGAAAGCGAGGATTAAGATTGGAAAATTTCGGTGGTATCAGAGAATGATTGTTTCAGATTGTTGGGGATTATCCATCATTGTCAAAGTTGTCTGTATTCATGAGCCCCCAGCGAATTGTCAGTAGCCTGTCTCTGAATGTCATAATCCATCTTGAAGTGAAACTTAATTACAGAAAAATCTTGAGAAATGCAGAGAAGCTAAGCTAATAATATCTTCTACATTTTTGAACTATACCGCTTCTTTGAAGAAAAACAGATACTCAATTACCGCTTTTTTGACCAGTTTCTGTGTCTGAAATACCGCCTTTTGAGATTAGTTTTAGACTGTTGTACAGAAAACGCATCATCTTCACAGCACCAAGTGCCATGAAAACAATGCGTTTTGCATCTTTGATGAAACAATATTCAGTTTTGATTTCGAATGTACTTAACTGCACCCAAATGGCAAATTTCGCCCTTGGGTCTTCAAATTAATCTACATGGATTACATCACCTTCGGTGAGAGCCATTCCGATTAATTAAAGACCGAATATTTTTGTGATGGACGTCCTTATTTGGAGACATAAATATAATACAATTTAACACACTCGGCAAACTATAGATTACCCTTTATTCGGTTTTTCCCACCTCAAATAATTTGCACATATATCATGCATTTGAATTCCCTCTTTTATTGATTTATTGCTCTTCGTATCAATCAAGTCGAGTTGTAACTTATCACTTGTATAACCATCCAACAGTTCACAGATAGATGTAATCGCCTCATACGTAGTATTGTATAGCAAATCCTCCAAACTATCGCTTTTATCATACTCTGCTAAAGCCTGATAAACTGCATTATCTTGAATAGAACTTAATGTTTCAAAAAAAAACTTTTGTATTTCTTGCATATGTTCTCAATTACTCCTTAATGATATTTTCCATTTTCTAAATACTCATATAATTGTTTTACGTCTTTTGCTCCTGGCACAGTTACGCCACCATTCTTGGTTTTTGAACCAGGTTTTCCTGTTATCATCCCATTATTTGGATTAACATTTCTAGTTGGTTGATGGACATGTTCACCTGCAATACCATGCTGATTTGGTTCTGTTCCAAATCTTTTAAAATGCCCATCATTTTTAGGATTAGTATTAAAGCCACTAGTATACTGTATCATTGATATTTAATTAATTTTATGGTCTGACAAACCGTTTCATGATATACTAAAAAGAGACGGCGGTGATTTTAGATGGCAAGACCAAAAAAATATAATATTTCATTAACGGATGACGAACTCAAGGAACTAAAATCTGTTATGCGTAAAAAGCAAACAACCAAAACTGTTCGAAACAGATGCCAGATTATCATTGATCTAGATGAGGCACACGGTAAAGTTCTTACCCATGCACAGTCTGCCAAAACAAATTGTGTATGTATGGCTACTATCATGAATACTGTAAAGCTTTATTCCGAAAAAGGCATCCAGGGTATCCGTACAATCAACCGGAATGTCAATTCTGATAATGCACGCAGAAAATTTGATGGGCGTGCTGAGGCTCGTATTATTGAAATTGCGTGCAGTCCTGCACCGGAAGGACATTCCCGCTGGACACTCCGTCTGCTGGAAGAACAGGCAAAAATTGTACTTGATGTTCCAGTCAGTAAAGATACCATCGGCAGAGCTTTAAAAAAATAAACTTCGACCTCACATGAATGATTACTGGTGTATTCCGTCAAAAGAAGATGCTGATTTTGTAGCCTGCATGGAAGATGTCCTTGATGTTTATGAACTCCCATATGACCCGATGTACCCTGTTGTCTGTATGGATGAAAAGCCATACCAGCTTTTGGATGATGTAAGGCAGCCACTGCCTGTTCGTCCGGGTGACAACCAGAAAACGGATTCCGAATATAAGAGGAATGGCACCTGCAGCATATTTGCTTTTGTTGAACCACTTGGCGGCAGACACCATGTGAGTGTCCATGAACACCGTACTGCAATTGACTGGGCAATGGAAATCAAATATCTGTCAGATGAAATGTTTCCAGATGCAAAGAAAATCATACTGGTAATGGACAATCTAAACACCCATAAAGCTGCTTCACTTTATAAAGCATTTCCACCATCAGAAGCAAGAAGGATCATAAAACGACTGGAAATCCACTATACGCCTAAACATGGAAGTTGGCTTGACATGGCAGAAATTGAGCTGAATGTAATGACACGCCAATGTCTTTCGCGTCGAATATCCACCCTTGACAAACTTAAATGTGAGTTATCAGCATGGGAAATGGAACGTAATCGGGATACAGCTAAGATACAGTGGCATTTCCAAACAGGGGATGCACGGGAAAAACTGATATCACTGTATCCGACACTATCATCTGTCACTTTTTAATTAAAGTGGCAGATATACTAAATTTCAATGATACAGTACACTACTAATATCATGCTTTGCAGACTTACACTGGACTAGTTCATCACCAGGCCAAAGGATTTCATCATGGTCATCGTTATCAAAAGTGCTCAGGCGCCCCCTCCATACGGCCACATGCTCAAATACAGCATGGCAAAGAGAAGCATTAAGATGCAGGTTCCGGTCACAGGCCGCAGAATCACCTTCAGACGCGGATTTTTCCCAGACAGCTCCCCGGCCATCTCTTCCATACAGGCCAGATGTTCTTTTCCCTGACCATACTGGATGGTCTCACGAAGCCCTTGTAGGATTTCTAGGATAAAGCTGTTCATTTTCCCAAAGTCTTCCCGGTACACCATACCGGTTTCTCCATCCCTCCGTGCGTTCCTCAGTTGGAGTAAAATCCCCTAAATTTCCCCAGTCTCGCCCAAACACCTGGTAGTGCTCTTCCACGGGAAATCCCAGGATTTGCGGCAATCCCACCAAAGCAAGGACCGTCAGGAAAATGCACAGAGGCATCCGCCAGCCCCATAAGAATTAGGATTGCCACTATCATAAAAAGCATTGTGTACTCTTCCTGTGCCGGGGGGGGGACAGATAAATAAATTCTCTTCTCATATTCCATGTCCTTTAATCTGCACGATTTTGCGGAGCAGCTTTTAAAGGAACTTGATTAACAGTAACCGGTATATCCTCTTCTGACCTGCAATTTATAGGTGTAGGCGGAATCCATTTTATTATAAATTTTCGATTTTCACTTTTTCGCTTTCCAGTCCAGAATAAATGCCAGTGACCGCCACGCCAATGTGGTTTTGGTGACATTCTCCTCTGGCTAGCTGTGCTCCTATCCATATTGTAATCGTATTGAACAGAATTATCGTCGGAAACAATTTTTGCTTTCTTTAGTTTATTTACAACTCGATACCCTACATCCCAATTTCTGATTTCCCGGTATTTATCTTTTATTATCCTCCCTGCAGTCCGTCCATGACCTTTCCCTGGCAATTCTTTCAAATCAGCATTTTCAGCGGTTATATACAACAGCAGCTGACATAATTTAGATAATATTTCCCTCCAATATTTTATATAAATGATTATTTCTATGTTAGGATCACCCTTAAGAAAAGTTATACCTGCTTCAGTTGCCGCTTTTGTGACAGCCCCGGTGATCCCATTACTCAGGTTAATCCCCTTCTCTAATCTGATTTCTGAAAAATTAAAATTTAAAGTATTTTCCTTTTTGACTGCCATGCATCTCAGTAAAGGAGTACCATCTTTCACCTGATCATATGCAACGAAAAATCCATGATACCGATCTCCCAATATCTGTGGTGTTTCTATATAAAAGCAGGGAAATGGTAAATTTCGCAATACATCCAATGGTAGATTCAAATCTGCCTGCTTATACAATAAGTCTTCCATCTCAGGTGCAAAGCGATATACCTCTTTATACTGTCTCCATGATGCCAACATTGACAGGGTGACGGCAAGCTCCCGAGGGCTTGCCTCCATTTGGACGTGGTACGGACCATTTAAAAGAATATTTTCATATATCTGACAGGCGGGTATATATATCTTCTCTCCATGGGTTGTGACCTGTAGAAAGCATATCTGCTCTGGCTTTTTCAATAGCAGCCCATATCTCAGGTAATTTTTTATTTGCCAATTCAATCGCTTTTAATGGGGGAAAAGATTCAATATTTTTCATAACGTATTTCACGACCTTTTCTACAGCATTTATCTGACAACTTGTAAACTATAATTGAGTGACAGCCCTTATACTCGAACGAATACTAAGTTCAGTCTATACTTTCATTGATAGTTTCTATTTCATGTTCCAAAAACAAATGCATTAACTCTATCGTACAAGGTTCTTGTTTTGAAAGTATGGTTTGGCCTGAATCAGTTATAATCCTTGATTTATTCCCTTTGAGGTTCCTATAACACAATACATAAGGCAGCATATCATAACCCCTACAATTTAATGCTGCCTTATCATTTAAAATATCCATGCAACAAATTCTATGATAATATCAACACCACCAAGTTTTATCATCTTGAACAATTGGTACCAAAATAACATCGGCAATGCACCCAGACAGAAAGAAACACCCTTGCACTCTTTAAATATGGTAATTAATCCCAACTTATTTTCACGCACTTCCGCTGGTAGATGTAAAAAATCAATTCTTTTTTTTATATTTTTCAGATATATTCCATCTGCCATATATCCAATCGTTATAAATTCAATGATATAAGTCAACCATTTGAAAATGTCATATGCTTTATCTATATCAAAAATTATTTGATTATATAATAATGCAAAATAGACAGCAAATAGCAAAAAATATAAGAGTTCGCAAAAAATCATTACAGCAACTCCTTCAATCCACATTTTTCTATATCCAAACCAAAACCCTCCAAAAAATGCCGCAGCAAAGTTAAATTTTCTCTTATTTTGTAGACGTTTAAAGCGTAGTAAGTACTTTTCGTTTCCCTTTCCAACGAACTCTGTTATTTCAGAGACTGAATATCCGCTTAATTCTTTTTCCATAAAGTGTCTTCTCCTTTATTGTTTATAATACCATAATACTTTTATCTCCATAGGATCACCTTGCATATCTTTTGATAAAACCGCTATATATTGTCCTGTATACCCATTATGTCCTTCTTCCAAAATACTGAGTTTAACATCGTTGGGTTTTAAATAATACCTATCATTGCCTGTATAATTTATACCATTTCCATTAAAAGGAGTATATTCAACTGCAAGAACATCACCTCCTGGCAATTCTTCATCTAATGCCTCATCTATGTCCTCCATGTCATCATTCAAATCAAATACCTTATCCATGCCATCAATACCATCATCTTTTAATTTTTTACTAACTTTTGATTTTATGGCATCCTCTGTTTGGTCTTTTAATTCATCGCAAATGATATCCTTGGGTATGCCTTCTGATATAGGCCTTTCTAACCATCCAGCATTAGGACCATATGTATCCTTTTGTACCCACTCGCCAAGTTTATTAAGCCATGGCCCAATTACCGGGATTTTTCCACCTGCAACAAGTAGTAAGTTTTCATTGCGCCGTATCTCTTTTATTTCTTTCAGACTATATATATGATAATCATCAACTTTTAAAGTTCCTTCCTCATCCGTAACCCCCCCTATGAATAATTTCTGCAAAGACCAACGCATCAATATCTGTATAATTTTGCTCTGTCAATAATTCCGCATTGCTTGCAATATATGTTGCCAGATCACTTCCACTATTACTATTTTTCGGCATAGCAATCCACCTTACATACATTCCGGTTAACTGAACTTCTGAATGAATGAGTCTTTGGAAATCATTTCATTGTCTTGATCATAAATAATCGTTTTACTGGCTTTATCAATATCTATTGTCAAACAAAAATAATAGCCTTGGTCTCTCAGTGCACATAAAAGGTCATATGCATTTTCAATATCCTTATCGACATTGGTCTCCAAACCTTTCAAGTCACTGAATATTAAAACATTATGGTTGCTTTTATAATCCTCAAAAGTAGCATATACTTGATCACTCTCTATGAAACGAATATCAACATTCGTGTATTCTAGTTTCCCGTGATCTAATATTGAATAAATATCCTGTTTGATCTGATTCCCAAGTATCACCTTGGGATAATTATCTGTGATTCTTCCATCTTCATAAATCGTAAATGAAAAAGCATCATCTGATTCATTTAGTGATACTGCCTCCCCAGTATTTATGAACCCACCAAAATTCTGACCAATATTTTTTCTCTCAGTATGTACAATCTGAAACTCCTGATTGTATTTTTCCTTCAAATATCGTTTAATCACCTGTTCTGAATCAGGCAGATTTCTTCCGCAACTACACAGAAGCATAAGTATCCATAACACACATCCTAGCATAAGAAACATGCGCTTGCTTCTGCCACCAGGTATTACCCAATTTATTTTTCTCAATGTGTACCCCGTTTCATATAAATAATCTTTCGGAATCTCTAAGCCAGTAAATATAAGGCTTTCAAATTCCATTTTTATTAAAATCCCCCACTTTTTTCACCAAAAACACTTCAGCTACACCATGATTGCCTTTTGATGCGGAAAGCCTTCCGCCATCGTAATCTTTGTTCATTTCCATAAATGATTACCAAACTTTCCGAATTATGCAAATTCAATGGAGTAATAATCACCCTCCAAGCGCCCATGCGTCTTTTTACAGATTTCGTAACTGTGTTGGTCTTATAATCAACGTCAATCTTTGTTGTAATACGATCTCGGTTCTTGTAGTACAATGTCATATCAAATCCCTCCTTGCTTTTTGATAAATTAAATTTAGCATACAATCATTGCCCCCTTAATCTCAATTATATTATCAGAACCTGTATCATCTGTCCGTAAATATCTCACACTATATGTTTACATATTCTTAGACACAACGAAACCAATGATTCCCGCTAAACATC